>LUMV01000312.1_pt1 | contig 13728 bp, 9 predicted proteins | sample 729731 | NCBI WGS metagenome assembly LUMV01 (sample SAMN03860301, study PRJNA289734) | marine metagenome | biome: seawater column; feature: ocean; material: water; isolation source: Red Sea water column Station 192 - depth 200m | place: Saudi Arabia: Red Sea | collected 2011-10-15 | depth 200 m
TAATATGCTGGGTCTTTGTAGTTTGTTTTATCTACTACTATTTCATAAATACCAATAGCTTCTTTTTCTGATTGTGACCATAACTCAAAAATTTTAGCTGGGTATCTTACATCTCCTATCACAACTGATTTAGGAAAATTGATATATTGTGTAATATTGTTATCTTCTACTATTGCGTACATATTTTAACTTTCACTTAAATTTAATGTTCTACCTACTTCTTGCCATACAGCACCATTGTATCTGAAAACTAATATATCAGTTTTACCATCTGTTGATGTAAATGTTGGTGCAGTTGATGCAGCAAATTCAAATACTGTGTTAAAAGCAATCGTATGAGAACCATTGTAATTAATTTCTAAACAAATAAAAGCACCTTCAACATTGTTTGTAGGTGCGGAAAAAGTTGTATTTTCTGTTGTAACATGAACCGCATTTGGTTTTGCAGTAGCATCCCAAGCAACAGCATTACTAGATGATGTTAATGCTTGTTGTGTTACGTTAGCAGCAGCATTAAATGTTGCTTTACCAGCAAGTGCCATATCTATATCAAGAGCTGTAATTCCTGAAGAACCATCTGTTCCTTTAATTAAAAAGTTTTTATCAGCAACACTTACTGTCATTTCTACATCAGAGGAATTGTTAGCAATATCTAATATTGATGTGCCATCATCTTTTATAGTTACATTAGCACCATCTGCATCAAGAATAATATCTGCTTCTGCATCTAGTGTAATATTGCCAGAAGATAAAGAATCTATTTCTGCAATCTTAGGTGTAGTTAAAGTTTTATTGGTTAATGTTTGTGTGCCTGTTGTTGTAACATCACCTGATCCATCAGCACCAGAATAACTAAAATGTACTCCTACACCATCATCATCTGAAAATGATCCTGCACTTACTATGTGAGTTACTGGAACTTTTGTATATCCTGAAGCATCAGTAACAGCACCAGATACTTTGAATGTTGCATAAGTAGATGGTGTACCTTCTTTAGTTACAGTTACAATACCTCTAGCTGTTGAATTAGATACATCATCCCAAGATTGTACAAATGAAGTAATATCTGCACCAGCATCATCCGCATCATCTACATATAAAATTGAAACACTTGATAGTGTGCCATTATTAAAAGCAATTTTACCAGCACCTGGGTCAGCATCACTTGTTGTGCTTTCAAATGTCATTGATAGCTGTGAGTTAGTACCAGCAGCTCCAGTTGCACCTGTGCTTCCTGTTGAACCAGTAGCACCAGTTGAACCTGTGTCTCCTTTTAAACCTGTTCTTGTAAAGTGTACTGATAGTTCGTCAGCAGCACTAAATGTATTGTTACTTGCTAAGTGAGCAACTGTAATTTTATTGTAGCCACTAGCATCTGTAACCGCAGCAGTAATTTTAAATCTTGCATAAGTTGAGCTATCATTAATATCTACAATATGTAAAAAACCTTTGATTGTAGAAGTTGATGATCCCCATGATTGAACGTCTGTAGCTGTACTAGCACCATTAGCATCAACATCATCTATATATATTTCTGTAGCAGATGCGTATGTACCATTGTTAAATGCTATCTCTCCAGCACCAGGGTCTGCATCAGATGTACCTGTATCAAACTTATAAAAATATCCTGGTATTGCACCATCTTCACCAGATGCTACAAAAGATATAAATACTTTATCATCATCAGCAAAAGTTCCAGCAGTATCTATGTAAACTAAACTTATTTTAGAATAACCAGATGCGTCTGTGATTGCACCAGTTACTTTAAATACCATCCAAGTATCTAATGTATTTGCTTTTGAAATTCTTATTCTACCTCTATTGGTATCATTACCAGTTACATCATCCCAGCTTTGTACCCACGCTGAAACATCAGTGCCATTAAATTCTAAATCATCTATGTACATTTCAGTTGCACTAGATATTGTTGCATTGTTTAATCTAAATTTTCCTGCTCCAGGATCAGCATCTGTTGTTGTTGTTGAATATTGAAACATTGCACTATCTCCACCAGCAGGTAGAAAGTCTGCAACTGTTGTTAAATTACCTTCACTATCAAATCCTAAAGTTTTAGAAGCTCTTGTACTTGCATCATCTGTAAACTCTGGTGATGAAATTGTATTGGTTCTTGAAACTTTAAATGATCTATCCAACTCTTCTTGCATTTGTTGAATCGTCATTGTTGCACGATCCAATCCCTCTTCATGTGATTCCGCAGGGAATGGATCATTGGCAATATAGTCTATTGCCTGGGTTTGCGGAACAGCTCTTCTGATTACAACTGTTTCACCAGATGCTGGAGTGTTTCCAGAAGTAAATGTTACATTACCACCTGAAGCATCTCCTACGCCAGATACTGTATAATGAGTTGTCAAAGTTTTGACAGTTTCAGTTCCTGTAGATGATCTAATGATTACCTGTAAATCTGTGTTCGCAAATATCTTAAATGTGTAGGCAAAAGCTGTTGTGCTTCCATTACCTGAATATGAATTTTTTACTGTAGTTGAAGATATTGTCATATTAGTTTCTCTATATTACTATTCTTTCCTTTGTTCAATATCATTATTAGGTTCATAATACAATATTTTAAGAGCTTCTTTAGCCATTTTAATCATCATAAAAACCATATCATCTATGATCTGTTGTTTCTGATCTGGGTCTGCATCTTTCATATTAAATGCTTTTCTAACATATTCATTGTGTTGATCTATGATAGTTTTATATCTTTCTAAAACAGCTATGTTTTCATCTACTAATTTTTTTCTTTTAGCAAGTTTAGCTGCTTCTTTAAAATCACCTTCTTTTTTTAGTTTCTCAATAGTTGGTTTATACTTTTTGTATTTATTATACTCATCATAAAAATCAGTAATAAACTCTGATTGCATACTAGGATCTCTTAAATTAAATGCTCTCAATCCTGGTATTTTTGTTAGAGAATCTGTAGGTCTTATAGGATCATCTATTATACCAGTTTCAATCAATGCTTTATCTAATCCCATCATAAAATAATTACCTAATCCACCTGTCCAACCTCTTATGTAATTATCAATAACTATAGGTGATGGAGCATTGTGATCTCCAATAATAGCAGCTAAAGTTCTTGATAATAGTTTAGATGTTTCAGTTGTATATGGATTAAATTGATATGGTCCTAATAGTTGTCTATCCATATAATCTGGAACTAATGGTCTATCTTTAAATATACTATAGTTAGTTGCTTGTTCTACAGGCGGAACTAATATCGTTGGTAAAGGATTTAAGTTTCTTAATTGTGTACCAACAAATTCTGAAGTAAATCTTGCTAAATCATTTTTTGCATTAGCGTCATTACCTTCATAAAAATCTAAAAATTGTTCCATTCCTGTACCAAAAACTACACCAAGATCAAAAGGTTTTGGTATTCTATAAGGTGTATCTCCTATAACAACTACCCAATAATTATCCTTTACCCATTGCGGTTGTCTTTGATAAACTTCATTATCTCTATTAGCATACCAAAAATATACTGAAGGCATAATTATTCCTGCTGTAATTGCTGCTATTGCTCTACCAGGTCTTTGTGTTAAACCATCATAAATTTTTACATAACCTTGAACTCTTGCATTATAAAAAGCAGATACAGCATTAACTCCTTTCATATATGCACCCATCTTTGCATAGTCTATTGTAATATCTCTTGATTCAAATCCAGCTCTTTCTATTTGTTCTCTACCTTTTAATCCTTCTTTACCAGCTTTTTTATATGCTTTTTGAAACTCTCCTAATCTAGTTATGTTTTCACCAATCTCTGATAATGTTCTTAATATTTCTATAGGATTAAAAACTTTATTTCTTATTTGTTGTCCATTTAACATTTCAAATGCACCTTTATCTCTAATGGCTTGAAATATTTTTTTAGCTTTTTTACTTACACCTGTCTTACCAAGAAGCATTGTTAATGCTCCTTCTAAAGAACTCCATACAGGTATGAATCCACTTTTACTAAATACAGGTGCAAGAACTGTGTCTCTACCAATATTTGAGAATACAAAGTCTGGTGATGTGGTTGCACCTGCACGAAGAAGTCTAGCAGGAGTTCCAATAGCTTTAATAATAACTCCTATTTCTTGAGGATTAAATTCTGATAAAGAATCAGCTAATTCTTTACCAACATCCCAAACTTCAAACTTACCATTACGATATACTGTAACTGAAGAACCATCTGGTTTTACAAATGATTTTCTAAATACTTTAAAATTTTCTAAAACATTTGGATCAATACCTTCTTTTATAACTTTTTTCTTTACAGTTTTTGTTTTTGGTATTTTTGCAACAACTTCTTCTGGTAATAATAATGATTCTAATGGTTTTAATGTAGGTTCTTTTACAAAAATTTCTGTAGAAAAAGCATTTTCTATTTCTTTTTTATCAATTTCTATTTTTCTTGTTTCTATTTTTTTATTTATATCTGGAAATGAGGATTTATTTTTTTCTACAAAATCAAAAAATTTAATTAACGCATTGTTTCTTTCAGCAAGTTTTACAATTTTAAAAGTATTAGAATATATAGTTTCAATAGGATCAAACACAGGTTGTTGTCCACCTTTTACTCTTTTAAATGGATTTGATACACCACCATAAGGAGATGGTTTTTCTCCTGCAACACTTTCCATAACCCTTGCAAAAGGTATGTAACTTTTATTAGCTTCAATCATTGCATCAAATGCTTTTTGATCAATTAATTTTAAATCTCTAGCATATTCAAGTAAATCTCTTTGATACTTATCAATTTCTTTTGCAATAGAATCGTATTTATTTTTTAATGTAGAAACTGTATCTTTAGCAGCTTGTAAATCAAAACCATGTTCAAAACCTCTTTTTTGATATTCTAAAACTCTTCTTGAAATAAGATAAGCATTAAGTTCCGCATATTGTTTTTTCAAACCTTGTTCATTTAATTTTTTATTACCTTCAAATTTTAATGGTTCTAATACTTGTTTTAAAGATTTACCTTTGTTTTCTAATTTAACAGTTTGAGTTGCTCTATCAATAAAAGTACCAGCTCTATTAGTCATACCAACTAATATTCTAAATTGTTCATAAACATTTAATTGACCCCTGGTATTTTTAGTATCTTCAACTCTTCTAACCATTCTTAAAACAGGATGTAATCTGTCTATAAATAATCTTGTTAAAGTATCTTTAACATTCTGTACATCTTTTGGTTTTTCAAATTTAGTTTTAGATAATATTAATTTAACTGAATCTTTAAAATCAAGACCCTCTAAAAATTTTTCATCAAGTTTTATTTTTTTACCTGTAATATCTTCTACTGTTCTTTTAATAGCTCTTGGTATTTCTAAATTTTTACTTGCTAAATCTTGCTTAACAGATTTATCTAATTTATAATCCGCAGCTAAATCAACTGCATCACGATTAGTTTTTTTAATTATGTTAGGAACTTTTCTTGCTCCTCTTTCTCCTAAACCAAATGCACCAAATAAAATTACAGAATCTATTAGTTGATCTTTACTTGGCAATTCTCTTTCTATGATTGCTCCTGATCCTTCAAAACCTGCAACTCTTCCTATTAGTTGTGGCAAAAATTTATTACTTAATCCACCAAGTTTAGCAGCAGCAGTAAGTTGTACGCCTTCTTTTAATCCTGCTTTTATTCCTTCGTTTCTAAATATTTCCCAAAAATTATTCCAATTTGCAACTTGACCTTTTTCTCTCATAGTCATGTAAGTTTCTCTTATTGCACCAACAGTTAAACCAGAAGTAAAAATACTAGCGTTAGGTGAACGAGTGGCAAATAAAGTTAAACCACCTGTGGTTAAATATAAAGGTAAGTCTTTTATAATCCTTGAAGCATTAGTTAAATTTCTTTCAAGAAAACCTGTGTCTTGAAAATCAACATTAAAATATTTACCATCTTCTTTTGTACCATCAATGTTTGGTATTCCATGAGCTTCTTGTATTAAATCAACAACTCCTGTATTCCAACCAGCTTTTATTCTTTCTGTAACATTATCTAATTTTTTACCTACAGCAGCTTCTAATAAAGATGAGTCATCTGGATTTTCTTTTTGTATAGTTTCTATCTCATCATAGTCCGCAATCCTTGAATAACCTATATCTTCTTCGTAAATTCTTTCTATTGCTTTTGTATCAACAGGTTCAAAACCAAAATCTTTTGCTATCTCCTCACCAGTAAAACCACCTTGTTTTAATTGTTCTACTTTTTCTTGTTTCCAATTATCTATTTCAACTTGACTAAAACCACCTTTTTCAAGTTGTTGAACTTGTGTTTGTAAATCTGCCATTATTATTCACTTATTCTTTTTAAATATTCTGAAGGAGTTTCACCTGGTAATCTTTTTATAGATTTATCAACTTCTTCTTTTTCAATATTATCCATCATATTTTTAAATATTTTATTTTTATCTGATTGATATTGTATAAAATCTTTACCAATAAAATTTCTATTTTTATAATCTAATAATTCTAATGGTGATCTTCCTTCACTAATACCTTTTATATATAATGAATACATGTCATCTCTAAATCTTTTAAGATCATTATTATAACTTGTAGGATCAAGTATTTTAATAACTTCTGTGCTAATTAAATTTTTAGTTTCATCTATAAAACTATGAAATGGTGCAAAAGTTTTTTTAAATTGTTTTGGATTTTCATTTTGTTGTTTTAATATATCTGAGTAATATTTTAAATCATCAAGATCAGTTTCCTCGCCATATCTTTGTAAAATAGATTTAGGTTCTGTTTCTCCTGGTAATGTAAACTTGTCAGAAACTAAATTAATTTTATCAGTTGCAATTAACGCAGATATAGCATTATTGGAATCAAAGTTTGAAGGCACAGTTATTTTTTGTTCAGCATTAGATATAATTTTAGTATTTAAGTCTGTCATTTGTGTAAGTGCTTCTGGATTATTTTTAAAAACTTCTTGAATAAAGTTTTGATTAATGCCTGTTGCAACACCTGCTTCTGTTAATGCTTTTTGATAATTATCTGCTGATTCTAATTTTGTAGCAGCATCTGCTGCTTGAACTTCAAATAATAATTCATTTCTTTTTTCTCTAGCTTTCTTCGTAGCAAAGGATCTAAATTCTTTTTTTTCTATATCAGTTAATGAATTATAAATGTTTTGTAAATTTTCATCACCTGCAAAATTACCACTAATAGTTTCTTGAGTTATTTGTTTTAACGCATTTGGTGGAACATCACCTATACCAACTAAAGATATAGCATTAGTTAATGTAGAAAACTTTTGATCTTTAATAGCAATGTCTGCTTTTTGTGAAAGTTCTATTATATCTTTTGATTCTAATACATTATACTTACCATCTTGTAATTGTTTTTTAAGTAAAGAAGGTTCAGTTAGTAACATTCTATTTGCTACAGCAGTTGCACCAAATTGTTGATATTTTAATTTAACATCTTTTTTTAATTGTGGTTGTTCATCATAATATGGATTAGAATTTAGTCTTTCATCTATCTGATCGTATATTTCATCTAATCCTGAACCATTAGCTTTTTGAGAAAGTGCGATAGTTTTTTGTGTAATAAAATCACTATCAATATCAGATGATTCTTTAAATTGAGTTTTTCTTGATTCTAACAAAGCATTAGATTTTAACTGTGATGCAGAAGCATAAAACTTAGATTTAAAAATTTGTTTACCAAAACGAGATAAGTTTTGACCTTTAGTAGATGACATAAAATTATATAACTTATCTACACCTTGGTCATAAATATTAGAAGCATCAGAAGGATTACCATTTTTTCCTGTTTCACTTGAAAGAGTTAAAAATCCTTGTGGTCCATTTTCATTGTCTTTGTAAGAGTCAGCTATTAATTTATCTACTTTGTTTGTTTCCTCTAATTTTCTTTCTTTAATATATTCTTTTTGAACAAAATCAGATACAGGTTGTAAAGCAGCACCAACAGTTTGTGATAAAGGTATTTGTAAATCAGAAGTTACACTTGGTCCTTGTGATGTAATTGTAGATTCAGCTTGAAATGTAGGTATCTTTGGCATTATGAATATTGACTCATTGTTAATAAACTTGTTCCAACAGTTGTAAGTGTTCCTAGTTGTGCAAGTCTTGATTGCTGTCTAGCAACTTCACCAGATATTCTAGCAAAGTTTGCCTCTTCAAATTTTCTACTTTTACCTATTTCAGTATTATATCTAGCAATATCTTTTTCTAATTCTGCTTCATATAAATTTGACAATGCTATACTTCTAGCTGTTCCAGAAAATTCTGCACCAGATTTTAAAGTATTAACTACTTGAGTTCCTTTTAATTTTCTAAAACTTTTATCAAATTGAGCAAGTTCTAAATTTAATTTATCATCTAATATTTGTGCTTCTTGTTCTTTAACAAGAGCATTACGATTAGCAACAGATTGATTGTATCTACCAATCGCACCTTGTTGTGCTACTTGTGCTGCACCTATTGCACCAACTACTGCCATCTGCCATCCCATTAGAATATCCTCGCATATCTATATTGGTCTGAACCATCAAAACCATAGTGTTTCATCAATCCCTCGTTTTTTAATCCTAACCACTCTGCAAATCTTATACCTTTGTCAAAGTCTGATCTTACAGCAGTTTGAACTCTTTTAATATTATACTTTCTTGCAACTCTAGCAAAATCTTTTTTAATTGCTTTTGCTACACTAATAGGATGTTGCCAAACATCTTGTGTTGCAATAACCCAACCTTCTGCGACCTGACCCCAAATCATTTTCATACCAGCAGCAAAGATTGGTTTCTTACCAACTATGCCTGTAAAAGAAAGGTGGTCTTGCACAAGGTTCATAGCATCTCCTTCAAATCTAGCATCCTTATCCATAAGTTTATGATTCATTTGACACGATAATATAAATCTTCCATGTTCAGCAGTATAAGGTACTATATGTAGCAGTTTATCTTCTACAAAGATAGAACTGAAACTATTATTTTTAGTATAATCTTTTTGTAGCATATTATCCATCATTAGTAGTTAATCTTGGGTATAACGATAAAATTGTAAAAGGTAAAGGTTGAGTTTGTCTAACAAATATAAACCCATCTGTTTCATAGTTTCCTCTAAACTCTACCTCTTTATCTCCTGTAAATGGCGGTATACCTTCATCCATTAAATCAGCAGAACTTCTAAATGGTATTCTTTCCATATCACTTAGATTTGGTCCAACCTCAACACCAATCGTTTCAAACATTCTTACAGTAATATCATATATTCTTTTTGTTTTACCTTGTGATGTTCCATTCTGTGATCCAGCATTTAATCTCATAGTTTGTAGTAAAGATGTATAAGCTAAACCAACTTTTACATTTAATGCAGAACGATCTAAAGTTACACTACCAGAGCTAACAGTTTTATCTGGATGTGTTGCACCATCTGCTAGTATAGAAACAGTTTGTCCTTCAAGATGGTCTAATCCTGATATGGTACTTGCAGCACTACCACTATAACTTAATGCACTATCTAAAAAATTAAATGATGTATTATCTGTTTGATCAAAATCAAATACATTTAAAACTTCTACAAATCTTCTTGTTGCACCATTGATTGTTCTTTTAACAATTACATAAACTTCATATTCAGTATCGTCTGTTGGAATCACAGCAACACTTTCACATACTGCTTTACCTTCATCAGTTTTTGCTAATCTAACAGAATCATCTAAAGATGTTACAGTTAAAAATCCTGTAGACAATGGTGATGTTTCTGTAATCGTAACTACATTACTGCTAACTGTTGCTGTAAAGTCAGAGTCAGCATCTATTAATGTTTGTAAATTTGTAGCTGTTTGGTTGTTGCTAGATGTAGTATGAAACTTACCAGTTGTAGAAGATGTAGCAGAAGTAAAAGTTGTAGTCGTACCATCTGCTTTTGTTAAAACTATTCTTGTACCATCTGCAATATTTGCATAATCAGTAACTGTAATTGTTGCATTACCAAACCTACCACCAAAGATATGTCTATGCCAAGCAGTTACTTGTTGCTCTCTTTGATAGGTTAATCCTACTAACTCACCATCATTTCTTGTAGCGTAAACAATTTGATTTGGTTCTTGTTGATATGCTATCTGTGTCAAACCACCTTCACTAATATGTTCAGCAAGGATAGTCATATCAGGTGCTATATAACCATCTACGTCAAAGTTATATGCTAGTTCTCTTATTTTTCTTTTAGCACGTTGTAAAAATAATGTTGCGTTACCTACAGCTATAGCATCTACATTAGCTGCACCATGGTTTGATTGTTTTTTAATTAATATGTTTGTAGGTGTTATCGCTGTATCTACTGATCCACCAGATACAGTAAACTCACCTCCTGCTGTACCAATAATTAAAGTTCTAGTTGCTGTCATAAATCTAATCGCATTAACTTGGTTTGATGCTATTGTATAAATGATTGCATCATCATCTGCTACAGTACCACCAATGTTTGCATCCATATTTTCATAATCACCAGACTTTGAAAAGAATACTGTTTGTGGTTGATTAGTTGTTCCTGCAAATACTAATCGTTGTTCAAAAAAAGTTACGCAAGAGGGATGACCTGTGGTATCTGAAAAAGCTCCTAGTCGCCAATCTGCTGTAGCAGTTGAAGCACTAAGCGTTGGTAAAATTTCTATTGTTGCATTTGTTGTATCTGTAACTCCAGTTATTTTTGCATAACCACTATGAAGAAAAACAAATCTTCCAACATCTGTTGATTGAAATCCTGATCCACCATTAATACCTGTAGTAGCAGAAGCTGCTAATGAAACTCCTGTGCCTACTGCTGTAGCTCCAGGATTTAAAGTCGTAGTTGTTATATTAGCATCTTGCATTGGTCCTTTAGTGAAATCTACATCTGTTAATGTCCAAGCAGTATGACCAGTACGAGATAGTTTTTCTACCTCATGTTCTGGATGTGTGATGTACATAACGTCAGCACTCTGTGCAAATTTTAAATCAAAAAGTTGTGCAGTAGTGTAAGGTGTTGCTAGTTCAAAAACTTTATTAGATACACCACCAGAACTGTAAGCAGTAAATCCTGTACTATTTATATCAACACCATCTTTATCTTGTAGTTCAAATGTATTGGTAGTTTTATCTGCAACTAAAAATCTTTTATTATTAACTTCTGTCATACCAGAAACACCACTAATTAATACTTCATCACCATTAGAATAACCATGTGAACTAGCTGTTACGACAGCAGGATTAGCTTGTGTAATTCCTGTTATAGTTTTATCTCCTTCTAGTACAGCACCTTTATCTTTATACACTCTCATTTTTAAATTTGAGAACTCAAGCATATAAGTTTGTGTTGTTGAAAATTCAAAAGGGATTAATCTTGTTTTATTATCGCTATCAGCAACTTCTGCTATAAATGTAGAACCTGGTCTACGAGCTGCTGAACCATGTGGGTAGACAACTAAATTTTCTAATGTCGAGCAACCTGATGAATATTTAGTTAGATCAGTTCTACCATCTAATCTTGGTGATAGCTCACCGCCTGTAAAGTTTGTAAGTTCAACAGCGACCCTAGCCATTTATTAAAACCTTGAGTTTATAAATGTACCTGCATCTATTTGATCTGACATACCTAGGTCTTGATCTATATTTTGACCTTCAGTTGAATCTATAAATCTAGCATCTCTTAATTTATCTTGAAATAGATTGTACATATTAGAAGCTGTTTGATTATTAGAAGTTACCGCAAAAGCAATATCTGCACCTAAAGCAGCAGATAAAGTTTCTCTTAATGATTCATCATATTCATTAGGATCTGTAATTCTACCAATATATAATATCTTCATACTAGAAGTATTGCTTAATATCTTTCTACCTTCTACTTTATAGTTTGAATCATAGTCTAGTATTCGTAGCAACCTTAAACAATCTGATGGTAAAGTATAAGCATAACTAAAACCCCATGCAGGAGCTGTAGTGTCTGCTGCTAGTTCTTGTCTTTTCTGTAAACAGTTCCAAGGATGTGATCTAAATACTGCATCTCTTACTTGTGTAAATCTTGAGTTGCAAAGTCTTGCATTTTTTGAATCTTCTGTAAGTGAAAGGATTGTTGTTGCACCTAGTTGATTTAATGCTCCATTACAAATGTCTACTACTGATGCCATATTACTTCCTTATAATATACTTTCGCCTTATCTGTCTATCTTTTTCTAAGGCAAAAATTTCTTCTTCTGTTCGTTCTTCTTTGGTATCAAATCCATAATGGTATTTAGGACCATGTTTAAATCTGTCTACCAAAACATATCTGTACACATAATTATCTTTTTTAAAGTGTAGTACAGGTTTTAATTCTTTAATATTTTTCATAAAAAGGTGGGGATTGCTCCCCACCTAATATTCATTGATTAGTCTACTGTGTATTCAATAACAAAGCTCAAATCACCAGCAGTATCACCAGCTGCATCAAAAGTTAATGCAACGTAGTAGTACCCACCAGGATCAGAAGATTGTCCAGCATCTTCCCAGACTTTCTGACCGCATTTGTTAATGTCTCTAGCTTCAAACGCTACTTCAGTTCCTGTAGTTACCGCACCTCTAAGGTCAGTAATTGCAGAAGCATAAGCGTCATCATCTACAGCAGCAATCGCTGTTGAGTATAAACCAACATCTGTTGTCATAGTAGTTCCAGAATCTAAATCGTCATTAAACAATTTGATTGAGGATATACTAGCATTAGTTGGTACAGGTGCTAACATTACTGTGTCAGACGCTGATAAGTCTCCAGCAGCTAAAGCAATAGTTCCTTGAGCAATTCTTTTTACGCCATGTAATTGCTGGGAATCATTCTTAACCTGAGGAGTTGCAACAAAATTTGTTACAATATCTGTATTTACATTCGCCATATAATCCTCCTATTACGATTCTGTTGCTTGTACTTCAACAACTTTCGCTTCTTCCATACGAGTAGCACCAATGCTCATGCAGTAGTAAACTTGAGTAGCATACGATTTGTCTGCTCTCTCATCTATTCTAGCTTGAACATCTTTACCAACCGCAAGAGCTATACCATCTTGTGCATAAGCAATGCACGATCTAGTAGAGCCAGATAGCGATAGTCTGTTTGATACAATAAAGTTAAAACCAAGGAACGAGTTTACTTCACCATTAGCCAATGCTTTGACTGTGTTGAAGTCTGAACTTGTAACCTCAGTTGTTCCTAAAAGATCAGTAATCTGCTTTGGAGATACTATGATGTGTCTTGGTATAGAAGGATCAACATTACCTAAATCAAGAGTCTGTTTTGCAGTTCTTAATTTTGCAATAGTTAAACCAGCAGAACCATGTGCGATTGTATTCGCATTTGATGTGCTAGTTGATCCTGTCTCACCAGTAAACGCAGTACCTAGTGCAGCAGATATGATCACATCATCCATAGCTCTTCCCATTGCCATAGCAGCAGCTTGAGCATAAGATGAAGTTGGATCAATTAAGAGTCTCACTTTGTCTTGTTGATCTATTAAATCCGCAAATTCGTAGTCCGCAAGAGATACTCTTCTTCTAGCATGCGGAGTGTCTGAATGTCTGCTAGTTTTTTCAACTGCAGTTACTGAGCCAACCTGATCAAAGAAAGCATTTTTTCCTACAACACTTTCAAGTCTGACTTTGTCTCTTAATAACGATCCCATTTGTTGAGATAGCATTTGTACGTTAGCAGAATACTGCTGTACAAAAGCTGTAGTTAT
>LUMV01000221.1_pt1 | contig 13683 bp, 9 predicted proteins | sample 729731 | NCBI WGS metagenome assembly LUMV01 (sample SAMN03860301, study PRJNA289734) | marine metagenome | biome: seawater column; feature: ocean; material: water; isolation source: Red Sea water column Station 192 - depth 200m | place: Saudi Arabia: Red Sea | collected 2011-10-15 | depth 200 m
CACCAATTTCGGCCCGATGCGGCTCGACGTCGCGACGCCGATCGACCGCAAGCCCGGTGAATCGCGGATCAGCGTCTATGTCTCGATCGGGCAGGCTTTCTGATGGCCGGGGGCGCAGCCGAGCCGATGGATGACGCGCCGCCGCCGCGGAGGCGCAACCCCTGGCCGCGCCGCGTGCTGCGCTGGACGGGAATCGCCCTCGGCGGGCTGCTTGCGCTGATCGCGCTGTTCGTCGTCGGTCTCAACAGCGACGCCGGGCGCCGCTTCGTCGTCACCCAGATCGAGAAATATGAATTTTCGAACGGGATGAAGATCGGCATCGGCCGGCTCGACGGATCGCTCTATGGCGCGATGGTGGTGCGCGATTTCACGCTTTCGGACCCGAAGGGCGTGTTCCTGCGCTCTCCCGAGGTCAGGGTCGACTGGCGGCCCTTTGCCTATCTGAAGAGCCATGTCGATGTCCGTTCGGCGACCGCCTCGACGATCGTGCTGCAACGGCTGCCCGCATTCCGTCCGACGCCCGACACCGGCGAACCTCTGCTTCCCGACCTCGATATCGACATCGGGCGGCTGCGCGTCGACCGGTTCGTCGTCGAGCCTGCGGTGACAGGAGCGCGGCAGGAACTCCGCATCGACGGCAAGGTCGCGATCGCCGACCGGCGCGCGCAGGTGACGGCGAAGGCCGAGGCCATCGGCGGCAAGACGAAGGGCGACCGGCTCGCGCTGCTGCTCGACGCGGTGCCCGAAAAGAATCGCCTGGCGCTGACGCTCGACGTCAATGCTCCCGCCGGTGGGGTGCTGGCGGCACTCGGCGGGTTCAAGGAGCCGCTGACGGCCAAGCTTGCCGGCCGCGGCGACTGGACGCGCTGGGACGGGCGCCTCGACGCGACGCTGGGCGCGGCGCCGCTTGCCGGGCTGGCGCTGAGCGCGCGCGACGGGACGTTCGCGGTCAAGGGTACGACGCAGGCGGCGCGCCTGTTCGCGGGCACGCCGGCGGCGCTGCTCGGCCGCGAGACGGCGGTCGATGTCACCGCGCGGCTCGCCCAGCGCAAGGCCGATCTCGACGGACGGCTTTCGTCCGATGCGATGCGGCTTGGGATCAGCGGCGGCCTCGATCTCGGCGCCAATCGTTACGATGGCCTGCAACTGGCGTTCGTGCTGCTGCGCCCGGCCGCGATCGCGCCGGCGCTTCGGGCGAGCGGCGGCCGGGCGTCGGCGCGGCTCGATGGCGCCTTTGCGACGCCGACGGTCGCGTATAGCGTCGATGCGGCGAGCCTTGCGGTCAATGATATCGTCGTCGAGGCGCTGAACCTGTCGGGCAAGGCGCGCGTCGATGCCGATCAGATCGTCATCCCGGTGGAGGGGCGCGCGGCGCGCATCCGCGGGCTCGATACGGTAGCGGGCGGAACGCTCGTCGCGGTGCGGCTCGACGGCGATCTTGCCTATAAGAATGGGCGGCTGCTCAGCGACAACCTCCGCCTGCGGTCGCCGCGCATCGACGCCAAGGCGATCATCGTCGCCGACCTCAACCGCGGCTTCTACACCGGCGCCATCGACGGGCGGGTCAATAATTACCGCATCGAAAGCGTCGGCATCTTCGACATCGGCACCGATGTCGATCTGAAGCGTGTCGGTACCGACGGGTTCGAGATTGCCGGCCGCATTCGCGCGCGATCGACCCAATTGTTCAATTCGGGCGTTCGCGACCTGCTCGGCGGCAATGCCGTCGCGACGAGCGATATTCGCTATGGCACCGACGGCATCGTGCGCTTCGCCAATCTGCGCCTCACCGCGCCGCGGCTGCGCGTCACGAGCGGGCAGGGCAGCTATGCGCCGAACGGCCAGCTCCAGCTCGCCGCGCGCGCCACTTCGGTCGATTACGGGCCACTCGGCGTCGAGGTGGCGGGCACGATCAGCGACCCGCGCGCGACGCTGCGCGCCGAGCGCCCCGGTCTCGGCATCGGCCTCGCCAATCTGGAAGCGCGGTTGACGGGCGCCCCCAACGGCTACCGGCTCGCGGCGAAGGGGGAGACAGATTACGGTCCGCTGACCGCGGATGTCGTGCTGCTGACCGCCGCCGGGCCGCTGACCATCGATGTCGAACGCGCCGACCTGTCGGGGATCGGCTTCAAGGGACGGCTGCAGCAAAGCGCGGCGGGGCCGTTCGTCGGCCGGCTCGACGCATCGGGGCAGGGGCTGGGCGGGATCGTGCGGCTGAGCGCCGATGGTCAATGTCAGGCGGTTGCGGCGAACATCCGCGCGAACAATGTCGTGCTGCCCGGCGCCGCGCGGCTCGCGGTCGGCAGCGCGATCGTCGATGCCGACATGATCCTTTACGACAAGCCGCGGATCATCGCCGACATCCAGCTCGCCGACACGCGCATCCGCGATTATGACATTGCGGTCGGGCGCGTGAAGATCGACTATCGCGACGGGCGCGGCAAGGCGCAGGCGCTGGTCGAGGGGACCAGCGGCGTGCCGTTCCGCATCGCCGCCAATGCCGACCTGACCCCCGAGCTGTGGCGCGCATCGGTGCAGGGCCGGGCGAGCGGGATCAACTTCCGCACCGCGTCGCCGGCGCGCATCGTGCCGCATACCGACGATTATGAACTGCTGCCGACGACCATCGACCTCGGCCGCGGCAGCAGCGCGCGCCTCGCGGGGCGCTTCGGCGAGGGCATCGTCGTCCAGAGCCGCCTTGAGCGCGCAAATATGACGATCCTCAACGCCGTCTATCCGGGACTGGGGCTCGGCGGGCGCGCGACCGGCAGCCTCGACTTCGCGCAGGAAAATTCCGACGCTTTCCCGCGTGCCGACGCGCGGCTGACGATCAACGATTTCACGCGCACGACCGCGGCGGCGGTGAGCCAGCCGGTCGACGTCAATTTCGCGGGTAAGCTGCTCGCCGACGGGGGCGAATTGCGCGCCGTGGTGCGCAAGCGCGGCAGCGTGATCGGACGGCTGCAGGCGTCGCTGCGCCCGCTCGGGCCGGGCGCGGGCGACTGGATGACGCGCCTGCGCGCCGCACCGCTCGGCGGCGGGCTGCGCTATAATGGACCTGCTGACACGCTCTATTCCTTCGTCGGTCCCGCCAATCAGGGACTCGCGGGTCCGGTCGCGGTGGCGGCCGACTTCAGTTGCCAGCTTGCCGATCCCTGTCTGCAGGGCGTGCTCAAGGGCAATGGCATGACCTATGAGAACCAGACCTATGGCACCAAGCTGACCGACATGGTGGTCAGCGGCCGCTTTACCGGCAACCGGCTCGAAATCGATCAGCTTACCGCCAAGGCCGGCACGGGAAGCGTCGCGGCGAAGGGCTATGTCAGCCTGTCGTCGGCCGACGGTTATCCGATGAACATCGTCGCCACGCTCGACAATGCGCGGCTGGCGCGCAGCGAGAATATCGGCGCGCGCGCGACCGGCACGCTGACGCTCGCCAAGACGGCGGGAGAGGCGGCGCTATTGTCGGGCGACCTGCGCCTGCCCGAAACGCGCTATCGCATCGTGCGCGAGGGCGCGGCGAGCGTTCCCGTGCTCACCGGCGTTCGCCGCAAGCCGCCGAGCGGGCGCCGCCGGATCAGCGGCGACGGGCTGGCGGCGGTCGGCGGCAGCCTGTTCGACCTGATCCGGCTCGACATCCGCCTGCGCGCCGGCGAACAGATTTATGTGACCGGCATGGGGCTCGAATCCGAATGGCAGGCCGACGTCACCTTGAAGGGAACCACCGTCGCGCCGCGCGTGACCGGCGAGATCGAACTGGTGCGCGGCACGCTCGACTTCGCAGGGCGCTCGTTCGAGCTCGAGCAGGGCAAGGTGACTTTCCCCACCGGCGATGCCTATGATCCCGCGATCAACCTGCTCGCCACCGACACTTTCGACAATGTGACCGTCAATGTCGCGGTGACCGGGCGCGCGAGCAACCCGCAGGTCGCCTTTTCGAGCGTGCCCGGACTGCCGCAGGACGAAATCGTCTCGCGCATCCTGTTCGGCGATTCGATCACCTCGCTGTCGCCGCTTCAGGCGGTGCAACTGGCGGCGTCGCTCAACACGCTGCGCGGCGGCGGCGGCGGGCTCAGCCCGCTCGGCGCGCTCCAGTCGGCGGCGGGGATCGACCGCCTGCGCATTCTGGGGCCCGACGATACGACCGGACGCGGCACCGCGCTCGCGGCAGGGCAATATATCTCGAAGGACATCTACCTTGAGGTCATTACCGACGCGCGCGGCTATACCGCGACCCAGCTCGAGATCAGCCTGACGCGCGCGCTGTCGATCCTGAGCCAGGCGGGCGGGTCGGGGCAATCGAACTTCTCCGTCCGCTACCGCAAGGATTATTGATGCACCGCGCGCTGATGCTCTTGCCGCTGTTCGCGCTGGCGGCGTGCAAACAGCAGCCCGATTTCGACCAGCGGTACGACAAGGCTGCATCCGACATCGAAGCGCGCGCGCAGGCGATGGACAAGGATCTGTCGGAGGCGGACAAGGCCGCCGCCGCGGCCGCACCAGGCAATGGTTCGCAGACGAAGGGCTTGCCAGCCGCCTCGACCGCGTCTAACGCACCCCCGTCATCTGGGGAGTAGCCAGCCGTCCTGCCGGACGGGCCGCAGCGTCAACATACTCGGTCGAGAGGCCGTGGCGCCGCGGAAGCGCGAAAGCGTTTGGGCGAGACCAATGGCGTCGCACCTTCGTCCGGGCCGGGCGGCGGGCGTGATCGCTGTTGGAGTTCGCTTGCCGCTCGGCCCCGGAGTAACTCATGGAAGCCTTGTTCACCTCGACCGCGGTCGTCGCGCTCGCCGAGATCGGCGACAAGACGCAGCTCCTCGCGATTCTGCTCGCGACGCGCTTCAAACGGCCGCTTCCGATCATCCTCGGCATTTTGGTCGCAACGCTCGCCAATCATGCGCTCGCCGCGCTGCTGGGGGCGCAGGCGGCCGCCTTCCTCGACAGCGATATCTTCCGCTATGTCATTGGCGCCTCGTTCGTCGCGATGGCGGCGTGGACGCTGATTCCGGACAAGTTCGAGGATGATGATGCGCCCAAATCGCATGCGGGCGCGTTCATGACGACGCTCGTCGCCTTCTTCCTCGTCGAGATGGGCGACAAGACGCAGGTCGCGACAATCGCGCTCGGCGCGCGCTTCCACGATGTCTTCACCGTGACGGCGGGTACGACGCTGGGGATGATGATCGCCAATGTGCCCGCAATCTTCCTTGGCCACGAACTGCTCAAGCGCGTCGATCTGAACAAGGTCCGCATGATCGCTGCGGCGCTGTTCCTGGTGATCGGCCTGTGGGTTCTGGCCCAGACCGCGGGACTGTTCGGCGCAGGCTGAACGCCGCGATCAGAACGGCTTGCAGGGCTTGCCGTTGTCGTCGAACCGGGCGGCGAGATCATATTCGCGGCCGTTCCAGCGCAGATAGGGGAAACAGAAGCCGGGAAGGCCGACCTGGATATCGGGATAATTGTCGACGCCGTGGTTTTTGAGGAAGTTTGCGAAGCCCTGGGTGGTCAGCATCACCTTCCAGCTTCCCGCCGGCGTCTTGGTCAGGACGATCGAATTGACGCCGGCCGATCCGTTGCAGAAGATGCCATTGTCGTGGATCATCGCTTCGGGTCGGCCGTCGCCGTTGACGTCGCCGATAAAATCGACCTGTGCCTCCGAATGGCCGCTGTCGTCGTCGGTGCAGGCTGTCCAGCGGCCGCCCTTGACCGGCTTGATCTCGGCGGCGCGAAACAGCGCGAGGCGCTCGGTCGCCGGAAGCGCCTTGGCTTCGGGGGTTTGCGAGCCGTCCCAATCGAACAGATAGTCGCGCGAAATCGGCATCGGGCCGCTACGCGGCGGCGCGGCGCTTGCCGGGGCGGCTGCGGCCTTCCCGTCCTGGCTGCACGCCGTCGGCGCGCCGTAGCTGCCGCCCGCGAAATGGCGCGTGCCGGGGCAGGCCGAATAGCGCGCCTCGAGCGTCAGGTCGCGCCAGCCACCGGTACGCGTCTTGGCGAAGCCGACGATGCCATCCTCGGCGATCAGACGGCGCCAGCGCCCGTCGGTGCCGAGCGTCAGCACCGCAAAATAGGCGCCGGGCTTGCCATAGCATTTGGGATCGACATCGGCGACATGCGCCTCCGCCCGTCCGTCGCCGTTGAGATCGGCAAAGGCGACGCGCGGGTTCGACGCGCCGCCGCAGCGGTTGATCGCGCGCCCGTTCTCGACCCGGAAGCCCGCCGCTTCGAACAACTGGATGCTCTGTTCCCTGGTCAGGCGCGGCTGCGCCGTACCCTGCGCCGCGCTCTGTGCCGGACCGGCAAGCGGCAGCGCGGCCAGTGACAAACCCAACAGCATCCGGATGTTCGACATGGTGGTCCCTCCCGTCGCGGCGAAGGCTAACACGAACCGCCCCCGCCTTGCCAACCAAATCGCGGGCGGTGTTCGCCCGCCCTCGCTTGCAATCGGGTGCGGTTTCGCGGATGGCTGAAAGCGGCAAGGCAAGCGACGACCCGCCCGGACGAGGCCGGCGCGCTTCGAGGAGAGGCTTATGGACTTCGATCTGGTCGTGCGCGGCGGGCTGGTTTTCGACGGGAGCGGCACCGCGCCCTTCGTCGGCGACATCGGCCTTCGCGACGGAAAAATCGCCGCAATCGGGCAGATAACGGGCCGCGGGGCCGAGGAGATCGATGCCAGTGACCGCATCGTCACCCCCGGCTTCATCGACATTCACACCCATTATGACGGGCAGGCGACGTGGGAGACACGCATGGCGCCCTCCTCGAATCATGGCGTGACGACGGTGCTGATGGGCAATTGCGGCGTCGGCTTCGCGCCGTGCCGGCCGCACCAGCGCGACATGCTCGTCAAGCTGATGGAGGGGGTCGAGGATATTCCCGAGGTCGTGATGGTCGACGGGCTGCCTTGGAATTGGGAGAGTTTCCCCGATTATCTCGACGCGCTCGATGCGCGCGAACTCGACATCGATATTGCGGCGCAGGTGCCGCATTCGGCGCTGCGCATCTTCGTGATGGGCGAACGCGGCGCGCAGCACGAGGCCCCGACCGCCGACGATCTGGCGCAGATGCGCGCGCTGGTCGCCGATGCCGTCGCCGCCGGAGCCTTTGGGGTCACGACGTCGCGCAACATGATGCACCGGACCAAGGCGGGCGAACTGGCGCCGAGCCTTTATTCCGAGGCCGACGAGCTGCGCGCGCTGATGGACGGCCTTGGCGATGCCGATGCAGGGGTGTTCCAGATCATCCCGGCACCGGCCAATGATGCCGAGAGCGAATTCGCCTTGCTGCGCGCACTTGCCGAACATGGGCGGCGCCCCTTGTCCTTCACCCTGCTTGATGTGCCCAACCAGCCGGGGGCGGGGTGGCGATCGATGCTCGCGGGGCTCGAACGGGCGCGCCGCGACGGGTTGCAGATGCGCGGTCAGGTCGCGCCGCGTCCGGTCGGCATGTTCTTCGGCCTCGACCTCAGCCTCCATCCGTTCAGCTCGCACCCGAGCTACAAGGCGATCGCCGACCGCCCGCTGGCCGAGCGCGTGGCGGCTATGCGCGATCCGGTCTTCCGCGCGCGCCTGCTCGCCGAGACGGCCGAGGACAGCAATCCGGTGACGCTGGCGCTGATCGATGCGTTCCGCGCCGCGCATGAATGGAGCGACGGCCCCGACTATGAACCGCAGCGCGAGACGCGGATCGAGGCGCGCGCCGCGGCGGCGGGCAAGTCGGTTGCCGAATTCGCCTATGACCTGCTGCTGAAGGACGAAGGGCGGCGGCTCTTCTATCTGCCTGCCGCCAATTATTCGGAGGGCAATCTGAACGCGGTGCGCGAAATGCTGGGTCATCCCGATACGGTGATGGCGCTCGCTGACGGCGGCGCGCATTATGGCTTGATCTGCGACGCGAGCTTTCCGACCTATTTTCTCCAGCGCTGGGTCCGCGATGCCGATCCCGGCGACCGGATCGCGCTCGCCGACGCCATCGCCGAGCTGACCGCGCGTCCCGCCGCGACCGTCGGCATGACCGACCGCGGTCGCATCGCCGAGGGGATGAAGGCGGACCTCAACATCATCGATTTCAACGCCTTGCGCCTGCATGTTCCGACGATCCGTTACGATCTGCCCGCGGGCGGGAAGCGCATGCATCAGGCCGCCGACGGCTATGTCGCGACGATCGTATCGGGCTCGGTCACCTATCGCGACGGGCAGCCGACGGGCGTGCTGCCCGGCCGGCTCGTGCGGCGGGGACGGGATGCGGCGCCAGCCGGCGCGGGCGATCCGGCGATCCCGCGTGCCGCCTAGGGTCAGCATGAAGGACGATACCGACTTCGCCGGAAAGGCGGTGCTGGTGGTTGGCGGATCGAGCGGGATCGGCAACGGCATCGCCCATGGCTTTCGCGCGCGCGGCGCGGCGGTCCATGTCTGGGGGACGCGCGCGCAGGCGGCCGATTATGACCCGGACGATGGCTCCGATCTTGCGGGGCTCGGCTATAGCTGTGTCGATGTCGGCGACCCCGACGCGATCGAGGCGGCGGCGATGCCGTTCGACCGGCTCGATGTGCTGATCCTGTGCCAGGGCACGGTCGTCTATCGGCGCGGCGAGTTCGAGCGCGAAGGCTGGGACCGGGTGATGGCGGTGAACCTCGACAGCCTGATGCATATATCGCGCAAGTTCCGGCCGCAGCTGTCGCAAAGCGCCGGATCGATCGTCATCGTCAGTTCGATTTCGGGGCTGAAGGCGAATATCGGCAATCCCGCCTATGCCGCGTCGAAGGCCGGGGCGATCAGCCTGACCAAGACGCTGGGGCAGGCCTTCGCCGCCGACGGTATCCGCGTAAACGGCCTCGCGCCGGGGCTGGTCGATACCAAGCTGACCAAAGTGACGACGCAGAATCCCGACCGGCTGGAGGGGGCACTCGCGCATATCCCGCAGCGACGGATGGGAACGCCCGAGGACATGGCGGGGGCTGCGATCTTTCTTGCCTCGCCGCTTGCCTCCTATGTCACCGGTCATACGCTGATCGTCGACGGGGGCCTCTCGCTCTGATCGGGCGCCCCATCAATTCCTGCAGGTGACGCGCCGCGATTTTCGCGGCAGGAGAGGGCGGCTACGCGATTTTGCAGAGTCGGTGCGGGAGAGACTATTGTGTTCGACACGCTGGAACCGAGCAGCCTGCCGCCCGAGGATGAGGCGCTGCGCAGCCGCGTCCGCGCGCTCGCCGCGGCGGCGACGGCGGCGCGGCCCGCCGACGTCCGCGCCCGGTCGTGGCAGGGGTTCGACGCCGATTTCAGCCGCAAGCTCGGCGCTGCGGGGCTGCTCGGCCTGACGCTTCCCAAAGCCTATGGCGGCGGCGAACGCGGCCCGTTCGCGCGGTTCGTCGTGGTCGAGGAACTGCTGTCAGCGGGGGCGCCAGTGGCGGCGCACTGGATCGCCGACCGGCAAAGCGCGCCGCTGATCCTGAATTACGGGACCGAGGCGCAGCGCCAATTCTATCTGCCGCGCATTTGCCGCGGCGAATTATTCTTCTGCATCGGGATGAGCGAGCCGGGATCGGGATCGGATCTTGCGAGCGTTCGCACCCGCGCCGAGCGCACCGCGGACGGCTGGCGCGTCAACGGGCAGAAGATATGGACGACCGGCGCGATGCACTGCGACTATATGATCGCGCTGCTCCGCACCTCGGGAAGCGCAGAGGACCGTCATGCCGGTCTGTCGCAGCTTATCATCGACCTGAAGGCGCCCGGGATCACCATTCGTCCGATCGTCGACCTGACCGGCGATGCGCATTTCTGCGAAATATTCTTCGAGGATGTCGATCTGCCCGCCGACGCGCTGATCGGCGCCGAAGGCGAGGGATGGAAGCAGGTCACCGCCGAGCTCGCCTTCGAGCGCAGCGGCCCCGAGCGTATCTACTCGAGCGTCGTGCTTCTGGATGCCTGGGTGCGGCATTTGCAGCATATCGGACGCGACGATGCGGCGGTGCGCGCGCTGGTCGGCGATTTCACCGCGCGGCTGGCGACGCTGCGCGCGATGTCGATCGCCTGCACCGCGCGGCTTGCGGCGGGCGAAAGCCCGGTGGTCGAGGCATCGCTGGTCAAGGATCTGGGGACGGCGTTCGAGCAGCAGCTTCCGGTCGCGATCGGCGACGACCTTGCCGCGCATCCCGATGAACCCGTCTCGGACGAGCTTTACCGCACGCTGACCTATGTCACGCATGTCGCGCCCAGCTTTTCGCTGCGCGGCGGTACGCGCGAAATATTGCGCGGCATCATCGCCCGCGGCATGGGCCTTCGGTGAGGAGACTTAACGGATGACCGATTTCCTCGACCCTTTCGAACGGATGATCGCCGCGCTTTTCACGCCCGCCGCGGTGCGCGCGGCGGAGCGCGGCGCGGCAGACGACACGGCGTGGACGGAACTCGCGGCCTCGGGCTTTCTCGATGCGCTGGTTCTTGAAGACGCGGGCGGTGCGGGGCTGTCCTTCGCCGATATCGTCCCGCTGTGGCTGGTCCTCGGCCGCCATGCGGTACCCTGTCCGGTCGGCGAAACGATGATTGCGCGCGCGTTACTGGCACAGGCGGGAAGGGCCGCGCCCGATGGACCCATCGCGATCGCCGTGCAGGCGCCGGGCGCCGCCGGGCGGGTGATCGGCGCGGCGTTGGTGCGGCATCTGCTCGTCGAATGGGAGGGCAATCTCTATCTTGCCGCCGTGCAGGGCCAAGCGGATGGCGGCGCGGGGGAACTCGCGGCATCGGTGCGCTGGGATAGCGAAGCCGCAGCGCCGGTGGGGCCGATAGTCCCCGGCGGATTGCGCCGCGCGGCGGCGGTGCTGCGCGCCGCGCTGATCGCGGGCGCCGCCGACCGGCTGACCACGATGACCGCGGGCTATGCGAACGAGCGTATTCAGTTCGGCAAGCCGATCGGCAAGCAGCAGGCGCTGCAACAGCAGCTTGCCGTGATGGCGGAGGATATGGTCGCGGCGCGCATTGCGGCGCATATCGGCGGCGCGGGGTCTTTCCCGCCTGCGCTCGCGGCGGCGGCAACCGCCAAATCGGTTGCGAGCAGCGCCGCCGCGCGGGTCGCGGCGATCGCGCATGCGGTTCATGGTGCGATCGGCATCAGCGAGGAATATGATCTTCAGCTCTATACGCGCCGGCTGCAGGCCTGGCGGCTCGCCGACGGATCGGAAAGCTATTGGAACCGTTTGCTCGGCGCCGAACGGCTGGCGGCGCCGTCGGGTTCGGTCGATTTCGTCCGCACGGCACTGGCACCGGCCTGACCGCCTGGCGCCGCCGAGGCAAGGCCGATAGGAACATGATATGAAGCGCCTGCCGCGGCTCGACCTCAATCTGCTCCAGATATTTGACGCCATCTATACCAAGGGCGGCGTGTCGGCCGCCGCGTCGCACCTCAATCTGTCGCAGCCCGCGATCAGCCACGCGCTGGCCAAGCTGCGCGCGATGCTCGACGATCCGTTGTTCATCCGTCAGGGCAATCGCCTCGTCCCCACCGGGACCGCACGGGCGGTCGCCGAACCGATCCATACGGCGCTGCGCGAACTGGTCGCGGCGCTCGACGGGGCGGGGAGCTTCGATCCCGCACAATCGACGCGCGAGTTTCGTATCGGAATCCGGCTGGCGGGCGAGATGTCGCGCTTTCCTGCGCTGGCCTCGCGCGTGCTTGCGGATGCACCGCACGTCCGCCTGATATCGACCGCCTTTCGGCGCCGCGATCTGGTCGCTGCGCTGGCCAACGGCGATCTCGACGTCGCGATCGACGTCGACCTGCCCGTCGAGGACCGGCTGTGCCGCGAGCCGCTCGGTGTCGAGCCGCTGCTGGTGGCGGCGCGGATCGGTAATGACCGCATCGACGGGACGCTCGACCTCGATCGCTATCTCGCGCTCGATCATGTGTTCGCGACACCGCGTCCGCACGGGCCGGGGATCGAGGATATGGCCGCTGCCAGCATGCGATCACCGCCTGGCAGATCGTGGCGAAGACCGACATGCTCTGCACGCTTCCGCGCAGCCATGTCCGCATGTTGCAGCACATCTGGCCGATGCAGTTGTTCGACCTGCCGATCGCGGTCGCACAGAGCAGCAGCTATCTCTATTGGCATCGCGCGGTTCAGGCGGATGTCGGCCTCGCTTGGCTGCGCGCGATCATCCTCGAGGTGATGCGCGAAGAATAGGCACCTATTCCTCAGGCGAATAGACTTTATTCGAAGTTATCATTTTTCCTGATGCCGCAGGGGCACTAGCCTTGGCCCCAACCAAGGAGAATAGCGATGACGCCGATCGAACTCGAAGCCGAACTCAACGACCTTAGAATGTCAAAGGAAGCGCAGCCGCTGTTCGATGCGGTGAAGCGCCACATCGCCGAAAATGTCGATCCGATCACCGAGGAGCTTTTCCGCCTCGGCGAAGGGCGCGCCGACCGTTGGAGCTGGGCGCCGGGGCAGCTTGAGCTGCTTGAAGGCGCGAAGGCTAAGGCGAAGGCGGCAGGACTGTGGAATTTCTTCCTGCCCCACGGCGATACGGGAACCCCGCTCACCAACCTCGATTATGCCTATATTGCGGCCGAACTCGGCAAATCGCCGCTGGCATCCGAATCGCTCAACTGTTCGGCGCCCGACACCGGCAATATGGAAGTGCTGGAAATGGTCGGCACGCCCGAACAGAAGGATCGCTGGCTGAAGCCGCTCCTCAACGGCGAAATCCGCTCCGCCTATGTGATGACCGAACCCGGCGTTGCCTCGTCGGACGCGAGCAATCTGGAAACCAGCGCGACGCTCGAGGGCGACGAATGGGTCATCAATGGCGAGAAATATTTCATCAGCGGCGCCGGCGATCCGCGCTGCAAGATCCTGATCTGTATGGTCAAGACCAACCCGGAGGCGCCGCGCAAGGCGCAGCATTCGCAAATCCTGGTGCCGATGGACACGCCGGGGGTGCAGGTGCTCGGGCCGATGCGGGTGTTCGGCGCCGACCATGCGCCGCAGGGGCATATGCATATGCGGTTCGAAAATGTCCGCGTGCCGCGCGATAACATCCTGCTCGGCGAGGGGCGCGGGTTCGAGATTTCGCAGATGCGCCTCGGGCCGGGCCGCATTCACCATTGCATGCGCACCATCGGCAAGGCCGAGGTCGCACTCGACCTGATGGTCAAGCGCGGCAATTCGCGGACCGCCTTCGGCCGGCCGCTGTCGCAGCTCGGGAAGAATCTGGAAGTCATTGCGCGGGCGCGCTGCGATATCGAGGCGATGCGCCTGATCGTGCTGAAGGCCGCGAAGGCGATGGACCTGCTCGGCAATCGTGAAGCACGTGTCTGGGTCAGCATGGCGAAGGCGATGATCCCCGAGCGCGTGTGCCAGATTATTGATCAGGCGATCCAGATCCACGGCGCGACCGGCATCTCGCACTGGACGCCGCTCGCCGAGCTTTATGCCGATGTGCGCCATCTGCGCTTCGCCGACGGCCCCGACGAGGTCCACTATATGGTCGTGGGCCGCGACGAACTCGCGCGCCACTAAGCCGCCGAAGGGCGGCGCCGGAGCGCCGCTCGCCCCGCATCCGCCGGCGTTCGTTTTCCGCGCCGCGACCGATCAGCTTTCGAGATAGCGCGCCCAGATGCGCTTGCCCAAGCGATCGGAGCGCGTCATCGCCGCGATCAATGCGGTCAGCGCATCGCTCGGAC
>LUMV01000414.1_pt1 | contig 13654 bp, 13 predicted proteins | sample 729731 | NCBI WGS metagenome assembly LUMV01 (sample SAMN03860301, study PRJNA289734) | marine metagenome | biome: seawater column; feature: ocean; material: water; isolation source: Red Sea water column Station 192 - depth 200m | place: Saudi Arabia: Red Sea | collected 2011-10-15 | depth 200 m
CTGCTCAAGAGCCTGGAAGAACCGCCGATCGGCACTTATTTCCTGCTCGTCGCGCACAGTCCGGCCCGCTTGCTGCCGACCATCCGCTCGCGCTGCCGCGTGTTGCGCTTTCCCACGGTATCCGATGCCGAGATGGACCGGCTGCTGGCCAATCTCTCGCCGGGGGCGGACACTGCCACACGCGCGGCGTCGATTGCGGCGGCGGGTGGTTCGCCCGGCGCTGCGCTTCAGTTCGTCGACATGGAACTGGGCAAGGTGCGTCAGGCGATGGATGCAATCTTGGCCCGCGGGGATCCCGATTTCCAGCTGCGCGGCACACTCGCGGGGCTGATCGGGGCACGGCCCGACCGCGAGCGGATCCGCGCGGTGCTCGAACTGGCCCGCTCGGCAGTGGCGCAACGGCTCGACGGGGCGATGGCCGATCCGCGACCCGTCATCGACACGCATAGCGAACTGGTTCGCCTGACCGGCGAGCAACCAACCTATAATTTCGATGCGGGACTGCTGGCGATGGAAATCGGCACCTTGCTCGCCAAGGCGGCTACCGCTAGCGAGCGAGCCGATGGCTGAACACTATTACCTGACCACCGCGATCCACTATCCCAATGGCAAGCCGCATATCGGCCATGCCTACGAGACGATCGCGGCTGATGTTATCGCCCGCTTCCAGCGCCTGCGCGGCCGTGAAGTCCGCTTCCAGACGGGGACCGACGAACACGGTTTGAAGATGGCCCAGAAAGCCCGCGACATCGGCAGCACCCCGCGTGAGCTTGCGGATGAAATGTCGGGTCATTTCAAGGAACTGTTCGATGTTCTGAACATTTCCTATGACCGTTTCATCCGCACCACCGATCCCGATCACCACCGCGCGAGCCAGGCGATCTGGGAGGCGATGGAGAAGAAGGGCGACCTCTATCTCGATCGCTACGAAGGCTGGTACTCGGTTCGCGACGAAGCCTATTACGACGAAGGCGAACTGGTCGAAGGCGAGGGCGGGGCCAAGCTCTCGCCGCAGGGCACTCCGGTCGAATGGACCGAGGAGGAAAGCTGGTTCTTCCGCCTGTCCAACTATGCCGAGCCCCTGCTCGAACTGCTCAAGGCGCCCGGCTTCCTGGAACCGGTGAGCCGGCGCAACGAGATGGTCGCGTTCATCGAACGCGGCTTGCAGGATCTGTCGGTCAGCCGCACCAGTTTCGACTGGGGCGTCAAGGTGCCGAGCGGCGATGGCCACGTCATGTATGTCTGGGTCGACGCGCTGACCAATTACATCACCGGCGTCGGCTATCCCGATGGCGGAGAATTGTGGGACAAGTTCTGGCCCGCTGATCTCCACCTGATCGGCAAGGACATCGTCCGCTTCCATACGATCTACTGGCCGGCCTTCCTGATGAGCGCGGACCTGCCGCTCCCGAAAAAGGTCTTCGGGCATGGCTTCCTGCTCAATCGGAGGTTACCTTCGGGCAGGACGGCAGCTATTCGGCGCAAGCGCTTGTTAACAAGGTAAATGCCGAGCTAGCCAACAGTTTCGGCAACCTTGCCCAGCGCACGCTTTCGATGATCGCCAAGAACATGGACGGCAAGCTCGAACCGTTCTCCGCAGCCAGCGATGACGATACGCTCTTGGACACGGTCCGGAAGGCCTGCGCCGAAACGCTGCCGCAAGAATTCGAAGCGCTTAATTTCTCGGTCGGGATCGAAGCCTGGCTGCGAGCCGTGTATGCCTGCAATGCCTATGTCGACGAACAGGCGCCGTGGGGGCTCAAGAAGACCGATCCCGAACGGATGAAGGCGGTGCTGCAAACGCTGTTCATCGCCATCCGCGACCTCGCCATCGCGATCCAGCCCGTCGTCCCCGAAAAGGCTGCGGCAGTGCTCGACCAGCTGGGTATCCCTGCGGATCGCAGGTCCTATGCCAACCTTGCCGACGCCGACTGGTTCGGCGCATTGGCGGCGAGCGGCCATGCTATCGACAAGCCGACTCCGGTTTTCCCGCGGCTCGAATTGCCCGAAGAGGAGCCGGCCTGATGCTCGTCGACAGCCATTGCCACCTTGAATACGAAGGCCTCGTCGAAGACCAGGACGCGGCGCTCGATCGGGCGCGCGGAGCCGGGATCGAGGCCTTCCTCAACATTTCGACCAAGCGCGCGGAGTGGGACCAGGTCGTCGGTACCGCGAAGGCCAAGCGCGACGTCTATGCCAGCGTCGGCATCCATCCACACAATGCCGACGATCACGCCGAGTTGACACGCGAAGAACTGCTCGCAGCAACGCACGACGCTAAGGTCATCGGGATCGGCGAAACCGGACTTGATTACTATTACGACCATTCGGACCGCGCCGTGCAGCAGGACCTGTTCCGCCTGCACATCGATGTGGCCCGCGAGGTCCAGCTTCCGGTTATCATCCACACCCGCGACGCAGAAGATGATACGCTAGCGATCCTCGAAGACGAGCTGGGGAAGGGGGCTTTCCCCGCGCTGATCCATTGCTTCACCGCGTCGGCCGAGTTCGGGAGGGCGGTCATCGATCTGGGACTGTCGGTCTCGATTTCGGGCATCGTTACCTTCAAGAACGCGAAAGATCTTCAGGCGTTCGCGCGCGACATCCCGCAAGACAGGCTGCTGGTCGAAACCGACAGCCCGTTTCTCGCGCCGGTTCCGCATCGAGGCAAGCCATGCGAACCGGGCTACGTCCGCGACACCGCGCAGTTCCTCGCCGACCTTCGCGAGGAACCGCTCGCGAATCTGGCCGCCTATACCACGCGCAACTTCTACCGCCTGTTCAGCAAGGCCGCGGCGTGAAGCTGCTCATGCTCGGCTCCGGCACGTCGACCGGCGTGCCGCGGATCGGCAACGACTGGGGCGAATGCGACCCGCACGAACCGCGCAACCGGCGTACGCGCGTTTCGATTATCATCGAGAACCAGGCGGGACAGCGGATTTTGATCGACACCTCGACCGACCTGCGCGCACAATTGCTGGCGAACGGGATCGGCAAGGTGGATGCGGTCTTCTGGACGCATGACCATGCCGATCACTGTCACGGCATCGATGATCTGCGCGTCATGCGCTACGATCGCAGCAACCCGCTGCCAGGCTATGCCAGCAGCAAGACCTGCGACAATCTGCGTCGCCGGTTCGATTACATATTCGAAGGACAGCACGGCTATCCCACGCTGATGTCGCTCAAGGATATCGCGGACGCCAGGCTCGTTGCCGGTTTCTCCTTCGACCATGTCGAAATGCCGCACGGACCCGTGACCAGTACCGGTTTCCGGTTCGAAGCGGATGGAAAATCAATCGTTTATGCGACCGACTTCAGTGAGATTACAGCCGGCATGCTCAAATGCTTCGACCGGGCCGACATTCTTGTCGTCGACTGTCTTCGCAAGCGGCCGCATCCCACGCATGCGCATCTCGACATGGCGCTCGATCTCGCTCGGCGGGCCAAGGTTGGCCGCACGGTCCTGACGCATATGGACAAGAGCATGGACTACCGCAGCCTGTGCGACGAAGTACCCGATCATGTAACGGTCGGTTACGATGGCCTGACGATGACCGCATGAACGAATACCAGATCGTCTCGCTGATATCGCTGCTGGGGTTCCTGATCCTGGTGACCGGCGCATTCCGGGCACACCGTGTGAACGTGAAAAAGGGTTTCTACATGGCCGCAGCATGGGTGGGCATCTTCGCAATCGTCGTCCTGTTCATCGATCTGGTGCGGTAGGGCAGCACGCAGAAGCTCCTCCTCGCTCAACGACGTTATTTAACATAATATATATTATCATTCCCTACGAGAAGAATAGGCCGCTTCCAAGCAGCCTTACCCTCCCGCAGCCTTGGCGTTAGAAGACAACCATGTCCGATCAAACCGACCGCTTGCTCCGCATCACGGCCCGCCTTCGTGATCCCGTCAGCGGCTGTGAATGGGACACGGCGCAGGACTTTGCCTCCATTGCACCGTACACGATCGAAGAAGCCTACGAGGTCGCCGACGCCATCGAACGCAGCGACATGGACGATTTGCGCGGCGAACTCGGTGATTTGCTTTTCCAGGTCGTGTTCCATGCGCGCATGGCCGAGGAAGCCGGAGATTTTGCCTTCGAAGACGTCGCACGTAGCATCGCCGACAAAATGGAGGCGCGCCATCCGCATATCTTCGGCGATGAAGGCGGCATCATGGAAGACGGCCGGTGGGAGGATATCAAGGCTGCAGAACGGTCGCGATCGGGGCAAAACAGCGCGATGGACGGCGTCGCAAACGCGCTGCCCGCCTTGCTGCGCTCGCACAAATTACAGAAGCGTGCAGCACGGGTCGGTTTCGAATGGCCCGATGTCACCGGCCCGATATACAAACTGCGCGAGGAACTGGACGAACTCGCGCAGGCACAGACCGATGACGAAAAACTGATGGAGGCGGGCGACGTGCTGTTTTCCGTCGTCAACATCGTGCGCCGCTACGGAGTCGATCCCGAACAAGCCTTGCGCGCTTCGAACGCCAAATTTGAACGTCGTTTCAGGAAGATGGAAGAACTTTCGCAGAACGAGGGCGAAGATTTCGCCGCGCTCGACCTCGATGGCAAGGAAACTTATTGGCAACGCGCCAAACGCACGATCGGTTAGTCGAGCGCCTCGTATTGCCCCAGTTCCTTGGGGTTGAGCCGCACCGTGATCAGCCGGTTTGCGCCGCCCTCCTCTTCGGCGACATCGTCGATCACCTCGCCATGCGCATGCAGCCAGGCAATCCGCCGGCCATCGCCAGCGGGAACCTCGAAAGTGCGGAGTGAGGCATTGCGGGTCAGCATCTCGCCGAGCCGTTCGAGCAGGGTCTCGACCCCCTCTCCCGTCAGCGCCGACATCGCTACCACATCGTCATTGTCGACGACCTGTTCGGCCAGTTCTTCGGCATCTTCGGACGATAACTGGTCCCACTTGTTCCACACTTCCAGGACGGGGATCGAAGGCTCATCGCCTTCCTCGTCGGCCACCCCGAGATCGCGGAGAACCTGCAGCACCTGCGCCTTCTGCGCGCCGGTCGACGGGTTCGAGATATCGCGAACGTGACAGATCACGTCGGCCGCGGTGACTTCTTCCAGCGTTGCGCGGAACGCGGCCACGAGCTGCGTCGGGAGATCGGAAATGAACCCGACCGTATCGGACAGGATCGCCTTCTCGACCCCGGGCAACGCAATTGCGCGCATCGTCGGGTCGAGTGTGGCGAACAGCAAGTCTTCCGCCATCACCCCCGCCCCGGTCAACCGGTTGAACAGCGTCGACTTGCCCGCATTGGTGTAGCCGACCAGCGCGACAACTGGCCACGGCGCGCGTTCGCGCCGTTCGCGGTGCAGGCCGCGGGTCTTGCGCACCTGTTCGAGTTCCTTACGCAGCCGCCCCATCCGCTGCCGGATCATCCGGCGGTCGGCCTCGATCTGGGTTTCACCCGGACCGCCGAGGAAGCCGAACCCGCCGCGCTGCCGTTCGAGGTGGGTCCAGCTGCGCACGAGCCGGCTCTGCTGGTAATCGAGATGGGCGAGTTCGACCTGAAGACGGCCCTCGGCAGTGGCCGCGCGTTCGCCGAAGATCTCAAGGATCAGTCCGGTGCGGTCGATGACCTTGCGCGCCAGCTTGTCTTCCAGATTGCGCTGCTGGATCGGCGTGAGCGCGCCGTCGACCACGACCAGTTCGACCTCGTCCTGTTCGCAGGCGATGCGGATGTTATCGACTTGGCCGGCGCCGAACAGCAGGTTCGGGCGCACTTCGCGAACGGGCAGCACAAAGCTCTCGGCGATGACCACGCCGATCGCCAGAGCCAGCCCCTCGGCTTCTGCAAGCCGCGACTGCGCGTCGAGATCATAGGCCATCCCGCGGATGTCCGGGCACACCACGAGCGCCCGTGCTCCGCGAGAGACCTCGCCCATCAAGTCATCATCGAAGCTCAGTTGTCGTCCTCTTCCCAGTCTTCGGTCAGATCGACCGGTGTTGCGGGCTGGATCGTCGATACGGCATGCTTGTAGGCAAGCTGGACGTAACCGTCACGCTCGAGCAGCATGCAGAACAGATCGTAGGACGCGATCCGGCCCTGCAGCATCACCCCATTGACGAGGAACATGGTGACCTGCGCTTCCGCCTGCCGGACCCGGCTCAGGAACACGTCCTGCAGCAGCCGCTGCTTGGCCCCCGAACCCTGGCTCGTAAACTGCTCGGTATCGACCGGCTGCGCGGGCATGATCGTGCTGATCGCGTGCTTGTAGACCAGCTGCGACTGGCCATCGCGGCGCAACAGGATCGAGAAATTATCGAACCAGGTGACAATGCCTTGCAGCTTCACGCCCTTGACCAGGAACATGGTCACCGGGGACTTGTTCTTGCGCAGCAGGTTGAGGAAGGCATCCTGCAGGTTCACGGGACGGCCGCCCGATGCAGGTTCAGGGGGTTTCGGACGCGGTCGTGCCGAGAGTGTCTTTTCGCCGGACATGTCTTTTCCCGTTTCTTGGCGGCTCTCCACCGAGCCGCAATCTGGGCGCCCGCGACGCCCGTGTGTGCATCCGCAACTCTTTGCGAACGCCATTAATGTGGGACATCGCACCGTCGTGCGCAATGCATTCCTTATTCTGTCGCACAACGCGCAACTTTCCCGATCGGTCCTACTTTTTCGGCTCGCTCGGCTTGCGTTCGACCATACCCAGCAGCTTCAGCTTGCGGTGCAGCGCGGAGCGCTCCATCCCGATGAAGGTCGCGGTCTTCGAAATATTGCCTGAAAAGCGACGGATCTGGACAGTGAGATACTCGCGCTCGAAATTCTCGCGGGCTTCGCGCAGCGGCGCTCCCATCATCGCCCCCACCCCGCCGTTTCCGCCGAGCTTACCCCCGAGCACTTCCTCGGGCAGCATGTCGACCTCGATCTGTTCGAGATTTTCGCGCGGGGTCAGGATGATCGTACGTTCGACCACGTTGCGCAGCTGGCGCACGTTGCCCGGCCAGTCATAAGCCTGCAGCGCCGCCATCGCCTCGTCGCTGATGGTCGGGGGGCGCAGACCCTGTTCGGTAGCATAGCGGGCAAAGAACCCGTCGGCGAGCGCGGGGATATCGTCGCGCCGCTCGGCCAACGAGGGCACTTCGACGGGCACGACATTGAGGCGGTAGAACAGGTCTTCGCGGAAGCGCTTCTCCTCCATTTCGCCGGTGAGATCCCGCGAGGTGGACGAGACCACCCGCACATCGACCCCGATCTGACGGGTGCCGCCCACGCGGACGAAGCTCTGCTCGGTGAGCACCCGCAGGATCCGTGCCTGCGTGGAAAGCGGCATGTCGGCGACTTCGTCGAGATAAAGCGTCCCCCCGTCAGCGGTCTCGAGCAGACCCGGGCGGACCAGCTTGCCGTCGGCTTCCTCGCCGAACAACTCCTCTTCGAAACGTTCGGGTGTTATCCGGGCCGAATTGACAATGACGAAGGCCTTGTCGGCACGCGGGCTCCAGCTGTGGAGCAGCCGGGCCGCCACTTCCTTGCCTGCCCCGGCAGGGCCGGTGACCAGGACGCGGCTGCCGGTACTGGCGACGCGCTTCAGTGTGGCGCGGACCGCATTGATCACTGCCGAATTGCCGGTGAACTCGTCACCCTGCCCCTGGTTTTCGCGCAACCGCGTATTCTCACGCCGCAGCCGTTCGGTTTCGGTCGCACGTTCGACCAGGTGCAGCAGCCGTTCGGCCTCGAACGGCTTCTCGATGAAATCGACCGCGCCGCGGCTGACCGCGCTGACCGCGGTGTCGATGTTTCCGTGGCCCGAAAAGATGATGACCGGCAGATCGGGTTCGCGCACCTTGATCGCGTCGAGCACTTCCAGCCCGTCCATCTGGCTGCCGTGCAGCCACACATCGAGCAACACGAGGCTTGGCCGTTTCTGGTCGATGGCTTCCAGCGCCGCGGTGCTGTCGGCGGCGGTACGGCACTCGTAGCCCTCGTCGCTCAGCACCCCGGCCACCAGTTCGCGGATGTCGCGTTCGTCGTCGACGATCAGAATATCCAGCGCCATGCGTCCCTATCCTTCATTCTTTGTCGTTGTCTGCGCGTCGCTTTCCTCGGCGAGCGGATCGCGCGCGAAGCGCATCGTCACCCGCGTGCCCCCGGTCTCGACCGAGGTGAACGTCATTTCACCGCCGTGTTCCTCGACGATCTTGTTGACGATCGCGAGGCCCAGCCCGGTGCCCTTTTCACGCGTCGTCACATAGGGTTCGAGGATATTAACCCGGTCTTGCGGCAGGCCGATACCATTGTCTTCCACCGAGACCGAGATCGAATCCTCGGCGGTCTCGACCTCGACGCGGATCCTGCCGCGGTAGTCGACACTCGCCGACTGCGCCTTGGCCTCGATCGCCTCATAGGCATTCTTGAGCGTGTTCGTAAGCGCCTGACCCAGTTGGTGACGGTCGCAGCGGATGCGCAGCGGGCCTTCGTCTGGGGCCTGGAAACGGTAATCCACCGCGGGATGCGCCACTTCCTGCAGGAACAGCGACTGGCGGATCAGGTCGATCGCGTTTTCCGTCCGGAAGGTCGGCTTGGGCAGCCGCGCGAAGCTAGAGAATTCGTCCACCATCTTGCGCAGATCGCCGACCTGGCGAACGATCGTGTTGGTCAGTTCGTCGAACAGTTCGCCGTCGATCTCGATCTGTTTGCGATAGCGCCGTTTCAACCGTTCGGTCGCCAGCTGGATCGGGGTCAGCGGGTTCTTGATCTCATGCGCGATCCGGCGCGCGACATCGGACCATGCCGCCTGACGCTGGTCGAGCAACTGCCGCGTGATATCCTCGAATGTGATCACATGGCCATCGCTCTCGCGGCCGATCTTCACGGCGAAGGTCAGCAGTTCGCCATTGCGGCTGTGCGAGATGACGCCCCGCGTCAGCCCGCCGCGCACCATGGCGCCGATCTGCGGGGCCAGGTCGTCGAGTGTCGCGGGCGTGCTTTCGCCCGCCGCATCGTAGCCCAGCATCGACTGCGCGGGGGCATTCATCAGCAACAGGTTCAGGTCGGCATCGACCGAAATGATTCCTGCACTCACCGATTCCAGAACCGCTTCGATGAACCCGCGCCGTTCCTCGAGTTCGATATTGGCGGAAAGCAGCGCATCGGTCTGTTTTTCGAGCTGCGCCGTCATGCGGTTGAAGGCGCGGTTGAGCAGGCCGATCTCGTCGGCCCCGGTGCGCCCTTCGACGCGCAGCGCGAAATTGCCCGCGCCGACCTTGCGCGCAGCGGCGACCAGATCGGTAAGCGGTTCGACCTGCCGGTCCGCGAACCGCAAGGCAAACCATACCGCGACGCCCACCAGCGCCAGCGAGACGAAGAACAGCGCGAGATTGAAGCGCAACTGCAGCGCACGTGCACGCTTGGTCAGTTCCTCATAGGCAGCGGAAATCGAGCGGGCGGATTGCCAGCTGCGGAAGGTCGCCGCCTCCGCATTGCGCGCGGTGTAGAGATAGATCCCCGCCTCGCGATCGATCGGCGCCACCGCCTCGATGCGTTCGGCGCTGCCGCGAACCGCAACCTGTTCTCCGCGGGCAAGCTTTTCATAGGCATCCTGGGCGAAGGTTCGCGGATCGCTTGCCTCGCTCAGGCCATAGACCACGGCAGTGCGCATGGTGTCGTCGGGCATCGCCTGAAGGATGGCGCTTTCGATGACATCGCGCGGTTCGGCCTGGTATTGGTAGACGAGCGCAAAGTTGGGATCGGTTACCTGAACGCGCGCAAGGATGGCGCGCATGTCCATTGCCATCGAGATCGTTTCATTGCCGAGATCGAGCTGGTTTTCCTCGTAATATCCTTCCGCGAGCTGGTTGGCATTTTCCATCAGTCCGCGCGAATTGTCCGAAAACCAGAAATCGACGCCCGACTGGAACAGAAAAGCGGCTGTCTCTTATACACATCGCACGAGCAGCGCCATGGCGGGAATCAGCGTACCGATCAGCAGGCCGGCTACCTGCCGCGATGGCAGGAGCGCGCCATCGGGCGGTGCATTGGTGAAGGTTGCCCAGGTGCTGGCAACCATGACCAGGAAAGCGATTGCGGCGACGACCTCGATATAGCCGACCATGTTGCGTTTGCGCGAGGTTACGACGAACCTGCGCCACCAGCGGGGCGTCTGTCGTCCACTTCCTGCTGTTCGCGTCGCCATCGTGGCGCGCATACAACGGGACTGTTGCACTTTTGCAAGTATAAATTCGTCAAACCCGCCGCGGTCCGGTCGAAACGCGGGATCAACGGCGACGAGCGTAGCTTTCAGGAGCGATGTCGAGTTCGGAAAGCCGCTTGCGCAGCGTGTTGCGGTTGATGCCAAGCATCCTCGCAGCGCGCAGCTGATTGCCCTCGGTCCGTTCGAGCGCGAGTTCGAACAGGGGCCTCTCGAAGGCAGCCAGTGCGGTGTGATAGACAGCCCCGTCGGCCGGCCGCGCGTGTTCGAGCCAGCGCTCTACCGCGGCGGCAAGACCGTCCTTCTGCCCCTCACCCGTCTCTCCGCGCGCGGCGGGAAGGATGTCCTCGACCGCGGCTGCATCGATTACATCTTCGCGCGCCATGAGGACGAGCCGGAAGACTGCATTGCGCAGTTCGCGGACATTGCCCTGCCACGGTCGCGCCTCGAGCGCGTTGATCGCCTGCGCATTGGCCTTGCGGACGGGCAGTCCCTCATTCGCCGCCTGGCCGAGGAAATGGCGGACCAGAGCGCCGATGTCCTCGCGCCGCTCGCGCAGCGCCGGCAGGTGGATCGGCACGACGTTCAAACGGTAATAGAGGTCCTCGCGGAACCGCCCGTCGGCGATCATCGGGGTGAGGCCGCGATTGGTGGCCGCCACGATCCGGACGTCGACCCCGATCTCTGCTGTCCGACCGCGCCCGTGAATGCACCGCGTTCGTGCCCGAACAACTCGCTTTCGAGCAGATCGTGCGGGATCGCCGCCATGTTGACCGCCACGAACGGACCGGTCTTGCGCGCGCCAAGCTGGTGGATCGCCTCGGCGACCAGTTCCTTGCCTGTGCCGCTTTCACCGGTGATCAGTACCGTGAGATCGTTGCGCAGGACCCGCGTGATCATCCGGAACACGCCCTGCATCGCGGGACTGCGGCCAATCAGGGGAAGCGCACTGTCTTCGCTGTCATCAGCGCCTTCAAGGACCGGCCGACTGGCGACCGCCTGCGCAACCGCCTGCGTCAGCTCGTCGAGATCGAAGGGCTTGGGGAAATATTCGAAAGCATCGCTGTCGCTTGCACGAACCGCCGTATCGAGCGTGTTCTGGGCCGACAGGACGATCACCGGCATGTCGGGCGCGCGCGATCGCACGGCATCGATCGACGCCAGACCGTCGCCGTCGGTCAGAATGACGTCGGTCAGCATGACGTCGAACGCCTGCTCGTCCAGCAGGGCATCGCGCCGGGCGAGCGTATCGCATGCCGTCACTTCGAACCCGTCATCGCGCAGCGCTTCGGTGATCACCGTTGCGATGCTCTTGTCGTCTTCGACCAGCAATACCGTGCGTGCCATGTGCTCCCCCTACCCTGCGACCGGCAGGTTGATGCGAAAATGGGTTTCACCCGCGCGCTCGTCGCGCTGGTGCGAAATACGCCCACCCATGTCGCGCAGCAGCTTGCGCACCAGGGCAAGCCCGAGACCTTGCCCGTGCGGCTTGCTCGAAACGAACGGTTCGAACACGTGATCGCGCAGCGCCGGTTCGATCCCGGATCCGCCGTCGGTGACCGTGATCTCGATCGGCAGGCGGGTCGCCTTGCCCAGACGGATGGTGTTGAAGACCAGGCCGCTGACGAAGCGGGTGCGCACACGCACCCGGGCGCCGTCGAGCGCGGCGCTGGCGTCGCAGGCATTGGCGATGAGATTGATCAAAACCTGCTCGAGCGCGCCCTGATCCGCCGCGACCGGGGGAAGCGAGGGATCGAATTCCTCCACCAGTTCGCAGGGATCGTCTCTTCCCGCGCGCACTGTCGCCATCGCGTTGCGAATGGCCTCGTGCAGGTTGCACGGCCCGGTAATCTCGATCGGCTTCGCGCCGAGCTGCTGCATGCGATCGATCAGCTGCGCGATCCGATCGACTTCGGCGGAGATCATTTTCGCCAGCGGCTTGTCCTTCCCCGCAACGCGGCGGGCCAACAGCTGGCTCGCCCCCCGGATGGCGGAGAGTGGATTCTTGATTTCATGTGCGAGAACCGCGGGTGCGCGCAATTCGACGCGCTCTTCGGCGTCCTCGTCATTGTCGGGCTGCCCTGCGTCGGACAACGTGAGCACGCGCCATCCCGCGGATGCATGAATGGGCGAGCTGCTGATATTGATCCGCCGCTCACCGACAGCGGTGGCGATGGTCACGCCCCTGGCGATGACCTGCGCATCGACACTCGAGAGGCGCTCCGTGAGCCGTTCGTCGGCGATTCCCACCACATCCCAGAACCGCTTTTCGGATAGCTTGCGGGCGCTGCGCCCGAGCATTTCTTCGGCTGCATAATTGGCTTCGACGATGCGATCGTCCTCGTCCAGCAGCAGCACCGCGAAGATCATCGCGGCAAGCTGGGCGCGCGCATCGGGTGCGCCGGAAGACGGGGTCACGCGGCGCGGCGCCGCAGGAAGGGCTCGTAGAACGCTTCGATTTCCTCGAGCACCTTGCGCGGATCGTCGATGAAATTGACGAAATTGCGGAACTCCGCCGAGCCGTGCATGCCCTTGGTGTACCACCCGAGATGCTTGCGCGCGATCTTCGTCCCGACGCCTTCGCCGTAATGATCGAGCATCGATCGGTAGTGTTCGACAAGGACGTCGTACTGCTCGTCGAAAGCAGGCGTCTCAAGCACTTCGCCGATGCGCCACCAGTGCATGATCTGGCCCAGCAGCCACGGTTTGCCATAGGCCCCGCGCCCGATCATGATGCCGTCGGCACCCGATTGCTCGAGCGCGGCCGCGGCGTCGGCTATCGTGCAGATATCGCCATTGGCGATGACCGGGATCGAGACCGCATCCTTCACCTTGCGGATGAATGCCCAGTCCGCGTGCCCCTTGTACATCTGGTTGCGGGTTCGGCCATGGACGGTGATCATCTTCACGCCGAGGTCTTCCGCGATATGCGCCAGTTCGGGGGCGTTGAGATCGGCATGGTCCCAGCCCATCCGCATCTTGACGGTCACGGGCACATCGACCGCCTTGACTGTCGCTTCCATCAGCTTCGTCGCCAGCGGCACTTCGCGCATCAACGCCGACCCGGCCAGCTGACCCACGACCTTGCGCACGGGACAGCCGAAATTGATGTCGATGATAGCCGCGCCGTTGTCCTGCTGCAGCTTGGCCGCCTCGGCCATGCTGTCGGGATCGCAGCCGACCAACTGCATCGACACCGGTTCCTCGATCGCGTCCCAAGCCGCCTTCTGGACGCTCTGCCGCGTTTCGCGGATCGCCGCTTCGCTGGCGATCATCTCGGTCACATTGAGGCCCGAGCCATAGCGCCGCACCAGGCGCCGGAACGGCAGGTCGGTCACGCCGGTCATCGGCGCGAGCCCCACCGGCGTGTCGATCGACACGTTGCCGACCTCGATCGGCTGCGGGGGTGCGGGCGGGAGCGGTTGCGTCGTCATAAGGAATTCATTGCCTAAATATTGGGCAGGCACATAG
>LUMV01000415.1_pt1 | contig 13585 bp, 17 predicted proteins | sample 729731 | NCBI WGS metagenome assembly LUMV01 (sample SAMN03860301, study PRJNA289734) | marine metagenome | biome: seawater column; feature: ocean; material: water; isolation source: Red Sea water column Station 192 - depth 200m | place: Saudi Arabia: Red Sea | collected 2011-10-15 | depth 200 m
GCCGATATCGAAGCCCGGATCGAGTTTCATGCCGCCGAGGTTCACGAAGCACCATGGCTTCATGCTGACATCGGCAAGCCGCACCGGCTCCCAGAAGCCCATCGCAATCCCGGACCTCAGACCGCACAGGCATACGGGCAGGTCGGGATTGTCGGGATCGGGGCGATTGCTCGGCCAGATCTCCAGCCCGCCGATCGAGATCGGGAACAGGCACGACCAGCAGATGTCGGTGATCGGATTGACGAACTGCCCGGTGCATTTGCCCGGTCCGGCATCGGCTGAGGCAGGCGAAGAAAAGGCGAGCGAAAGCGCTGCCGTGAACAGCACGAGGAAGGCGCGGAAGCTGCTCATGGCTTGGCCTTTCGGGGCGGTAACGCGATCTCGCTCACTTCGAGGACACGCCCGTTCTGGCGCACCCGGGCGGGCACGGCCCTGATGCCGAACTTTTCGGTGAGATTTCCGCCCTGGTCGAAATAGAACCTTCGCTGGCGGGCTTTCATCAGCTCAAGCGGCGCGCCTTTGACGAGGATTAGCTTGGCATTGGGGTCTTGCCTGAGTGCCCAGGCGATCTGCGCCGGATCGTCGCCGTCGAGGAAGAGCAGAGGGACACGCAGCGCGACGCTATCGAGCGGATTGACCCGCGTTCCGGCCGCATGGATGAGCTCGCCCTTGGCCTCCCGGATATCGGCGGCGAGTGTGATCGTCGGATCGAAGGGCCAGCTGCGGCTTTCGTGCGCGCGGATCAGGCCGGCGACCGGGTCGGGACGGTTGACCCGCGCTATGGTGCGGCGCTTCAATTCCTGGTTGAGCTTCGCGGTCTCGCCCGACTTTTCCATCTGCGCTAGGCGCGTGTGGATCTGTTCGAGGAGGTCGCGCTCGATCACCGGAAACACCGCGCCGCGCTGGCCATAGTCTCGTGCCTGCAGGCTCGCAGGAAGCGCGGCGAGGAGAAGGGCGCCAAGCGGAAGGAGGGGGCGCATCACAGGATCGTCCTCCCGCTACCGAGGATCTGCCCACGACAGACGAAGCCGATTTCGCCGTAGCGACTGTCGAGCCCGCGTGGATGGCTGGTGCCGGTATAGTAGCAACCCTCGGGGATCACGCCTTCGGGGCCCCGCGTGAGCGGAACGCCGAGGCGCGTGACCTTGAGCAGGCTCGCAACCTTCCTGCCGTTGATGAAGACCGCGTCGCCCTCATGGCGCACGACATCGCCCGGCATGCCCAGCACGCGCTTGCCGAACATCTGCGGCCCTTCACCGAAATGTCTTTCGACGAGTTCGCTTCGCGGCGGCTCGAAGAAAATAAGGCTGCCGCGCTGGATCGCTGCCTTCTTGTCGAGCCAGAACGCCCAGTTGGGGAGGCTCGGGCTCGCATTGATGAGAAAGGCGTGGTCCTTGCTGAAGGCATCGAGCGGCGCCCAGGCGAGCGGCAGCAGGACGAGGCCCGAAAGCAGCAGCGGACGGCGTAGCGAGCGGGGCAGGCTCATGGCTGCTTCTCCCCGGCGAGCTCGTCCGCAATGCGCCGTTCGAGTTCGGGGGTCGCATCTTCGGCTGCCCCGGCGAGCACTGCCTCGGCGACGAGCACCACGCGGCCGTCGCGGCCCATGTCTGCGACTGCTGCCTCGGCGGCCTTGAGATAGGCAAGGCTCGCAGCCTGGACGACCGCCGGATCGGCATCGGCGCGCGCGGCCTCCTCAACGAATGTGCCGATGGTCTCGGCGAGCCGGACAGTGACGATCCGCTGCTTGGGGGAGCTGGTGACCTGCTGGGTAAGCCATGCGCCCCACAGCAGCGCGGCAACAAGCACCGCTACGGCGAGGAGTTTCGGGCCTAGCTGGCGAAGCGGGAGGTTCAGTCTATCCATGGCGGGGATATCCCTCGTTGTTTTGGCGGCAAAGGCGGCGGTCGAGGCGGCGCAGGAAGCTTGGCAGCCGCAGCAGCGCGAGCCCGCCAGCGGAGCTGAGGAAGGCGATCTGGAGGTCCTGCGCGAAGAGGTGCCGCGCGATCGGCTCGGCAGTGCGGTAGTGATCGGCGAGGTTGCCGAGCTGCGCGAACAGCGCCGTGAGGTCCCAGCCGGCGATGAGTAGAAAAACGAAAAGCGGCAGACCGAGGACCAGCAGCAGCGTGCTCACAGCGAAGCCTGCTGCTTCGAGGAGGACGAGGCAGGTGCCCTGGAACAGCGCGAGCCAGTTTACGGCGCGATGCTTTTCGCGGGCGCGTTTGGCAGTCGGAAGCGGCACGCGGTCGACGAGCGTGGTGGTCTCGAGCACCATCATGCGCCTCCTTCCACGCCGGCGACGAGCGCGACCGCGCGTTCGAGCGGCATGCCGCTTTCGACATGGCGGCGGATCGCGGCATAGGTGTCGGGATCGGAGGAGAAGATCGTCGCCGAGAGCGGATCGAGCACGAGCCGCCCGACGGCTTCAACCTCGGGACCCTTCAGGTAGATCTCGCTGTATTCACTGCCCGAGCGCTTGAGGCTGCGGATCAGCGTTTCGGTGCGGTCGTCCATGTCGAGCCGGGCTTCCTTGCGGAAATCGGCAATGGTCTCGGGCTTCTGCTGGAGCACCAGCATCCAGTCGCTGTTCTCGAGCGCGGCGCGCGCGCCATCGGACTTGTAATAGTCATTGAGCGACTGGGTGGCGGTGGCGAGCGCGCCGCCATATTTGCGTGCGGTGCGGGCGTAGGTCTCGACGAACTCGCCCATCGAGCCGCCCTTGAGCATCGCCCAGGCTTCATCGATCAGCAGCAGTTTCTTGGTGCTGCGCGAACTCCGCGTCATCGCCTGGCCGGTCATAAACATGATCGCCGAAAGGACGACGCTTCGCAGTTCCTCGCGGCTCGCGAGATCGCTCATCTCGAAGACGGTGAAATCGTCCTCAAGCGCGAAACTCGCCTTGCCGGAAAAGAACCCGGCATAGCTGCCACCGCGGCAGAAGGGCGCGATCGCAGTCGCCAAATCCTTGCCCGCCTCGTTCTCGCTTTGATGGAGTGTATGTGCGACATCGTCGATCGCGCCGCCGCTGCCGAGCGCTTCCCAGACCTGCGTCACTGCCCGGTCGATGAGGCCGCGCTCGGTGTCCAAGGGGGCTGCACTCGGCCGTGCCATCTGGCCAACGATTGCCTTGATCATGGCGAAGCAGTCGAGGCGGTAATCCTCGTCTTCGTGCGCGCGGGCATCGTCGACCATCGAGAATGGGTTCAGGGAAAAGCCCGAGGCGAGCGTGAACTCGACGAAGCGTCCGCCCTGCAGTTTGACCGAATGCTCGAAGCTGCGCCCGTCGTCGATCACCACGACCTTGGCGCCCGCACCGCGGAGCGCTGTGCAGAGCTCCTGCAGCAGTACCGACTTGCCCGAGCCCGACTTGCCGCAGATCGCTATATTGTGATTGCCGGCAGTGTTTTCGAATGGCGACCACCAGAAGGGCTGGCCGCGTCGTCCCAGGAGCAGCAGATGCGGGATTGCGCCGCCGAGATACTCGCCCTGCAGCGGGGCGATGTTCGCCGCGGTGGTCGAGAGCATGGTGCGGAAGCGCTTAAGGCGCGCAAGGTCGTGGACCAGCCCGTCGGCAAGGCTCAGCGGGAAGGCCGCGACGAGACCCTGCAACTGGAGGAAACGTTCGTCGGCGAGGTCCCAACCGGCGGCCTTGTAGATCGCCTTGACCGTGCGTTCGTGCGCGTCGCCATCCCCCAACGGCGAGATGGTGGTGAGTCCGTAGAACAACTTGACCAGCTTCTTGCCCGCCTGGAGCTCGGCCTGGACATGCTTCCATTCGGCCGATTGCTCAGAAAGCCTCGGCAGGAAGCGCGCGCTCCTGGTCTCCGACAGGCTGGTAGTGCGCATGAACTTGTAGCCTGCGCGCGCCGAGGCCGCTTCCTGGTCGGGATAGTGGAGGCACAACATGGTCGCGGCGGGACAGGGAAAGCGCAGCTTGTCGGTGAACATGTCGCCGATGAGCCGCGCGCATTCCCACGGTGCCCAGCGCTCGGGGGTCGAACGAACGCCGTAATGGCGCACGTCGAAGCGGTCGGGATAGCAGGTGCCCATCTGGGGAATACCGTCGCGGCTGCGTCCGGTCTCGCGGAACCGCTCGGTCCGGAGGATCAGCCGGTCGTCCTCGACCTCAAGTTCTATATCGCGGCGGATCGCCTGGACGTCGAGCGTGTCCTCGCGGTTCCAGTGCGTAAGATCGAGCTCGCGCGCGGTGGTCGGCGAGGTCAGCTCGTCGATCAGCGCGAGAAGTCCGGCCGGTTCGAGCCGGTTGGAGGCAAGACCCAGCGAATTGAGCATCCCTGCCATCCCGTCGCGGCATTCGGTCAGCTCGGCGTCGGTGACGCTCCCGGGCACGGGAACGCCGAGCGACAACACGAGGCGGACATGGCGCGCGTGGAACGGCGCATGCGCCGAGCCCGAATGCCAGACGAGGTCGTAGAGGCGGTTGGTCCGCGCCTTGGCGATGGCTTCGTAGATCCCGCCCTGCTCGTAGCGCGGACCGAACCAGGGTCCGACGATCGCTCCGATCCGGGGGGAAGCGAAGTTCAGGACCTGCAAGCAGGCGCCCTGCGGCAGGCTCTCGGAGAAGAACTGCCCGAGGATTTCGCCGGTGCGTTCGTCCGCCCCGATCAGCGGGGTCACTTCGAGCACGAAGCCCTTCGAATGCGCGTTGCGATAGAGACCCGGCCCTTCATCGTACACGCGGTAGGGGAGCCAGTCCGAGAGCATGTCGAGCGCGAAGCTCGGCCGGGCATGGTCGGCCTGCCGCGCATCGCCGAACAGGCCGGAGAGCAGCGCGTCGCGCGCCGAGGCGAGCGAACGGTTCATTGGCTCTCTCCTTCGGGTTCGCCAGGCGAAAGGGGGTGGGGCACCCAGCCGGGGGAGGGGAGACGGCCAGGTGCCCCGGTGACCGGCGCCGGAACGCCGGGCTGCGCTTCCGGGGCCTGGGAGGGGATAACCAGGACATCCGGAAGCTGCAGGGGAAGGGGATTGAAGACAGGCGCGTTCTGCGGGTCTGTCGGCGGCGGCGGGGTCTGCGCATCGTTGCCCGCGCGTCCGAGCGCGCGGAGCACTTCGCCTCTCGAGCGCGGGGCATGCCAGCTCTCCGCAGGATGATCGGGCAGCGCGACATGAACCACGCGCGCTTCGTGGTCCCGGCCCGCCGCGTCGCGATAGGCGGCGATGACGATCCGGAGCGAGCGGGCGTCCGCCTGGCGCGGACCAGCGAGCGAGGGTGGCTGACTGGTTGCAGCGCGCGATGCCATGCCGGTGCCAGCTTCGCCGATCGCCGCGCTGTCGATCAGCGTGGTGGGCGCGCAGCTGCCTTCGGGCGCGCGGCAGTCGAAATCGCCTTTGACATTGCCGCCAAGCGTGGCGCATCCGGCAATGCTCGCAGCGAGGCTGGCGGCTGAAATTGCCCGGAAGTGACGCCCGCTCATTGCCCTGCTCCGGCGCGCTGGTTGGCGAAGCGGTTGAGCGTTGCAGCATCACGATAGCCGTGCATCACCGCGCCATCGCTTGCGCGCACGATCACCGGGGTCCCGGCAAAGCCATTGGCCTTGGCAAAGGCCTCGTTGGCGTCGAGCGCGCGGATGGCCTTGCAGCTGGCGGGACGCGGCACGTGCTTGCCGGTATAGGCAGCGTGCAGCGCCGCGACCGGATCGCTGGCGCACAGGACGCTTTCAGAGAGGCGCCGGCTCGCCGCGCCGAAGATCGAGATCGGTCGCTCCTCGACCAGTACGCCCGCCTGCTCGAGTGCGCCGGTGAGCTTCTTGCAGTAGCCGCACTGGAAATCGGAGAAGACCACGAGCCGCGGCCCCTTGGGATTGCCCCAGCGGATCGCGCCCTCATGAGGGAGCTGCGAGAGGTCGACCTTTGTCTTGGCGGGTGCGGGCGCGGCTTCGCTGTGCGAGGCTTCGGCGCGGCCCGCAGCGCGCGCGGCTCCGGCGGCGAGCAAGTCGGGATTGAGCTCGAGGAGCCGCGTCGCGGTGACGTCGCGCCGCTCTTCGAGATCGTAGAGCCGTCCGACGAAGAGATAGCGCGCGGCTTCGTCGGTGTAGAACAGCGTCTCGCCCGAGACGACCTCGCACCAGGGCGCTAAGCTTGTGCAATCGAGCGCGTCGATCGGAGTTTTCGGGAGCCTGAGCTTGAGCGCCTGGACGACATCGCGGGCAATGGCGGCCTGCGCCGGCATGGCGGTCAGCACGGCAACGCCGCTGGTGAGGAGGGCGGCTGCGCTGGCGGCGGCAAGCGATATGTGCGCGGCGCGGGCTTTCAGGCCCGGCCGGTGGTGGGAGAAATTCATTGGTCTGTGCTCCTGACATGGACGCCGTCGAGAAAGACTATCTCGACCTCGATGCCGGTCGGCATCTCGACGACGGGTTGGTATTGTTCTGCGCGTTCGATGAGGTATTTGCTGACCGTGTCGGCGGCTTCGCCCGCGCCCTGGCCGAAGCCGCCCGCAAGGATGTCGGTCGGCGAGAGCGCCTCGCGCTTGCCGTCGCTGCCGACCTGACCGGCGAAGATGCCGTTGGCGTTGGCAGAGAAGCCGCGTCCGAACCCGCCGACGATCCCGGCGAGCAGCGCCTGGCTGACAAGGCTGCCTTCACGGCTGACGACACGGCCGCGCACGCCCGACTTTCCGGCAAAGGCGATGAACCCCTTGACCTCGCTCACCGCGAAGCGCCCGCCGGGCTGCGCGCAGGTCATCCGCACCAGCTTGACGTAGACCTTCTCGGCCGAGAGATCGCCGCGCGCCGCGCCGTTGACGAGACAGCCGGTGAGGTCGGTCGTAAGCAAGCGATTGCCCCTCAGAACCGAGCGCGCGGGGCCGGTGATGCGCAGCACCACGGGCAGCGGATCGCTCTGGCTGGTGACGCCTGTCGAGGCATCGACCCCGACGATCACGGTTGCCGGCGCGTAGCTGTTGGGCGGCAAATAGTCGCGGCTCGCCTCGAGCAGCAGGGGCGGCGCATTGGCGTCGACCTTCTTGCCTGCCGTGCCGGGCTTCTCACCGCTGAAGCTCAGGAGGCTCGCCTTCGGCTCGGCCATGGGGCCCGCACTTGGATCGAGGGCCGCGGGTGCGGCGCCCGGTGCAGCGCCCAATGCACGGGGATCAAGCGGGGTAGCCGGCGCGACCGGAGGATAGGCGCGCTGAGTCTCGAGTTCGGAGCGCAGCGCCGCGTTCTCGGCCGAGATCGCGTCGATCGCCGCCTGGCCGTCGCTCAGCATCCGCGCGTTCTCGCCGCGCAGCGTCTCGAGTTCCTGTTCGATCGAGGCCTTGGGGAGCTGGCTCTCCTGGAGGTCCTTGATCGCGCGGCCCTGCGCATCGAGCCTGTTGCCATAGGTGGCGACAAACTCGCGCTGTGAGAGGTTGCGGTTGACCAGCGCGCCTGTCTCGATCGTGGTCGAACCCGCGCCTTCTCCATCCTCCGCGTCGTCTCCGCCGAAGATAAACATCGAACCGGCAATGAGTGCGACCCCGCCGATCCCTGCGAGGAGAAGCTTCTGACGCTGCGCGACGGTCTTGTTCAGGTCGCGCCGGGCTTCGGAGCGACTTTCGTCCCGCGGCTGTTCTGCGGGTGCGGCGCGTGTATCGGTGTCAGCCATTATTCGAGCCCTCCCTTGGCAAATACGAGGAAGGCCTGGGTGGTCTCGCCGGGGGCGAGCGTGTCGCGGCCAAAGGCAAAGGCAAGCGCGCCTGCGGGCGCTTCGCGTTCGCTGGAAAGCGCGATGGCTGTGGGGCCAAGATTGCGTAGCGTGAAGGCCTGGCCGGTAAGCTCGGCTCCATCGTATTCGGCGACCTGCTGGACTTCGAGGCTGTCAGTGCGACGCGGGCGCGAGAGCTCGGCGCGCGCCCGGAAGCCAGGCAGCACCGCATCGCTCGCCATTGCTTCGATCAACCGGATCGCCGCCTCGTCGCGGGTCGGGGCTTGGCCTTCCCATTCGGCGGCGTCGGGCCTCGCCAGCGCGGGGTTGGTGACGAAGAGCTGGCTCGCTTCCCCGCCTTCGACCTTGCAGGCGAACTTGTAGACATGGCCTGCGCTGCTGGCTCGCGATCACCTGCGCGCCGACGAAGGTCTTGAGCGTGCCGGTGACGACGGCGGTGAGCGCCTGCGGGTCGACCTCCATCCGCGAAATCACGAAAGCCTGGCTGATGTCCGAGCCGCGTTGTTCGTCGACGATCTTGACGAGTTCGGCCTTGAAGCTCCCGTGCGCGGCCGGGTCAGCGACTTTCAGGACCTGTTCCATCCAGTAGTCGAGGCTCTCGGGCGCACGGTTGAGCAGCATCAGCGCAGTGTCGCGAGTGACGAGTTCGAGGTAGTGCGCATCGGTTGCATCGCTCCCGAGCGTCAGGCGTTCGGAGGTGACGGGTACGAGGATCACAGACTCTTCGCGCGTTGCCGCAGCGCCGATGCCCTGCACGATGCGGGCGATCATCATGCTCTCGAAGGAACCGGCGAAGGCGGCGGCGATGCTGGCGTTTTTGTGAAAGTGTCGGCAGGTAACTTCGATGCAGATCCGATTACATACCAAACAAACGCTTATCTGGGTGATACCAGCTAAGGGCGAACCAGGTGAGCCCGGACAGGGCTGTGCCGATGATGATGTGCTGCGCGAGAATGCCCCAGGCGAAGGGGACGAGGAGTCCCGCAAACTCGTCGATGGTCCAGAAACCGATGAGTTCCGGATCGTCGAGCCGCCGTGGAACGAGGTATCTGTCGGCCATGCCGCCCTCCCGTCGCTAACCGCGGCTCAGATGACCGCAGTGACGACCGAGGTGACGATAGGCACGCCGGTGCCGACGCCGATTCCGACGCCCACCGGCACCGCGACCTGGCCAAGAGCAAATCGCCCCGAAGCAAGTGCGATCAGGCCGCCGGCAAGGCTCAGGACCGTGATGATCTTGCCGCCCGAACCTTCGAGGAAGTCGGTGAATTTCTGCAGCGCCGGGTCGAAGGTGGTGTCGGCGCCGGCATAGGCGGCACCGGCACAAGCGAGCGCGATCGCGGCAGGAAGAATATAGTCGCGGGCACGAATGCCCTTGGCGGATTGGCGGGGAAGGGTGATTGCCTTGGTCATCGAGGAACTCCGTTTCGAACATGTGCAGCGATGCGTTCGCTGTATGTTCTTTCCTCGCTTCCAAGGCAGGGTGTAGGAAATCGGGAACTGGATTTTGGGGCTGCCGACCAAACAGAAAGCGACATCGGAAGGGGCAATGGACGGGATTCGCGCAGGCTGATCGCAGAGCAGCGCCGACTATGCCGGCTTTGGCGCAAAGCGTGCCGCCATATGCGCGAACACGACCGGAATTCGCGCGAATCGTCGAAGGAAGCTGATTCGTTCCTTCCTCTATGTTCTCTTAATGTTCTTTTCGTTTTCCTACAGGCTTCCTTCGCGGATAGCCGGTGAGTCGATCACCTCTGGAGCTAAGGATTCGTCGATGACCAACATGGCGCTCTTTGCCGAACAACAGGTTCGCGCCGACCTCGCCCGGCTGCTTTTGGCTGCCGTCGAAGCAAGCGGCCGTCACCGCTGCGACATCGCGCGCGACGCGCAGATCCATAAGGATGCAATGCGCCGCGTCCTTGCCGGTGAACGCTCGGCCAGCCTAGGGGAAGCCCTGCGCATTCTCGCCGCGAGCGGCGTCGCGCCGCACGCACACCTGCTTCTTTTCCTCGTCAGCAGCGGAGATCACGCGATTGCGTGGCTGCAATCGGACCTCGCACAATTTTTCGAGGACTTTTCCGGCGAGCTGCCTTCAGCGCTCGAGCGTGTCTTGGGCAACCAGGTTCATGAGGTGAAGCCGCGTTGGGCCAAGGGCACCGCGCAACGTGTTGCACGGCTGCTTTCAGACCACATCGATGAGCTCGAACGTAAGGATGCGCTGCTTGGCGATGTCTTCACCGTTGCCGATGGAGGCCATCGTGGGTGAAGAGATCGACAAAGGATCGACAGAGCCACGCCAGGTGACGCGGCTCATTCACTTGCCCGAGGTTCAGCACCGTGTCGGGCTTGGCCGTTCGACGATCTACCGCTGGATGGCCGAAGGCAAGTTTCCGGGACCGGTGGAGCTCGGTGGGTATTCGGTCGCTTGGGAAGAGCGAGCTATCGATGTTTGGATATCCCAACGCCTCGATAGCGCATAGTCCTATTGGCGAATGCTGAACACATTACCCTCGACGTCGCAATCTGTGGCTTCAAACGAGCGCTGTCGCACAGATGGAGACAGGAATGGGGCCGTGAGCAGACTTTCCGGTTTCAGCCATGGTCACGTCTGAACCGGACATTCTGCTTCTGCCAAAAACTATGGATATCTGGGGTCGACATTTCGATATCTTCGACTCGATAGAATACAAAGTCTGCGGCCCATCACCACATGTTACATTCGATCCAGAACTGCATGGCGGAACGGATCCTGTCATCTAGACTAAACGGATGACGGCTATCGCCGTCTTGTGTCCAGAAAGGTACGCCCCCTCGAAGCGATCGAGGCGTTCTTAGCGGTGGCGGAAGCGGGCGGGGTGCGCGCAGGGGCGGCGACGCTGTCGCTCAGCCCGTCAGCGACCAGTCGAAGGATCGCCGCGCTGGAGGCCTTTCTCGATATCGATCTGTTCAATCGCTCGAACGGCGGACTGCAACTCACCGCGGCTGGAATGACCTATCGCAATGCGGCCGAGGCAGCGATCGAAGCGCTCGGTCGCGTCCAAACCATGGGTACCCCCAAGCGCGACGCGACTCTTACCGTAGCGGCATCGCACAGTCTCGCCCTGCGGTGGCTGATTCCCCGAAGCGGCGATTTCGCTCTTACAACCGGTGTACGTCTCGACGTTCGACCGACCCGCGATCCGAACATCCTGCGTTCCGGGGAAGCACAGTTGGCGATCTGGGCCTCGTTCCAGGATCCGGATCTCCTTTCGGAAAACGTCTTGGAAGTTCTGGGGTGCCCCGTCTCCGCTCCATCGCTCATTGAAGAACAAGGCGGTGAACTGGGCGAAGCCGACATCGCTCGCCTTCCTCTACTCGCGCCGCGCTTGCCGGAGAATCTCTGGCCGCGCTGGCTCGCCTTGGCCGGTCTTGATCACGAAGAGATCGACGTTCGACTGTTCGATACGAATGTGCTCGCATACGAGGCCGCGGCTGCAGGACTCGGCGTCGCTCTCGCGATCCCTTTCATGTGCGAGGAGCACCTGGCCCGCGGTTCGCTGGTCCCGTGCGGCCAGTCGCGACTGATCGGGGAGCATTACAGACTCTATCGGCGCCGCAGCCGTGCGGGTCCGTCCGCACCGGAAACGCATTTCATCCATTGGGCGCGCAGGGAGGCAAGGAAGGCGGGCGATCGCTTCGCGGCAATTGGTTGATCAACCTTCTAGCCGATCCGCACCAAGGTGGCGCTGGCGGTGACGATAAGCCTTTCCTCGGCACCATTGCTCGCATGGAAATCGGCAGTCACCACCACCTGACGCTTACCCGCGCGTTTAACCGTTGCATTGGCATACACTCGGTCACCGACACGTGCAGGGCCGAGCATATGCGTCGTCACATTCGCAGTAACGACCGCTCCGCATTGCGAAACCGCAGCAAAACCGCACACGATGTCAGCCAGGCTTGAAAGCACCCCGCTATGTAGCGTTCCGTGCGACTGGGTTAGGTCCGGACGCACGGTTAGCGCCAGTTCGCAGGTTCCTTGCCAGCAGCGGACGACTTCCAGGCCCAAGAAGCTGGTGAAGGGCGAGGCGGCGACGCCTTCGCGTTCGATATGGGCGCGCATAGCTTCCGGTGTGTCGGGCAAGGTCATTCGAACGCTCCTTCAGGACGAGCTATCAATAGCCGTTCGGGCGATACTCGCCCTGTCAGCAAATCGCGAAAGGCTTCTACGATCGCGTCCGGTCCGTCGACATGCTCGCGGATGAACCAGTCGGTCGATCGCGAGGCGAATTCCGCAATCGCGGCCGCGCGATCACGTTCGAATACCTCAAGGCCATTGAGCGCGATCTCCCTACCGATCCGCTCCGGTGCGAAAAACACGGTATCGTCGTTCAACGAGGCGGCTCCCGCATGTGTTGCCCCGATCCGCACGACACGGAGGGCATCGCCGTTCCGCTCGCTCAGACCGCGGATAAGGGAAGGGTCTCCGGTAAAATCCAGGATGAGCGTGCCGGCGGCAAGCTGCGGAAGCTCATCATGAGCCGCGACGCTGTCGTAGACCATTGTGCGCTCGACGAAATCCCGGTTACGCGCGCTCGTCAGCCCGAGCAACGGCGGACCGTCACCGTGGCGTAGGGCATAGCCAAGTGCGCTCTTGCTGGACGCGCTGGTCACCGCGATCTGTGACGCTCCGAACCAGTTCTCCTCACGTAACCAGCGATCGAGCACGAGGCCCAGCACTACCAGCGGGCGAAACAGCAGCGCATCTTCGCGCTCGCGGAGCGAACCGGCCGCGGGAAGATATCTGTTGTATCCGCGGTCGACCGCCGCGCGCTCGTCGCTCGTTTCCCGCCATCCTCCTTTTGCTGGCTCAAGACGCAGAATGGCGTGCGATGCCATCGGAACCAGTCCGTAAGCGATCGTTCCATTGGCGAGGCGCACCTCGCCCCAGGCAGGCGGCACGATCCTGGGAGGCTCGGTCGGAAACAGTTTCCAGTAGCCGAACTGACCGCCGGTCAGGGCATAGGTCACGACATTGGCGGTTAGCGCGAGTTGCAGCACCGCTCCCGGTTTGAAAGGAAAGATGGGGTTCCACTCGATCCTGTCAGATCGCAGATCTTCCCGCTCCAGCTCGTATCGCCACGCCATCGAGCGGTTGTAGCAGGAGTGTTGCAGAATTGCTGTTGCCCGACAAGCAACACCGTGCCGGTCTGCGCAATACCCGGCCCAGCCAAGCCTTCGTTACATGCGGCCCCGTTCGCAGTTGCAGCAAATCGGATCGGGCCAACGATGAATCTCGCGCTTCTCGCTTTAACCATAACCGCCGGCGCTATCGTCACCTCCCCTCTGCAAGCTCAGGATTTGCCTTCCGAAGCGGAGGGCCCGGTCGTGAAGGACCCCGCCAATACCATCGTGGTGACCGGCACCCGCAGCGCCGGACGTAGCGCACTGGAGGCAGCTGTACCGGTGGACGTTGTCAGCGAAGAGGAGCTGAACGCCACCGGGTATGCCGATCTCAACCGCGCGCTGAATTTCCTCGAGCCGTCGGTCAATTTTCCGCGCGCGGCCACCACCGCCACGGCGGCGAACACGCGGCCGATCACGCTACGCGGCCTGTCGCCCGATCAGCAGCGGCAGCAGGTAGGACGACGCCGCCTCCGGCGCCACGCCGAGGGAGGTGAAGGGGCACTTGAGTCGGGCGGTGGTCGACATGAAGGCCACGTCGGCGAAGCCGAGGACGGTGCACCCGATGCCGAGGCCCAGCCCGTTGACCGCCACCACGAGGGGCTTGGGGAAGTCCACCAACGCGTCGACGAGGTTCACGAAGCCGCCCTCCCCCTGGTCGAAGTCGGGGTCGGCGGCGATCTGGGCCATCTCCAGCAGGTCGGTGCCCGCGCTGAAGGCGCGGCCGTTGCCGGTCAGCAGCACGACGGCGACTCCCGGG
>LUMV01001095.1_pt1 | contig 13543 bp, 16 predicted proteins | sample 729731 | NCBI WGS metagenome assembly LUMV01 (sample SAMN03860301, study PRJNA289734) | marine metagenome | biome: seawater column; feature: ocean; material: water; isolation source: Red Sea water column Station 192 - depth 200m | place: Saudi Arabia: Red Sea | collected 2011-10-15 | depth 200 m
TAGTAAGAGTATAATTTCCAAACAATAGTGCATTACCATGACTCTTGCGGGAATAGAACTAGTTTATCTTGTAAAAGACATTGGAGAAAAAACCAGTGGGTACTATGCAAGTAATATTTGGGGGATCAATCGAAATAGTCTTTTATTCAAATTACATCACCCAACAAAACCTGACATCATGCTAATGGTATCTAGCATAGGAATGTGGATTACAGATAAGAAAATTGATTCAATTGAACCAAATAAAATGTTAAGAAGATTGCGAAGTGATCTTTTACGAGCAAAATTAACAAAAATTGAACAGATAGGAACAGAAAGAATTGCATATTTTACATTTACAAATTTTGAAAAAGAGTTTATTTTAATCGTAGAATTCTTTGGTGATGGAAATATCATTTTATGTAATGGAGAGAAGAAAATTCTAGCCTTATTACATTCAATAGATGTAAGACATAGACAGCTACGTGTTGGATTAGATTATGTTCCACCACCAGAAGATGGACTAGATGTTTTAGATTTCACTAAAGATTCCTTTAGAGAACTATTTTCTTCTAGCGGGATTGGTAAGACAATAGGTAGAGGATTAGGTTTACCAAAAAAGTATGTTGAAGAGATAATCAGATTATCAGGTATTGATCCAAAAAAGCCAAGTAATGAGATAACTGACGAAGAGTTTGAGGCATTATATGAAATTATTACAACAACAATTTCCAAAGTAACTCAAGGACCGCATGATCCATCGGTAATAATTGAAGATGATGTTCATGATGCTTATCCAATTAGGTTTTCAGATGACAATCTAAATGCAAAGAAGGTTGATAGTTTTAACGAAGGATTAGACATTGTGTTTACTGAAGAAATTTTAGAAAAAGGAAAATCATTGTTCAGTAGTCCTGCAGATAAAAAGATTGAATCACTAGAAAATACTCTAAACGAACAGAAAAATGCCATTAATGTTGTTTTAGAAAAATCAAAAAAGATTGCAGATGTAGCAAATTTACTTTTTACAATGACATCACAAGGTAAAACCAATGTCAGAGATGAAATAATTACAAATTCACTAAAAGAGAAAAACGCGGAATTAATTAGTGAGAAAGGAATACCATACATGAAAATTAACGAATCAAAAATTCAGATTGATCCTGATTCTTCTCTTCCAACAATTGCTTCAAAATTATTTGATGAATCAAAAAAACAAAAGGGTGCGGTGAAATCAATTGAGAAATTAATGAAGAAGACTGAAGAGAAACTAGAAAAAACAATTGAGAAAGGAGAAATTGCAAAAGGTTCGGTTGGCTTTTCAGAGGTAAGAAAGAAGAGTTGGTATGAAAGATATAGATGGTTTTTCACTTCAGATGGAGTTTTAGCTGTTGGAGGAAGAGATAGTTCTTCAAATAGCGCAATAATTAGAAAACATCTTGAAAAAAATGACAAGGTCTTTCATGCAGAAGTTAACGGTTCACCATTCTTTTTACTAAAAGATGAGGACGAAGAGTTACGACCGTTAAGCTTGGACGAAACAGCACATGCAACTGTATGTTTTAGTCGTGCATGGCAAACAGCAGCGTACGGAATGAGCAGTTTCTGGGTAAAACCAGATCAGGTAAAAAAAGCAGCACCAACCGGACAATCAATGGCAAAAGGTTCGTTTATGATTCATGGTACAAGAAATTTTATCAAGGTTTCATCGTTAAAACTTGCTTTAGGAATTTTCAAAGAAGATGAAGATTATCTTTTGGTATGTGGCCCACCAGAACCAATCAAAAAGAAATGTTTGTGTTATGCAGTGATTGAACCTGGTGGTTCTACAATTTCAGATGTTGCAAAAAAAATTCGAGCCGAGTTTGATAAAACTGACGAAAAATTTAAAAAAATATTTCTGATTGATGATTATGTAAGAGCATTGCCAACTGGTTCAAGTAAAGTCACTGAAACAGGTTAGTTGAGAATTTTTTCTGATTTTGTATCAATTGAAATTTCATTACCGTTTTGTATTGAATCAAATTCTTCATTAGATACAACAATCATCGGAATGTTTGCAAGTGCACACCCAGATGCAACAGTGAGATCTGCTTTTTGACAAATCATTGCAATTGGAGCAGATTGATTAGATTTTAGTGAATAAATTGTATAAGCACCAACACTACTTCCAATTCCATGAGGAAATACTAATACCGTATCTTTGATTGATTTTTTAAAAATATCATATTTTTCATCGCGTATTACACCTGTTTTTTTATCAACAGCCCCAAGAAAATTAATTGGACTGGTTGTTTTTAGAACTGTTCCTTGTGCTTTTCCTTGAACGATTATCTTACTCATTTTGTTTCATCTTCAATGATTTTTGCAAGTGGTTTCAGGTTAACATCAACTCCGGTAGAATTTTTCAAATAGTATGCACCTTTGATAGAATTAGTAGTTACAGCATCAGTTTCATTTGTATCAATTAATGGAGTAAGACATGTACAGCAATCAGATAAGATTTCACCGCCGGCCCTCTCAATCTCGTTAGTATAATTATGACTACGAGCTTGTTCTTGTACTGCTCTTGAACAAAAAATCATGCATCGCTTTTGGAATGATTTTCCTTTTAGCATTTTAGACAAATCTGATAGTTCTTCTAAGCTTAATTGCGGACTGCCAAGTGTAATAATATCTCCTTTTTCTGCAGTATTCAATTCATCAAAAACCTCATTCATTTCTTCTTTTCCGAAATCAACCTTCTCAGATTTTTCATCTTCTGTATCTACAAATTGAAATTTAGCGCAAGTTCCAGATGTTCCCATTCCTCCACATAAGGCCTTACAGCTACGTCGATTTGGTTTAGACACTCCAGAAATATTTACAGATGTATCACCCACTTTTCCTGCAAAAAATCCAAGCATTCCAAAATCTAATTCACTTGGATTTTCCATTTTCATTCGAATTGTCATTGGAGTTGTGATGTCGTCTTTTCGTAAATCAGAATAAGGAGATTTCCCTGTTATTGCGCTTGCTAATGCACTAAATGCACTTTCTTTGTTTGTTTTTAATCCACCAAGAGAGTTTGCAAATATTGCAGCGTTACTCTCGGCAAATGAGACCTGGGTATTTTTTTCTGGTAAATCAAAGATATCATAGGGAGTACAAGAAAAGGTAGGTTCTACACCCATTCTAATGTAGGAATCACGAATGCTAGCTTGTTTTTGGACAAACTCATCGTCAATGTGTTTGAACTCTGAGATGTGATCAAAGTCAATTCCCATAGGATTAACAGTTGCTTTGACTTTTACACGTGCATCTTTACTAAGTTCTCTAAGAAATTCCTCCCCAGAATCACCAATTGTATTGTAATTTACACCTGAAAGATGAGCCCATTTTATAGGAACAAGTTTCTCTGCGTTTGTTGCTTCACCTGTAGCAACCAGAATTCTATATGCAGTTTGTAATGTTTCACCATGCTCACCATTTAATGCAGCCTTTTCTTCTGCAGTAAGTTCCATGTTAACCTGAAAAGTTTTACAGATATAAGACTTGTACGTAATCTAACACATATGAAAAAGATTCTAGATGGAATGCGTAAAACAATGAATGCAGAAAAACCACCAAGAATTACAGCACTGAGGGATTTACATGATGCCGAAGATCATGGTCCATTTAGTATTTTGATTGGAACAATATTATCAGCAAGAACAAAAGATGAATCAACTACAAGAATTGTTAAGGATTTATTCAAGGTCTACAAAAATGCACGACAATTATCAAAAGCCAAGGTTAAAGATGTTGAAAAAATTATCAAATCAATTGGTTTCTATCATGTAAAAGCACAACGAATTATTGAAGTTGCAAAAATTATTGATTCAAAGTATAAAGGAAAAGTTCCAGATGATTTGGAAAAATTAGTTGAATTACCAGGTGTTGGAAGAAAAACTGCTAATTGTGTGCTTGTTTATGCATATGAAATTCCAGCCATACCAGTTGACATTCATGTTCATAGAATTTCAAATAGATTGGGATTAGTTAAGACAAAAACGCCAGAAGAAACAGAATTTGCCTTAATGGAAAAAATTCCAAAAAAATACTGGCTAGATGTTAATGATACATTTGTAATGTATGGTCAAAATATTTGTAAACCAATATCTCCAATGTGCGGAGTGTGTAAGATAAGAAATGGTTGTAAATATTACAAAACTAATTCCGCTTCTTAGTAAATAGTAAAAATGCTACTACGCATCCAAGTGCACCAACTACATAAAATGGAAACATGTGCAATGGACCTTCTTTTGGATCACCTGAAAGTACCTCAAGATTTAGAAATCCTGAAACAGTTGAAGGCGGATCCTGTGAACCTTTCAAACCCCAAACAGAGTATGATTTTATTGCAAATGTCTCTACATCTAGATTTGTAATTACAATTCTTTCTCCATTGTTAATTATTGCACCCATTCCTATTTCTATGAATTTATCTTCAATATTTGCATCATACAATCTTACTACGGTAACTGCATCAGGATGTCCATAGAGTATTTTATTTTGTAAATTTACTTGCCACGTAGTTGCGTGAATATCATCAAATGGAATTATTTCTGCATCTCGTGCAGGAATATTGAATTCACTCCAGTCTATGTCAAATTTTGCAATAGAAAGCGATTCGTTTGGTGTGTCCCATTGTCCAAATGCAGGAAAGACCATCATAGAGGCAAAAAAGATTATTGTAATTTTGTATTTCATAAACTAAATCTTTCAGATCTTGATAAAAAGCTACTCAACAAATGGCTTGTCATATTCTATGATTAGTTTAGCAACTTCAGGTCTTAAGATAAATTCAGATGGCGCTTCGCCGTTATTAATCATCTCTCTCATCTTTGTTCCAGAAATTTGTTCACGATGTTCTGGGGCACATGGACATACATTTGGATTTGTAAATGTAAGACATTTTCTACAATAGAAAAATGCTGGGAAAAAGATTGGTTCGATTTCAAGTTCCGGATAATCGTCAAAGATTTTGTGTGCTGCAAATGGATCATAGAAGTTTCCAACTCCTGCATGATCTCTTCCTATGATTATGTGTGTACATCCATAATTTTGACGCATTATAGCGTGATGAATTGCTTCTCGTGGTCCAGCATACTTCATTTCTGTGTGGAGTGTTGCAAGTCGACACTTGTTTTCTGGATAATAATTTTCAATCATTGTCTCATATGCTTTAACTATAATTTCGTCTTTAAAGTCACCAGATTTTTTCTTTCCAATTAATGGATTTACAAATACACCATCACGTGTTGTTATTGCAGTTTTCTGTAACATTTCGTGTGCAACATGTGGTGGGTTTCTAGTCTGAAATGCAACAATAGTTTTCCATCCTGCTTTTTCAAAATATTCTCTTGTTTCAGTTGGAGTCATTCTATGTTTTCTAATTTCAGTTTCATTTTGTCTCTGAATATAGTCAATTTTACCACCAACAAGAAAATCTTTCATAGAGTTTGTTTTTGCAACACCTGGATGTGAGTCATCATTTGTTCCATACACTCCATTTGCGGTTGCTTGTTTATCATAAGAGTAAACGTCTTCAACATGTAATACAGCAATTCCTGTTCCATCAGGATTTTTTAGTAAGACATCACCAGCTTCTTTCATTTTTTTACCAGTATCATCATCAACATCAAGAACAGTTGGAATAGTCCATGCAATTCCATTTGCGAGTCTACCTTTTGAGATAACTGATTCAAAATCTTGTTGATTTAGAAATCCTTCTAATGGTGAGAAAATTCCATCGGCAATATTTTCTACATCATTTGCCAAATCTGCAGAAATATCAATTGACATCAATCCAGATGGATCAACATCTTTTACTCGATTTACTAACTTTCCACCGTGTGCATTAATCAATATGAAACGATTTTGTATGATTAATTTAATTGTCGTGGTTCATATGAAGACCACATTCTTTGTGTTCATCATTTTCCCACCACCAACGACCGGCTCGTATGTCTTCACCGATCTTAATTGGTCTAGTACAAGGTTCACATCCAATACTTGGATATCCCTCGTCTAACAGTTTGTTGTATGGACAGTTGTTTGATTTCACATAATCCCAGGTTTGATCATATGTCCAATTAATGATTGGATTTACTTTTACAATATTACCATGCATCTCATCAATTTCAAGCATCTTTGCTGTTGAACGATTTTGGTTTTGATCATTACGTAAACCAGTAATCCATCCATCCAATGTTTCAAGCATTTTATTCATAGGATGAACTTTTCTTATAGCACAACACAATTTTCGATTTTCAATGCTGTCGTAGAATAAATTTACGCCCTTATCTTTGACCATTTCTTCAACTTCTTTTGCATCAGGAAATAAAATTTCGATTTTTGTATTGTAACGTTTTCTAATTTCATCCATCACATCGTATGTTGCTTGAGGTAATCTTCCTGTATCAAGTGTAAACAATCTAGAATCAGAATTAATCTTGAACATCATATCAACAATTGCAGCATCTTCTGCACCGAAACTTGATGCTTTTGCTAATTTAGGATGAAGGTTATCAAATGCCCATTTCAAACAATCTTCTGGAGTAGAGAGAGTTTTGTTTACTTCATCTAACTCTTCTTGAGTAAATTTTACCATAAATCTCAATATCTAATCAAGTATTATAATTATATCAAAATTAGCTCGAGTTAAGAGAAGTTCTAAAATATAAACTCCTTAAAAATAACAAATTAGATGACAGAAGAGACTCTAGTGGTTGTATATCCATCATTATTTGCTGAAAATAAAATTAATCAACTGATTGAAAATATTAAAAAAATTTTAAAAATAAAGAATCTAAAATTTGGAAAAATATTCAAAGATGATTTCCTAATTTGTATGTTTTGTCATAAAAGATTTAGAGTTAGCAGCAACCTCAGCACTAATACAAAAAAATCAAAAAATTTCCGCAAGACCAGGAACCGAATCTAAACATGATAAATTATTACAAATCTATGTCACAAAATCAAATGCATATGTCTGCATTTTTGTAGATGAAGGGTTAGGTGGTACTGCAAACAATTCACAGTTAAAAAAATCAGTTTGTTGTATTTCAGATGAATTTTCTGCAATAAATTGTCTTGAGACCATAAAACAAGGCTTTGAAGTAAAACCAATAGTGTGTTATGAAACACGAGAAGATCTTATTCATTTAGTAAAAATTTTGGATAAACTACTTCCTAGAATGTTAAGATTAGATATAGAATTGGAGTTTTGTAAGATTCCAAAATTTGGAAAAAATCCAGAAGGGATAATTTCAAAAAACTCATTGATTACAAATATCATAATTAAATCTGCCAAACAAGCAAAGATTTCACATGTCTCACTTTCAACTTCCCCATTGATTTTTCCTTCAAATTATGTTGAAACATTACAGAAACAAGTTTTCAGTGCAAATTTAATTCCGCAAATTCCACTATCCGGGATTGATTCAGAGATTATTAAAAATGCAAAAGAGATAGGAATGGAAAAATACATTTCAAAAGTTGAAAAGTTTGTTAAAACGAACTTTACAAAAGTAAAATCAAAATCAAACAAAGGAAAGGTTTCTAAAAAAATAATCAAGATAAGACTTGGACCAAATAATGTTCATACAATATTGGATTCCTTAGAAGTTGAACACTGAAGATAATAGCGGGAAATTTGGATTAAAAATATGGCAAAGATAGGACAATTCATCTATCCATGGGGAAATGGACACTATTCAAGAATGATGAGATTAAATGAAAAGTTAAAACAACTTGGGGACAATGAATTTCATTATTTCAGTAAAGGGGATATTTACAAAAAATTATTAGAAAAATTTCCTAATGAAAAAGAAAATATTCATGAGGTTTTGATGCCTACTCCGATTGACGGAAAGCTTGGACCAAGTCTAACAAAGTCAATGTTGAATTTTCTCTTACCTGTAGAAGAAAATAAGCCGTTAGTTACACAGATTTCTAGCTATCTCAAAAATGAAGGTAAACTTTACAACAAAATTGGATTTGATTTAGTGATTAATGATGGAGATATGGGTTCAAACGTATTAGCAGAAAGACGAAACATAACAAGTTTGTTCGTAACTAATCAATTCAAGCCAAAGTTGTGGAAATCAAGAGTATACTTTAAACCTGCGTTAGAATTTGTTGCAAAACAGATCTCAAAAGCATCTAGAATTTTAGTTGCAGATTCAGAACCACCGTACACAATGTGTGAATATAATCTAAATTTTACAAAAGCAGTTCAAGATAAAGTGACATACGTGGGTCATTTTACAACCAATAAAAATATTGAAAGGAGCGAAGATAGTGATCTAGAGAAATTAATTTCAGGTTCTGTTTTTGGTTATTGGATGAGAACCGGAAATAAATCAACTAACGATGGAACTGGTGAGAGATATGAAGAAGCATTTCATCAACCTGAAATGAAAAAGGAAAAAAGAATTGTTTCTCATGCAAGAGATGATCCAAGTATTGACAAAGTGTTAGATAAAGATGGTAAACAATATTCAATTTCTGAAGCCTATGAAAAAAATATAGACTGGATTCAAATTGACAAGGGATTTCTTTCAGAACAAGAGAAAGAAACAGTTCTAGATTCTTGTAAGTATGCAGTAGTAAATGGCTCACATACAGTAATGGGAGAAATTTTAGGTAGTCATGCAAAACCAATTATTGGAATTCCAATTTATGATGAACACACAAATCAGATAGAATGGACAAAAGAGAAGAAACTTGGATTATTTGCCCAAAATAGAATGCAAATAGTTCAGGCAGTAAGAGAAATGTATGAAAATTATGATGAATTTGTTGATTCTGTAAAGCAATTTTCAAAAAATTTCAATGGAAATGGGGTTGATAATACAGCAAAAATTGTATCTGAAATTTTAGAAGACAAAAAATAATAGCTTTCAAAAAATAATACACATGTACTGGTGCGCGGTTTGTCGATGGGCGAACTGACCGAAAGGGATGAAGAGTTAATCCGCGCATCAGTCATTTTAGATCTCAGAAATGAAGCAACACTCTTATGTAAAAATACAAGGAAAATCGATATTGGTAAACTGCCCTGAATGTGTTAGTAGAGAAATAGCAAAGAGAAAGAAACAGCTAGAGGCAGAATTTAACGCTGAAGAACAAGAACCAGGTTTTGAATTTAGAGCTCCTCCATATCGTGAAATGGAAGATGAAATTGATTTTGAAGGATTAGGACTAATAATGAAATTGGATCCTGCTACAAAACACTTCATTTGTAAAAGATGTGGTCTTTATGCTACAAGAGAACAAGTAAGCGATATCAGGTACAAATTATCTCGTAAAGAAAGTACAAAATCAGATAAACAATATGATTATCTAGATTGGTGGCAAAAGAGCAAAAAAGACAAAGAAGCATAATTTTGAATAAAAATGGCTAAAAAAAAGGACGAGATTCCAGAAGAGATCAATAAAGAATTAGAATCACCAAAATTTGGCAAGCCAAAATCAATGACACAATCTGGTTACATTTTAGATATCAACGAAGATGAGAAAAAAGTAGATTTGCAATTATACGAATCAGTACAGGGAACATCAATTCTAGAAGGATTAAACCTTGGAAAAGATGTAAACCTAAATGATTTGATGAAGGGTGTTGTTTGTGAGTTCAAGTTGAATGAACTAAAAGCAAAACTAAGCAAACAAACAGTGGATTATTTAGCAGAACAAGGAATTAATCTAAAAGAGATTATCCAGTACGAAGTTGCTGAGATTAAAGTAATAGACGAAAATATCTAAGAGCCTCTTTTATCAAGCTGCTTTCTAAAAGCGCTTCCAATTATAGGATTAATCAAAAATGGGAATGTTTGCTTAAACCATATTCCAATTCGTACAAACGATGGTACAACAATTTCCAATCTAGAAGAGTTTGATGCTTTGATTATTGCGTTTGCAACAGTTTCAGAGCTTAATGATATACCAGTTGCGTTTAATGTAAAATTTTTGAATGAAGGATGATCAAAAAGACTCGTTCTAACTTGTATCGGGCTTACAACAGTCACTCCTACGCCTGTATTATGAAGTTCATGTTTTAGTCCCTCAGAAAATCCAAGCATTGCATATTTTGTTGCACAATATGAAGCAATTCCAGGTACGCCAAAGCTTGCACCAACAGATGCTACATTAACAATGTGACCAAAATTTTGTTTTAGAAAATGTGGTAGAAATGACTTTGTACAATAAATTGTACCAAAATAGTTTGTTTTCATCTGAGATTCTATATCTTCAATGGATAATTCTTTGACATTTCCATATATGACAAATCCTGCATTATTTACTAGAATATCAATTTTGGAAAAAGTTTCAATTGTCTTTTCAGCCATTTGTTTTACCTGATCTTTGTCAGATACATCACAAACACAAATCAGAATTTTTATTGAATATTTACTAAGGTTTTTCTCAACTTGTTCTAATTTTTCTTTTCTTCTTGCAACCAGAACTAAATTTGCACCTTTTTTTGCAAATTGTTCAGCAGCGGCTTCACCAATTCCACTAGATGCACCTGTAATTACTACAACTTTATTTTCAAAATTCATTTCTTCTGCTGCGAAATTGAATGGATCTAAATTATTTAGATAAGCAATTATTCCAAATTCTGCCAATCCCGAACCGCCTACAGTGATTGGAAGATTTGCAATTGCGTTTGCACCCATTACTGCCATTACTGAATCAAAAAATTCTACTGCATAACCTACACCATTTGCAATTACCAAAAATGATACTCCATAACAAATCCAAGATACAATTGATACGAAAAATCCTACAGTGAATACCTTTTTTGATTGACTAGAGTGAAGGTTTTCTCTACTCATTATACAAACGTCTTCAATCCAACCATTGGTTTGTTTAACATATTTTTCGCCACGTTCTTTTCCCAGAGTAGTTACAAGATATGAGATTACTTTGGGTAGTGCAAATGTACGTTTTGATGACAAGAAGAATAATACAATCCACAATCCGGTAATTGGAACAGCTGTTCCCAAAACTACAGCGCCTACAACATATGCACCTGCATATATTGCTAAAATTCCTGCAAGTATTGAAAGCACACCTGCAGCAAATACCTCAGTTACAATGTCTAATAGAGCAACCCAAGATGCTTTTGATGTTGAGATTCCTTTTTTTGTCATGTAGTAAATTACTGCAAACTCTGCTCCGACAAACATTGGAGTTGTAAATTTGATAAATTCACTACCAACACGCATTGCAGTTAATCGCTTTATAGAATCAAATGGACCAAGAAAAGTTCGTGCAATGTAAATCTCCAGTTCAATGCTCAAGCTTTAAGAGATTCAAATATAAGCGAATAAAAAAGAATTTTTGTCGAACCATTGAAAGTTATTTTTGTTACAGGCACAGCAGGGGCAGGAAAGTCGTTACTGACTTCAAAAATTAAGGAATATTATGCAAAAAATGCCACATTTCCAATTACACTAAATTTAGATCCCGGAGTTGCAAGTTTGCCGTATTCACCAGATATCGATGTTAGAGATTATGTGGATGTCAATACATTGATGGAAGAATATGAGTTGGGATCAAATGGCTCATTGATAATGGCAAATGATTTGATTGCCACAAAGATTGACGACATACAAAAAGAAGCAGATACAATTAATCCAGATTATCTAATAGTTGATACGCCAGGACAGATTGAACTGTTTGCATACAGACAAAGCGGTCCTTTCTTTGTACAAAACTTTGAAGCTGAAGAAAAAATGAACCTGTTTTTGTTTGATGGAACAATGGTTTCAACTCCAAGTAACTTTGTATCACTCATGTTACTATCAACATCAATACGATTACGATTAGGATTGCCAACAGTGAATGTTATCACCAAAACCGATTTGATTCAAGAAAAATTGGAACAGGTGCTAAGCTGGTCAGGTACTGACTCACGATTAGAAGCAGATCTTGCAGGAGAGCTTAATGGAGATACGTTTTCTCTAGTTTCAGACATGTTATCTAGTATTAACAGAAATGATTTTCAACAAGACATGATACCTGTATCTAATGCAACAGGAGATGGAATGGTAAATTTGCAAAGTGCCCTAAGCAGAACTATTAACTTGGGCGAAGAGGTAGAGGACTAATGGTAAAATCAGTAACTGTTCGTGCTCCTTGCTCTACTGCAAATCTAGGACCAGGATTTGATGTATTTGGTATGGCATTAGATGCGCTATACGATAATGTTGTATTAACAAAAAAAGGAAAAGGAGTTGTTATTGTAAGTTCAGATAATATTCCATTAAGCCCATCAAAAAATACTGCAGGATTAGTAGTATCTGCAATGAAAAAAAAATTCAAACTAAAAGATGGAATAGAGATTAAAATAAAGAAGAATGTTCCAGCAGGATTTGGAATGGGAAGTAGTGCAGCATCTGCTGCAGCTTGTGCAGTTGGTATGAACAAACTATACAATTTGAAATTAAGTGATGCAGAATTGGTTGAATTTGCTGGAATTGGTGAAAAAGCTAGTGCAGGCACAATACATTATGATAATGTTGCAGCTTCAGCATTAGGCGGTTTTGTAATAGTTAAAACAAATCCATTGCAGGTAGTAAAGATGCAACCTCCAAATGACTTGGTTTTGTGCGTAGCAGTACCAGAATTGAAGGTGCCTGCAAAGAAAACTAAAGTTTCAAGAGGCGCAATTCCAAAAAAAGTTTCATTATCAGATATGGTGAAAAACATCTCAAATGCATCAGGAATAGTTGCAGGATTTTCACAAAAAAATTCAGAATTGATTGGGAGATCAGTGCAGGATGTAATTGTTGAACCAGCAAGAAAACATATGATTCCTGGATTTGATAAAGTGAAGAAGAATGCTTTAGCTGCAGGAGCATATGGAGTTACAATCAGTGGTGCAGGACCATCAGTTATTGCATTTACAGACAAGAAACATGATTCAAAGAAAATTTCTAATGCAATGAAACGTGGATTCAAAGCTGCAAGAAAGGAATCCAAAGTTTTTGTTTGTAAACCAAGTAAAGGTCCAGTAATCAGAAGGTAACAAATGAAAAAAGCAGTAATTATTCTCAGTGGAGGTTTAGATTCAGCATGTATGGTATCATATTTGAAAAAAGGATACCAACTCTATGGGATTACATTTGCGTATGGTCAGAGAGCATCTGAGGAGATAAAGGCTGCAAAGCGCATAGCAAAATTACTAAAACTAAAGGAGCACAAAATTCTCGATATTGGATTTATGAAGGAATTATACGGTGAGAGTAACGTTCTAACCAGTACAAAGAAAAAGATGCCTAGTTCGTTTGAATATTCTATTGTGGTTCCAATCAGAAATGCAATATTTCTCTCAATTGCTACTGCATGGGCATTCACTCTAAATGCAGAACTAGTAGCATATGGGGCACAAAAAGGAGATACAAAGTACCCAGATTGTAGACCAGAGTTTACTAGAAAAATTCAGACTGCCCTAAACCAAGGCGAATATGACGGAATTAAAAATAAAATAAGAAAAGAAATCAAAATTTGGTCGCCATATTCAGAAAATATA
>LUMV01000281.1_pt1 | contig 13509 bp, 9 predicted proteins | sample 729731 | NCBI WGS metagenome assembly LUMV01 (sample SAMN03860301, study PRJNA289734) | marine metagenome | biome: seawater column; feature: ocean; material: water; isolation source: Red Sea water column Station 192 - depth 200m | place: Saudi Arabia: Red Sea | collected 2011-10-15 | depth 200 m
GCGATCAGCGCTTCGTGGTTGAGGTAGAGATGCGTGTCGCCGCCCGTCCAGACCAGCTCGCCCGGTTCAAGGCCGACCTGCTGCGCGATCATCCGGGTCAGCAGCGCCGCCGACCACAGGTTGAACGGCAGGCCCAGCGCGACATCGCAGCTGCGCTGGTAGAGCAGGCAGTTGAGTTTCGCCCCCTCGCCCCCGACATGGAACTGGTATGTCTTGTGACACGGCGGCAGCGCCATCGTGTCGAGCTCGGCGACGTTCCAGCCCTCGATGATATGCCGCCGGCTGCCGGGATTGCTGCGTAGCGATTCGACCACCTCAGCAACCTGGTTGATACCCGGCCCCGGCCGGAAGCTGCCGTCGCTCTGCGCTTCATAGGTCGGCCAGTCGACCCATTGCTTGCCATAGACCGGACCGAGGTCGCCCCAGCGGGCGGCGAAGGCCTCGTCGTCGGCGATCCGCTGGACGAATTCCTCAAGCGGAACCTGCTCGCCCGTCTCCGCGACATAGCGCGCATGCGGCCATTCGTTCCAGATCTTGACCCCCTGCAGCACGAGCGGGCGGATATTGGTGTTGCCGGTTAGGAACCACAGCAATTCGCGCGTCGCGGTCTTCCAGTAGACCCGCTTCGTGGTCACCAGCGGCATGGCTCCATCGGCAAGGTCGAACCGCAGCATCGCGCCGAAGACCGACCGCGTGCCCACGCCGGTCCGGTCCATGCGTTCGTCACCCTCCGACCATATGCGGCGCATGAGATCGAGATACTGCTGTTCGGGATGCGATTCGGACACGGAAGGCTCGTTTTACTGCGGAAAATCCTCCTAGGCACAAATTGCCCGAATTGCCCGCTTGCGTGTGCCGCAATCCCCACCTATAGGGCGCGCCTTGCTTCGCACCCGCCGCTTCACGAAGTCGCGGGCCGATCCGGTCGGGGAGTAGCTCAGCCTGGTAGAGCACTGTCTTCGGGAGGCAGGGGCCGGAGGTTCGAATCCTCTCTCCCCGACCAATTTTCGTCGTCTTCGCCATACGGCCGAACAGGATCCTGCCTGTTCGAGACGATAAGCCGGGCCGGCGTGCGATGCGGCGCCGAGACATGGCCGAGCGGCGGCGATTGGCGATATCGCCAGCCTACTTCGGCCCGGATCTAAGCCATTGATCCCATAGCGACTCTTAGGTGGGCGATGCGGGTTGCTCCGCAATGTGCGCTAGACGTTGGTTTCGAGGTTATTAACCTTGCGTCACCCATGCGGATGCAGCGCCGCCCCCCATCGTTTCAACAGGTACAATATGTCGCAACGTCACAAGGCCGGGGGTTCTGCGAACCTTGGCAAGGTTCTCCAGCCACGAAATCTGCGTGACATCGGCTTGCTGGCGATCTGCTATTTCGTCGCGGGCTATATCGGCCTCTCACTGGCGGTGCCGCCGGGCTATGCGACGATCATCTGGCCCGCATCAGGCGTGGCGCTGTGTGCCCTGCTGCTGCGCGGCCCGGTTATCTGGCCCGGCATCTGGCTGGGGTCCTTCGCACTCAACGTCATGAACGGGTTCGACCGGGCCAATTTCGACAGTGCCGTGCCGATCATTGCCATCGCCGCGGTGGTCGCCGTCGCTGCAAGCATCCAGGCACTGGTGGGTCTGCGCCTGGCCCAGCGCTTCTCCGATAGTATCGAGCTTTCGCGCATGCGCCGGATGGGCATGGCGGTCTTGCTGGTGATCGTCCTGCCCTGTCTCATCGCCCCCACGATCGGGACGGGTATGCTTTTTGCGGCCGGCGCGATCGGTCCCGACATGGTGCTGGAGAACTGGCGTACCTGGTATATCGGCGATTTCTTCGGCGTGCTGCTGATCATCCCGATCCTCCTGCTGTCGCATCGCTCGCCGGTCGAAGTGCGGTGGCACGACCGCTCGCTGCAAGGCGCAAGCTCGCTGGTGGCGATCAGCCTGGTGACGACACTGCTGCTGACATTCTACGCATGGCAGTTCATCTCGGAGCGGGAATACGGGCAGGCCGAAGCCAATTTCGTGGCGATCGCCGACGAGACCGACAATGCGCTGCGGTACCGCCTTCAGATATACCAGCGTGCGCTAGAAGCCGGCGCAGCGTTCGTCGCCGTCAATGAAAGCGTGTCCCCGGCCGAGTGGCGCGAATATGTCGCCCAGCTCGACATGACCCGCGCCTATCCGGGCATGCGCGGCTTCGGCACGTTCGAATTTGTGTCCGCAGACGACCTGCCCGCCTTCCGCGACAATTTCATTCGCGAATTCGGCGATCGCTTCGAAATCCATCCCGAAGTGATGCGCGACGAGCATTATGTCATCAACCGGATCGAGCCGCTGGAAAGCAACCTCGCCGCTCTCGGCCTCGACCTCGCGTTCGAGGAAGGGCGCCGCGACGCGATCGCGCTATCGAGGACATCCGAGGAACCGGTGCTCACTCGCCCGATCGTGCTGGTGCAGGACGCAAAGCAGGGCGCGGGCTTCCTCCTGATGCGGCCAGTTTTCGACCGCGCCGGCGAACCGACCGGCAAATGGGTCTACGCCCCGGTCGTGGCGGAAGAGCTGGTCTCGGCGCTGACACCCGGACAGGGCGATCAATTCGCGCTCGAGGTTTTCCACGGCGACGAGCCTGCCGCCGACGCTCTGCTGTTTTCGACCACTGCGAAGAATGCGGCGGCGAGATTTGTCGTGACGCGGACGGTCGAACTGGCAGGCCAGCCGATTTCACTGCGCTGGAGCAGCCTGACGCCCTTCGAACAGCGCAATTCGTCGAGCGCGCCGGCCTTGGTGCTGGGAAGCGGCATCCTGATCACGATCCTGCTGGGCCTACTGCTCACGATATTCCTGCGCCGGGAAAGCGATGTCGTGCGCAAGGTCGAGGAAGCGACCGCCGAACTGGCAGAGCGCAACCGCATGCTCGAGATGGCCGAGGCAACCGCACATATCGGCCACTGGCACTTCGACCTGGTCAATGAGGATATTCGCTGGTCGGACGAAGTGTTCCGGCTGCACGGACTGGCGCCCGAGGAAGCACCGCCGCTCGACCGGGCGTTCGAATTCTACCACCCGGAAGATCGTCTGCGGGTCGAGGATACACTCGACCAGGCAATCGCGAGCGGCGAATCGTGCAGGTTCAAGGCGCGTATCCTGACCGCCGATGGCCAGACCAGGCATGTCGAGGTGATCGGCCGGGTCGACACTTGCGAAGGAGGCGAAGCCAGCGCCCTGTTCGGCGTGATGATCGACCGTACGCCCGAGACCCTGATGCGCGAACGCCTTACCGAGACGCTGGAAGAAGCCCGGGCGGCCGACAAGGCCAAGACCAGCTTTCTGGCCAATATGAGCCATGAAATCCGCACCCCGATGAACGGTGTGATCGGATTCACCGAACTGGCGCTGAGCGAGGAAAAGGAACCGGCCCAGAAGCGGCGCCTGCAGATCATTGCGGATTCGGGCAACGCCATGCTCCGCCTGCTTAACGACCTGCTGGATTTCGCCAAGATCGAGGCCAAGCAGATGGCCATCGTCAGCGAGCCGACCGATCTGCGGCATACGCTGAGAAGCTGCCAGAGATTGATGGAACCGGTCGCGCAATCGCAGGACCTGAAACTGAAACTCGACATCGATCCGGCGCTTCCGCCAATGGTTCTCGTCGACAAGATGCGCTTCCGCCAGATCGTGCTGAACCTTGTCGGCAATGCGCTGAAATTCACGATGGAAGGCGAAGTCACGATCGCGGCATCGGTGGTCAGGCGCGCGTCCGAGCCGGGAGACAATATCGAGGTTACGGTGCGCGATACGGGCATCGGCATCGCTGCCGACCGGCTCGAAAGCATCTTCGAGAAATTCACCCAGGCCGACGATACGACGGCGAGACGCTTCGGCGGGACCGGCCTTGGTCTGCCGATCAGTGCGGAACTCGCCGAACTCATGGGCGGCGACTTGCGCGCCGAGAGCGAGCCGGGCGTGGGTTCCGCCTTCATCCTGTCGATCCCGCTCGAAGCCAGCGCTGCGCAGGTGGCGCAGCAGGCTGCGGAAGCGCCGTCCGGCGATTGCGGGCATGACGTGACGCTGCGGGTGCTGGTGGCCGAGGACAATCCGGTGAACCAGGAACTGACCATGGCGATGGTCGACAAGTCCGGACACGAATGCGAACTTGCACAGGATGGCCGCGAGGCGGTCGAGGCCGTGCTGAACGCCAAGCGCAACGGGAGCCCCTACGATCTGGTCCTGATGGATATGCAAATGCCCGAGATGGACGGGCTGGAAGCAACCAGGGCGATCCGCGCGGCGGGTTTCGATGGGGACACCCTGCCCATTATCGCGGTCACGGCCAATGCCTATGCCGACGACATCCAGCGTTGCAAGGCGGCCGGAATGCAGGCGCACCTCGCCAAGCCGCTGCGCCTGAAAGACCTGTGCGCCGCAATCGCGCACTGGTCGTCGCGTGTGGTAATCGAGCCGCGCAGCGAAGAAAACGCGATCGAAGAGGAAACCGATCCACGTTTGCGCATTATGTTCGATGAACGAAAGACCGCTGCGCTCGATGCGCTGGCTGCAGCGCTTGGCGAAAACGAAATTACCGAAGATCGGAAGAAGGAGGTAGCCAGCCTGTTGCACCAGATAGCCGGGGTCGCCGGTTATTTCGGACAAGCAGCGCTTGGCGAAACATGCCGTGAGTATGAACGGAAGATCCTCGCATCCCGGACCGATCGGGACAGCCGCGAACTGATGGAAACCATTCGCGGGCAGATATCGACGGTCGCGGCTGGCGCTTCGGCGGAAAGCTGAGCACTGCGAGGTTCTACGCATGGCCCGGCGCAGGAAACATGCCTTAGAATTGCCTTAATAATCATTCCTTATCCAATGAACGAGCCTGGAGCGATAGATGGCCGAAATACTGATTGCCGATGACGACCCCATTCTTGTCGAAATACTGAAGTTTCGGCTCGAGGGTGCGGGCCATTCGGTGTCGGTCGCCAAGGACGGCGAGGAGGCATTGGCGATGGTGCAGTCCGGCGCGCCGCAGCTGATCGTGCTCGATTCCATGATGCCGATCCTCTCCGGTCCGGAGGTCCTTGCCCAGCTCAAATCCGATGAAGCGGTGCGCGACATCCCGGTGGTCATGCTCACCGCGCGCGACAGCGAGGCCGATATCGTCGCCGGGTTGAAAGGCGGCGCAGCCGAGTATCTGACCAAACCGTTCATCCCGCAGGAACTGCTCGTCCGCATCGAAGGCCTGCTCGGGTAATCCCTGTGGCCGGGGCCCGTATCCTTGTCGCCGCATCGGCCCTCATGGCGGCGCCGCTCGCCGCACAGCAACCGCTCGAAACGCGCAGCGAACAGGTGGAAGCCGCCGAGGCTGCGCGTTCCGCGAGCGACTTTGCGGAAGCACGGCGATTGCTGCGCAGCCTGCTTGCCGAAGCACCCGACGATGCCGACCTGCTTCGCCGCCTCGCCATGACCGAGGCGGGCGATGGCAATCTGGACGAGGCTCTGGCGCTGGTCGAGCAGGCTTCCCAGCGCGCGCCTGCAGACCTCGATGTCGCGCTGGCGCGCGCCTATATCCTTTACTGGAACGGGCAGTACGACGCGGCCGAACAGGCCGTGGCCGGTATCGCCGCGCGGGCGCCCGACTATCCCGACCTCGCCCCGCTACAGGCGAACCTGCAGCGCCAGCGCGATGCAGGCGGCCTTCGCCTGCGCGTGCTGTCGGCGTCCGCGAGCGTTTCCGATATCGCATTCGACAATCGCGGCAGCCAGACCTGGACCAGCCAGAATGTGGCCGTCGCGGTCGACGTGTCACAACGCTCCTCGATCACGCTCGCCCTCGCCCAGGAGGATCGCAATACCAAGGACACCCGCCTGTCGGCGCGCATCGACCGGCGGATCGGCACCGGTTTCGTTTATATCGCTGCCAGCACCGTTCCCGATGCAGACTTCCAGGAACGCTGGAGCCTTGCCGCGGGCGGCGAGGACCGGATTTCAGAACGCCTCACGGCGATCCTCGATACGCGTATCGCCGAATATGAAACGGGAACTATCCTCGCGCTGCAGCCGGGCCTGCGGTTCGACCTGGACGATGATTTCTCGCTGACTGCACGCGCGATCAATATCTTCGGAGGCGGCGACAGCTATCGGCTGGGTGGTTCCGCGCGGCTCGACTACCGCGCCGACAGCGGTCTGGCCCTGTTTGCGATCGCTGCCAGCTATCCCGATGTCGAGGCCGACGGCGTCAGACAGTTGCGCAGCGGTGCGCTTGGCGTGGCCGTTCCGCTGTCCGACCGCTTCACCCTGTCGGGCGCGACGAGCTACGAAGACCGCGAGAACAGCTATCGCCGCCTGTCCGGGACCCTGGCTTTGTCATACAGGTTCGGCACGCCATGATCGGGTACGGCCAGGTGGTGACCGGGACGACGTTCCTCGCCGCGGCGATCGTGGTGGTATTCCTCATTCTCGTCCTGCGCCGCTACCTTGCAGAACGCTCGAAGGCGCAGCGCGATGAGCGCGATGCCGCCATAACTCGCAATTACCTCCACCGGGTGGCCGGGCACAGGGTGGACGATAGCGCCAGGTGGAGTCGCAGCGTCAGGCTCGCCGCGGTAACCCGCATCCTGCCGCTGCTGAAGGGCGGCGAAAGGGCGCGTCTGCTGCAGATTGCCGAACTCGACGGAGTGCTGGCCGAAACCCTGCGGCGCTCGCACAGCATGTTTCGCGCAGAACGGATTTCCGCCATTCATTTCCTGCAGCGGTTCGGGAGCGAGGTCTGCGTGGCCCGCCTGCGCCAGCTCATGGCGCGCGATTCCCATTTCCGCGTGCAACTTGAAGCCGCATTCGCGCTTGCTGCGAACAACGCGCTGCCGCCGCCACGGGAAAGCCTGCGCATCCTGAATGCGCTTACCCGGCAACCGACACGGCTTGATGTCGCGCTGCTCCGCGCGACGGCCCCGCTCTACCCCGCGCAGATGGTCCTCCTCCTCGAAGACGACCTGCCGAGCGAATGGCGCGCGCAGATCATCGACGCGCTTGGCTGGTCGGGCGACATGGGGACCATCGACCTGCTCGAGCGTGCCGCATCAGACCTTGACCCCGAAATTCGCCGGGCGGCGCTGCGCGCCTCCGCCAAGCTTGGCCATCCGGCGGCCGAACGCTGGATCTTGCCTGCGCTGAACGATCCGATCACGTCGGTGCGGCTGCAGGCGATCGCATCGAGCGTTTCGCTTGGCCTGCGCAGCGCCCTGCCCGTTCTGACGACGATGCGGAGCGATGAAGAACTCTGGATACGCCTACGCGTCGAAGAGGCGTTCGACAGGCTCGCGCCCGAACGGAACGCGGCTTTGCCGAAGGATGATGCCCGATGAGTTGGGAACAGTTTCAGATCCTGGCCGCGAATGGAATCATGTGGGTCGCCTTCGCATGCTTCATCATCGTCGCACTGCGCAACGGGATCAGCCTCATCCAGTTGTTGGTCGCGGGATGGGTCTTCGTGACCCGGGTCCGGCCGAGCGAAGGCGCCCGCGACTTGTGGCACCGCTATGCCGATCTCGCGCTGCCGATCACCGTCATCGCGCCTGCATTCAACGAAGAATTGTCGATCGTGCAGAGCACAAGGGCGCTGCTCGCGCTCGAATATCCCGAACACGAAATTATCATTGTCAACGACGGGTCAAAGGACTCCACACTGGACGTGCTGATCGAAGCGTTCGAAATGGAGGAGACCGAGCGCACGCAAATCGCCGCGCTGCAGGTAACCGAAGTCTACCGGACCTTCCATTCGCGGCGCTACCCGAACCTGCTCGTGGTGGACAAGGAGAACGGCCGCAGGGCCGATGCCGCAAACGCAGGGCTCGGCTTTGCGCGCACACCGCTGGTGTGCATTATCGATGCCGATTCGATCATCGAACCCGACGGGCTGCTGCGCGCAGCCGAGCCCTTCATGTACGACGACGGGCGGCTCGTCGCGGTCGGCGGGGCAATTCGCATAGCCAATGGCTGCACCATTCGCGGCGGTTCGCTGCAAAAGATCGGCATTGCCGACACGATGGTCCCCCGCTTCCAGGTGGTGGAATATCTGCGCGCCTTTCTGATGAACCGCGTCGCCAATGCGCATATGAACACGCTGATGCTCATCTCAGGCGCGTTCGGCGTGTTCCGCCGGTCCACGCTCGTCAAATTGGGGGGGTATTATCACGATACCGTGGGCGAGGACCTCGAGCTGGTGGTCCGCATGCACCGCCACTTGCGCGATCAGAAGCGCGACTACCGGATCGACTTCGTGCCCGATATCGTCTGCTGGACCGAAGCACCCGCTGAACTCGACGGCCTCGACAACCAGCGGGCCCGTTGGCAGCAGGGCGCGCTGGAAACGCTGCAGCGCCATCGCGGGATGATCCTCAACCCGCGCTATGGCCGCATCGGACTGCTGGCCATGCCGCAAATCGTACTCGAAGACGTTCTCGGACCACCAGCCGAACTGCTTGGCTATCTCGTCCTGCCCGCCGCTGCGCTGCTCGGCCTGCTCGATCCGATGATGGCCGTGGCCTTTTTCTTCGTATCGGTCGTTTTCGGCTGCGTGCTCAGTCTCGGGACGTTGGCGCTGGAAGAACAACAGCTGCGGCGAACGCCGAGCGCGAAGGACCTGTTACGGCTGGGCGCCGCTGCGGTCCTCGAAAATTTCGGCTACCGCCAGATCAACATCTTATACCGCCTGGCCGGCTTCGGCCGCTACTTCCGGAACGACACGTCCTGGGCGGCAGTGCCCCGAGTTGGGCTGGGCAATAACTGAGCCTGATCGCCTGGCGATTACACTGCGACAAGACCCAGCGCCTTGGCCCCCATCCACAGGCCCATGCCGATCATGAACAGGTTCTCGGTCAGCGAAACGAACCCAAGCGGGACATTGCTGTTGCCGCCCACGCAGGCGCATTTGAGCTCGCGCTTGTCGACATAAACCGCCTTGAACACGCTCACCGCGCCGACGGTACCGATGAAGAGCGCCACGGGGACCGAGATGATCGGCAACACATGCGCCACCATCAGAACGCCTGCGAGTGCTTCTCCAAACGGATAGATATATCCGTAGCGGACCCACCGGCGTGCAAGCAGGTCGTAATTCAGGAACATGGTCGAAAAGCTGCGCAGATCCTGTAGTTTCTGGATGGCGAGCAGCGCCATCGAAAGGCTGACGAACCATTCGGCCGCCTGCACGGTCAAAACCGTTTCGAAGACATACCAACTGATCGCCAAGGCGAGTATTAAAGCGACGCCGAAGATGGCGAGAACCGGCTGGTAGCTTGTCTCGCCCTCTTCGGGTTGGCTGCGGGACTTGCCCAGATATTCGCGCAGGTCGTCATAGCCGCCGATCCGCTCCCCATCGATAAAGGTCTGCGGCGTGGTCGCGACATCATGCTCGGCCTTAAAGGCATCGGTTTCGGCGCGCGTCTCGAGATGGTGATCCTCGACAGCGAAGCCTTCGCGCTTCAGCAGGTCGACCGTCTTCAGGCCATAAGGGCACAGATGCCCCGGCATCACCATCCGGTAGACTGCCGCGGTCTTCGTGCTCACGAGGCGCCGCCCGGATAGCTGGACCAGACCTTGCGGCCATCAGGCCCGAAAGCGATGACCTGATAGGCCTGCCGGTGATCGCCATTTTCCATACCGGGCGATCCGACGGGCATGCCTGCGACCGCGAGCCCGGCCACGCCCTCGGGGCGTTCCGCCAGCAGGCGTTCGATATCGGCGACGGGCACATGCCCCTCGATCACATAGCCATCGATAACAGCGGTATGGCACGAAAGCAGATTCCCGGGCACGCCGTGTGCGGCTTTCACCGCTGCCATATCGGGATGACTGACCGCCTCTACATCGTGTGCTCCGCCGCGCTCTACATGCCCGGCCCAGGCGAGGCAGCAGCCGCAATTGGCATCGCGGTACATGGTCAGGCCGGCCGCCTGGGCAGCGCAGGCGGTCAATGCCGCCCCCAGAGCGAGCGAACCCGCCAGCGTCCGGCGAGAAAGCGCCGATCCGAGCGATGAAATCATGTGTGTTCTCCTTGGTTTCGAACCGCGCTCACCGTTTCGCCTTTTCGAACAGCGTCACCAGTTCCTCGAACTTTTCGCGCTGGTCGTCGGCATTGCCGCTGGCGATGGCCTCGGCGACGCAGCAGGCGGCGTGATCCTTCAGGACCTGCGTTTCCACCTTTGCCAGCGCGGACTTGATCGCCTGGATCTGGTGCAGGATGTCGATGCAATAGCGATCGTCCTCGACCATCTGGGCGACGCCGCGAACCTGACCCGCAATGCGGTTGAGCCGGTTGATCCTTGCCTTTTTCGCTTCGGCCATTCCGTCGTCCTGTCAAAATACCCTATGGGGGTATATATCGGTTCGACCGCAGGTTCAATTGGAAGCAGTTTCGCATGTCCACTCTTTCCCGCCGCCACCTCATCAAGAGCACCGCCGCGCTTGCCGCCGCCGGCGCGCTGCCCATGCCAGGGTTCGGCGAGGTTTCCGGTGAGGATATCGAGCTTGCCATCGGCAATCACCATTTCGCCACCGGCAACCGCTCGGGACATGCCGTGGCGGTAAACGGGACGATCCCCGGGCCGCTGGTGCGGTTGCGCGAAGGCCAGCGAACGCGGCTTCACGTCACCAACACGCTCGCGGAGGACAGCTCGATCCACTGGCACGGCCTGCTCGTCCCGTTCCAGTTCGACGGTGTTCCAGGGGTGAGCTTTCCCGGCATCCGTCCCGGCGAACGGTTCACCTACGATTTCCCGATCCGCCAGAGCGGCACCTATTGGTGGCATTCGCACTCGGGTTTGCAGGAACAGGCCGGTCACTATGGTCCGATCATTGTCGAAAGTGCCGACCCCGATCCGCGCTACGACCGCGATTACGTAGTGCTGCTCAGCGAATTCACGCCGCTCCATCCGCATGACATCATGCGCAAGCTGAAGGTCGGCGAACACTATTTCCAGCGCGACATGCTGACTGCAGTCGAAGGCACCATGCCCGGCGCCATGCGCCGCATGTGGGGCAAGATGCGGATGAACCCGCGCGATATCTCCGACGTGACAGGCAGCACCTATACCTTCCTCGTCAATGGCCACGGGCCGCAGGACGATCTGCAGTTCGCGTTCGTTCCGGGTGAGCGCGTGCGTCTGCGGGTCATCAACGGGTCGGCCATGACCTTCTTCAATCTGCGTATTCCCGGCGTTCCGATGACGGTGATCCAGGCCGACGGCCAGGACGTGGACGAAGTCGAAGTCGATGAATTCCAGATCGGTGTGGCGGAAACATACGACGTCATCGTCAGTCCGCCCGCCGGCAGCCATGCCATCGTTGCCGAGGCCATGGACCGCAGCGGCATGGGCATCGCCAGCCTGACCAGTCACAAGGGGCATATCGCCACCCCGCCCCCCCTGCGCCAGATCCCCACGCTGACCATGGCGGACATGGGGATGATGGACCATTCCGCGCATTCCGGAAGCGGAATGGCGAGCATGGAGGGCATGGACCATTCGATGCGCGACACATCGGCGCTGCCCGCCGATGTCGAAGCGGGGCCCGGCGTGGACATGGTCGCCCCCATGCCGATGGACCGGATGGACTTCCCCGGGCTCGGGCTGGATACGGTCAGCCACCGCGTGCTGCGCTACACCGATCTCAGGGCCCGCCGGATGAACCCCCACCGCGAAATCGACCGCGAAATGGAAATCCATCTTACCGGCAATATGGAACGCTACATGTGGTCGTTCGACGGCCGGAAGTTCACCGCGGTCACCGACGATCCGATCCGTTTCGGCTATGATGAACGGGTTCGCGTGAAGCTGGTCAACCAGACGATGATGGCGCATCCGATCCACTTGCACGGGCACTTTTTTGAACTCGTCAACGGTGCTGACCACATGCACCAGCCGCTCAAGCATACCGTTGTGGTGCAACCCGGCGGAACCGCCACGTTCGACCTCACCGCCAACGAACCGGGCGACTGGGCCTTTCACTGCCACCTTCTCTACCACATGCATGCGGGCATGATGCAGGTGGTGACCGTGCGGCCGTTCCCCGAAGGAGCGGAAGCATGAGGCGCGCCGCACTGCTAGCCGGGGCCATGCTGATGGCCGCGCCGCTCGCCGCGCAGGACCATGCGGAGCACGGGAAAAACGCCGGGACGCAGCCGCAAATGGACCACTGCGCGATGGGACACCTGCCGCCCGAACAGTGTCCGCCGAAAGAAGGCGACCCGCCGGCGGAGACCATGGACGACCCGATGGCGGAGATGGATCATGGCGCGCACCGGGGCATGGCGGAAAAGTCGGCTCCCGGCGCGGCGCCCGAAGATGCCTTGCCTCGGCGTGCGCTCGAAGGGCCGCAGCATGCCGCCGACGCGATCTGGGGCAGCGCGGCCATGGCGCCCGCCCGCCGCCAGCTCGCGCGCGAGAACGGCGGCATGGTCACGGGCAAAATCTTCGTCGAACGGCTCGAAGCCCGGCTTGCGACCGATGGCGCGGAGGACGGCTATGTCTGGGATGCCCAGGCCTGGTATGGCGGCGACATCAATCGCTTCGTGCTCAAGACCGAAGGCGAAGGCGAGATCGGCGGCGCGCTGGAGGATGCGGAGATCCAGGCGCTCTACAGCCGCGCTATCGGCCCCTTCTTCGATCTGCAAGCGGGCGTCCGCTTCGATCCCGAACCCGAGGCGCGCACGCATCTGGTGGTCGGCGTGGCGGGTCTTGCGCCCTACATGTTCCATGTCGACGGAGCGCTGTTCCTGTCCGACCGGGGCAAGCTGACTGCGCGGATCGAGGCCGAATACGACCAGAAAATCACGCAGCGGCTCATTCTTCAGCCCCGCATCGAGGCCGAGTTCGCCGCGCAGGACATTCCTGCACGCGAGATCGGCGCAGGGATCACCAAGATCGAACCCGGGCTCAGGCTACGCTACGAGATCGTTCCCGAATTCGCGCCCTACATCGGTCTCGAATACGAAGCGAAAACGGGCGAAACCGCTGACATCGCGCGCCTTGCGGGAGAAGACCCCGATGGCCTGAAAATAGCGGTTGGTTTGCGCGCCTGGTTCTAGGCGCGCAAACCGGTGCCCGAGATGAGCCACGCGCTCACCTCGCGCGCCAGACCGGCCTGCCCCGCCTTACTCGGCCGGTGATGCGGTCCGGGTCCACCCGGAACGGTAGCGGTCGAACCAGGCGAGAATCGCCGCAGCCTTGGCGGCCGATTGCGACGGCCTCGCCGCAATGCTGCCGTGGCTGGCGCCGGGCACCTTGACCAGAGCGGTAGGCACGCCGCGCAGCCGCAATGCGGTGTAATACTGCTCGGATTCGCTGACCGGCGTGCGGTAATCCTCGCTGCCGACCACCACCAGCGTGGGCGTTTCCACCTCGCCAACGAGCGAAAGCGGCGACAGACGCCAGTAGGTCTCGGGGTCTTCCCAGGGCTGTGCGCCGATCCAGTAACGACCGAAAAACGCGGGACCGTCGGCGGTCAGCGCCTGCGTGGTCC
>LUMV01000279.1_pt1 | contig 13501 bp, 13 predicted proteins | sample 729731 | NCBI WGS metagenome assembly LUMV01 (sample SAMN03860301, study PRJNA289734) | marine metagenome | biome: seawater column; feature: ocean; material: water; isolation source: Red Sea water column Station 192 - depth 200m | place: Saudi Arabia: Red Sea | collected 2011-10-15 | depth 200 m
GTAAAATAATGTTATTAAATTTGTCACCAGATGAAATTATCTCTGCAATTCCCTTAAATCGATATCCTCTTCGAGAAAATGGATCCACAACATTAATCTCAATTGATGGATTATGCTCCAGGTTTTCAATTGTTTTGGGCGATTGTATATCAGCAAAAACTAGATGTGATTCATCTAATACTATGATAGTGCCTTTTGGTGATAGATTTGGTGTATTGTCATTAGATACAGTTGCAACATATCCAAGTTTCTGAAAATTTACAAAATTTTCTATCTCTTCAGTAATGACAACCATAAAAAATATTTTTTTTAATACTAATTAAATAAAAAGACGGGCCCGACCGGATTCGAACCGGCGACCTAATGCTCCGCAAGCACTCACTCTATCCAGGCTGAGCCACGAGCCCAATTGATTGAATTCTTAAATTTTTAAAAGCGTTATTGCTTATTTTTTAATCTAGATAGGTAATCTGACTCGTACTTTTTCAATTCTGCCTTTCTATCAGTCTTTGGTTCAGGTTTTAATTGTCTTGATACTTTCTTCATCGGTTTTGATTTTTGTTGCTTTTTGTATCGTGCAAGGAAATCATTTTCGTATTTTTTGAGTTCTTTCTTTCTGTCAATTTTTGGTTCAGGTTTTAATAATTTTGATACTTTCTTTTTTGATTGCTTGGGTTGCTGGTTTTTCTTCTTTCTTTTTTAATATCATGCTTTGGTTCATCAATTTGGAGTTGGCTAAGTCTTAATTTTTGTTCTAGTGCAGCAATTTTCAATTTAGTTTTTTGTACTTTTTGAAATCTTGACACATAATCCTTTTCATATTTTCTTCTTTCCTTTTTGAGATCTATTTTTGGTTCTGGTTGCCACTCTAGTTCTTTTGTCTTCTTCATTGGTTTTGATTTTTGTTGCTTTTTGTATCGTGCAAGGAAATCATTTTCGTATTTTCTTCTTTCCTTTTTGAGATCTATCTTTGGTTCTGGTTGCCACTCTAGTTCTTTTGTCTTCTTCATTGGTTTTGATTTTTGTTGCTTTTTGTATAACTCATCTTGTTGTATACTACGTCTAGAATTCACATATGGACTGAGATTTAATATTCCAAGATCAACATCAGATTCTGTCCAGCCTTTTAATTTTGGTCGTGTCTTTGGTTCCTTATATCTAGAAAGATACTGTTTTTCATACTGTTTTAACTCATCTTGTTGTGCCCTACGTTTTGCGTTAAAGTGTGGTGTGAGCGATAGTGTACCAATATCCGTATCATGTTTTACATTGGATGATTTGACTGACTTTGATTTTGGTTCCTTGTAACGTGCAAGATATTGTTTTTCATATTGCTTGATCTCATCTTGTTTTGTTTGACGCTTTGCGTTGATGTATTGTTTGAGCGATAGTGTTCCAATGTCAGTATCATGTTTTACATTGGATGATTTTGCTTGCGTTATCTTTGGTTGTTTGTAACGTGCAAGATATTGTTTTTCATATTGCTTGATCTCATCTTGTTTTGCCTTACGTTTTGCGTTGATGTATTGTTTGAGCGATGAAGACTGCGTTGACCTCTTCCGTTTTGCAGGTCTTTTTTTTGCTTTTTTCAGTATTTTTCTTCTAGTTTTCCTAGCAGTCTTTCTAGTTTTCCTAGAAGTCTTTCTAGTTTTCCTAGCAGTTCTTCTAATTTTTCGAGATCGCCTAGCTGCCAATTTTAATTTCTTTAAAGTTGAATCCTAAATAACTATTATCTAAAACAGACATTTCTAATAATAGATGTCTAGTTTTTTCTTTGAATAATATCTACTTAGATCGAATTATTTTTTTTTCTTTCGATTTGTTTTTTGCTTGGTTTGATATCGTGCAAGATACTTTTTCTCGTATTCTTCTCGTTCCTTCTTCATATCTCGCTTTGGTTTTGGTGGTTCTGGTTTGTATAGACTAGAATCACTGGATCTTTTCTTTGATCCTGGCTTTTTTTGTTTATTATAGCGTGCGATGTATTTCTGTTCATATGCTGCTCTCTCTGCTAGGTATTCTTTCCTTTTGGCAACAGTATGCTTTCTAAAATTTAATCTTCCTAGATCATCGTCAGATACTGAACCAGAACCAGATTTTGTCGCTTTTGCATTTGCTTGTTTATAACGTGCAAGATACTTTTTCTCATATACATTTCGTTCCACGTGTAATTCTTTACGTTTTTTATCAACAAATTCTCGAAGATTTAACCTGCCTGAAATCAAATCATGATCAATCTTTTTACCAGATGTTTTCTTTGTTTTAGGTTTCTGCTTACTCATATATCGTTGAATCATATCTCGCTTTGGTTTTGGTGGTTCAGGTTTGTATAGACTAGAAAGACCTTTTCTACTTGATTTTATTTTTTCTGGTTTATATCGTGCAAGAAACTTTTTCTCATATTCTGCACGATTTGCCAGATACTCCTTTCTCTTGACAACAGAATGTTTTCTAATGTCTAATCTTCCCAGATCATCATCATATTTTGGGATCGAAGATTTTTTAGATTTTGATTTTGGTTCCTTGTATCGTGCAAGAAACTTTTTCTCATATTCTGCACGATTTGCCAGATACTCCTTTCTCTTGACCATATCTCGCTTTACTTTCTTCTCTGGTTTGTATAGCTTAGAAGCACTTGTTTTTCTGGATTTTGTTTTTGATTGTTTATATCGTGAAAGAAACTTTCTTTCGTATTCTCTTCTCTCTTTCTTCCTATCTACTTTTACTTTTGACTCCGGTTTGTATAGTCTAGAAATACCTTTTTTCCTTGGCTTCCCTTTTGGTTCCCTGTATTTAGAAAGATATCTCTGCTCGTATTCTGCTCGTTCCTCTTGAAGTTTCTTCCGTTTATCTTCAACAGATTTACTAAGATTTAATTTTCCTAGATCTTCTTGAGGTTCTTCATCTTCTGCAAGATCAACAAGAAATGAATCGGATGATTCTTCTGGCTTAGGTCCCGCTTTTTTTTCTATTCTTGCAAGATAACTTGACTCGTATTCTTGCAGATCTTTTTCTCGCTGATCTTGATCTGTTGGCGTTACTGAGAAAAGTTTTTTAAAATTAATTTTTTTACGTCTAACTATTTCAGTACTTGAAGTATTTTCAATACTTGGAGTATTTTCATCATAACCCTTTGGGAGGGCCCCTTTTGGTTTTTCTGTTTGATCTGACAACGTTAATTATTTTAAAATTAAATGCTAATAAACTATTATTCCTCGTCTGTGCTAGATGATGTTTCCTGTGCCTGTTTTTCTAACCTAGCCAGATATTTTTTCTCGTATTTTTCTAGATCTGATTCTGATTTTTTTGCACGTGTTTTACGTGGTTTTGATACCTTTTTTTCTACCTTCCTCTCTGGTTCATTTTCTAATCTAGAGAGATACTCTTTCTCATATTGTTCAAGTTTCTGTGATTTATTTCTAGAACGTGATGTAGTTTTTGTTTTTGATTCATCATTGTTTACGAAAACATAATTCATAATTACACCAGCAATTATTCCTCCCACAATAGGTGCAACCCAATACAACCACTGTATCTCTAATAATCCAGCGTCACCAGTTGCAACAGCAGGTGCTAATGATCTTGCTGGATTCATAGAAGCGCCAGTTAGTGGAACACCTACTACGTGTAATAAGAAAACCATTCCGCCAATAGCTGCACCATAGACACTTTTTGGTGCCTTTTTGTGAACTGCTGTCATAAAAATTACAACTACTAAAAAGAACGTAAGAATAACCTCTACCACAAATCCAGACATGATGCTATGATTGAGTAGCTCACTTGGACCACCATGTCCACCCCAAAGAACTGGTTTGCCAATCTCTGGTAATATTGCCATTAAAGATAACGTAGCAATAATTGCACCTATTACTTGAAAAATAATATATCCTATACCATCTGCAACACTAATTTTTTTTGTGATCATCATAGGAATTGTAACTGCCGGATTGATGTGAGCCCCAGATACATGTCCAAATGCATATACCATCAATGCAATAACTGCACCGTGGCCAAGTGATATCATCAAAATTGATTCAATAGTTAATCCATCACCAAAAGCAACTACGGATAATATTACAGATAATGGTCCAAAGAATACTAATGCATATGTCGCAATAGCTTCAGCAAACCATGCTCTTGGATTAACCATAATTCACAACCATTTTCAAGTTTAATTTAAAACATTCGGCTTTCATATAATGGATATAGAATAATTAATAGGTATTTTAAACCTGATTTGACATGATTAAAGAAAATACACAGCTTCCAAAATTCGAACTTAATGATGCAGATGGTAATATTGTTAAATCAAGTGATCTTAAAGGAAAAAAATGTGTGATCTATTTTTACCCAAAAGACTTTACCCCAGGCTGTACGATTGAAGCAGATGAATTCTCTAGAGATTACAAAAAATTTCAAAAAGCCGGAATTGAGGTTGTCGGTATAAGTAAGGATGATGTAGATTCTCACAAAAAATTTTGTATAAAAATGAAAATTCCCTATATTCTACTTGCAGACACTAAAACAACTGTTTCAAAACTATTTGGTGTCTGGGGTAAGAAGAAGTTCATGGGTAGAGAGTATATGGGCATTAACCGAAGTACGTTCTTAGTAAATGAAAAGGGAAAGATCTTTAAGGTTTTTGAGAAAGTCAAAGCAAAAGGTCACTCAAAGGAAGTTTTGGAAGCATACGCAACCGTAAAGTAAAAAATAAAAGAAAAATTTTGTCTAGAAACCTTTTGGCATTGCGCCTTTCTTAGAGGCTGCAGATGCTGACTGTTTTTTAGCCTCAGCTTGCTTTGCCTTCTCTTCCTTTTCTTTTGCATATCTCTCTAGGTATCCTTTCTCATAATCCTCGAGTGATTGCTCTTTAGCACTTTTCTGTTGTTGTGGTGGAGGAGGAGGTGTTGTCTCTGCAGGTTTTGGTGGTGGTGGAGGTGGTGCTGTTTGTTTTGAAGACGTTGTAGGTCCAAGTCCTGGTGAAGCAAAAGTTTTGTCTCTTGGATGATATGCTAATCTTTGTCTTGTTGCAAAATATTTGTCACCTGGTTGTGTATAACCTGTTAACACAGCCTTTTGATCATTCCAATTTTTAGTTGGAACGTCAGGTGCATCTCGCACATGAAGACTAGCAAAGTATCTATCACTAGGTTGTGTCCAACCTGTTAACACAGCCTTTTGATCATTCCAATTCTTAGGTGGAACTGATTTCCATTGTTCATAAACTAATACTGGTGGTGGTGCTTCCTCCTTTGGTTTTGGTGGTGGTGGAGGTGGTGGAGGTGGTGTTGTCTCTGCAGGTTTTGGTTCCTCTTTTGAAAGATCTTTTAATTTTTTCTCTAAATCAGCAATTTTTGATTTAATGGCCTTCTTTCTCCTAGCAGGCTTCTTTTTTGCCTTTCTAGTTACTTTTCTGGCTTTTCTTCTAGTAGTTTTTCTCTTAGTGGTTTTTCTCTTAGTGGTTCTTCTTTTGGTTGTTTTTCTCTTAGTGGTTCTTCTTTTGGTTGTTTTTCTACGAGTTTTACTAGATCTCTTAACTGCCATATGGATTCAATAAATGGTATGTGGTTTATTTAGATTGTGCTTATAATCAGTGTGTGATTTGATCGAATTTTTATAAAATGTTTTATTCATATAGGCATGGACGACTTTGATGATGAATTTCCAGGTTTTGATTGGAAAAATACGCCTGCGTATAAACATCCAGGTGGTAAAAATTGCCCATGCCCTAAACACGAGTATATTAGAGAACAGGTTAATTTCACAAAGCAAGTAAATGAATCTGGAAAAGATGCACGTGTTACTCTAAAATTTTGCCCTGAGCACTATAATGTTTACATAAACGAAGTTATACCCGCTATGCCCATGAAGTACAAAATACTTACAAAAATTGCACTAAAGATTGGTGCAATCAAAGTTATTGTATTAAAACACATGCAATCAGATTTGTGTTTTTATTGTAGGTTTGGTTCAGGAGGTCACGGTAAGAAAAGTGAACTTCCTCCTATGCCTTAACTAAAACTACATTGGGTGCAACATTATTTTTGGTTTGTTCGGTGTATCATGATGGCATCTTTTTCCACATAACGGACAAACTTTTCTGTTAAGAAAGATGCATTGACATATGTGAGATTTGAAATAACTTTCTGAAATTTTTGTAAATTCACCAGTACCATTACAAAATGGACATGAAGAATCCAATAATTCTATCTTGCCTTTACCCATACAAACTGCACATTTTTTCTCATCAGTCATGGGAAATATGACAGTTTAAAGTAATTAAAACACTTACGTTGATAATTTTTTCAAATATAGCAACTAGGATAAATCGAGTTAAGCTTATACTATATTCACAAACACAGATGCCATGCCTATTGATGACATTAAACAATTTGTAGAGAAGTTGGAAAAGGCTGGCGAGTTAAAACGAGTAAAAACAGAAGTAGACCCTGATTTGGAGATTGCTGAGATTTTGAGAAGGGCGTCTTATACAAATGGACCAGCAATATTATTTGAAAATGTCAAGGGATACGAAATTCCAGTTTTAGGAAATGCGTTTGGTTCGATAAAGAGGCTTGAGATTGGACTTGAAACAGAAGAGTTTTCTGAGATTGGACAAAGAATTGCCGACATGACAAAGATGGAAATTCCTGCTGGAATTTTTAATAAAATTAAGAAGTTACCAGAATTATCTAAGATGAGTGAATCATTTCCAAAGTTAGAGAAGAGTGGTCCTGTTACTGAAATTATAAATGAATCACCGTCATTTGATAAAATTCCAATTTTAAAATCATGGCCAAAGGATGCAGGAAAATTCATTACATTTGGTCTTGTTGCTACAAAACATCCTGAGACTGGTGTAAGAAATTTAGGTGTTTACAGAATACAAATAGTTGATAGTACACATGCATTGATGCATTGGCAAAAACACAAACGCGGAGCAGCACATTATGACATTAAAAAAGAAAAAGAAAACAAAATTGATGCTGCTATAATTATAGGTGGTGAGCCTGCAACTGTTTTCTCTGCAGTAGCACCTGTACCAGAAGGACTTGACAAGTATCTTTTTGCTGGTATTACCAGGAAAAAAGGAATCAAGACTGTAAAATGTAAAACGGTAGATCTTGAGGTTCCTGCTAATGCTGAGATGATATTAGAAGGATATGTTGATTCTACTGACATTAGGAATGAGGGACCATTTGGTGATCATACAGGTTTTTACACACCACAAGAACCATTCCCAACATTTACACTTACAGGAATAATGCAAAGAAAAAATCCTATCTATCTAACAACTGTAGTAGGCAAACCAATCTTAGAGGATGCATATATTGGAAAAGTTATTGAACGTTCATTTTTACCGCTGATAAGAATGCTACATCCAGAAGTAGTTGACTTTAGCATGCCGCCTGCTGGTTGGTTCCAAGGAATGGCAATAGTTTCTATAAAAAAACGATACCCAGGTCAGGCAAAAAAAGTCATGATGGGATTATGGGGAATGGGGCAATTGGCACTAACTAAGATGATCATAGTGGTTGATCATAATGTGAACGTACATGACATTAATGATGTAATCTGGGCAATCACAACTAAAACCGATGCTGCACGTGATATAACCATCATAGACAATGCACCAACAGATACTTTGGATCCTGCATCACCTATTGTTAATCTGGGTTCAAAATTAGGAATAGATGCAACACAAAAAACTAAGGAAGAAGGTTTTGAGCGAGTTATTCAAGAAGAAGTTAAGGTTGATGATGATACAAAGAAGATGGTTGACTCGAAGTGGTCAAGCTACGGACTTTGATGCACACAGACAGTTTGATAGAAATTATCTCTTTCCTCTGCATTATACCCAATCTGATGAATAGAATCAATAATCTTCTTATCGGTAAGTTCTGTGGAACGGGAGCCAGTACATGACACAACTTCCTCTCCAATTAGGGTTCCACCAAAGTCATCAGCACCATATTGTAATGCCAATTGAGCCATTCCAATACCATTTGTTAGCCATGATGATTGAATGTGTGGAATTAATCCATCGAATACAAGCCTAGATATCGCAATCATCTTTAGAAGTTGAACGCCACCAGCACTGAAATTAATCACTCCTTCTTTCTGCATCTGTGTATTATTTGGCTCAAAACTCCAAGGAATAAATGCCATAAAAACACCAGTCTTTTTTTGTAGTTCTGCAATTTTTCTAAAGTGCTCTGCAATGTCACGATTTGACTCAACATGACCATACATCATAGTAGCAGATGCTGGAATTCCAATATCATGTGCCTCTTCTATAATACGTAACCATTCATCACTCGTAATTTTTTTTGGGCTGATGAGCTCTTTCACATTGTCGGTTAAAATTTCAGCTCCGGCACCAGGTAAAGATTGTAATCCCGCATCTTTTAATCTGGATAGAACCTCTTTTGTTGATGATTTTTCAACTTTAGCAATTGTATCAATCTCAGATGTTGATAATCCATGTACGCCAACTTGTGGAAATTTTTTTCTGATCATTCTGAACGAGTCTTCATAATATTCAATTCCAAGGTCGGGGTTATGTCCGCCTTGAATTAGAACTTGTCTTATCTTGAACAAATCATATGCAGTTTTTACACGAGATTCAATTTCATCTAGAGTTAATGTGTAAGATTCGTCATGGTTAGGTGGTCTGTAAAATGCACAAAACTTACAGTCAGTTATACATACATTAGTATAATTAAGAATTATATTATTTACAAAAGATGCTTTCTTGCCAAATTGATTATGTGTTAAAGTTCCAGCTACTAACCCCATCATAGATACACTATCTGATTCAAGTAATCTTATGTAATCATCATATTCTGGTCTTATTCCCTGAAGAGAGTTTTCAAGTATATCCTTAATTTCAATATCGTTAATCTGATTAGTAATTTGACTCAATTCAATTATGTTATTTTTTGGTGGCTATTTAATTCTTGAAGAGCAGATGGTTTGGCTATAATTTTTAAGTAGCATACGAAAATTATACCTTCTATGGCAAATGGAACTGAGATTCGACTAAATAGAATTTTAAAGAAAGGAAGAATGCTTTGCATTCCAATGGATCATGGTATATCAAATGGTCCTATTGAAGGACTTGAAAAACCACATTCAATGATCTACAAATGTGAAAGCCATGGAATTACTTGTGTTATAGTTAACAAGGGTATTATCAAAACAATGCCAAGACCACCCAAAGTAGGTCTTTTAGTTCATTTTTCTGCAAGTACAGCACTCTCTACTGCACCAAACAGAAAAATGCTTACTGGTTCAGTTAAGGAAGCATTACGACTTGGTGCTGATGGTGTATCTTTACATATCAACATAGGTGGGAAGGAAGAACCAGAAATGCTTGCTGACTTGGGAACTATTTCTGAACAATGCCATGAGTGGAATATACCGTTACTGGCAATGATGTATCCTAGAGGTGAAAATATTAAGAATCCACATGATCCTGAAGTTGTAGCACACACTGCAAGAATTGGCGCTGAATGTGGCGCCGATATTGTTAAAACATTATACACTGGGGATGTTGATTCGTTTTCAAAAGTGGTTGAAAGTATTCCTGTACCAGTTGTTATTGCCGGTGGTCCAAAAGCTAAAACTGACATGGATGTTTTACAAATGACAGAAGATGCTATGGCAGCTGGTGCAAAGGGTGTAACTTATGGAAGAAACATATTCGCACACAAATCACCTGAAAAAATTGTAGAGGCTCTTGCGGGTATAATATTTAAAAATCAAACAGCAAAGGAAGTGGCTAGTATAATTGGCAATTAATAAACAGATAATCATACAACCGAAAGTTGCTAGAAACCATCTTGCAAAATTTGTTAAAAATTTGGAAGATGAAGGTATTAGAATGGTTTTTGCGGATCCAAAAAGTTTAGGAAAGACAAAAGTACAAACAATTTTTCCATCACAAAATGCTGATTATGTAATTTTGGACAAGCCAACTGCTAAAAAACCCAAAGGAAAGAAGGTTGGAAGAAAGTTCAAGGTTTTATCAAATAATGACATTGAAAATATTCTTGATTCTGCAAAAAAAGGATTAGACTTTGTTATAATAGAAGTAAAGGATTGGAAGATAATCCCAATAGAAAATATTATTGCAAAACTTCACAAAATGCATACTAAGATTTTTTCTATAGCAAGAAATGCAAAGGAGGCAAGAAAGATGTTTTCCATTTTGGATGTTGGTGTGGATGGTGTAATTTTCAATACAGGTTCAATGAATGAAGTTAAACAGGCATTAGTCTATTTAGGCACAAAAAGCTTTGAACTCAGTACTGCAAAGATATTAGAAATTCAAGAGGTTGGTGACGGTGAGAGGGTGTGTGTTGACACAGCATCTATGTTGAATAGAGGTGAAGGCATGTTGATTGGTAGTAGAGCTAACTTCTTGTTTTTGGTGCATAATGAATCTGTTGGTTCGTCATTCACCTCTCCTAGACCATTTAGAGTTAATGCTGGTGCAGTCCACTGCTACACACTAGCACCAGATGGTACTACAAAGTATCTATCTGAATTAGAAACTGGTGTGGAAATATTAGTACTTAATTCTAAAGGACAAGCAAGACGTGCAGCAATAGGAAGATGCAAGATAGAAAAAAGACCAATGCTAATGATCAAGGCTAAAGTTGGGGATGAAATAGGTGGTATCATAGCTCAAGATGCAGAAACAATTCGTTTTGTAAAATCCAATGGACAGTTGGTATCTGTCACCCATCTAAAAAAGGGTGATTCAGTTCTAGTGCACTCAAAGCCTGCAACTGGTAGACATTTTGGAATGGAAGTGTCTGATGAATATATTTTAGAGAAATAAAAAATGGCGTACAAGACATGTGTTAGTATTGCTGAAAAGACTCCAAAAAAACTCAAACAAACTCTTGCAAAGGCACTAAAAAAATCAGATTACGCTGAAATAAGATTTGATTTTTTGAATCCAAATGCTGTTCCAGAGGCATTACATCTAATAAGAAAGGATTTAGGCAGATGTGTTAGTACATTAAGACCAATACGTGAGGGGGGAAAATTTTCTGGTAATGAAAAAAACAGGATTTCTATCATAAAATTAATTGCAGAATATGACCCATTTTTGCTTGATATAGAATACAATACGCTAAGGAAAAATAGAAATTTACAACGTTATTTGAAAAATACTGACACATCCTTGCTTGTCTCCTGGCATAATTTCAAACAAACTCCCACTGTTCCAGTATTGAAAAAGAAATTATTAGAAATGAAAAAATTTTCAAACAATATCAAAATAGTTACAATGGCAAGATCGGTTAACGACGGATCACGAATACTATCACTGTACAATAATAGTAAGAATGTAAAACTAATTGCATTTTCAATGGGAAATTTTGGAAAGATGTCACGATTACTCTGTCTACTTTTAGGCAGTCCATATACGTACGTATCATTGGGTAAACCAATAGCACCAGGACAATTTAGCTTGGATGAGGTTAAATCAATCTTTACAGGAAGAAAATAGATGGCTAATACATATGCTGTAATAGGTGATCCAATAGATCACTCATTATCTCCAAATATACACAATGCTGCATTCCGCCAATTAGGATTAGACCATACCTACATTGCATACAGAATACCAGCTGGCGAACTTTCTGCTGGAATCGGAGCGTTAAAAAAAATAAAAATTTCTGGATTTAATGTAACAATTCCTCATAAAATTGAAATGATGAAGTTTTTGGATGAGATGGATACTACTTGCAAAGTAATTGGTGCTGTAAACACAGTACTAAATGAGGATGGAAAACTTAAGGGCTATAACACAGACATGATAGGATTTCTTGATCCAATAAAAAAAAGAAACCTGACGATAAAAGATTCTCAAGTGATGCTTTTGGGTGCAGGTGGAGCTGCAAGAGCAATCATAACTGCTATGGTTAAAGAAAAGGCACGCAAAATTACAATCGTGAACAGAACTCTGGAAAACGCAAACAAATTAGCCGAGTTTGCAAAAAAAATTGGAGGTAATGTCGACGTAATTTCATTACAAGAGGCTAATGAAATAATTTCAGAACATAAATTTATTATAAATTCAACTTCAATTGGCATGAAGGATGAACCAAGTCCTATCTCAACTGATGGTATAAATGAAAACTCAATAGTTTATGATATTGTTTATCAGCCAATGAATACAGATTTGATTAAAAAATCAAAAGAAAAGGGCGCTACTGTAATTTATGGTTATGAAATGCTTTTGAGTCAGGCTGCATGCTCATTTGAAATCTGGCATAAGACGGAAGCTCCATATGATGTTATGAAAAAAGCATTACTTGGGGGAGTTTGATGGCAATAGTAAATGCAACTATTCATGGTGCAATTTCTATAGTAAATGCAATCGCAACAGGTAAGGGAGCAACACTTGGCATTTCAAAGAAAGTCAATGTTGAGATGGAAGCAACAGAAGGTAATGGCATACTAATTGAAATACAAAAGAAACCTATGAAATCACGTTTAGTCACCAGAGTTGTTCAAAAAATTATTCCAAAAAATGAACTATCAAAAACTAAATTAAGAATTTCTGTGGATTCAGAAATTCCAACAGGGTATGGATTAAAAAGCTCAAGTGCAATTTCTACAGCAGTGGCAATGGCATCTGCAAAATTATTCAAGCCCAAGATGAATGATTTTGAAATATTAAGTGTGGGTGTAGATGCTTCTATTGAAACCAAAGTTAGTTTGACTGGAGCATATGATGATGCATGTGCGTGTTATTATGGTGGATTTGTTGTTACGGACAATTATAAGAAAAAGATAATCCACTTGTCCGCTGTCATCTTCATACCTAAATCAAGAAAAAGGGGAAATATTAGAAAGTTGAGAATGTCAAGTAGTACTTTTGACCAGGCTTGGAAGCTTGCAAAAAAATCTGATTATTGGAATGCCATGATCCTTAACGGTTTAGCTACATCACCTATACTAAGTTCAGAACCAAAAATTATTCCTAAACTAATTGAGAATGGTGCATTAGGTGCTTCAGTTTCTGGTAATGGCCCATCAATAGCCGCCATTGTTAGAAATGATTCTGTATCAAAAATAAAGAGGGTGTTTTCCTCACTTGATGGTAGTACAACTGTATCTGAGATAAATAACAAAAAGGCTGAAGTACATGAAGTGTAGAGTTGAAAAATCTGAAATTGCTGGTGAGATAGAATGTCCACCCAACAAGAGTTATACTCATAGAGCAATTTTCATTGCATCATTAGCTATTGAGAAAAGTATAATCAAAAATGTTTTGAGATCAGAAGATACTATCGCAACGATTGATGCGTGTAAAAACTTTGGAGTGCAAATAGATGATATAGGCAATGACGTAGCAGTGACAAGTGCAAGTGAATTAAAAATTAAAAGCAACACTATAGATGCTGCTAATTCTGGAACAACTATTAGAATTGCTGCAGCCATTGCATCATTGGCAAATGATGAAATTACTTTAACTGGT
>LUMV01000388.1_pt1 | contig 13455 bp, 13 predicted proteins | sample 729731 | NCBI WGS metagenome assembly LUMV01 (sample SAMN03860301, study PRJNA289734) | marine metagenome | biome: seawater column; feature: ocean; material: water; isolation source: Red Sea water column Station 192 - depth 200m | place: Saudi Arabia: Red Sea | collected 2011-10-15 | depth 200 m
GCTCAACTCCATCTATGCCGGGGTCGATGGCATGCCGCTCGATCTGCTCGCGGAGCGCGGGACGGTCGTCACCAACGGCGCCGGGATCAACGCGATCACCATCGCCGAATATGTCGTGATGGGAATGCTGACCGTGGCCAAGGGCTATCGTGAGGTCGTGCGGGCGCAGGATCGCCGCGAATGGCTGATGGATTCGCCGGGCAAGGTCGAACTGTTCGGATCGAAGGCGCTGCTGCTCGGCTATGGCGCGATCGGCAAGCTGATCGACGAGCGGCTGAAGGGCTTCGCGGTCGATGTGACCATCGTGCGCCGGTCGCCCCCCAAAGATTCAGGCGGCCCCAACACGCTCACGCCGGACCAGTGGCGCGCGAAACTGGGCGACTTCGACTGGGTGATCCTGGCGGTTCCGGCGACGCCCGAAACCGACGGCATGATCGGCGCTGCCGAACTTGCCGCGATGAAACCGACCGCAACGCTCGTCAACATCGCGCGCGGCAGCGTGGTCGATCAGGATGCGCTGGTCGCGGCGCTCGACGTGAAGCAGATCGCCGCCGCCTTCCTCGACGTGACGACTCCCGAGCCGTTGCCTGCCGACGATGCGCTGTGGAGCCTCGACAATGCGCATGTCACGATGCACCTGTCGGGCCGTGCGCAGGACAAGATGTTCGTCCGCTCGGCCCAGCGCTTCCTCGAAAATCTGGACCGGTGGCACAGGGGCGAAACCGTCGAACCGCAGGTCGACCTGACCCTGGGTTATTGATCGCCCGCACCGTCACCTTTCGATCCTTTCGCGCGAATGGGAAGAAATCTCTCCCATCGTGCAAAGGATTGCCATGCTCCCCGTTCTTCCTCGCCGCACCTTGCTGATCGGCGCCGCGGCTTCGACCGTTGCGGCCGCCCTTCCCGCGCGCGCCGCAGCGGCCGCGCCGATCCGCGCGATCGGCTTCGACGGTTTTCCGATATTCGATCCGCGCGGCGTTGCGGCGCGCGTCAAAGCCATCGTGGGTGACAAGGGAGAGGCCTTCTCGGCCCAATGGTCGGCCAAGCTGTTCGGCTATAGCTGGCTCGAAACCGCCGCCGGCCGTTACCGCGATTTCCGCACGACCGCCGACGCGGCGCTGCGGCACACCGCCGCAGCGATGCAGGTAACGCTGAGCGACGCCGAACGCGCGGCGCTTGTCGGCGCTTACGACGCGCTCGACGTCTGGCCCGATGTTCGTCCGGCGCTCGAAACGCTGCGCGGCGCGGGAATTCGCCTTGCCTTTCTGTCTAACCTCGGCGCCGACTCGCTCACCGCCAACATGCGGCGCAATGACATCGCCCATTATTTCGACGCGCCGCTCAGCACCGACCGCGTGAGCGCTTTCAAACCGTCGCCCAAGGCCTATGCCATGGCGCTCGATGCGTGGGACATTCCGCGCGAACAGATCGGCTTTGCGGCATTCGGCGGGTGGGATGCGGTGGGCGCGACCTGGTTCGGCTATCGCACCGCCTGGGTCAACCGCTTCGGCGTCCCCGCCGAACCGCTGGGCGTCGAACCGGCGATCACCAGCCGCGGCATCGAAGGCGTGCTTGCCCTTGCCGGGCTCGTCTAAACCGGCCGCTCGGCCTTCAGTTCGCGCACCAGCGGTTGCAACCGCGCGTCATATTTGGCGAGCATCGTGTGCGCGCCGGCATGGTCGTAAAAGCTGACGAGCTCGCGGCCGTTCCAGCGATGGAGCGCATAGGCCGGATCCTCGGCCACGATCATCGGGCGGTCGTCGGGATGATTTTCGTCGATCGGGCGCAGGTCGAGCGACACTTGCGGCGCGGTCGACGAACAGATCGCGACCGTCCGCCCCTCCCACGCAACGGTAACGCTGCGATGCAAATGGCCGCAGATCAGGCCGCGGACATGGGGATGGCCGCGCACGACATCGGTGAAGCGATGCACCCACGGTTCGTCGGGATGGGTGTTCATCCACTCGATGCCGCTCTCGACCGGCGGATGGTGCATGACGATATAGGTCGGCTTGGTCGTATCGCGCGCGAGCTCGGCGTCGAGCCATGCGGCGCGCGCGTCGCAAAAGGCGCCGCCGTGGCGCCCTTCCTCCAGCGTGTCGATCGTGACCAGCCGCACGTCGGGCAATTCGATCGCATATTGCACGAAACCATTGCCGTCGTCGAAGCCCGGAAACTGCGCGTGGAAATTGTCGCGCAAATCATGGTTGCCGACGCTCGGCCAGACCGGAAAGGGGCAGCGCGAAAAGGCGGTGGCGAGCCGGCGATAGCTGTCGGCATCGCCGCGATCGGTGATATCGCCGGTCGCGAGCAACAGGTCGGGCCGGTTCGGGCCCTCGATGAGCACGTCGAGCACATCGTCGAGCCGCTTGCGGTTATATTCGGCCGGATTGTCCGGATCGAACCCGATATGGATATCGGTGATCTGGGCGATCAGCATATCCGTCCCCTGCTGGGCCTCTGGCGGCCTTCAATATCTCACCCGCCCCGCCTTGCCCCGTGCAAGGAAGGTGTGCGCCACGTCACATCATAAAGGCCCCGCCCCTCGGTGCCTGTGATCAGGCTCACATCATAGATAGCAGCCAGAGGTTTATGCGTGATTGCCGCGCTGTTAACCTTCCGCTGACGGGCGGGCATCCAGGGTTTGCCGCCGTCCGAATGATATTCGTGGCACATGGCGCACGGCGATTCGGTCGCGGTCTCGACCTTCACCAGCCGCGCGCCGCCCTCGCCCACATGGCAGTCGCGGCACTGGCGCAGCCCCGGCACCAGCAGGTCGCTGGCCGCCTTCGAACCCGGCGCGGCGGCGTGGCAGTCGGCGCATTTCGTAGCCTTGTGCGCATCGTGATCGAACCAGCCCTTTTCCAGATAGCGCGGGGTCTGATTCACCGCCATCACCCGCCAATTGTTGCCCGATGCGGGCGCGAAAATCGTGTGGCAGTCGTAACAGGCCCCGCCCTTGGAAAAGACCGCGCGCACCGCATCGGCGGCGCGATTGGGCCGCACCGCGACCTCGCGGAAATAGATATTGTAAAGCTGACCCTCGGCATATTGGCCGGGTCGCCGCCGTTCCATGCCGCCGAGTTGCAGCGGCCGGCTCGGCGGGGTCGAGCGATAATAGGCGTATAGGTCCGCCACCACCTGATCGGGCTCGCCATGGCGCAGCGTGCGGGTGACGCCGCCGACGGTTTCGAAGGCCAAGCTGTGGCACATCGCACAGTCGCGTTCCATCACGACGGGTTTGATCCGCACCCCGTCGGCGTCGGGGCGGTGGCAATTCTGACATTCGAGCTTCTTGCCGAAATCATATTGGCCGCGGAAACTTGCCGCCATCCGCGCCACCCCGCCGTTCGCGGCGAGATGGATGTCATGCGGAAATTTCAGGCCGTCATAATCGACCAGCGGCCCCGTACCGGGCATCGCCCGCGCCAGCTTGGCGCCCGGCGCCGCGCGGACGAGCGGGCGGAATTCGGGATGCGCGGTGCCAAAATCGCCGGCATCGGCGACATCGACCTTGAACCCCGCCGCCTTGAGCCGCGAAGCCATGCCATCGTGACAATCGGCGCAGAATTTCTGCGGCGTCGGCGGCATCGGCCCCGCGCCTTCATGTTCGGTATGGCATTCGACGCAGCGCCCCTGCGGCTTGTTGAACGCCTTGGCGAAGCCCGCGAGGACTTTCTCGCCGACACCCGGCGGGTGCCGTGCGGCGAGCAGCATCGCGGTCGAGGCATCGGCATGGCTCGCGCTCATCGCCTTATGCTCGCCCGTGTGGCATCCGACGCACGCCTTGTCGGTTACTGCGACGAAGGCATCGACATGGCAGGCCTGGCAATCATTCTTCAGGCTGGCGTGCGCGCTCGACAGCGGCCCCGACAGCCACGCCTTGTCGGCATGATAGCCCTGCGGCCGGACATCGACGCTGCGATAGCTGTGCCAGGCCCAGATCGGCCCGACCAGAAAGGCGAGCAGCACGACCAGCGCAAAGGCCCAGGCGCCCATGCGGCGCCCCGGCATTACCGCGGCGAGCGAAAAGGCCCGGGCCTCGTCGACATCCTTCGACGATTGCGACAGTTCGTCGATCCGCTCGACGAGAAGGATGATATTCTCCCCTTCGCGCGCGATTGTCAGCCGGTGGCCGCCAAAGCGCAGCTCGGCCCCCGCCGCGCTGTCGATGTCGGCGGTGTCGAGCGTCCGGCCGTTGAGGTCGAACCCCAGCCCCTCGCTCGCCTGCACCCGCACATGGCGGCCGTCGGCGCTGCTGATCGTCGCATGCTGCGGGTTCACCGCCAGATCGGCGACGTGGATCGTGTTGCCGCCGTCGCGGCCCAGCGTGATGCTGGTGCCCGGCAGCGGCTGATCGCGAACGATCTGCTTGCCCGTCTTGGTCGTCGAGATGCGGCGCAGGATGAAGCTCATGATGCCCGCCTCACCAGTAAAAGAAGACGCTGATGATATGTGCCGACAGCGCCGCGATCAGCGCGAAGGTCAGCGGCACATGCACATAGAGCCAGATTTCCAGCATCGCCCGGATGCGCAGGTGGGCGCGCAGGCGGGCCAGCGCAGCCTCCTTCTGCGAAAGCAGTCCGATGACCTTCTGCCGCGCGTCGGCGTTGCCCCCGTGCGAGAGCGACAGCGCGCGCAGCGCCGCCGCCGTCGCGTCCTTCGGATAGCGCCCGGAAAGACGCGCCCTGATACCTCCCGCAAAGGGATCTTCGTCGAGCGAGGCGAGCACCGGGACGCCGGCCGACAACAGCGTGGAGAGGTTCCGGGTGAAGCGGGCCAGCGCGATCTTGGTGGTGAGCTGGCCGAAGATCGGCACCTTCATCTTCAGCGGGTCGATGAGCTCCCGGACGTTGTCGTCGCGGTACCAGCTTCCGCCATTGGGCCGCGGCGTCACATCGATCAGCGCATAGGAGGTGATGACGAGCAGGCAGAGGCCGCCCGAAATCTTTGCCCAGCGGAAATTGGCGTAGCGCAGAAAGCCCTCATGCTTGCGCTCGCGGACGCGTTCGGTCTGGGTGCCCCGGTTGCGGCGGCCCAAAAGCCTTCTGGGAAACAGACTCGCCATCAGCCCGCATCCTCCTCGAGCCGCGCGATCGACAGAAACTCCTCGGGCGACACGCGGATCGCGGCACCCGTCGGACAGGCGCGAACGCAGGCCGGCCCGCCCGCAATGCCCTTGCACATGTCGCACTTCACCGCGATTTTCTTGGGCTTTTCGTCGCCGAGCTTTTTCTTGGTCCATTTGGGCGACGGTTCGCCCGGCCCCGGCCCCTTGCCGAAGAGCAGCCAGCTAAGCAGCCCCGGCTTCGGCGGCGGCGCGGCCTCCATGCGGATCACGCCATAGGGACAGTTGCGCATACAGTTGCCGCAGCCGATGCAGCCCGGTTCCATGAATACCTCGCCGTCGGGGCCACGGTGGATCACGTTCGGCGGGCAGTCGGCCATGCAATGCGGATGTTCGCAGTGACGGCAGCTTGTCGGCACATGCAGATGCGCGAAGGTCTTGCCCGCCTCGCGGTCGAGCCGCGACAGTCCCTCGTGGCTGTCGGCGCACGCCTTTTCGCAATTGTCGCAGCCGACGCACAGATTTTCGTCGATCAGCAGCGCATCGGTCGCCTCGCCCAGCCCCTCCTTCATGATGAAGCTGGCGGTGTCCGAATAAAGGTCGACCGCGCTCGAATAGCTCGCCTTGCGCGATTCGATGAAGGCGTTCATCGCCGCGCGTTCGGCGACCGCCGCCTCGGTGGCGGCGCGCACCTGCGGCCGCGCGGCGAGCATCTTGCGAAAGCTTTCGCCGGTCAGCTTGATGACCTCGCTGCCGACCGCGGCCTTGACCGTCGCATTGCGCGGCTCGCCGCTGAGCACGCCCATCTCGCCGAAATAGCTGCCAGCGGGCAGATAGCGTAGGAAGATCGGCTTGCCGCCGATATCCTTTTCGACGACCATCGAGCCTGACCGGATGACATAGACATCGTCGCCCTGCTCGCCTTCGGTCACGACCACCTTGCCCGCGGGCACGCGCACGACCTCAGCCTGGTCGACGACCTCCTGCAGATCATCGACGATCAGGCCGCCCTTGAAGATTTGCAGCAACTGGCGTTCGAGCGAGATGCGGTTGATGACGCGCTTCGCCCCCGGCACTGCAGCCATCAGCTTGAGCGCGGCGGTGCGCGACACCTCGACGAAGATGCTGTCCTCGCCGGCGCGGATCGTCGCGCCGCGCTTGCGGCCCGAGATCAGCCCGACCTCGCCGAAGATCGACCCCTGTTCGATCGGCACCGTGACGCCGGGCGCCACTTCCACCTCGGCATGACCGTCGGCGATCGCAAACAGCGACGATCCCGGCTCGCCCTTTTCGAACACCACCTCGCCGCGGCGATAGAAGGCGACCTTCGAATCGAGCATGAATTCGCGCATCTGCAGCGGCGACACATCGGCGAAGATGCGAACCCGCGTCCGCAGATAGTCGAGCCATTCGCTGACCGATTTCTTCTGCGGCAAATCGGCAAAGATCGCCGCCAGATCCTTTTCGTCGGCCGGGGTCAGCGCGCTGTTGCCGTTGATGAACTCGACGACGTCATAGCCCTGGTTCATGCAATGCTTGATCAGCGGATAGCCCGCGAGTGCGCCGATCACGAAGATGCCGGGCACCGTCGATTCAAAGGTCGGGGACAATTTTGGAAAGGCTTCGCGGTCCGGGCCGGTGAATTCGATTCCCATCGATTCGACAAAGCCGCGCGGCGCAACCGACCCCAGCCGCGCGACGATCACGTCGCATTCGATCCGCTCGTCGCCATTCGGCGTTTCCAGCGTCAGCCAACCGGGTTCGACCAGCTTGGGTTGCGTTTCGGTGCGGATCGACAGAAAGCCGTTCTCGCCCGCCTCCATCATGTCGGAGACATTCTTCGCCTTGGCGCGCGCGAAATCCTTCGACCGGTTCAGAATGGTGACGGTGTTTTCCAGCGCTTCCTCGGCAACGCCGAGCGCATTCTCGATCCCCGCATCGCCCGATCCGACGACCGTAATATGCTGGTTCTTGAAATCCTCGGGATCGTCGACCTGATAGATGATGTGCGGCAGATCATATCCGTCGCAGCGCAGGCGATTGGGATTGCCCTGCGTGCCGATGGCGAGGACGATATTTTCTGCCGCGATCACCGTGCCCTTGGCGGTCTTGATCGAAAAGGCGCCCTTCTGCCCCGATACCTCGACGACCTCGGCCTGATAGGCGACATTGACCCCGTTGTTCGCGGCATCCTGATCCCAATTGCCCAGGATCGTCTCGCGCGCCCCCTCGGCGAAGCGGCAGTCGGACCGCAAATCGAGCCGTTCGGGCGTCGCAAGGACGCGCTTGCCCTTCTGATATTTGAAGATCGTATCCGAAAGATGGTCGGTCTTTTCCAGCAGCACATGCGCCAGCCCGAGCTGCGCCGCGCGCGCCGCGGCGCTCAGGCCGGCGGGCCCCGATCCGATGACCGCGACCTTGACCGCGTCGCTCATGCGCGATCGCTCCGCGACCCGTCGTCGCGCCCGTCGCCGTCGCTGCAGATGACCATGCGCACCAGCATCCCTTCCCCCTCTCGCCGGCCCCATTTGGCGATCAATTTACGGATGCGACCCGGACTTATGTCCTGGAAGGCGTAGCTATGCCCTTGAATGCGGGAAAAGGTCAATGCGGGAAAAGGTCGACCGGCGACGCGCGCACCGCGGTCGGCGAACATGATATTGAAGCGCTAAAGACGCGTCTTGGTCGGTCAGGCGATCTCGAACATCGCGGCAATGCGATCGGACGCCACGGGCTCGCACCGCGTCCAGCCTTCCGGGCCCAGCTTTTCCAGCGGGCGGAAGCGCGCCTTATACGCCATGCGGGCCGATCCTTCGATCCAATAGCCCAGATAGACGTAAGGCAGCCCCGCCTTGGACGCGCGGCGGATATGGTCTGCGATGATGAAGGTGCCCAGCCCCTCGCGCAGCGGATGGGCGGCATCGAAGAAGCTGTAGATCATCGACAGGCCGTCGCCCTGACGGTCGGTCAGGCAGCAGCCGACGAGCCGGCCGCGCGAACCATCGGTCGTCGGCTCGCGATATTCGATCATATAGCTGTCGACCGGAGTCTGCTCGACCATGTCGGCAAAATCCTGTTCGTCCATATCGGCCATGCCGCCATCGGGGTGGCGCGCGCCGAGATAGGATCGCAGCAGCGCATATTGCTCTTCGGTCGCCCAGGGCTTGCACGCGGTGACAACCAGATCGCTGTTGCGGCGGATCGTCCGCTTCTGCGATCCGCTCGGCTTGAACTCGCCCGCGCAGACGCGCACCGACACACAGGCGGTGCAATCGGCGCAGCTTGGGCGATAGGCGACCGACTGGCTACGGCGAAAGCCGATCCGGCCGAGTGCGTCGTTCAGTTCATTGGCATTATTGCCGCTCAGTTCGGTGAAAACCTTGCGCTCGGTCTTGCCCGCCAGATAGGGGCACGGCGCCGGGCTGGTCACGAAAAAGCGCGGAAAACGGAACGGTGCGGACACGCGGGCTCAACCTCCGGATTTGCAGAAGCGCCCCCACCGCGGTGCGCCGTCGCCTTCGTTCCAGCGACTATGCCGCGCACGGTCAATGGTGCAAAGTCCATTTACCATTTTAAAGCGTCTCGAACTGAATCAGCCCGAAAATTTTCTGAATCCGCCGCTAACTCTTGTCTCGATTTGAATCGACTCGGCCGCGCCGGCGTCCGGTTCAGCTATAGCCGCGCAGTTCGTCGCCGGTCAGCGTCGCGACGTGCAGCACATTGGTCGAACCCGGCGTCCCGAAGGGCACCCCCGCCATCATCACCAGCTTGGCCCCCGCCTTGCCGATGCCGTGGCGCAGCGCCATGCGCTTACCCTTGGCGATCATCTCCTCGAAGCTGCCAATATCCTTGGTCGGCACCGCATGCGCCCCCCACAGCAGCCCCATGCGCCGCGCCGCATCGCGCTTCGGGGTCAGCACGAGCAAAGGCGCATTCGGCCGCTCGCGCGCGACGCGGCGCGCGGTCGATCCCGATGCGGTGAAACAGATGATCGCATCGGCGGCGATCGTCTCGATGATGCTGCCCGCGGCCTCGGCCAGCGCATCGGCGGTGGTCGCATCGGGCTGCGTCTCGGTGAAGTGCAACCGCCGGTAATAGTCGGGATCGCTTTCGACCGAGCGCGCGATCGAATCCATCATCGTCACCGCCTCGACCGGCCAGGCGCCCGCCGCCGTCTCGGCCGAGAGCATGATCGCGTCGGCGCCGTCATAGATGGCGGTCGCGACGTCGGACACTTCGGCGCGGGTCGGCGTCGGCGAGACGATCATCGATTCGAGCATCTGGGTCGCGACCACGACCGGCTTGCCCATCCGCCGCGCCGCCGCAACGATCCGCTTTTGCAGCGGCGGCACCGCCTCGGGCGGCAATTCGACGCCCAGGTCGCCGCGCGCGACCATCGCCGCGTCGGCGATCTCCAATATTTCCTCCAGCCGCGCCACCCCGGCGGGCTTTTCGAATTTGACGAGCAGCGCCGCCTTGCCGCCGATCAGCCGCCGCGCCTCGGCAACATCCTCGGGCCGCTGGACGAAGGAAAGCGCGATCCAGTCGACATGCTGGTCGAGCGCGAAGGCAAGGTCGCGGCGATCCTTTTCGGTCAGCGCGGCGAGCGGCACGACCACGTCGGGGACGTTGACGCCCTTGCGGTCCGAAATCTTGCCGCCGACCTCGACCAGCGTCTCGATGCGGTCGGGCGCGACGCTCTTGACGCGCAGCACCAGCTTGCCGTCATCGACCAGCAGGCGCGTTTCGGGCTCGAGCGCGGCGAACAATTCGGGATGCGGCAGGTGGACGCGGGTCGCATCACCCGGCGCCTTGTCGGTATCGAGAACGAAGGTGGCGCCGGTCGCCAGTTCGGCCGGCCCGTCGCGGAAGGTTCCCACCCGCAGCTTAGGCCCCTGCAGGTCGACGAGGATCGTCGTGGGCCGCCCGGTTTCCTTTTCCAGCGCGCGGATGGCGGCGATGACCTTGGCATGGCCGTCATGGTCGCCGTGGCTCATGTTGACGCGAAAGGCGTCGGCGCCGGCGCGGTGCAGCGCGGCAATCATTTCGGCATTGGCGCTCGCGGGACCGAGCGTGGCAAGAATACGCACCTTGCGCTGGCGGGGGGTAAAGCTCTGGACCACGATTGCTCCGCTTGTCTCTTGATCTACAATATCGCTACGGCCGCGTGGCATGGCGCGTTGCCTGCCGAAGCGCAACCGCCGTATAGCTATTCATCCACAGACCGGAGAATGTCATGTCGTGCAGCGATGACCAACCGATGACCGCCGACCCCCTCGACAGCATCGACGATGCCGTCGCCGCCGCGGCCTTCCGCCGCCTTGTCCGCCTGCTCCGCCACCGCAGCGACGCGGCGAATATTGACCTGATGGGCCTCGCGGGTTTTTGCCGCAACTGCCTGGGCGACTGGATCGCCGAAGCGGGCGACCTCGACAAGGAAAGCGCCCGCGCCATCGTCCACGGCATGCCGACCGCCGAATGGAAGGCGCGCTTTCACGTCGCCGCCACACCCGAACAGCTTGCCCGCATGGAAGAAAGCATGGCCAAGAATCCCTGACCCCGCTAATCGGACGCCCGAGGCGATTCTCGCCACAACCATTCCAATCCATCGGAGCATAAAATGAGCGAAGCCACGACTGCCGACGAACAACTGCGCCTTTTCATCGAGCGCATCGAGCGGCTGGAAGAAGAGAAAAAGGGCATCGCCGACGACATTCGCGACGTCTATCTGGAATCGAAGTCGCAGGGCTATGATCCCAAGATCATGCGCCAGATCGTGCGCCTGCGCAAAATGCCGGTCCACGACCGCAAGGAAATGGAAGCGATCCTCGACGTTTACAAATCGGCGCTCGGCATCGTCTGAGCCCGCCCAAGCCAAGGAGAGTGACGATGTTCAGCACCACGACCAACGCTGTCGAAGGCCATCCGGTCCGCGAATATCTGGGCATCGTCACCGGCGAGGTGATCGTCGGCGCGAACCTGTTCCGCGACCTTTTCGCCAGCATCACCGACATCGTCGGCGGCCGCTCGGGCAAATATGAAGATGTCCTTGCGCGCGCCCGCAAGGAAGCGATTGGGGAAATGGAAGCCGAAGCCGCGCGCCTTGGCGGCAACGCCGTGATCGGCGTCGATCTCGACTATGAAGTGCTCGGCCAGAACGGGTCGATGCTGATGGTCAGCGCTTCGGGAACCGCCGTGGTTGTCTGATCGGCGCCGCCGCCCGTAGTTGTCTGCGACCGCGCTTCGCGCTAGGGGCGGCCCCAGATTTTTCCGTTAAGGGAGGTAGGCCGTGGCCGGCCATAGCAAATTCAAGAACATCATGCACCGCAAGGGTGCGCAGGACAAAAAGCGCAGCAGCCTCTTTTCGAAGCTGAGCCGCGAAATCACGGTGGCGGCAAAGATGGGCCTGCCCGATCCCGACGCCAACGCCCGCCTTCGCGCGGCGGTCAACGCCGCCAAGGCGCAGTCGATGCCCAAGGACAACATCCAGCGCGCGATCGACAAGGCCGCAGGCAATGATGGCGAGAATTACGAGGAAATCCGTTACGAAGGCTATGGCCCCGGCGGCGTGTCGCTGATCGTCGAAGCGCTGACCGACAATCGCAACCGCACCGCGACCAACGTCCGCACCGCGTTCAGCAAGAATGGCGGCAACCTCGGCACGTCGGGCAGCGTCAGCCACGGCTTCGACCGGCTCGGCATGATCAGCTATGCCGCCAGCGCGGGCGACGCCGACACGGTCTTCGAAGCCGCGCTCGATGCGGGCGCCGACGATGTCGAATCGACCCAAGATGGCCATGACATCTGGACCAGCGTCGATTCCTTGCACGAAGTCGCAAAGGCGCTCGAAGCCAAGCTGGGCGAAGCCGAAGGCGTGAAACTCGCGTGGCGCCCGACGCTGAAAAGCGAAGTCGCCGACGAAAGCGTCGCGCAGACGCTGTTCAAGCTGATCGACACGCTCGACGATGACGACGATGTGCAGACCGTGTGGGGCAATTATGAAATCCCCGACGCGGTGATGGAAAAGCTCGGATGACAACCCCCTCCCCTCCCGCTTGCGGGAGGGGCCGGGGGTGGGCCGATGCACGGCGCGCCGCTTGCCCACCCCAAACCCCTCCCGCAAGCGGGAGGGGTTTCTAACATGATCATCCTCGGTCTCGACCCCTCGCTCAGCTGTACCGGCTGGGGCGTTATCCGCGTCGAGGGCAGCCGGATCAGCCACATCGCCAACGGGCAGATCAAGACCGACGCAAAGGCCCCCCTGCCCGACCGGCTGGCGTATCTCGATACCGCGCTCGCGGCCGTGATCGCCGATCACGCCCCGGCGCAAGCAGCGGTCGAGGAAGTGTTCGTCAACGACAATCCGCAATCGACGCTGAAGCTCGCGCACGCGCGCGGCGTCGTCCTGCTCGGCTGCGCGCGCGGCGGGCTGACCGTCGCCGAATATGCGCCGCGCCTCGTCAAGAAGGCCATCGTCGGAACCGGCGGCGCGGCGAAGGAGCAGGTGCAGGCGATGCTGCGTATCCTGCTGCCGGGCGCGAAGGTCGCGGGCGCGGATGCCGCCGACGCACTTGCAGTCGCGATCTGCCACGCGAACCACAGGCCGCGTGCCTAGTCATTCGTCACCCCGGACTTGATCCGGGGTCCATCGCGACGACGCAAGAATGGATTCCGGATCAAGTCCGGAATGACGAAAGTGGTCACGCGAACAGCGAGGACGGGAAATTGATTCCCTTTTCGTTCTCCTCGCGCTAGGCACGGGGCATGATCGCAAAACTCACCGGACGGCTCGATTCAAGCGGCGCAGGCCATGCGGTGATCGACGTCGGCGGCGTCGGCTATCTGGTCGAGGCATCGGCGCGCACGCTCGACGCGCTCGGCCCGGTCGGCGGCGATGTTGACGGGCGGCCGGCCTAGCTTGTCACAAGCCCGCTTGATGTAGGCGCGGAGGGGGTCACGCGGCACGTTGTCCTCGACGAACTCGTCGAACACGACCGCCTCCCCCGTCCCGGGGATCCGCTGAATGGACAGCACGGCCGGGTGACTGTGGCCCCAGTCGACGGCCAGGTCGTAGGCGCTGATCGTGGAATCATAGCGCCAGGGCCTGAGGTGACGCTCGCGGGTGAACTCGGGATATACCGCGGTCTGTGGGCGCAGGATCTTCGCCTCAACCTCCTGCTCCCACTGGCGTTGACTGTAGCCGGCCTTGAGGCTCTCGACATAGCCCGACGGGAGGTGGGTGTTCGACATCGTCGGAGCTCGGCCGACCCACCAGGCGCGGCGCTCGGCTGTGGCTCGGTCGGCCTCGAGCAGCCCCGCCCCCTCCCTGTGGGCGATGAACTTGGCGACAACTCCGTGGAGCCCCCGGGGCGTGGTCGTCACGTGGA
>LUMV01000454.1_pt1 | contig 13442 bp, 11 predicted proteins | sample 729731 | NCBI WGS metagenome assembly LUMV01 (sample SAMN03860301, study PRJNA289734) | marine metagenome | biome: seawater column; feature: ocean; material: water; isolation source: Red Sea water column Station 192 - depth 200m | place: Saudi Arabia: Red Sea | collected 2011-10-15 | depth 200 m
CTCGTCTCCGACATGTTCGAAACGATGTATGCCGCGCCCGGCATCGGCCTCGCCGCGATCCAGGTCGGTGTGCCCAAGCGCGTGCTGGTGATCGACCTCCAGCCCGAGGATGAGGATGCCGAGCCCGAACCGTGCAATCACGACGGGCACGAACACGTCCACTATCCGACGAAGAAGGAGCCGCGGGTTTTCATCAACCCCGAAATCCTCGATCCCGCGGAAGACCTCGCCAGCTACCAGGAAGGCTGCCTCTCGGTCCCCGACATCTTCGCCGATGTCGACCGCCCGGCGACCTGCCGCGTGCGTTATCAGGACCTCGAGGGCGAAACGCATGAAGAGGACATGGAGGGCCTGATGGCCACCTGCATCCAGCACGAGATGGACCATCTCGAAGGCATCCTGTTCATCGACCACCTCAGCCGCCTCAAGCGCAACATGGCGCTCAAGAAGCTGAAGAAGCTGCGCGAAGCGGCGTAAGGGCTTCCCCCACAATTGCGTCATCCCCACGCAGGCGGGGATCCAGCTGAGTTGGGTTCCTTTCGCGACGTTATCTGGGCCCCTGCCTGCGCAGGGGCGACGCATGTGTTGATTGTGGCAATGTGCACCTAGCGTTCCCGCTCCGTTCTGCGTAGGGTCGCGGCATGGATCCGACCCTCATTGCCATCATCGTGCTCGTCCTCGGCCTCGCGCTGGGATATTTCCTCGGTCACCGCTTCGGCTCCGCGCCGGTCAAGGACTGGCAGGCCCGCCACGGCGAGCGTGATGCGGAGGCGAAGGAACTCGACGCGAAGTTCCGCAAGGCGATCGTCGACCTGGAAAATGCCACGGTCCGCGCCGAGCGGGCCGACGCGCTCGACGGCGAATTGCGCGAGACGCGCCGCCAGCACGAGGCGGTGCTCGAGGAAATGCGCCGCACCAACGGCGCGCTCAGCGCCGAGCTTGCGACACTGAAGGAAAAGACCGCCAATTTCGACGAGCAGAAGCGCCTGCTGATCGAAGCGCGCGAGGAAATGCTCAAGGAATTCCAGAACACCGGTTCGGCGGTGCTGACCAAGGCGCAGGATGCCTTTCTCGAACGCGCGACCGAGCGGCTGGGGCATTCGGAGAAGACCTCCGAAGCCAAGATCCGCGAATTGCTGCAACCGGTGGGCGACCGGCTCAAGAAATACGAGGATCAGGTCGCCGCGCTGGAGGAAAAGCGCACCAATGCGTTCTCCTCGCTCGCAGCGCAGATCGAGCAGATGCGGCTGGGCCAGGAAGAGGTCAGGCGCGAGGCGCAGCGGCTCAGCAACAGCCTCACCAACGCGCCCAAGGCACGCGGCCGCTGGGGCGAGCGCGCGCTGCAGAATGTGCTAGAACAATGCGGCCTGTCCGAACACACCGATTTCATTCTCGAGCATTCGATCGAGACCGACGAAGGGCGTCTGCGTCCCGATGCGGTGGTCCATGTGCCGGGCCAGAAGAAGCTGGTGATCGACGCCAAGGTTTCACTGAACGCCTACCAGGCCGCGTTCGAGGCCGATGACGAGGGTGAACGCGTCCGGCATCTCGATCTGCATGCAAAATCGATGCGCGGGCATGTCCAGACGCTGGGGTCGAAAAGCTACCAGAGCCAGTTCGACGACACGCCCGACTATGTCGTCATGTTCGTCCCCGGCGAGCATTTCGTCGCCGCCGCGCTCGAACACGATCCCGAATTGTGGGACTTCGCCTTCCGCAACAAGGTGCTGCTCGCGACGCCCACCAATCTCGTCGCGATCGCGCGCACCGTCGCGCAGGTCTGGCGGCAGGATACGATTGCGCAGGAAGCGGTCGAAATCGGCAAGGCGGGTGCGGAGCTTTACGATCGCCTCGCGGTCGCGGCCGAACATATGAAGCGCGTCGGCGGCGGATTGGAAACCGCGGTCAATAATTACAACAAGTTCGTCGGCAGTTTCGAGCGCAACGTGCTGTCCGCCGGGCGCCGCTTGCATGACAAGGGCATCGAGATCGGCAAGCGCGAGATCGACGAAGTGCCCCAGGTCGAGGCGACCCCGCGCTACAATGCCGAGGATGCCGCGCAGATCGGAAGCGCGGGAACGCCGAAGTCCACGGCGGCCGATTAGGGCGGAAACCTTCGTCCGGGATCGACGTTGGTCGCAAAACGGGTTCGTCTGCAGGACGTGTTTCGCCCGTAGAAGCAGATCGAGGACTTTCTCATGCAACGCGGTGATGGTGGAGGCGAACGTGCCACCTTCGACCAGTCCCAGCAGGCTGGCCGGACCTTCAGCCCCGATTCGGACAATTTCGCCGGCGCCACCGGGCTGCTGTTCGAGCAGGCCATGGCACAGACGCGGATGGCGGTGTGCCTGACCGACCCGCACGAGCAAGACCAGCCCATCGTATTCTGCAACAAGGCGTTCGAGAAGCTGACCGGGTACAGGCAGGATGAGATCATCGGCCGCAACTGCCGTTTCCTCCAGGGCCCGAAGACCAGTTCCGAGCAGATCGCCAAGCTTCGGCATGCTGTGGACAATGAAGATGTACTGGTGGTCGAGCTACTCAACTACCGCAAGGACGGCTCGACCTTCTGGAACGCGCTCCATCTCGGCCCGATTTACGATGAAAACGGCGAGCTGCGCTATTTCTTCGGCAGTCAGTGGGATGTCAGCGACATCCATCTGGCGCGCGCCGAGGAAAAGCACGCCAAGGTCATGGCGCGCGAAGTGTCGCACCGGCTCAAGAACGTTTTCGCGGTCATCGGCGGTATCGTGAACATCACCGGCCGCGCGATGAATGCGCGCGGGCTGGCGAGCAAGATCAACGAACGGATCAAGGCGCTCGGCCGTGCGTACGAGCCCACTCTCGACGAAGCCTCGTTCGGCACGATCGAGGTGGGGCAGGCGATCCGCTCGGTGCTGGCCCCCTACGATCCCGAGGGTGACCGGATCGTCTTCGACGGGGACAGCGCGCGGACCGAACCCAATGCAGTGTCGGCGCTGGGGCTGACGCTGCACGAATTCGCGACCAATGCATCGAAATACGGGGCGCTGTCGAACGATGGCGGGACGATCACCGTATCGTGGCGCCATGATGAAGACCGCCATGGCCGCCAGTCGCTGGTGATCGAATGGGTGGAACGCGGCGGCCCGCCGATCCACCGCAAACCCGAAGAAACCGGGACCGGTTTCGATATTGCCGAGCGGCTGCTGTCCTATTCGCGCGGCACGCTCGACCGCGCCTGGGAGGAAGACGGCTTGCACGCGACCATTTCATTGCCGCTGACATCATGAAATCCATCCTGATCCTGGAAGACGAGCCCTTCATCGCGCTCGACCTGCAACTCGCCTTCGAAGATGATGGTGCGCGCGCGGTCGTGGCGGTCAATTGCGACGAAGCTTTCGAGCTGCTGCGGACCACCGAGATCGATGGCGCGGTACTCGACGTGAACCTGGGCCGCAGCGAAACCTGTGAACCCGTGGCGGTGGAGTTGAAGAAACGCGGCGTACCCTTCCTGCTGCATACGGGCGACCTCGACCGTACGGGCGAAGCGCTGCGCGAACTCAATGCGCCGATCATGGCCAAGCCCAGCGGGGCCGAGGAAGTGGTGGCGAAGCTGTTCGGGTTGCACGGTTCCTGCGAGCCGGCCTGAGCGCCGCGACCCCCGCAGACACGAAGTCAGCCCTCGAGTCTGGCGAGAACCTCGTATCCCAGAACCGCCGCGGCTACGGCAGCATTGAGGCTGTCGGCGCGGCCCTTCATCGGCATGGTCACGCGCAAGTCGCAGGCCATTTCGTACGGTTCCGGCAATCCGCGCGATTCGTTGCCCACCATGACGAAGCAGGGCGCGGCATAAGGCGCCCCGCGATACGGCTGCGCATCGCGCAGGCTGGCCGCGACCAACTGGGCGGGCGCACCGCGCAACCAGGGGTCGAATTCGTCCCACCGTGCCTGCGCGATCCGCTGCGTGAAGATCGCGCCCATGCTGGCACGGACCGCTTCGACGCTGAAGGGATCGGCGCAATCATCGATCAGGATCAACCCGCCGGCGCCGATCGCATCGCCGGTGCGCAGCATGGTGCCCAGATTGCCGGGATCGCGCAGCGCCTGCGCCACCAGCCAGATCTCTGCCGTCTCCCGCTCGATCGCTTCCAGCGCAGTGCCGAATTCGGCAAACACCCCGGCCACGGCCTGCGGGTTGTCCTTGCCGGTGATCTTGGCGAGGATGTCGGGCGTGGTCTCGATGATCTCGCCGCCCGCTGCGGCGACCGATGCCTCGAGTGCGGCGAGCAGCGGGTGCGGTTCGCGGCGGTCGGCCAGCACCAGCACTTCGGGTACATGGCCGCATTCGCGGGCATCGGTCAGCAACCGCAGCCCTTCGGCGAGGAACCGGCCCGCGGCCTTGCGATGCTTCTTCTCGCGCAGTGCGCGCAAAGCCTTGACGGTGGGATTGGAAAAGCCGGTGATGTGGCGACGCTCTACCGTCACGTCACGGTTCCCCGAAACCATCCTCGACCATGGCGGCGAGGTTCTCGATCACCGGTTCGGCATCCTCGCCGGTCACGATGATCTCGATCATATCGCCCTTGGCGGCGCCCAGCATCATCAAGCCGAGGATCGATCCGCCGGCAGCCTTCGTCCCGTCCTTCGCCACATGGACCTGCGTTCCTTCGGGCAGGGCAGCGACGGCGGCCACGAATTTCGCGCTCGCCCGTGCATGCAGGCCGCGCTGGTTGACGATGGTGAGCGTGCGCCGGTCTTCGCCCATGCTGGCGTCGCCGCTCACGTCGCCGCTCACGTCGCCGCTCACTGGGCCTGCTTCCGCTCGGCCGCTGGCGGCGCTTCGTGCTGGCCGAGAAATTCCGACGCGACCGTGATGTAATTGCGCCCCGCCTCGCGCGCGGCATGCACCGCTTCGGTCACGCCGAGCGTCTTGCGCGCACCGGCCAGCCGGATGAGCATGGGCAGATTGATCCCGGCGATCACTTCGACGCGGCCCGCTTCGAGCAGGGAGATCGCCAGATTGGACGGCGTGCCGCCGAACAGGTCGGTCAGAACGATAACGCCTTCGCCGCTATCGGTTCGCGCGATCGCCTCTGCGATTTCGCGGCGGCGCAGTTCCATATCGTCGCTCGGCCCGATGCAGACCGTGGCGATCTGGTCCTGCTCGCCCACGACGTGTTCCATCGCATCGATGAAATGCTCGGCGAGATTGCCGTGGGTGACGAGGATCATGCCAATCATGCGAACCGTGCTGACTTCCGTTTCTGGTTCAAGCTTCGCAGCGAGACTGCGCCCATGATGATGACTTGATGCTGAGTCAACCGAAAGGGCCTGCTCAGGGAACCGGCCCTTCGACCGTATCGGGTAGGCACGACCCTGCGCCGCGTAGAGGGGGATCAACGACTGGACCAGAGCGGCGATCTTCTCGAAAGCGGTATCGAAGGCGGGATCGGCTTGAATATGCGCGGCCACCGCCGGATCGCGTCCGGTCTGTTCGCGCAGTTCGTCGATCCAGTGCGGATTGTCGAGGAAGCGCATGTCGAAGACGAGATCCGCGATCGGCGGCATGCCGCGCGCAAAGCCGAAACTGGTGACGGTGATCGTCAAGGCGCCGGAAGGATCCTGCGCAAACCGTTCCCGCATCGCCTGTTGCAGATGGTTGCGGCCATAGCCCGTCGTGTCGATCACCATTTGCGCCCATTCGCGCAAGGGGGCGAGCAATTCACGTTCGGCGCGGATTCCCTCGCTCACCGGTCGTCCCTGGGCCAGCGGGTGGCGTCGGCGGGTTTCGTTATAGCGGCGCTCGATTTCGGGACTGGCACAATCGAGGAACAGCGTGCCGACCGACAGATCGGATCGCTCGGTCAGATCTTCGAACTGCGCTCTGATCTCGCTGGGCACGAAGCCGCGGGTGCGGGCATCGACGCCGATCGCGAGCGGCGCGCAATGGCCCTCGCTGCGGGCAAGCAGGTCGGGCAGCATGCGGATCGGGAAATTGTCGATCGCTTCCCACCCCAGATCTTCGAGGGTTTCCAGCGCCGTGCTTTTGCCCGCCCCGGACATGCCGGTGACGAGCAGGATCTGCTGCGGAGCGGACGATTCGGCGGTCATCGCGCGAATATCGAAGCCGCGCCCGAAAAAGGGAAGCGGTTAGATGCGGTCATCCCAATCCGTGCAGCCGCAGGGCATGTTCCGCGCGCAGCGCCTGTGCGGCATCGCCCGTACGGAAGGCGATCGCAGGCAGCGCGATATCGAGCAGGCTGCGCTTCTCGATTTCGGGAACGCGCGATGCATTCGGATCGAGCCGAAGGATCAGGGTCAGTCGCGCCGAAACGGCGGGAAACTCCACGATCCCGGCTCCGCGTACCTCGATCAGGCCCCGGATCGCATCGGGCGGGTGGGTCCATATGTCCCCTCCGCGCCGCTCCAGCATGACGCCGTCATCGCCCACGAGCTGCGCGCCGCGATCGATCAGCAGCAGCGCGAGCGTGGATTTTCCGCTCCCCGGCGGCCCTTCGATCATCAGTCCCCGATCGCCCAGCGCGACGCAGGTGACATTGGCTAGCGGCTCGAAATGCGCGCCGCTCATCCTTCGCGCAGTGCGGGCAGGTTGAGGACGAGGCAGGCGCCGTTTTTCCCGTCGGGGCGACTTTCCGCCATCAAGGTTCCGTCATGGGCTTCGGCGATTGACCGCGCGATGGCGAGGCCGAGGCCCGAATGGTTGCCGAAATCCTCGGCCTGCGGGCGGTGCGAATGGAAGCGCTGGAACACCTGTTCGCGCCGCGCTTCGGGGATCCCCGGCCCCTCGTCGCACACGCTCAGAGTGATCCAGTTGTCCGCTCGCGCAAGATCGATAGTGATGGCGCCATCAGGGGGCGAGAACGACACCGAATTGTCGAGCAGGTTGGAGATGACCCGCTCCAGCCGCGAAGGCTCGCCATGAACCCGATATCGGCCTGGCTCGGCATCGAAGAGGACGTGGCGCCCTTCGTTTTCCGAGCGATTCTCGCGCGATCCGATGATGTTGGTGACCAGACTGGCGAGATCGACCGTCTCGAAGGTGGCGCGCGACAGCTCGGCGTCGATCCGGCTGGCTTCGCTGATTTCGGTGACGAGCCGATCGATGCGGCGCACATCGTGGGTGGCGATGTCGAGCAATTGAACGCGCAGCTCCGGATCGTCGACCCGATTCAGCGATTCGGTCGCGCTTCTGAGGCTGGCGAGCGGATTCTTGATCTCGTGCGCCACGTCCGCGGCGAAGCTTTCGACCGCATCGATCCGCATCCGCAGCGCATGTGTCATGTCGGAGATCGCGCGTGCCAGCATGCCGATCTCGTCGCGCCGGTCTGGCAGGCGGGGCACCTCGACCTGGCGATCGCGGCCCTGCCGCACGCGGACGGCAGCCTGCACCAGTTCGCGCAAGGGCCTGACGATGGTCTGGGCGAGGAACAGCGACAGCATCGTCGATACGAACAGAGCCAGCAGCGTCACCAGCGCCACGGTCGATCGCGCTTCGCGCACGCGTTCAGTGATGTCGATGGGATTGCGGGTGATCAGCAGCGTCTCGCCGTCGAGGCCGACGGGCGCGGCGGCGTTGATGACATGCGTTCCGTCCGCCGCATCGCGCAGCACGATCTGGGTCAGGCTTTCGCTGCGCGCTCGGTCGAGTTCGGGCCAGGCATTGGCGTTATCCACCTGCGGTTCGCGGTAATCGGGCAGGGGCGGTGCGCCCACCACCCGGTCGAACCAGCGATCGAGCGTCAGGGCGAAGTCGCGATTGTCCTCGGGCACGGCATCGATCGAGAATGTCGGCGCGGACAGGGCGAAACTGTCGCCCTCCAGCTCGCCATCGGCATCGTAGAGCCGGATGCGCAGGCGCTGTTCCTTGCCGATCTGGATCAGCAGGGCTTCCTGGCGTGCATCGGTCGCCCCGGCTAGCGCCTCGGCCGTGATCTGCGCTTCGACCAGGGCAAGTTTGAAGCGCTCGTCAAGCAATTGCTTGCGATAGAAGTCGAGATAAATGACCCCGCCGCCCAGCAGCACCAGCGGCAACACGTTCACGAACAGGATGCGGCTGGTAAGCGAGAGGCGCCGCGACCAGCGCGGTTTTTCCGCCGCCGGATTGGGGCCCGGCCCGTCCCTCAGGACATTGCTGCGCGCCGGATCGGCCATGGATCGGTCAGCTTTCGGCGAAGCTATAGCCCGCGCCGTAAAGCGTATCGATGGCGGAAAACTGCGGATCGACGCTGCGGAACTTGCGTCGCATGCGCTTGATATGGCTGTCCACCGTCCGGTCATCGACGAAGACGTCGTCCGGATAGGCGGCGTCCATCAGCTGATTGCGGCTCTTGATGACGCCGGGGCGCACCGCAAGCGCTTCGAGGAGGAGAAATTCAGTCACCGTCAGGGATACCGCGCGGCCGTCCCACGTCACCTTGTGGCGTGCCGGGTCCATCACCAGCCGCCCGCGTTCCAGCACTTCGCTGGGGCGGGGCGCTTCGGAAGGGCTTCCCGGCTCGTCCGGCAGGTCGATATCGCTGCGGCGCAGGATGGCGCGCACGCGGGCGAGAAGAAGGCGCAGGCTGAAGGGCTTCGAAATGTAATCGTCCGCCCCCATGGCGAAGCCCGCTTCCTCGTCCTGCTCGTCGTCCTTGCTGGTGAGGAAGATCACGGGGAGGGCGGAATGTTCGCGCAGGCGGCGCAGCAATTCCATTCCGTCCATGCCTGGCATCTTGATGTCGAAGACGGCGAGGTGCGGCGGATTTTCGAGCAGCGCCTTCAGCGCCGCTTCCCCTTCGGAATAGACGCGGGTGGCGAAGCCTTCGGCCTGCAACGCGATCGATACCGAGGTGAGAATGTTGCGATCATCGTCCACCAGCGCGATCACGGCCTGCGAGGCGGTGCGCTGGGGCGCCGGTTGAGCGGTTTCGAGAGGTGCGTCCTGAGTCACAGGGCACAGCTAATCGCTTTGGCGCGGCAAGACAATCGCGAGGCCCTGCCGGATCGACCGCCGAGGATGTCAAAATGGGTGAAAAGCGCAGCGTTTCATCCATCTGTCGCAAACCGGGGCAGACCTGCCGAGGGGAATTTGACGGACGCCTGTGCGCGCTTTATGGGCCAGCGTAAGGTCTGCGCATTCGTATGCAAGTGCCGCCCGCACTTCTTCGCATGCCGGTCCGTCCCAGACATCGAAACTCCCGCCCGGAGACACGCAGTGACCGCTTCGCTTTCCCACACGCTTGCCGACCAGGGTATCGCCACCGATGCCGCGATCCACGCCAATCTCGATTCGGCGCAGCTGACCGCAGCGGCTCTCGAAAACGGCGAAGGGCGCCGCGCCAAGCATGGGCCGCTGGTGGTCGAAACCGGCAAGCACACCGGCCGTAGCGCGAAGGACAAGTTCATCGTCCGCGATGCCGAAACCGAAGAGACGGTGTGGTGGGACAATAACGCGTCGATGACGCCCGAACATTTCGCCGCGCTGAAGGACGATTTCCTGGCTGCGCTCAAGGACAAGGACGCGCTCTATGTCGCCGACCTGTTCGGTGGGTCGCAGCCCGAATACCGCGTCAATGTGCGCGTCATCAACGAACTTGCCTGGCATAACCAGTTCATCCGCACTCTGATGGTGCGCCCGACGGCAGACGAGCTCGAAGGCTTCGTGCCCGAATACACGATCATCGATCTGCCCAGCTTCAAGGCTGATCCCGAACGGCATGGCTGCCGCAGCGAGACGGTCATCGCGGTCAATCTCAGTGAAAAGCTGATCCTGATCGGCGGCACGCGCTATGCGGGCGAGATGAAGAAGAGCGTGTTCGGCGTGCTCAATTACCTGCTTCCGCCCCAGGGCGTGATGCCGATGCACTGTTCGGCCAATATCGGCCCGGACGGCAAGAGCGCGGTGTTCTTCGGCCTTTCCGGCACGGGCAAGACCACGCTCAGCGCCGATGCCAGCCGTACGCTGATCGGGGATGACGAGCATGGCTGGTCGGACACGGCGGTCTTCAATTTCGAAGGCGGCTGCTACGCCAAGATGATCCGCCTGAACCCGGAAGCCGAGCCCGAGATCTTCGCGACGACGAAGATGGAAGGCACCGTCCTCGAAAACGTGGTCATGGACGAGAATGGCGAGATCGACCTCGACGACAACACACTCGCGGAAAATACGCGCGGCGCCTATCCGCTCGAATCGATCCCAAACACGTCGGACGAGAATATGGGCCCGCCGCCCTCGAACGTGATCATGCTGACCGCCGATGCTTTCGGCGTGCTGCCTCCGATCGCGCGGCTCACGCCCGACCAGGCGATGTATTATTTCCTGTCGGGTTACACCGCCAAGGTCGCGGGCACTGAGATCGGCGTGACCGAACCGGAAGCGACTTTCAGCACCTGCTTCGGCGCACCCTTCATGCCGCGCCACCCCAGCGTTTACGGCAACCTGCTCAAAGAACGCATCGCCAAGGGCGGGGTGCAGTGCTGGCTGGTCAACACCGGCTGGACCGGTGGCAAGTACGGTACCGGCAGCCGGATGCCGATCAAGGCCACCCGTGCGCTGCTCAATGCGGCGCTCGACGGGTCGCTCAACGACGCCGAATTCCGCAAGGACCCCAACTTCGGTTTCGAAGTGCCGGTTGCGGTCGCGGGCGTCGATACGGGCATTCTCGACCCGCGGTCGACCTGGACCGACAAGGACGAATACGATCGCACCGCGACCAAGCTGGTGCAGCTTTTCGTCGACAATTTCGAACCCTTCGCAGCGCATGTCGACCAGGGCGTGCGCGACGCAGCGCCGAGCAAATCGGTCGCTGCCTGATCCGGATACACCCCGCTTGGGGGTGAACGAGTTGGAGAGGAGACCCCCGGCCGCGGCGACGCGGACCGGGGGCTTTAATTTGCAGCGGCGCAGGCGCGCGCAAGAACGCGAGCGCCTGGACGGGTTGGTGCCTTGCTCAGTGCAGCTTGGCGCGGATGCCGCGCGAACGCCTCCGCCGGCGCATTACTCTGGCCGATCCGCCTCGTCGCCATCCTCTGCCTGCTGCGCTTCCTTCTCGGCCACGGACCTGGCGGTGGAGCTCAGGGCCCGGGTCAGATCGACAACCGGCCGCCGCCGCCACGGCGTGCCTTCTTCGGCGTTCTCCAGCTGGTCGAGCAGCACCTGCGCCTGCCGAGCAGCGCTGCCACCATGCGGGTTGGCTGCGACCGGTGTGAGATACTGGCGCGCGGCCGCGATATTGCCGATCTTCGCATGCATCAGCGCCGCATTGACTGCGAGGCCGTGATCGAACGGCGCAAGCTGCGCCGCGCGGTCGAGCGCGTGCCTGGCGGTCTCGCTGGGCTCCTCTCCGCGCTCGGCGAAGCTGCGATAGTAATGGATCAGCGGTAGCGGGTGGTCATTCTCCAGTCGGTTGAGCGCCGTGAATGGCTTCATCGCTTCCTTGTAGGCCGCAGTTTCGTCTTCGGCGTCCGCGGCCTGGGCGAACAATGCGTAGCCCTTCTGGACATAAGCGTTCTTGCGCGCCGGATCGATCGCGATCGCCGCATCGGCTGCTGCGATGGCGGCATCAAGATTGCCCGCGTCGTACTCGGCTTCCGCCAAGGCCGCCAGCACACCCGCGTCTCGCGGATAGGCGGCGGCGACGGCACGCGCATCGACCAGCAATGCCGCTGCAGCTTCACGATCTACGCCGCGTTTCGAACGGATCATGACGGGAAGCATCTCGCTCATGCCTTCGCTCAGTCGGCGAACGCTGATTTCGCCGATCGGCAGTATTTCAGGCTGCAGCACAAACCCCTTAATCTTGCGCTGCATGAGGTATCGATCGAGATCCTTGCGCAACTGCCCGAGGTCACCAAAGGCCGCCCGCGCCGCATCGATCGATGAGGCCCCCGCGGCGATCCCGCGCGCATAGGCCAGCAACTGGCCTTTTCGGGCTGGGTCGAAGGTCAGGTAGTGATACAGCGCCCAACTGCGGCCGTAGAAGTTATCGCGTCTCAGTTCCTCTCCGGCACGATGGCGACCGCGCTCGAACAGGTCTTCCAAGGGGACCTCGGGCGCAAAAGCCAGTTCGGCGGATCGGTGATAGGCCGGGCGCCCGATATGGACTTCTCCGTCGCGGGGAAACCGGGCGGAGGCAAAGAATTCCGCGCTGCCTTCATCCATCCAGCGCGGCATTGCATAGCGCGAGCTCGAGATCAGGAAATGGTGCGCGTATTCGTGCAGCAGGATGGTCATCGACCATTCGAGCTCGCCGGTACTGGGGCGCACGTCAGGCACGAAAGCCATCGATCCTCCCGCACGCGGGATGTAGAAACCGCCGACATTCTTCGATCCGGCCAGTTCGCGGATCTGTCTTTTCCCACCGACAGCATAAACGGTGACACGATTGGACGGACTGGGCGTCTCCGCTTCCCGTCCGGTTACGAATTCCATTGCCGCATGGTAGCGCTCGAGCATCTCGGAGAAGCGACGCACGTCTTTCTCGCTGTCATCGGCATAAACGACGAAATGATCCGATTCGGCGACATGCCAGTCGGCCTGTGCAGGCATGGCGAAAGATAGCGCTGCGATGGCAGCGACAAGTCTGAACATGGTTGCGACCCCTGTCGTGTTATTGCTGCCGTCAGCCTAGCGGCAGGGGGCCGCATTTCCATGACAAATGCGTCAGCTGCGTGCTGCCGCGATATAGCGGTCGACGTTCTTTTCGAGCACATTCATCGGCACGTTGCCGCCGAGCACGACCGCGTCGTTGAACGCCTTGAAATCATAGGCCTGGCCCAGCGCGCTCTGCGCCCGTGCGCGCTGGTCGACGATGCGGCTGTGTCCCAGCTTGTAGCCGGTCGCCTGCCCCGGCCAGCTGCAATAGCGATCGACCTCGCTCTCGACCTCGGCGGGCTTGCTGCCGTTGCGCGTGACGAAGAAATCGACCGCCTTCGCCCGGCTCCAGCCCTTGGCGTGCAGGCCGGTATCCACCACCATGCGGCAGGCGCGAAAGGCGAGGCTTTGAAGATAGCCCAGCCGGCCGACCTCGAACCCGTCATAGGCGCCCAGTTCGTCGGCGATCTGCTCGCCATAGAGCGCCCAGCCTTCGCTGAACGGGTTGAAGGCGAGAATCGAGCGGATCAGCGGCAGCCGGTTGGAGTATTCGCCTTCCCAGACGTGGCCCGGGATCGTCTCGTGATAGGTGAGATCGGCGAGGTCGTATTTGCGGTGCAGATCGGTGGTGCGCAAATTGATCCAGAACCGCCCGGGGATGCTGCCGTCCTTGCTGCCCGCGCCGCCATAGGCGCCCGGCGCGCCGACTTCTTCGGCCGGCGGGATGCGGCGCACTTCCATGTTCGGATCGACCAGCGTGTTGAAGGCGCGCGGCATCTGCGCCTTGATCCACTCGACCCGCTCGGCGATGAAATCCATGATCTCGGTGCGGCCCGGATCGCCCTCGGCGAACTTGTAACGTGGATCC
>LUMV01001428.1_pt1 | contig 13354 bp, 16 predicted proteins | sample 729731 | NCBI WGS metagenome assembly LUMV01 (sample SAMN03860301, study PRJNA289734) | marine metagenome | biome: seawater column; feature: ocean; material: water; isolation source: Red Sea water column Station 192 - depth 200m | place: Saudi Arabia: Red Sea | collected 2011-10-15 | depth 200 m
CGGTCGCACACGATCACGTTTTCGTGCTTCATTCCCATCGCCTTGACCAGCGCCGTGCAGGCCAGGGCGGAGGCACCAGCGCCGTTGACCACCATCTTGCAGTCCGACAGCTTGCGGCCGGTCACTTCGCAGGCATTGATGAGGCCGGCCGCCGCGATGATCGCGGTGCCGTGCTGGTCGTCATGCATGACGGGGATGTTCATCCGCTCGCGCAGGGCCTGTTCGATGATGAAGCATTCGGGCGCGGCGATGTCTTCCAGATTGATGCCGCCGAAGCTCGGCTCCATCAGCGCGACCGCTTCGATGAACTTGTCGGGATCTTCGGTGTCGAGTTCGAGATCGATCGAATCGACGTCGGCGAAGCGCTTGAACAGGACCGCCTTGCCTTCCATCACCGGCTTCGAGGCGAGCGCGCCCAGATTGCCGAGGCCGAGAATGGCGGTGCCGTTCGAAATCACCGCCACGAGGTTCGAGCGCGCGGTATATTTCGCGGCGTTGGCGGGATCCTTGGCGATTTCTTCCACCGGGGCGGCGACGCCGGGCGAATAGGCGAGGCTGAGATCGCGCTGCGTCGCCATGGGCTTGGACGCGACGATTTCGATCTTACCGGGCCGGATGGTCTCGTGATAGAACAGCGCTTCGCGCGCGGTGAAACCGGCCTGTTTTTCGTCCGCCATGATGGCTCCTGAATCTGAAAATGTTCCGCTGCCCTAACCGCGCAAGCGGGTAAGCACTAGGGGAAAGCGCGGGGAAAGCGTGTCCGCACCGCTTCCCGAATCGGCCAAGGCTTGGCACGAGCGCGGGCATGGCCGGCGGCGACACTCCGATGATGCAGCAATATCACGCGCTGAAGCGTCAGGCCGAAGGCGCGCTGCTTTTCTATCGCATGGGCGATTTCTTCGAGCTGTTCTTCGACGATGCGCGGCGCGCCGCCGCCATCCTCGACATCGCGCTGACCAGCCGGGGCGAGAGCGGGGGCGAACCCGTGCCGATGTGCGGCGTGCCGGTCCACGCTGCGGAAGGGCATCTGGCGCGGCTGATCAAGGCGGGCGAGCGGGTAGCGATCGCCGAGCAGGTCGAAACGCCGGACGAGGCCAAGGCACGGGCGAAACGCGAAGGAACGCCCAGTTCGAAGGCGCTGGTGGCGCGCGATATCGTCCGTTTCGTGACGGCGGGCACGCTGACCGAGGAAGCGCTGCTCGATCCGCGCAGCGCCAATGTGCTGGTGGCGCTGGCACCCCTGCGCGAGGCGGTGGGTATCGCGGCCTGCGATATTTCGACCGGGCGCATGGTGCTGGAAGACTGCGCGCCGGATGCGGTCGACGCCGCTCTGGCGCGGCTGGGCGCGCGTGAGGTTGTGGTGCCCGAAGACTGGGAGGGGGCGGCTTCCGATGCGACCCGGCGCGACCGGACAGAGTTCCGCAGCGAGGATGGCGAGGCGCGGCTGAAAGCGCTGCACGGGGTCGCCACACTGGATGGTATGGGCGATTTTTCGCGCCCCATGCTGGCCGCCGCCGCCGGACTGATCGCCTATCTCGACCATGCCGGGCGCGGCAATCTCCCGCTGCTGCTCCCCCCCGTCGCGCGCTCGGGCACGGCGCAACTGGCGATGGATGCGGCGACGCGGACCAGCCTCGAAATCCTCGAAGCGCAGAACGGCACGCGCGCGGGAAGCCTGCTCGCCTGCGTCGATCGATGTTCGACCGGGGCGGGATCGCGCCAATTGGCCGAAGATTTGTCCGCCCCGCTTGCCGAGCGGACCGCGATCGAAGCGCGCCTGCTCGCGGTGCGGCATCTGCACGACGATCCCCTTCTGCGCGCCGATCTGCGCGCGCTCCTGCGCGGGGCGCCCGATATCGGGCGCGCGCTCGGACGGCTGGTGGCGGGGCGCGGGAGCCCTCGCGATCTCGGTCAGATCCGCGACGGGCTGGCGGAGGCACGGCGCGTGCGCGACCTGTTGAGAAGTAGCGCCGATCTGCCCGCCCTGCTGGCGGACCAGGCCGGGCGGCTCGGCGGCCACGGCGCGCTGACCGACCATCTCGACCGCGCGCTCGTCCCCTCCCCGCCGACCGAGCGCGGCCAGGGCGGCTTTATCGCCAGCGGGTACGACCATGCGCTCGACGCCCTGCGCGACACGAGCGGCAATGCGCGCCGCGCCATCGCTGCGCTCGAAGCGAAATATCGCGACGAGACCGGGACGCCCACGCTCAAGATCAAGCACAACAAGGTGCTGGGCTATTTCATCGAGGTTCCCGCCAAGCACGGCGACAAATTGATGGCAGCGGATAGCGGCTTCACCCACCGCCAGACCATGGCGGGCGCGGTGCGGTTCAATTCGCTGGGCCTCCACGAAGAGGCGACCCGCATTGCCGAGGCAGGCGCGCACGCTCTCGCCGCCGAAGACGCGCATTTCGAAACGCTGGTCGAAGAGGTCGTAGCGGCGCGCGAGGCCATCGCGGCGACGGCAGCGGCTCTCGCCCGCGTGGATGTCAGCGCGGCATTGGCAGAGCGCGCGGCGGAAGGCGGCTGGGCGCGGCCCGAAATCCTCGACGAACGTTGCCTCGACATAACAGGAGGCCGCCATCCGGTGGTGGAGGAAGCGCTGGCGAAGAGCGGCGACCGCTTCGTCGCCAATGATTGCACGCTCGGCCCCGACGATCGCCTGTGGCTGATCGGCGGGCCGAACATGGGCGGTAAGTCGACGTTCCTGCGGCAGAATGCGCTGATCCTCCTGCTGGCGCAGGCGGGCAGCTTCGTTCCGGCCGAAGCGGCCCGGATCGGCATTGCGGATCGGCTGTTCAGCCGCGTAGGCGCGTCGGACAATCTCGCACGCGGGCGCTCGACCTTCATGGTCGAGATGGTCGAAACCGCCGCCATCCTCGCCCAGGCGACGGATCGCAGCTTCGTCATCCTCGACGAGGTCGGGCGCGGCACATCGACCTATGACGGGATGGCGCTGGCCTGGGCAGTGGTGGAGGCGGTGCACGAGACGCTCAAATGCCGCTGCCTGTTCGCGACGCATTATCACGAATTGTCGCGCCTTGCCGAAAACTGCGATGCGTTGAGCCTGCATCATGTGCGCGCGCGCGAGTGGAAGGGCGATCTCGTCCTGCTGCACGAACTTGCGCGCGGACCGGCCGATCGCAGCTACGGTATCGCCGTGGCGCGATCTGCCGCTGTTCGCCGCCATGGCCGAAGAGCCCGAACCCCGGCGCGACACGCTGCGGGACAGGCTCCTCGAACTGGATCTGGATGCGCTCGCCCCGCGTGAGGCTCTCGACACGTTGTACGCGCTCAAAGCCGAAGCGGCGGCGGATACCGAATCGTAAGGGCTCGCCGATAGTGTCGGGTCACTATGGACGGCATTCTGCAAACGCACGGAAAGGCGCTCGCCGGGATCGGAGCGATCCTGGCCCTCGTCGTGGTCATGGTCGGCGAAGAGGATTCGCCCGGCGTCCTCAGCAAGGTGCAGGAACAGGCCGAGGCCCAGAAGGCCAGCGGCACGATGCCCAAGCCCGCATGGTACAGCCCCGAACCACCTCCGCCACCCGCAGCAAGCTTGCCCACGCGGTCGGATGGGCTCGAACGGCGGATCGAAGCGCCCGCCTTTCAAGCGCCGGGGCCCGTTTTCACGCCGCCTGCGTCAATGGGGCTTGACCCGTCCGGCTTCAATCAGACGAACGAGCGCATACCCCCGCGCACGCTCGACCCCAAGGACGCAAGGCCCACAGAGCCGAACAACTAGGCTAGAGGATCAAGTCCCGTCGCCGCGCAGGCCGTCGAGCTTCTTGTCCTTGCCATATTTGTCGACATTGTCGTCGTGATTGGGCTCGCCTTTATACGCGTCCATATCGACCCGGCCCGAGCTTTCCATGTCGCGCATGTGATCGACGGTATCCTGCGTCGAATCGCCCATGAGGCCCGAAGAATTGTCGCTCTTCACGCTTTCGGTCGGGCTGCCGGTCTTCGGCGTCAGCTCCTGTGCGTCCTGCGCGATCTCCTGCGCCTGTGCGCGGTGATCGTCCTGCTCGTCATTATGCGTTTCGGGCGCGAGATCGGCCTGGCGCGCTTCCTGGCTTTCGCCGACGCCATCGACCTTCAGCGGATTGTCGGGATTGCTGTTCTTCGTATCGCTCATCGCGGAAATTCTCCTTTCCGTCTGAACGAGCGGGCGCACTCGCGCGTTCCCGCACCGATGACCAATCACCGCGTCGGAACGGGTTCCTCGCCCGAATAATCGTAGAAGCCGCGCCCGGTCTTGCGGCCGAGCCAGCCGGCTTCGACATATTTCACCAGCAGCGGCGCGGGCCGGTACTTGGTGTCGCCCGTCGTTTCGTGAAGTACGCGGATGATGTCGAGACAGGTGTCGAGCCCGACGAAATCGGCCAGTTGCAGCGGACCCATCGGATGGTTCAGGCCGAGGCGGCAGCCCTTGTCGATATCCGCGATCCCCGCCGTGGACTGGCCCAATACGAACACCGCCTCGTTTATCATCGGCAAGAGAATGCGATTGACGACGAAACCGGGCTCGTCCTGGCTCAGCACCACTTCCTTGCCCAGCGCGCGAGCGAAGGCGCAGGTCCGTTCGGTGACGGTCTCGTTCGTCGCCAGCCCCGGAATGACCTCGATCAGCTGCATCACCGGCACCGGGTTGAAGAAGTGCAGGCCGATGAACCGAGCCGGATCGGGCGCGTAATTCGCCATACGGGTAATCGGGATGGAGCTGGTGTTCGACGCCATGATCGCGTCCGCCGCCAGCCGCTCGCCAGCCTTTTCGAAGATCGCCTTCTTGACCGCTTCCTTCTCGGTCGCGGCTTCGATGATCAGATCGGCCTGCTCCATCGGCGCGTAATCCGCCACCGCCTCGATCCGGGCGAGCGTCGCTTCCGCGTCCGCGATTTCGAGCTTGCCCTTGCCGACCAGCCTGCCGAGCGCCTTGTCGATGCCGCCGCGCGCCTTTTCCGCCGTGGCGAGGTCGATATCGGCGAGGAGCACCTTCATGCCATGCGCGGCCACGGTCTGGGCGATGCCCGAACCCATCTGGCCCGCACCGATAACGGCGACTGTATCGATCATGACTGCTTTATCCTCGCAACTGCAACAATCGCGCTGCACTAGCGAAGGACGAAAGGATTTGCCAGCGGCGCCTAGCGGTTGGCGCCCGGCACCCATTTGACGTCTGCCCGGCCCTGCTCATTGGCAAGGCGCGCGGCGACGAAGAGATAGTCCGAGAGGCGGTTGATATAGGCGAGCGCCTGGGGATTGACCGCGTCCTCTTTCGAAAGCGCGACCACCGACCGTTCGGCCCGGCGCACGATTGCGCGCGCCAGATGAACTGGTCAGCGGCTCGAGCTGCGCGGTCGCCGCGTCGATGGCCTGTTCGAGCCATGCGACTTGGCCCGCAACCACGCGCAGCACCATGTCGGATGGCTCGAAATCCTCGCCTTCACCGGCAGGCGTCGCGAGATCGGCTCCGAGATCGAACAGGTCGTTCTGGATGCGAAAGAGAGCGTCGGCCCGATCCGTCTCGCCAAGCGCGGCAGCAGCAAGGCCGATGGCGCTGTTCGCCTCGTCCACATCGCCGACTGCGACCATGCGCGCGCTGTGCTTGGGTGCGCGCGATCCGTCGACGAGGCCCGTGGTGCCGTCGTCACCGGTACGGGTGTAGATCTTGTTCAGTTTTACCATCGGTTGGAGCGTGCGATCAGCGCGTGGCTGCGAGCAGGATCGCGACCACCACGACTGCGAGCGCCTGATACTTGATGCGGTTGAACATCATCTTGTTCTGCAGCAACTGCATATCGGTCGCCGTTTCGCCCTGCCCGGTCTCCAGATCGATCTTGGTGGTTTTCAGGAACGCCACCACTCCGCGGATCAGCGAGAACAGGGTCAGTCCCATGAGGACGACGAGAACGAGGACGAGGAATGTTGTCATGATGCTCCAAATCTAGGGATTGCCGAGCGAAATTCCAGCCGGAAATCGGTGCAAGCGCAGTTGCTCGGCAAGCAACAGTCCATTCTCGCCCGCCGCGCGCCGGTCCGCCAGCGAAGGCGAACCGCGCCGTTTTGCAAGCTTTTGGCCGCTTTCGTCGAGCAGCAGCCGATGATGGTCCCAGCGCGGGACCGGCAGGTCGAGCAGGGCCTGGAGCAGGCGGTGGATATGCGTCGCTTCGAAAAGGTCCGTGCCGCGCGTGACCAGCGTAATCCCGTCCGCCGCATCGTCCAGCGTGGCGGCGAGATGGTAGCTGGCGGGTTCGTCCTTCCTGACGAGGACGACATCGCCCACCATTTCCGGCTGCGCCGGAACCGCGCCCGCGCGCGCATCGAACCATGACAGAGGACCGGTGCGTGCGAGCGCCGCAGTCACGTCCAGCCGCCAGGAAACCGGGCGCCCCGGCACCGGTCCGTGCCTGCGGCAGCGCCCGCCATAGATCGCCCCCATCGCGCTTTTGCCCGGCGCGTCCGCCGCGATTTCGGCGCGCGTGCACGAACAGGGGTAGAGCAGGCCCGAATCGCGCAAATGCGCCGCCGCCGCCTCGTAATGTGCGAGCCGCGCGGATTGCGGCGCGACCTCCTCCCAAGTCAGGCCCAGCCAGTCGAGATCGGCCCGGAAGGCGTCGGCCAATTCGGAGCGCGAGCGGGCGCCGTCGATATCCTCGATCCGCAGCAGGAACCGACCGCCCTCGCCCGCCAGATCCCGCGCGGTGATCGCCGAAAAGGCATGGCCGAGATGAAGCGGCCCGTTGGGACTGGGGGCGAAGCGCGTGACCGGCATGGCGGCACTTTATACGCTGACGCGGAGGGACGCCATCGCAACGAGGATGGGACAAGTCTGTGGATAGGCTGTCCGTAACAGGCTTGACGCTTTTTCCTGCGAGTGCATTCTCCAACGCATCGGGGAGGAGCGCGTGATCGTGTCAGGTACCCATGTTTAAGAGCGAGCTGCTCGAACGGGCGGCACGGTTCCGCAGCGCCGGAGACGATCCGACGCGGAACCTGCAATCCTGCCCCAGCCTGGTGCTGAATGCAGATTACACGCCTTTATCCTACTACCCGCTCAGCCTGTGGCCGTGGCAGACTGCGATCAAGGCGATCTTCCTCGACCGGGTGGACGTGATCGCGAGTTACGAGCGCGAGGTCCATTCGCCCAATCTCGACATGAAGATCCCGAGCGTGATCGCGCTCAAGCAATATGTGAAGCCGTCCGAATTTCCCGCCTTTACGCGCTTCAACCTGTTCCTGCGCGATCGCTTCGCGTGCCAGTTCTGCGGCAGCCAGGCGAACCTCACCTTCGACCATGTCCGCGGGACTGGCTCTATTGGGACATCGAACTGGGAGAATAGCGGGCGGGAGGGCTTGTCGCTTGCTCATATCGCCAAAAAACAAAGGCGGCGCCGGTCCCAAGACCGACGCCGCCCGAATGCTTCGACCTGCCGGATCGGCAGGACGCAAGGCTTACTGCGCGGTGGTGTCCGCACCGGCTTCCACGGCGTCTTCCGCCTGGTCGCCCATTTCGCCCATGGCGTCGGCCTGCGCGTCGAGAGCTTCTTCCTGCGCTTCGTTGCCCTGAGCTTCGGCGAGGTCGGCCTGCTCTTCGAGCACGTCTTCACCGGCTTCGTACTGCTGCTCGACCAGGTCTTCCTGAGCTTCCTGCTCGCTTTCGGCGCAACCGCCGAGAGCCGCGAACGCGAAAGCCGAAGCGACGAGAGCGATTTTGTTGAACTTCATGAAAATTCCCCTTTAATCCTGTCGATACTGACGGATGCCGTAAATGTGGCGAAATTAAGATACTTAGTCAAACGGGAAAAGCATGGCTTGCGGTGAAGCGATGGCGCGCACCCTTTCGAACCTCTACCAGATTCGTCAGGTCACGGCGGATCGTTCGCTGAATTCGGCGCGCTTCCATTCGCCGGTCTCCAGCACTTCGGCCAGATGCCGCGCCGCTTCGGCCATGTCCTGCTGAGCGCGTAGGCGTTTTCATGGGCAAAGCTCAGATGGCTGCCGCGCCGCTTCGGATCGTCGGGGCTTACCAGCTCAAGGTCGATTCCCCGATCCGCAAGACATTCGCGGAAGAATTCGGAAAGCGCCTGCGATTTTTCATGAAGCCGTCCGACCCCGATCTCGGCGATCAGGTCGACACCGACTTCGAGGGCCGACAGTCCCAGGATCGGCGGCGTGCCGCATAACAGGCGATCGGTGCCGGGGGCGGGCGTATAATCGTCCAGAAATTCGAAGGGTTTGGCATGGCCCATCCAGCCCGTCAGCGGCTGGGCCAGCGCATCGTGATGACGCTGAGCGACATAAGCGAAGGCAGGCGCGCCGGGGCCGCCGTTCAGATATTTGTACCCGCAGCCGACCGCGAAATCCGCCCCGCACCCATCGAGATCGACCGGCATCGCGCCGACAGAATGCGACAGCAAAGCGACATCCCCGTCGAGCGCTTCTGCCACCCGGTCGCGTTCGGCCAGGCGGCGTTGGGCGAGGCCCTGCCGTTCGAGGCCTTCGATCATGTAGAGGTCGGTCGGGAAATTGCCCGGCTCGCTCAGCACAACCTTGCGGCCGGGCTGCATCTTCAGCGCCGCCGCGATCAGCTTGAACAGGTTCACGCTGACCGTATCGCAGGCGATCACCTCGTGCGGCGCGGCCCCGATCAAGGGCGCGATCTTGCCGCCGATGCGTTGCGGCATCACGATCCAGTCGGCGGTGTTCCAGCTGCCGATGAGATCGCGGCCCCATTCATGCGCGACCACTTCGGCGATGCGCGCAGGCGTGTCCTTCGGCAGGCAGCCTAGCGAATTGCCGTCGAGATAGATCGTGTCTTCGGGCAGGACGAAGCGGTCGCGATAGCTCGCCAGCGGATCGGCGGCGTCGAGCTCTCTTGCGCGGTCGAACATCAGGCCAGACCTCTCAGAATGGCGCGGCACAGGCCGGCATCCCCACCTGCGACTTTCAGCGGCAGGGCAATCAGTTCGTAGCGCCCCTCCGGCACGTCATCCAGAACGAGCCCTTCGAGGATACGCAGATCGTGGTCCAGCACCGCGAGATGCGCGGCCATGGTCTTGCTGTCCTGCGGATCGACGCTGGGCGCATCGGTGCCGATCAGGCGGACGCCCTGAAGCGCGAGCCATTCCACCGTCTCCGGCGCGATCGGCAGCCAGTCGCTGCGCCATTGATCATGCGGGAATGCATCCCAGGTGCGGAACAGCACGCGATCCGCGCTGTCGATATGCGGCAGATCGCCGATGTCGATCTCGTTCGAAACGCCGCGCGCATCGATCACGAGACATTCGCCCAGATAGGGCGACAGATCCATATCGCCTGCGTCCAGCCCATCCGCCGCATAATGCAGCGGCGCGTCGGCATGCGTGCCCGAATGCGTGCTCAACGTCATGCGAGCGACATTGACGGGCGAGCCGTCCTCCATCTTCCAGGTCCGCTCCAACGAAAACGCCGTATCGCCCGGCCAGACCGGCAGATCGGGCCGCAATGTCTGCGAGATGTCCCAGATGCGCCGTTCGCTCATATCGCGGTCCTCACACTGAGCAGTTCGGGGAAGAAGGCCTGCTTCAATACGCCCGCCAGATAGGGCACGCCGGGCGTTCCCCCGGTGCCCTTCTTGAAGCCGATGATGCGCTCCACGGTCTTCAGATGGCCGAAGCGCCAGCGCTGGAAATGATATTCGAGATCGACCAGCTTTTCGGCGAGTTCGTAGAGATCCCAGAAATCCTGCGGATTGCGATAGATCGCGGCCCAGGCCGCTTCGACCGCCTCGCTATGGTCCCAGCTGTCGGTGTGATCGCGGGCCAGCACCTGTCTCTTATACACAGCCGAGGAGGAATTCCATCATCCGGTACTGCGCGCTCTGAAACCCGCTCGATCCGCCCAGATGCGGGCGGACGGTCGAATAATCGTGCGGGGTCATGGTGCTCAGCACGTCCCAGCTCTGGATCAATTGCCCCTGCGCGCGGGCTACGCGGGCCAGCATCTTGAAGGCCGGGCGCAGATCGTCCGCGATCACGCATTCGCGCGCTTCGTGCAATTCGTGCAGGCATAGCTTCAGCCACAATTCGCTGGCCTGGTGAACGATGATAAACAGCATCTCGTCATGCGCGCCCGATACCGGGTGCTGCGCCGCGAGGATGCGGTCGAGATCGAGATAGGAGGAGTATGTTACGTCTTGCGCCATGCTCCCGAGCCCTAGCGGGCGCCGCCCTAACGGTCGAGAGTGCGCGCCGCCGGGTGATGCTTGTCGAGATGCTTGCGGATGATCCGGAGGTTTTTCGTGTTCGAGCGGAAGGCGAGGTCGAACGCATCGCCCACCAGCGGGATCGCGCCGATCGCGGTATCGATGGCGATATTGCCGCCCATGCGCCACAGCTTCCATTTGGGCATGCCGAGATTCTTGCCTTCCCACACGATGTAGGAGGCCATAGCCGCGGCGATCAGATCGCCGACCACTGGCACCAGCCCGATGATTGCATCGAGCCCGACCGGATAATTCGTCCCCGGAATGCGGAAGCTGCGCTCGAGAATGAGTTCCAGCGCCTCGACCCGGCGGCGGATCGAGATCGGATCGTTACCTGTCGGCAGGTCGATCCCCAGAGGCCGCAGGCGCTCCGCACCCGGCGGCGTTTCGGAGGGATCGGGCCGATAGGGAACCGGACGCTTGGGCGTCGAACCGTCGAGAGGTTTGTCGTCGCTGGTCATACCGTCCCTAGATGGGAGCGCCCGAGAGCGGGAACAAGGGATGGAGGCCCCACGGGTTTTCGGCAAAGCCTGTCACGTCGCCGCGCACCATCGACCAGCGGATCGGCGGGCCGAACGGGATATAGACCGAAAGCGCGACCAGCGCCGCTTCGGCTTCGGCAAGGTAGCTCGCCTGCTCCTCGGGCGTCGACGAATCGCGCGCCAGATCGAGCAGGAAATCGACGTCTTCGGAACAGACCGCCCGGCTGACCGCGCAATCGAACTGGTTGAGGAACCACTGCGCACCGCTATAGCGCGCGATGCGTTCGCGAAGCGCGAGGTCGGGCTGCTCGTCCATCGCCACACGCACCGTGGCAATACCGATCTCGGCAAACTGCGATTGGAGTGCCCTGAACAGTATATCCGCACCGGGGCCTTTGGGCATGCCGATGCGAAGCGAAATCGGCGCGCCCGCCGTGGCGGATCGATAGTCCGCGACGCGCGACGCAGCCTCGGCGCGGCGCTCGCCCAGATCAAGCGCGCTCCAGGCGGGCGTTCCGGCGGCATCGGTAGCGGCGGCCCCGGTTTCGGACGGAAGGGCAGGCGGAACGATCCGCTCGCTTGGCGTCCAGCCGCCGACATTGAAGGCCGCGATCAGGCTCGGCCGGTCGATCGCCATGATGAGAGCGTCGCGATTGCTCGCTTCGCTAAGGAAACCCTCGCGCGAGCGGATATCGAGTCCGAACAGGCCGGCCGCCGCGTCCAGCCGGATGGCGCCGCGCGACAGGGGCCCAACCTCGGCGAGCGGGAAATCGACGATCGTCCCGCCCAGCACCACGTCGTAAAGCCCACGCGAGAAACCGGCGACCGCATCGCGCGCATCGGTGGCGACGAGACGGACGGGGCGCACGCCTTCGTCCCATTCCGGCTGGCTCGGCAGGCCGCGAAGTTCTGGCGGCATGGCTTCGAGATAGATCCCCTCCAGCGGTTCCGCCGCTTCGTCCGCATCTGCAACTGCCGCTTGCATCGGGCCGAGCGGCGCATCGCCCACGGCGAGGCCGAGTTCGGGCTGGGCCAGCAATTGCAGCAGTTCGGGCATCGGGCCGTCGAGCCGGATTTCGACGACGCGCCCGGTCATCGCGCGAATATCGCGCACTCGCTCCAAATCGAGGCCGAGCGAGGTTCCATCGAGCCGGGTCATGGTCCGCCGGAGCGAATCGCGCACCGCCTGCGCCGTCAGACGCCCGCCGCCCGGCAGATCGAATTCGCGAATGCGGAAGATATAGCTCGCCCCGTCATCGGTGACGATCCAGCGTTCGGCGATACCCGGCACCACCAGTCCGTTCGCATCCAGCCGCACCAGCCCCTGGGCGGTGGCGGCGCGCAGATGCTGGGCAGCGAAGGACAGGCGAAGCCCCGGCGCGCGCATCGCCTCGTCCGAGCCGACGATCGCGACATCGATCACGCCGTCATCGGTCGCCGAATTGCAGGCGGCGAGCGAGAGGCTCGCGGCTATCGCGAAAACGGCGCGACGGGCGACTGGGCCGAAAGGAAAAGAATGGGAGCAAAGCAGCATGATGGGCCTGCCCTGCTAGCACCGTCGCGTTATCGCCGGAAGAAGAAGCCGCCGGAGACCCCTTTCAAGGACCCCCGTTCGCTTCACAAGCGACGTTTTCCGCTCTGCGGATCGGTGAAGGCGGGCGCGGTTCGGATATGGGTGGGAACGATCGATTCGCTCACCCCGACGCGCGCGCGCACCTGTTTGGGATCGATTTCCTTATCGAAGGCGATGCCGATCCGGCTGTCCTGCACCCAGGCGACGGTGCCCGAAACATGGCCGACATGGCGAAGATCGACCACCAGCCGCGTGCCGCGTTCGACCGAGAAATCGCCATCGGCCATCATGCCGCCAGCCGAAAGATTGCGCACCTTGGCGCGCACCGCATCGCTGCGTCCCTCGATCTGGATGTCGGCCATCAGAAACAGGCTGTCCCGGCTGACATTCCTGGTGTCGACTGCAGACATCGTCGGGGCTCTTCCTTTTTACGCTTCGCGCCGGTTCTAGGGCCCAACTCTCAACAAAAGGTAAGCCACAGAATTTTTACGCGGTTGCTCAGTCGTCGCGCGAGATCTTTTCGCGCCGTTCGTGCGCTTCCTGCGCTTCCACGGTCATGGTGGCCACCGGGCGGGCGATCAGCCGCCTGAGGCCGATCGGATCGCCGGTCTTCTCGCAATAGCCGTATTCGCCCGCATCGATCCGGCGCAGGGCGCTATCGATCTTGGCGATCAGCTTGCGCTGCCGGTCGCGTGTGCGCAATTCGATGCCCCAATCGGTTTCGCTGGAGGCGCGATCGTTGAGATCGGGTTCACGCAGCGGCCCGTCCTGCAAATTCTGCAGCGTGCCTTCGGCGGCGTCGTGGATGGATTTCTTCCATTCGAGCAACAGCATGCGGAAATAGTCGAGCTGCCGCTCGTCCATATATTCCTCATCGTCGCTCGGGACGTAATCTTCGCCCACGGACCGTTTGATCCGGGCCAGTTTTTCCTGATCCACAGCTAACGTGGCGACCATCGGCACCTCTATCCTACCCTGACGGGCGGACCACCACCATCCGCGAAACCCGGCCCATTCCGCAAGCCCTCTCCGGCTCCCGGCCCCGGCCCCCCG
>LUMV01000327.1_pt1 | contig 13348 bp, 9 predicted proteins | sample 729731 | NCBI WGS metagenome assembly LUMV01 (sample SAMN03860301, study PRJNA289734) | marine metagenome | biome: seawater column; feature: ocean; material: water; isolation source: Red Sea water column Station 192 - depth 200m | place: Saudi Arabia: Red Sea | collected 2011-10-15 | depth 200 m
GTCGAAATCTATCCCGACTGGCAGATGAAGCGGGTGGGCGCGCTCGCGCTGGTCATCTTCCTCGCCTATAAGGGCCCGGAACTGTTCCTGAAGAACAAGGCGACCAAGCGTACCGACGCCATCCGCAAAGGTCTTCCCGACGCGCTCGACCTGCTCGTGATCTGTGCCGAGGCGGGCCTCACCGTCGATGCCGCCTTCAATCGCGTGGCCAAGGAACTGGGCCGCGCCTATCCCGAACTGGGCGACGAATTCGCCCTTACCGCGATCGAACTGTCTTTCCTCAACGAACGCAAGAAGGCGTTCGACAATCTCGCCTTCCGCGTGAATCTGGAAGCGGTGAAGGGTGTGGTGACCACCATGGTCCAGACCGAACGCTACGGCACTCCGCTCGCGTCCGCGCTGCGCGTGCTGTCCGCCGAGTTCCGCAACGAGCGCATGATGCGCGCGGAAGAAAAGGCCGCGCGCCTGCCTGCGATCATGACCGTGCCGCTGATCATGTTCATTCTGCCGGTGCTGTTCATCGTCATTCTCGGCCCGGCGGCCTGTTCGATCACTGCAGCGTTCGAATAAGCGACCGCAGACGCGGGCTCAGTCCTCCAGCGCCGCGGCGTCGAAGTCGCCCGCCGCTTCGCGCAGGCGCAGGAGCATGGATTTCAACTGCTCGCGCTCGCTCTCGTCGAGGGCGGAGAACAGTTCGCGTTCGATGTCGAGCGCCAGCGGCATGATCCGTGCATGGACCGCCCGCCCCTCCGCCGTCAGTTCGAGCAGGTGCGAGCGCCCGTCGGCGGCATTCGGCTTGCGCTCTGCAAGGGCGCGGCTCTCCAGCGTCTTGCAGGCCCGGTTGACCGGCACCTTGTCCATCAACGTGATCTGCGACAGGTCGCGCTGGGTCAGCGGGCCGCTATCGCCGAGTACCGCCATGATCCGCCATTCGGTGGTCTTGAGCGCGAAGCGGCGCCGATATTGTTCGGCGATCCGGCTCGACACCGCGTTGGACGCAATGGAGAGCTGATAGGGCAGGAAATCGGCGAGCCGCTGCGAGGTGTGCGGCGAAGGAGATTTGTCGGGCATGAACCCGTCCTACAATTCGCCCGCGCAAGCGCAAGGCCGTCGCAATCGCAACTATCTATATTCCGGCTCGTCCCACCACGGATAGAAATCGGGCATGTCCGCGCTGACCGTATCGGGATAGTCGGGCGGACGCTTTTCGAGGAAGCTGGCGACCCCTTCCTTCGAATCCGCGCTTTTGCCGAGGCGGTAGATCGAGCGGCTGTCGATCCGGTGCGCCATCATCGGGTGTTCGGTGGACGACAGGCGCCACAACATCGCGCGGGTCATCGCGACCGAGACGGCGGAGGTGTTGTCCGCGATCTCGCGCGCCAGTTCGATGGCGGCAGGCATCAGGTCTTCGGGGGCGTGGAGAGAACGGACGAGCCCATGGTCCAGCGCATCCTGAGCGGAGAATATGCGCCCGGTCATGCACCATTCGAGCGCGGTCTGCATCCCCACGAGGCGCGGCAGGAACCAGCTGGAACAGGCTTCGGGCGTGATCCCGCGCCGGGAGAATACGAAGCCGAAGCGCGCGGTCTCGCTCGCCAGCCGGATGTCGAACGGCAATTGCATCGTCGCGCCGACGCCCACCGCCACGCCGTTGCAGGCGCCGATCAGGGGTTTTTGCGAATTGAACAGGCGCAGCACCACCCGCCCGCCCCCGTCGCGCACTCGCTCGTCGGACAGGTCCTCGACCGGATCGTGGCGCGCGAAGATATTGCCGCTGCTGCCTTCGGGCGTCAGGTCCGCGCCCGCGCAGAACGCCCGATCGCCATGGCCGGTGACGATCACGGCGCGCACGCTGTCGTCCGCGTCCGTCACGTCGATGGCATCGATCATCTCGTCCATCATCGTGCGGGTAAAGGCATTCATCTTGTCCGGGCGATGCAGCGTCAGCGTCGCGATCCCGTCGGCGATATCGAGCTTGATCTGGGTGTAGTCTGTCATCGTCCGGTCCTTCAGAGAGTGTCTCCCCGCCGGACCGTGTCCGGCGGGGATGGTCGCATCAACGCGGCGCCATGCGGATCGCGCCGTCGAGGCGCACGTCCTCGCCGTTGAAATAGCCGCATTCGAGCATGGTCAGCGCGAGCTTGGCGTATTCCTCGGGATTGCCCGGAGTGTTGGGGAACAGGTCGCTGCCGGGCAGGATCGTGTTCACCCGAATCCCCTCGCTCATCAAGTCGCGTGCGATGGGCAAGGTCATGCCGATCACGCCGCCCTTCGACGCGGCATAGGCGGCCTGGCCCATCTGCCCGTCTTCACCCGCGACAGACGCGGTGTTGACGATCGCGCCGCGATCTCCGTCCTCGCTCAGCGGGTCCAATGTCAGCATGCCCGCCGCCGATTTGGCAATGCAGCGGAAGGTGCCGATCAGATTCACCTGGATCACGAAATCGAAGGCGGAGAGCGGGAAATGCTTGATGCTGCCGTCTTCCTTCGATCGGCTGGCGGTCTTGATCGCATTGCCGATCCCTGCGCAATTGACCAGGATACGCTCCTGCCCGTGGGCCTCGCGCGCCTTGGCGAAACCGGCATCGACATCCTCGTCGCTGGTGACGTTCACCTTGCAGAAGATGCCGCCGATATCCTTCGCGACCGCTTCGCCCTTTTCCTCGTTCATGTCGAAGATCGCGACCTTGGCGCCCTTCGCCGCGATGGCGCGCGCCGTCGCTTCGCCGAGGCCGGACGCGCCACCGGTGACGACGGCGGGAGTGTTGCTGCTGATTTCCATGGGGTAGTCCTCTCTATCTCTCGAAAAATTCGGGTGTAACGGGGTCAGAGCGCCTCGACGATGGTGACATTGGCGACACCGCCGCCTTCGCACATCGTCTGGAGCCCGTATTTCTTGCCGTGGCGGTGCAGCGCGTGGACCAGCGTCGCCATCAGCTTGGTGCCCGACGCGCCCAGCGGATGGCCGAGCGCGATCGCGCCGCCGTGGACATTGAGCTTGTCCGGGTCCGCGCCGGTATGCTTCAGCCAAGCGAGCGGCACGGGGGCGAAGGCTTCGTTGACCTCGTACAGGTCGATATCCTCGATCCGCATGCCGGCACGTTCCAGCGCGCGATCGGTCGCGAACAGGGGTTCTTCCAGCATGATCACCGGATCGCCCGCCGTCACCGTCAGATTGTGAATGCGCGCGAGCGGGGTGAGGCCATATTCCTTCAGCGCACGCTCGCTCACGACCATGACCGCGCTCGACCCGTCGCAGATCTGGCTGGCGCTCGCCGCCGTGATCTTGCCGTCCGGGCTCAGCAGCTTGACGCCCGCGATCCCTTCCAGCGTGGCGTCGAAACGAATGCCCTCGTCCACCAAGTGGCAGGCCTCGCCCTCCGGCGTCTCGATCTCGACGCCGACGATTTCCTTTTCGAACGCGCCGCTTTCGGTGGCCCGGATCGCCTTCTGGTGGCTTTCCAGAGCAAAGGCGTCGAGCTGGTCCTTCGAGAACCCGTGCTTGTCCGCGATCATCTGCGCGCCGGTGAACTGGCTCCACTGGATGCCGGGATATTTGTCTTCGAGCCCCGGCGATTTGTAGTGGCCCAGCCCCTCTTTCATATGCAGCATCGCGGTCGATCCCATGGGCACGCGGCTCATGCTTTCGACGCCCGCCGCGATCACGACATCCTGCGTTCCGCTCATCACGGCCTGCGCGGCGAACTGGATCGCCCTGTTCGCCGCCCTGGCTGACGCAGCCCATGACGACATCGTCGACCGCCTTGGCTTCCAGCCCGGTCCGCTCCATCACCGCATCGAGCGAGACGGCGGCGAGATCGACCGGGTGAACCCCTGCGAGCCGCCCTCCACGCTTGCCCCCGGCAGTACGGACGGCTTCGACGATATAGGCTTCGGGCATCGATCTCTCTCCTCGTCGCGCTTCGGAACGCGTTGCTTTTCAGGACCGGGTTATGGGAGGCTTACGTAAGCGTCAAGTTGCCGATCCGGTTTCCTATCGTGAGGGCGCTCGTGCCACCCGGTGCTTGCAATTGGCGCGGCGCCCGCCCTAGTCATCACGCCATGAGCGAAGCGATCAACATTTTCGAAGTCAACGGCACACTGGATACGGCAGGTCTCGCCGAAGAATTCGCCCGCAACCGCCGGATTCAGATCCGCAACGTGCTGACCGATCCGACGGCCGAGGCCCTGCGCGCGGCTCTGGCCCAGACCACCCCGTGGGGCATGGCGTTGCAGGCGGCGGATGGCGAACCGCAGGATTTCCGGGTGGAGGAACTGCGCCAGCAAGCGCACGCCCAGCGTGCTCAGGCGCTCAACAAGGAGGTTCACGAAGCGGCGGCGAAGGGGCATTACTCCTTCCGCTACGCCCGCTATCCCATGGTCAGGGCCTATCAGGAGGGGTGGAATCCCGGCGGGCTGCACGATGTGCTGATCGAATATATCAACACCGAACCCTTTCTCGAACTGGTGCGTCAGGTCACGCGCATTCCAGAATTGAAGAAGGCGGATGGGCAGGCGACCCTGTTCGGCCCGCAACACTTCCTCGGCCTGCATCAGGACCAGCAGCTCGAGGAAGGGTGGCGCATCGCCTATGTGCTCAACATGACAGCCTTGGAATGGCGGCCCGACTGGGGCGGTTATCTGCTGTTCTTCGACGACGATGGAGACGTGATCGAAGGCTATATGCCGCGCTTCAACACGCTCAACCTGTTCGCCGTGCCCCAGCATCACGCGGTCAGTTTCGTTCCCCCTTTCGCGCCGCAGGGCCGGATCGCGATCAGCGGCTGGTTCCGCGACCAGTGAGCAGTCAATCCCCGCGGCAATGGCTCGAACAGGCCGGAGCCGCGGAACGGCGGGGCGAGCGGGCAGAGGCGCTCGCCGTGATCGCGCAGGCCGTCGCAGACCATCCGCGCGACGCCGCTCTTATCAACGATGCCGGTTCGCCGCCCCAGCGGCTCGGCGAGTATGCGCTGGCGGAGGCAAGGTTCGCGGCCGCTCTGGCGCTCGCTCCCGATAACACCGATTTCGCCGTCAACCGTGCCATCGCTCTGACGGCGCTCGGCAGACCGCGCGAGGCAGTGCGAATATTGCATCCGCTCGAGACTTCTGGAGAGCGGATCGCGCGCTATTGGTCGGTGCGCGCCAATGCGGAGCGCGCGGCGGGCATGGCGGCGCAGGCCGGTCGATCCTACGATCGCTGCCTCGCCCTTCAGCCGAACCATCCCCGCGCCCTGCACGGAAGGGCGCGCATCGCGATCGAGCGCGGAGAAGGGGATGCAGTGGCCCGCTTCGATCGCGCGCTCGCCGCCAATCCGCGCGATGCGGATCTCTGGCTTGGAAAGGCGCAAGCGCTGGACGTGGCGGGAGACGTGGCGGGCGCGCGCGACCTCGTCCAGCAGATCCTGGCACAGGCCCCCGGCTGGATGGACGGCCTGCGCCTGATGGCGCAGCTGAACCTCGCGCAGGGACGCCCCGAATTCGCCGAGCATTACGCGGAAGCCGCCGCCCGCGCGCCGGACAACCCTGCCATCCCCGTCGCGCACGCAAACCTGCTCGCGGTCCACGATCGCTTCACGCAAGCCGCAGACATCGCGACCGAAGCGCGCCGCCGCTTTCCAAACGATCCCTCGCTCGCTCTGCTCGAAGCGAGCTACGCCGCGTCGGGCGGAGACGATGAGCGCGCCGAAGCCCTGTTTGCCGCGCTGGATTCGGAGACGAGCGAACGCTGGTTGCAGGAAGCACGGCACGCTCTGCGCCTCATAGACGTCAGCCGCGCCCACGCTCTGCTCGACCGAGCCGAGGAGGAAACGCCGTGGAGCGTCAGCGGGTGGGCCCTGCGCGGCCTCGCCTGGCGCCTTTCGGACGATCCGCGGGCGGAATGGCTCTATCGTCCCGACGAAACGATCCGACCGCTCCCCCTTGGCGGGGCCGACGATCTGATCGAACGCGCCGTCGCGGTCCTGCGCGATCTTCACAAAAGTTCTCCCCTCCCGCTCGGTCAATCGCTGAGAGGCGGTACGCAGACACGCGGGCGCTTGTTCGATCGCACCGAGCCGGCTCTCGCGGAACTGCGCCAAGCTGTCGAAGGCGCGGTCGAACGCTATCGACAGGGCCTGCCCGAAGCGGATCCCGAACATCCGCTCCTTCGCCACCGCGATGCCGGTTTCGCTCTCGCCGGATCCTGGTCGGTTCGGCTGACCGGAGGAGGCGATTTTCACATCGCGCATATCCACCCGGAAGGCGTAATCTCGTCCGCGCTCTATCTCGTCGTGCCGGACGATGCGCATGGGCCAGATACAAGCGGCTGGCTCGAACTCGGCCGCCCGCCGCCCGACATACGCCTCGACCTTCCCCCCATAGCGACGATCCAGCCCGAACCAGGCCGGCTGGCGCTGTTTCCCAGCTATCTCTTTCATGGCACCACGCCCTTCGACAGGGCCGAACGGATTACGGTCGCCTTCGATGGCGTGCCGCGCGACAAGGGGCCGTCAAACTGAGCGGCCCGAGAACCGCATATGGGGGAGAACGATATGGCGCAGGCAAGCGAACAGGCGGCGTGGAACATGTTCTGGGAACAGAACGCGCGCGGTGGATCATCCGGCTGCCTCCCGCATAGCCGGCAGGCCATTGAACAGGCACAGAAAAAGGCCTGGCAGGCTTTCGCAGCCCAGATCTCGAAAAATGCCAAACTGCTCGATCTGGCGACCGGCGACGGCCGCGTACCCGCATGGATCGGCGCGGACCGTGCCGATCTGGAATGCCACGGGGTCGATCTGGCACCCAGCCTGCCCCCGGCCCCGCCGGGCGTTACGGTGCGCGGTCGGGTGCCGATGGAGGAGCTGCCATTCGAGGCTGCGAGCTTCGATGTGGTGACCAGCCAGTTCGGGTTCGAATATGGGGACACCGCCCGCGTCGCGACCGAGATCGCGCGAGTGCTCAAGCCGGGCGGAAGGATCGGGCTGATGATGCACCGTGGGGACGGGCCGATCGTCGCGCATAACCGCACTCGGCGGGCCCAGCTCGAATGGGCGTTAGAGGAAAAGGCGATTGTGGCGAAGACGCGTCAGTCGATCGGCACTGGGTCCGACCTTTCGCCTGCCCTGCCCTATGCGACCGAAACCGCCCAAAAAGGGCTGGAGCAGTTTGGTGAGAGTTCACCCGCATGGGAAATCCCCGAGGCCGTTCGACGCACTCTGCTGATGGGCGCGCGCGCGGGACGGCAATTCGTACTCGACACGCTAAACGCGATCGAGGCGCAGGCAGGAAACGAGATCGGCCGCATAAAGGCCCTGATCCGCGCTAGCGCCGTGGCCGACGATCGCCAGACGATCGAGGATCGCTTCGCATCGACCGGCATAGAACTGGTCGATGCCAAGACGATCGAAGACGAGACGGGCAACGCCTTTGCTGATTTTGTGGTGCTGACCAAAGCCTGAACCAACCGGCATGCTCAGGACCAGACCCGGCTTGGCGGTCTGATTTTGGCTCGATGACACAAAAAAGGGCGGCGGACCGAAGTCCGCCGCCCCTCTTTGTTCGTGGAGCTTGCGCTTCCCGTTTCTTAGAACTTGAAGTTCGCCGAAACGAAGAAGTCGCGGCCAAGCACGTCATAGGTGCTCGGATAGGTGTTCGCCTGCTCCTGGTTGTCGCCCAGCAACGTGCCATCGTTCTCACTGGAGACGAAGATGCCGTTGAAGGTCGGCGTCTGCGGCAGTTCGTCGAAGATGTTGTTCACACCGAAGGTAAACGTCGCACGGCCGGAAGCGGCAAACGAGAAGGTCAGATCGAACAGATCGTAGGCCGGAATTTCTTCGACGCCGTTGAAGGCTGCATAATCGACACTGTCATCGTCGTCCGCAACCGACGACAGGTGCCGCCAGCGGATCGAGGTGGTCAGCGGACCATCGATGAACGAGGCACGCGACGTCCACTTGAAGGTCGGCCGCGGTTCGCCGCAATTCGCACCGAACTGACCTTCACACTCGAGCAGGTCCGCACCCGGGAACGCCAGGAAGTCGAAGCTTTCGGTCCAGGTACCCAGGAACGAGATGTTGAAGTCCTGCTCGCCCGTATCCGTGAAGATCGAGAACGGCACGCTGGTGCTGTAGCTGACTTCAAGGTCGATGCCCGACGTTTCGAACGAAGCGATGTTCTGACCGCCAAGCAGCGGCGGATTGGCTTCGGTGATGACGCCGGCGCTGTTGCGGATCGGGCCATTGCCGAAGAACGGACCGCAGACGCCGCTATCCGGATCTTGGACCTGATTGAAGCACAGGTCGAAGCTCTGAGCGAGCGAGATCGTGGTGATCGCGTCTTCGATTTCGATGTTGAAGTAGTCCGCCGTGAGCGTGAAGCCCGGAACGAAGGACGGCTGGAGCACGACACCGAAGGTGTAGCTGGTCGAGGTTTCTTCTTCCAGGGCGGGGTTACCACCGAAGAGTGAAGGAATCTGCGTGTTCAGCTGAATGGCCGGATCGCCGAGGCTGCCTGCCGGAACACCGTTGGCAAGACAGATATCGCGCAGGCCGCCGGACGTTGCGCCCGCCGTGGTGCACGGATCGGTCGCGCCCGGGAAGCCGATCGCCTGACCGCCGAACAGTTCGCCCACGTTCGGAGCGCGAACCGCACGCTGATACTGACCACGCAGGATCACATCACGGATCGGAGCGAATTCGACGCCACCGGCGTAGGTCCACACGCCACCGACTGCGTCGAGCGAGTAGTCGGAGTAACGCGCCGCACCCGAAAGCTCGAGACGGGCACTGCCGAACTCGACCGGGATGTTGAGCTCGGCGAAGACTTCCTTGACGTCGTATTCGCCCTGGGTCGCTTCACCGGCGTTGAAGCCGATAACATCGCCCGAAGCCAGCGCGGTGTCGGGAATGAATTCCGACGTCACCTTGCGGTATTCCGTACCGATGGCGAAAGCGACCGGTTCGGCAGTGCCGAGGGCGAAATCTCCGAGCGTGCCGGAGATGGCGGCGTTGACGACCTGCTGGGTCGAGATATCGCCGTTCTGTGCCAGGATCGAAATCTGGTCGACGGCTGCGGGCGTAAGGGTGCCCGGGCCGAAGATGTTGATCGCCGGATCCGTACCGTCGAGGCCACGCTGGAAAGCCGAGCGCGAGATATTGCCCTGCTGGACGTTGGCGTTCCGCGTACGCGAGAACATGTAGTACGCGTCGTAGTCCAGGTACGATCCGATCGGGCCGGTTGCACCGCCGAGCACGCGGAAGGCGTTACGCTCGTCGAGGCTGTTACGCGAACCGGTTTCGACCGTGCGGCGCTGCAGGAAGAGGTCGATATTGTCGGGATCGCCATCGGTTTCGGTCGCATTGAGCTGGACCAGCTGCGCGAAGTCTTCCGCAGACAGGAACGGCTGAACGGTCGCCAGGTTGACGGTGAAGGTTCCGGTGACAGGCGTCGCCGCCAGTTCCTGCGCCACGCGATTGTTGACGTAGGTGACTTCCGTATACGCACGATGACCGCCGCCGATTTCGTAATCGGCATAACCACCGATCAGGTAACGCTCTTGCGGCAGCTGCAGGTAGTTGACGGGTGCGTAGTTATAGGTGTCGCCAGCGCGGGTACGGAACTGGCCGGGCGTGTCATCGAACACAACCGCGCGGTTCGCCGCGAATTCGGTTCCGGCACGATTGCCGTCCCCGAAGTAACGGATCACGCCATTCGGGAGCGTCGAGGAACCGAACTGCTGCTGGTTCTCACCGAAGGTTTCGCCGCCGAGAGCAAAGTTCGAAAAGCCGCGATCGCCCTGGAACACAGAATCACGATTGTAGTATTCACCGTAGACGGTGGCCGAGCCACGTCCGTCGGCGAAGCTGGTGCCGATAGCACCATGAATTTCATAGCGACGGCCATCGCCACGCTCGGTAAGCGAATACTGTCCGCCAACTTCGATACCTTCGACCTGACGAAGGCGGAAGTTGACGACGCCGGAGAGCGCGTCCGAACCATAAACCGCAGATGCACCGCCGGTCACGACATCGACGCCGTCAAGCAGGAAGGACGGGATCGTGTTCAAGTCGACGACCTGCGCGGTGTCGTACGACAGCCAGCGACGGCCGTTAACGAGCACCAGAGTACGAGCCGAGCCGAGACCACGAAGGTTCAGCGTGGCGGTACCGTTACCGGGATTGTTCGAGAACGACGTCGTACCCGGAACAACCTGCGGCAGGGTGTTGATCACGTTTTCGACGTTGACCGTACCGGAGAGTTGGAATTCCTCGTCGTTGACGACGGCGATCGGAGCTGCGGTTTCGACGTTGCGGCGCGCGATGCGCGAACCGGTGACAACGATCAGACCTTCGGCTTCATCGGGAGCGGCCTGAAGGGCGGGCTCCTGATCGGTCAGGTCATCGGTGTTGTTGGTGGCGGTAGTCTGAGCCGCCAGCGGAGCGGCCATCATGGCACCCGCCATGATGGTGCCGGTCAGCAAGGAGGCCTTGGTGAAGCGATAAGACATTGCAATCCCCTCATATGCGGGAGGCCGGAGGGCGTCCCGATCGCATGAAAACGGATTCAGACATGTGTCCGAATAGGGGCCCTCTATGATAAGGCGCTCGTATCGGGCAATGCATCCCACACCTTCGCAGATGCGGAAGCTTTCGAGTGTGACATTCGAGAGACACCGACTGCACCCCCTCTCCGAGGTCGCCGGGGATAGGCATAGTCGAATTTTAGAAAAGCATTTAAGGCGTTACAGCTCTGATGGAGATTTACGAATGACCCGCGCCATGAACGTCGCAGCCGAAAGCACCGAACCCTCTCTCATCCTTTCGCGACCCAGCACACGTTCTGCCGCGGCGATGCTTCTATTCGCCAGCCTCGCTTTCGCCTCGCCGATCGCAGCTCAAGATGGCACTGGAGAGAAGGATTTGCTCGCAGAACTGCAAGCCTGTCGCTCGATAGCGGTGCCGGCGGAGCGCCTCGCATGCTTCGACCGTGCTTCGGCTACGCTCGTCGAGGCGCGTGACAGCGGCGAGGTGCGCCTCGTCGATCGCGAGGAGATCCAGCAGACTCGGCGCGGCCTGTTCGGCTTCACCCTGCCCAAACTCGACATCTTCGGCAGCGGGAATGACGATGAAATCGACATGCTGGAATCGACGATAACCGGGGTCAGCCGCTATGGTCGCAACGGCTACCGGATCAAGATCGAGGAAGGAAGCGTCTGGCAAATCGACAGCGCTCCTTCGCGCCTTCGCATGCCCAGGCCGGGAGACGAGATCGTGCTTAAGAAGGCCTCGCTTGGATCCTTCTTCATTCGAATCGCTGGCCAGATCGGCGTGAAGGGGAAGCGCGTGGAATGAACGCGCCCCCGTCCGATAGAGGGCTGGGCAACGGATCAGCCTGTGCAGCGATCCGGTATTTCAGCAAGCGCCACGCAAGGGTGTTGCAATTGTGTTACTGATACCGTGCAATCATGCCGGTCATGCAGCATTCATCACCGCCGCGCTTGCCTTGCCTCTCGCCTCTATGCTTGTGTCCTCAGGCGGGTCGGAGCAGACCGACCTTCTTGTAGGGGATAATCCAGATGAAAACCACCTTCGCCACCGCGCGAGGCCGCGCCCTTCTTTGCGCGGGCGCAAGTTTTGCCGCACTAGCCCTTTCCACACCTGCATTCGCCCAGAATGCCGAAGACGACGGTACCGTCACTCCGGATTGCGCCGATGTGGACAATGATGGCGAATGCGATCCGTCCGCCGATGCCGGTGCGGGCGCGACGAGCAGCGGTCTGATCATCGTGTCCGGTACGCGTATCGCGCGGCCGAACCTCGACTCGCCGGTTCCCGTCACCTCGGTCGAGGCGTCGGAAATCCTCGACGATGGCGCCATCTCGCTCGGCGACGCGCTGAACGACCTTCCCTCGCTGCGTTCAACGTTCTCCTCGTCGAACTCGCAGCGCTTCATCGGCACGACCGGTGTGAACTTCCTCGATCTTCGCGGCCTTGGAACGAGCCGCACGCTGGTCCTCGTCAACGGTCGTCGCCACGTCACGTCGAGCGCGGGCGACTTCCAGGTCGACGTCAACACCATTCCCTTCGAACTGCTCGAGCGGACCGACATCATCACGGGTGGCTCTTCGGCCGTGTACGGTTCGGACGCCATCGCCGGGGTGGTGAACTTCATTCTCAAGCGCGATTTCGAAGGCCTTGAACTGAACGCCCAGGCCGGCATTTCCGAGCGTGGCGACAATGGCCGGTATTCCACCAGCCTCGCCTTCGGTCGCAATTTCGCGGACGGTCGCGGCAACATCGCCCTCGTCGGCGAATACAGCAAGATCGAAAGCGTCCTGAATTCGCAGCGCCCCGAAATTTCGGGCTTCGGACGGGGTTTCCGGTCCTTCATCACGGTCGATAGCGACACCGAACTGCCCAATTCGGACGGCAACCCCGACACGATCCTCGCCGATCGTCTGGTGTATGACTTCATCTCCGAAGGCGGTACGGTCGCTTCGTTCTGTCGTCGCGGCTTCGAAGCTCGTCAGCCCACCAGCTGCCCGACCGGCAATTCCTTCGGACGGTATCGCTTCGGTCAAGACGGCCGTCTCTTCTACGAGACCAATGGCCCGATTTTCGGTAGCTTCACGCAAGGCGGGACCGGTTCCACTCTCTCGGACGGTTCGCTTATTCCCGACATCGAACGCTACAACATCAATCTGCTCACCCATTTCGATGTCAGCGATGCGTTCCGCCCCTACCTCGAAGCGAAATATGCTCGCATCGAAGCCCTCGGCCAGGGTACGCCGACCTTCTTCAACAGCTTCTGTGGCGGCCTGAACGGCCTGTCGGGCCTCGATCCCAGCTGTACGAACGGCCTGACCTCCCCGCCCTTCTTCATCCGCTTCGACAATCCGTATCTGAACCCGGCCGATGCGGCGGTGATCCGGAACAACGTTCAGGGTGAACTGCTCCGGGCATTCGGTGCAGGTGGTTTGACAGCGGCATCGCAAGGCTTCTTCATCAATCGCAACAACAGCGATTTCGGCACCCGCAATGACAGCGTCGTGCGCGAAACCTATCGTGTGGTTGCCGGTGTCGAAGGCGATATCGCGGCCAACACGCGGTACGATGTTTCGTTCAATTACGGTCGGTTCGAAAGCGAGCTCCTCGCTCAGAACCAGATCATCTACCAGAACACCCGTAATGCTCTCGACGCCGTGCGTGCCCCGTCGGGCCAGATTGTCTGCCGTATCAATGCGGACGCCGATCCCAGCAATGACGATCCGGCCTGTTCGCCGCTCAATGTCCTCGGTGCCGGTGCTCCGAGCCAGGCCGCGCTCGATTACATTCTTGTCGACGCTGGGCTGAGTGAGCGTGCGGAACAGTAC
>LUMV01000572.1_pt1 | contig 13347 bp, 12 predicted proteins | sample 729731 | NCBI WGS metagenome assembly LUMV01 (sample SAMN03860301, study PRJNA289734) | marine metagenome | biome: seawater column; feature: ocean; material: water; isolation source: Red Sea water column Station 192 - depth 200m | place: Saudi Arabia: Red Sea | collected 2011-10-15 | depth 200 m
GGCAAAGATCGACGCCGAGGCGCTTAAGGCGCGGATCGCCGGCATCCGCAAGGATGTGCATCAGGTGCAGCCCGCCGCGATCAGCATTACTAACGCCACCGAGTATGGCTTGGCGTGGCGGCCGGACGAGGTGGGTGAGATCAGCGAAATTGCGCGGGCCAACGGCATGAAGCTGCATATGGACGGCGCGCGTTTCGCCAATGCGGTCGCCTTCGCCGGCTGTTCGCCCGCTGATGTGACATGGCGCGCCGGGGTCGATGCGCTGTCTTTCGGTTTCACCAAAAACGGTGCGATGATGGCTGAGGCACTGGTTTTCTTTGGTGGCAGCGGCGGTGCGGGCGTTCGCGAGCTCAAGAAGCGCGGCGGACATCTGCTCAGCAAGGGACGCTTCGTCGCCGCGCAGATCCGCGCTATGCTGAAGGACGATCTGTGGCTCGCGAATGCGCGCGCCGCCAATGCCGGCGCGCAGGCGCTCGCGCAGGCGTGCGGCGACCGGCTGATGCACCCCGTCGAGGCGAACGAACTCTTCGTGCGGCTGAGCGCCGAGGAAGCCGCCGACCTGCGCGCCCTGGGCTTCGACTTTTACGATTGGGGCGAGGGCGCCGCGCGTCTCGTCACCAGCTGGGACCAGGATGCCGCCGCGGTGGCGCCGCTCGCCGCCGCGATCGCGGCGCTATGACCGCACCGTCGGCGTCGCTGCTCAGCCCGCGCGTCCTGCTTCCCTTTGCGCTGGTGACGCTGATCTGGGGATCGACCTGGATCGTCATCAAGGGACAGCTTGGCATTGTGCCGCCGAGCTGGTCGGTCACCTATCGTTTCGCGGTTGCGGCGGCGGCGATGTTCGCCTTTGCCGTCGTCCGCCGCGAGCGATTGATGCCGGGTCCGCGCGCGCTGGCATTTGCCGCCATGCTCGGCGTCGCGCAATTCGCCTTCAACTTCAATTTCGTCTACCGCGCCGAGCAGCATATCACGTCGGGGCTGGTGGCGGTGCTGTTCGCGTTGCTGATCGTTCCCAACACATTGCTCGGCCGCCTGTTCCTCCGCACACCGATCGAGGCGCGTTTTCTGGCGGGGGCGGGGATTGCGATCGTCGGGGTGGCGATGATGATCCTGCACGAATATCGCGCCGCCGCGCTCGATGCGCACGCCGTGCTGATCGGAACCGCGCTCACCCTGTCGGGGGTGCTCAGTGCCTCGGTTTCCAATGTGATGCAGGGGACGCATTTCGCGCGCGCGCAGTCGATGATCGTGATGATCGCGTGGGCCATGCTGTTCGGCGCGCTTGCCGACGGCGCCTTTGCGTGGATCACCACCGGTCCGCCGCGCATCGAGGCGACGCCGGCCTATATCGGCGGCGTCCTCTATCTCGGCGTCATTGCGAGCGCCGTTACTTTCCCGCTCTATTTCGGCGTCATCCGCGCGGTGGGGCCGGGCCAGGCGGCCTGGTCGAGCGTGCTGATCCCGATCATCGCGATGGGCTTTTCGACCGCGCTCGAGGGGTATCACTGGGCGCCGCTGTCGATCGCGGGCGGCGCGGTCGCGCTTGTCGGACTGGTGATCGCGGTCGCGAAACGGCCCGCCAAACCCTCAGTAAGCGGCAATATGGTGTCTTTGCCGGTCGAGCGCGACTAGCCCGCGCTGATCCGCTCGATATCGGCGCCGACCGCCTGCAGCTTTTCCTCCAGCCGCTCATAGCCGCGGTCGAGATGATAGACGCGGTTGACCTCGGTCTGGCCCTGCGCCGCCAGCCCCGCAATGATCAGGCTCATCGACGCGCGCAGGTCGGTCGCCATCACCGGCGCGCCGACCAGATGATCGACGCCGCGGACGATCGCGGTGCGGCCCTTGACCTGGATGTCGCAGCCCATGCGCGCCAGTTCGGGGACGTGCATGTAGCGGTTTTCGAAGATCGTCTCTGTAAACAGCGAGGCGCCCGTGCCGAGCGTCGCCATCGCCATGAACTGCGCCTGCATGTCGGTGGCGAAGCCGGGGTAGGGCGCGGTCGACAGTGTCACGGGTTCGGCGCGGCCGTCCATCGCGACGCGGATCCCGGCCTTGGTCGTCTCGACCGTCGCACCGGCTTCGCGCAGCGCGGCGAGCGTCGCTTCCATCTCGTCGGCCTTGGCACCGACCAGTTCGACGTCGCCCTGAGTGATCACCGCGGCGCAGGCGTAGCTGCCCGCCTCGATGCGGTCGGCCATCACGCGATAGGTCGCGCCATGCAGGCGGTCGACGCCTTCGATCGTCAGCGTTTCGGTTCCGATGCCGTCGATATGCGCGCCCATCGCGACCAGGCAGTTGCACAGATCGACGATCTCGGGCTCGCGCGCAGCGTTTTCGAGAACGCAGGTGCCCTTGGCGAGAACTGCCGCCATCACCGCATTTTCGGTCGCACCGACCGACACGACCGGGAAGGTGAATTTGCCGCCGGCGAGGCGCCCGCCGGGGGCGACGGCCTTCACATAGCCCGACGCGAGTTCGATCTCGGCGCCGAAAGCCTCCAGCGCTTTCAGATGCAGGTCGATCGGGCGATTGCCGATGGCGCAGCCACCCGGCAACGATACGGTGGCTTCGCCCGCGCGCGCCAGCAGCGGGCCGAGCACGAGGATCGACGCGCGCATCTTGCGGACGATGTCATAGGGCGCGACGGTCGAGGTGAGCGTCGTCGCGCGCGCGGTCATCACGCGGCCGAAATCTTCGGGCCGCGATCCTTCGATCGTCGTCGAACAGCCGAGCTGGTTGAGCAGATGCCCGAAGCCGTCGACGTCGGCGAGCCGCGGCAGGTTGCGCAGGGTCAGCGGCTCGTCGGTGAGCAGCGCACAGGGCAGAAGGGTGAGCGCGGCGTTCTTGGCGCCCGAGATGGGGATACGGCCCTTGAGTCGCTGGCCGCCGCGAATGACGATCTGATCCATCGGGCGTCTTTAGCGGATGCGTGGGTGCGTGCAAGCGGATGCGGTGGTCGGGTTGCGAGCGAAGCAGGATGTTTACGGCATCGTCATCCCGGGCTTGCACCCCGGCTTGCGCCAGCGAGCGCAAGGCGATTTGCCGCAACGTCCGCTCTCCAACCCAATGCCGCCACTCAGCCAAACGCCGCTGCAGTCGCCACCGACCCGCCATTTGTTGCAGCTTGCCAGCGGCGCCACGCTCGGCCAGACGGTTTTGAAATGAAACCAGAGGAGCGATGCATGAGCGGCGATTTCGATCAGGTGCGGGTCAGGCTGGCGACGGGGGTCGAGCTCGACGTTGTTGATATGGGGCCGCGCGATGCGCCGGTGCTGATCTTCCTCCACGGCTTTCCCGAATCGCACCGCACCTGGCGCTTTCAGCTGCCGCATTTCGCGCAGCATTTCCGCTGCATCGCGCCCGATCAGCGCGGCTATCGCGGGTCGTCGAAGCCGCAGGACGCCGCCTCCTACACCCCCGACAAGCTGATCGCCGACATCTTCGCGCTCGCCGATGCGCTGGATGTCGCCGATTTCACGGTCGTCGGGCATGATTGGGGCGGGGCGATCGCGTGGGGTGTGGCGCTCGGCGGTCAGACGGGGGGATTGCATCCCGAATGGTCGGGCCGCGTCACGCGGGCGGTCATCGCCAATGCGCCGCACCCCGCGATCTTTCAGCGCTTGCTGCTGACCAATGCCGAGCAGCGCGCCGCGAGCCAGTATATCCGTACCTTCCGCGATCCTGCCAGCGACGCGATCATCGAGGAGCATGGCATTGCGGGCATCCTGGCCCATGCCTTTGCGGGCAGGGTGCCGAGCGGCGGGATCCAGCCGCCCGACGAGATCGCCCGGCTGCTCAAGGATTGGGAGGATCGCGACACCTGCCGCGCGATGATCAACTGGTATCGCGGTTCGCCCGCCAATGTGCCCGCGATGGACGATCCCTATGCCGAGCCGCCCGCGATGCCTTTTCCGAAGCTGACGATCCCGACGCTGGTGATCTGGGCGCTCGACGATGTCGCGCTGCCGCCGTGCAATCTCGACGGCATCGAGGAACTGGGGCCCGATATCTCCATCGTGAAGGTGCCTGGATGCGGCCATTTCGTACCGTGGGAAGCGCCCGATGCGGTCAACGCCGCGATGGACGAATTTCTCGCCGCAAACTGACCGGCGTCGCCGTTTCGCGGAGCCCGAAAAACGGCGGACGACTGTAACAGTCGCCCGCCGGAGGGGTCGGTTTTGGGGTGCACCTTCAGTCCGTCCACTGGTTTGCGACCCAAAAACTGAAGGTGCGATTTAACCATAGATTTGGCCTATATTGCAGGCTTTCAGATTCTCCCGCATTCGGCATATTCGCTGGATGAACGCGGGAGAAGTCAGGGCAATCGCCAAGGTCGACCGGATCGACGGCCCGAGCAGTTGGACGGTGTCTGGCGATTGTCACATGCTGATCCTTTACGAAGCGGGCAGCTACCACTGGCTTGAAACATGGCTCGACGGACGGCGGACATCGCTGGGCGATCCGATCCCCGGCGAAATGTGGCTGGCGCCCTTCGGTCACGAATATCGTGCGACGGCGCAGGGCGGCGCGGTGCGGAGCATCGAGGTCGAAATTCCGCATCACCGGCTCGCCGTTTCGCCCCATGCGCGGGCGATCGCGGGGCATGACGATCCGGCGATGGCGGCACTTGTCCGCGCGCTGGTGGCCGGCGATGCCCAGTCGGGCGACGCGCTGATCGCTGCGATCGCCGAACGGCTCGCAACCACCGCAACGCTTCCGGTGCAGCCGGGCATCGCGCGCCGTATCGACGATTTGATGCGCTATATCCAGAAGGGCCTCGAAACCCAGCTGTCGGTCCACGAGCTTGCCGAGGAAGCGGGCATGTCGGTCAATAATCTGATCGTGCAGTTCGCGCGCGCGACGGGGCGCACGCCGGCGCAATATGTGCTGCACCAGCGGCTGCGTCGGGCTTGCTGGTTCCTGCTCAACCGGCCGCTGAGTGTCGCCGAAATCGCCTTTGCGACGGGCTTTTCGAGTCACGCGCATCTTTGTGCTGTGTTTCGGCGCAGGCTTGCTATGTCTCCCGGCCAGTGGCGCAAACTTATGAAGGGGAGGGCAAGCGTCGATGGCGAGGACCAATCTGTTTCGGGCGCGTGACGCGCACGGCCATGCGCCGGTCACCTATATCGAGCTGTTCTTCGACCTCGTTTTCGTCTTCGCGATAACCCAGCTTTCGCACGGTCTGCTCGCGCATCTGTCGCTGATGGGGGCGTTGCAGGCGCTGATCCTGCTGTTCGCGGTCTGGTGGGTGTGGATTTACACGACCTGGGTTGCGAACTGGCTCAACCCCGACCGCGCCAATGTCCGCCTCATGCTGATCCTGCTGATGCTCGCGGGGCTCGCGCTGTCGAGCGCCATTCCCTATGCGTTCGGCAAGAATGGCTGGCTGTTCGCCGCGGCCTATTGTTCGATGCAATTGGGGCGGTCGCTTTATGTCGTCTGGGCAAGCTGGGGGATCCACGACGGGCGCGCCCGCAATTTCGCGCGCATCGCCTTCTGGTCGCTGCTCACCCTGCCTCTGTGGATCGCGGGCTGCTTCGCGGATGCCGAGGTGCGGATGCTGTGCTGGGCGGCGGCGCTCGCCATCGAATATGCCGGTCCCTTCGCCTTTTTTGCGACGCCCGGGCTGGGCCGGTCGAACGCGGCCGACTGGGACATCGCCGGGGCGCATATGGCCGAACGCTGCGCGCTGTTCATCATCATTGCGCTGGGTGAGGGGGTGCTCGTCACCGGGGCGACCTTTGCAACGTTGCCGCAGGACGCGCTCCACTGGGCGGCTTTCGCGACCTGCTTTCTCGGCAGCGCGGCGCTGTGGTGGCTCTATTTCGACACCGGCGCGGTGCGCGGGAGCAAGCTGATCGAGGCGAGCGGCGACGCCGGGCTGCTCGCGCGCAATGCCTATACCTATTGGCATATCCCGATCGTCGCCGGGCTCGTCGTCTCTGCGGTCGCCGACGAAATGCTGCTCGCTCACCCCAAGGGGCATATCGAGCCGGCCTATCTCGCCGTTGCCGTCGGCGGCGCGCTACTCTTCCTCGTCGGCAATATGGGGTTCAAGCGCGCGACGAACGACCGGCCGCTGCCGCCCTTTTCGCATATGCTCGGCTGCGCGCTGCTGCTCGCGATCGGCGCCGCGGCCTGGTTCGGCCATTGGCAGCCGCTGACGCTCGGCATGGGAATTTTCGGCGCGCTGTTGTTCACCGCGATCTGGGAATGGGGATCGCTCAACGGCGGCTGGCAGCGCTGGGCGCCGGGACTTGGCCGGCTATTCGGCGCCGATCCCGATGCCTAGCCGGATGTTTCAGGGGAGGAATCCATGTCGCACACCATGATCATGCTCATCGCCGCGCTGGCCCTGCTGGTCCTGCTGCGCCTGTCCATTCGCGACGCCGCCCGCGCGACCCGGCTGTTTCTGGTCCTGTGGTTGGTCGTATCGGTCGCCAATCTGCTCTTCGGCGTGCTTTCGGCCGGCTATGGCTGGGGCGAGGAGGCGATGGTGTGGCTGCTCGTCTTCGGCGTCCCCGCGGCGTTCGCGCTGATCACACAGCGGTTCAGGGCGTCCCTGGACATAGCGGCACGAACAACCGACGCGCGCGGCATAGGCCGAGCCGAGTTCGGCCTGCGCCTTGAACGACGGAAATTGCCAGATCAGGAAGATCAGCAACAGGACGCCGAACCCCGCCGCCCATGGCAGGCAGCCGCCCCAGCGGCTCGCTCCGCGCCTGCGGCCGTGCAGGCGGCGCGGCACTTCCGGGCGCTCGCCGGTCGGCGTCGGCGCCGCAGCAGGTTCGCCCGTTGCCGTTTCGGGTGGGTTGGTGTTACTCACGGGCGGCCATGATCACGAAAAAACTCCTGCTGGCAAGTGCCGCGCTCGCGCTCCTGGGTGGCTGGTCGCTCACGCACGCCGCCGGGCAGGGCAGCATGGCGCCGCCTGCACCGGCACCGCGGCTGGGTGCATCGCTCGACGATGTCGTGCCGGTCGCTGCGTCGCCCGCGCTCCCGGCGCTCGATCCGGTGGTGAAGGCGAAGGCCGATGCGCTGTTCGACGATGCCGGCGATGTCGGCGAGACGCGCGCGCTGTTGGTCCTGCGCGACGGAAAGCCGATCTACGAACGCTATGGCGCCGGCTTCGGCCCCGATACCAAGCTTATAAGCTGGTCGATGGCCAAGAGCATCACCGCGGTGCTGACCGGCTTTCTGGTCGCCGACGGCCAATTGTCGCTCGACGGCCCCGTGCCGGTCGCGGCATGGCAGCGCAGCGGCGATCCGCGCGGTGCGATTACGCTCAGGGATATGCTGCACATGTCATCGGGCCTCGAACATGTCGAGGAAGGCGACCCGGTGTGGCGCGGCGACACGGTCGACATGCTGTTCGGCAAGGGCGCGCAGGATATGGCCGCCTTTGCCGAGGGCAAGCCGGCGATCGCCAAGCCGGGCGAAGTCTTCAACTATAGTTCGGCGACCAGCGTCATCCTTGCCGATATCCTGACCGATGCGCTGACCCCGTCGTCGAACCCCGACGCGCGGCGCGACGCGATGCTCGATTTCATCCACGGCCGCCTGACCGAGCCGCTCGGCATGACCAGCCTGACCCCCGAATTCGACGCGCATGGCACGATGGTCGGCGGATCGATCATGCATGCGACCGCACGCGACTATGCGAAGTTCGGCGAATTCCTGCGCAATCATGGGGTTGCGAACGGCCAGCGCCTGCTCCCCGAAACCTGGATGCGCTTCATGCTGACGCCGTCGCCCAACGATGCCGGCTATGGCGGGCACATCTGGCTCAACCGGGCACGGCCCGCGGGCGTGGGGGCGGCGCTATGGCCCGATCGCGGGCCGAACGACCTGTTCGCCTGCATCGGGCATCAGGGGCAATATATCATCGTGTCGCCGTCTCAGCGGATCACGATGGTGCGGCTCGGCATAACGAAGGACAAGCAGTTCCCGGCGCTCCGCCGCCATCTCGCCGATCTGACTGCCGCGCTCTAAGGCGCTACGCCGCGATCGTCAGAGCAGGAATTCGCCGGTCAGCGTCGTGACGCAGCGACCCGAAAGCTCGACCTGATCGCCATCGATATGACAGCCGACGCGTCCACCGCGCTCGCTCGCCTGCCAGGCGGTGAAGCGGTCACGCGCCAGTCGGCGGGTCCAATAAGGGGTGAGGACGCAGTGCGCCGACCCGGTGACGGGGTCTTCGTCGATCCCCGCGCTTGGCACGAACACGCGGCTCACCACGTCGGCGTCCGCGGGGTCGCCCGCGCCGTCGGCGGTGGCGATCGCCTGTACGTCGCCCAGCGCTTTGAGCGCCGCCATGTCGGGCGCCAGCGCGCGCACCTCGCGCGGATCGGCATAGACCAGCAGCGCATAGCGCCCGTCATGCCACAGCGTTTCGACCGGCGACCCGCCGACCGCGGCTGCGATCTTTGCCAGCGGCTTGGGTTCGGGGCGATAGGCGGGCAGGCGCATGCGATATCCGTCCTCGTCATCGCGCGCGACAACGAGGATGCCCGCGTGGCGCGTGCGAAAACGCATGTCGCCGCGCCACTGGGCGGTGGTCAGCAGCACATGTCCGCTCGCCAGCGTCGCGTGGCCGCACAGAGCGACCTCTTGCTTGGGCGTGAACCAGCGCAGTTCGTAATCGGCCTCGCTCGTTTCGTCGGGAACGACGAAGGCGGTTTCGGACAGATTATTCTCCGCCGCGATCGCCTGAAGCATCGCGTCGCTCATCCATTCGTCGAGCGGCATGACGGCCGCCGGATTGCCCTCGAACGCCCGCTCGGCAAAGGCGTCGACGCGCGTGATCGGCAGGCGGCGCCAGCTCATGGGTAGAGCAGTCCGCTCGTCCAGCCATCGCCCGCGCGCACGAACAACGTGCGTTCGTGCAGGCGATGCGCCCGGTCCTGCCAGAATTCGATTCGCTCGGGCGTCACGCGCCAGCCCGACCAGCGTGGCGGACGCGGCACGTCCTGTCCTTCGAAGCGCGCCTGCATTTCGGCAAAGCGGCTTTCGAAGCTTTCACGCGCGTCGAGCGGACGCGACTGCTGGCTGGCCCAGGCGCCGAGCTGGCTGTCGCGGCTGCGCGTCGCGAAATAGGCATCGGCGGTTGCGTCGTCGACGGTCGATACCGGGCCTTCGATGCGAATCTGTCGGCGCAGCGACTTCCAGTGAAAGAGCAGGGCGACATGCGGGTTCGCCGCAAGCTCGCCGCCCTTGCGGCTGTCGAGATTGGTGTAGAAGACGAACCCGTCGGGGCCATGCCCTTTCAGCAGGACCATCCGCACCGACGGATGGCCGTCCGCCGTCGCGGTCGCCAGCGCCATCGCATTGCTGTCATTGGGTTCACTCGCGCGTGCCTCGCCATACCATAGGTCGAATAGCGCGAAAGGATCGGTCGTCGTCATGCCGGCTCAATACTCCGCGTCGCGCCTCTGGTCGAGCAAAAGCGTCGGGAACTTGACCCTCTGCGCAGCCATTACCACATGGCGCGCAATCGGCCCTTCACGGCCAGTCACTTATCGGGCTACAGGAGACAGATGGCAGATCCCTATTCCACCCTCGGCGTGGCGAAAAACGCGAGCGAAGCGGAAATCAAATCCGCTTATCGCAGGCTTGCAAAAGAGCTGCATCCCGACCGGAACAAGGAAAATCCGAAGGCGTCGGAGAAATTCTCCGACGTCACCAAAGCCTATGACCTGTTGTCCGACAAGGAAAAGCGCGCGCAGTTCGATCGCGGCGAAATCGATGCAGAGGGCAATCCCGCCATGCCGTTCGGTTTCGGAGGTGGCGGCGGCGGCTTTCGGGGCGACCCGCGCGGCGGGCCGCAGGGGGGCTTCGGCGGTTTTGGTGGCGAGGGCGCCGACTTCGGCGACATATTCGAAGGCCTGTTCGGCGGTCGCGGTGGTGGCGGCGGATTTGGTTTCGGCGGAGGACGCAGCGCACCGCCGCAAAAAGGCGCCAATGTCGCCTATCGGCTGAGCGTTTCGTTCGTCGACGCGGCGACCCAGGCGATGCAGCGGATTACGCTTGCCGATGGCAAGACGATCGACCTCAAGCTGCCGGCCGGGGTCGAAACCGGAACGCAGATGCGCCTTGCGGGCAAGGGTCAGCCGGGCCCCGGAGGCAATGGCGACGGCATCGTGACGATCAGCGTCAAGGATCATCCCTTCTACGAACGCGAGGGCGACAATATCCGGCTCGACTTGCCGATCACGCTGAACGAAGCGGTCAAGGGTGCGAAGATCAAGGTGCCGACCGTCGACGGACCGGTGATGTTGTCGATCCCCGCGGGTTCCTCATCAGGCAAGGTGATGCGCCTCAAGGGCAAGGGGTTCAGCAGCAAGGGCGGCGGCCGCGGCGACCAGCTCGTCCGGTTGATGGTGGACATTCCTTCGGGCGACACCGCACTCGAAAAGGCGCTCGAAGGCTGGACCGATACGCGGCCGGTGCGGGCCGATCTTGGCGTGTGATGCGTGGTTGAACGTCCCGGGCAGCAAGACGCCGCAGCGCTCGAACGTCAGGTCGCCGAAGAGGTCGGCAGGGAATTTCTGGCCGAAGGCCACTCGCCCCATTCGCCCGAGGCACGCGCCGAGCGCGCCAAGCGCATGCACCTGCGCGGGCGGGCGCAGGGCGTCATCGAACGCGGACGCGAAACGCTCGGCCCCGGGACGCGCATCTTTCGCGTCGCGCGCCGGGTGGTGGTCGGCACCTACACCGACGGGTTCATCCACGCCGGAAATCTTGCCTATCTTGCGCTGATCGCGCTCTTTCCCTTCTTCATTCTGCTCGCTGCGGTGCTCAGTCTCGTGGGCGGCGCTTATGGCAGCGAGCGGGCGATCGAAGCGGTCTTTTCGACGATGCCGCCATCGGTTGCGCGCGCGCTCGCGGGGCCGATCGCAGAGGTAATGAGCGCGCGGACGGGCATTTTCCTCTGGCTCGGCGCGCTCGTCGCGCTGTGGACCGTCGGCAGCCTGATCGAAACGATCCGCGACATCTTGCGCCGCGCCTACGGCACCCATTTTTCCAAGGGCTTTTTCCACTATCGGCTGGTGTCGATCGGCATCGTCACCGGCGCGGTCGTGCTGATGCTGATCTCGTTCAGCATGCAGGTGCTGATCGTCGGCATCGAACAGTTCGTCGAGCGCGTCCTGCCCTCTGCCTATCAGTCGGCGGGCGTCGTCGCCATTTCGCGCGGCGTATCGGGGTTGGGGCTGTTCGCCGCCATCTATTTTCTCTTCCTGTCGCTGACGCCGTCGAAATATCGCGGGCGACAATTTCCCAAATGGCCCGGCGCGCTCTTCACCACCCTGTGGTGGATGGCGGTCACCCTGGCGCTTCCGCCTTTGCTCGCCAGCCTGTTCCGCTATGACGCGACCTACGGCAGCCTTGCCGGCGTCATGATCGCGCTGTTCTTTTTCTACCTCGTCGGATTGGGTATGGTGATCGGCGCCGAACTCAATGCAGCGCTCGTCGAGGTTGAGGATTTGGGCCACGACGCTATTGGGCGCGTCGACGATATTGTGGTCGGTAACGACAAGACCGGAGAATGACATGGGGCTGATGAAAGGAAAGCGCGGGCTGATCATGGGGCTTGCGAACGACAAGTCGCTTGCCTGGGGCATCGCGAAGGCCCTGCATGCGCAGGGCGCCGAACTTGCCATTTCCTATCAGGGCGAGGTGATGGAAAAGCGGGTGAAGCCGCTCGCCGACCAGCTTGGCTGCGATTTCCTGATCGATTGCGACGTCAGCGACATGGCCAATCTCGACCAGGCTTTTGCCACGCTCGCGGCGCGCTGGCCCACGATCGACTTCATCGTCCACGCCATCGGCTATACGAACAAGGAGGCGCTGCGCGGCGCCTATGCCGATGTCGGGCTCGAAGACTTTCTGATGACCATGAACATCAGCGTCTACAGCTTCACCGCGGTCGCCAAGCGCGCGGCGGCGATGATGGCGCCCTATGATCCCGAAACGGAGCAGGGGGGCGGCGCGATGCTGACGCTCAGCTATTATGGCGCCGAAAAGGTCATTCCGCATTACAATGTGATGGGCGTCGCGAAGTCGGCGCTCGAAACCAGCGTCAAATATCTCGCCAACGACTATGGGCCGCAGGGCATTCGCGTCAACGCGATCTCGGCGGGACCGATCAAGACGCTGGCGGCGAGCGGAATCGGCGATTTCCGCCTGATCCTGAAGTGGAACGAATATAACGCGCCGCTGCGTCGCAATGTGACGATCGACGACGTCGGCGGCTCGGCGCTCTATCTGCTCAGCGACCTGTCGAGCGGCGTCACCGGCGAAACCCATCATGTCGATGCGGGCTACCACACCATCGGCATGAAGCAGGAAGACGCACCGGACATCGCGCTTGCCTGATGCGATCGCGGTCCGCCGCCATCCGGTGCCGATCCCCGCGTGACGTGGCTGAGCGCGCTTGAATTGCGGCGCGATTCCCGCCATCGGCGGGGCATGGATTTCGCGCTCGCCTTCGATCATGTCCAGATCGCCATTCCGGTGGGCGGCGAAGCGCGGGCGCGCGCTTTCTATGGCGCGCTTCTCGGCCTCGCCGAATTGCCCAAGCCCGCCGACATGGCGGCGCGCGGGGGCTGCTGGTTTGCGCTTGGCGACCGGCAATTGCATCTGGGGGTCGAGGGCGATTTCCGGCCTGCCAGAAAAGCGCATGTCGCGCTCGCCACCGACGCGCTCGACGAGTTGCGCGCACGGGTCGAGGCGCATGGTCATCCGACGAAGGATGACAGCCCCGTCGATGGGCGTTACCGTTTTTTCACCGAAGATCCCTTCGGCAACCGCATCGAGTTCATGGACAGGACGCCGCGCACATGAGTTTCAACAGCTTCGGTCGCGTTCTGCGTTTCACCACCTGGGGCGAAAGCCACGGGCCTGCTTTGGGGGCCACGGTGGACGGCTGCCCTCCCGGTGTGACGATCACCGAAGAGATGATCCAGCACTGGATGGACAAGCGTAAACCCGGGCAGAACAAATACACCACGCAGCGCCGCGAGGCGGATGAGGTGCGGATCCTGTCGGGCGTGTTCGAAGGTGTCACCACCGGCACGCCGATCCAGCTGATGATCGAGAACACCGACCAGCGGTCAAAGGACTACGGCGACATCAAGGACAAGTTCCGCCCCGGTCACGCCGACATCACCTATTTCCAGAAATACGGCATCCGCGATTATCGCGGGGGCGGTCGCGCATCTGCCCGGGAGACCGTTATGCGAGTGGCCGCGGGCGGAATTGCGCGGAAATATCTCAGCAAACAACTGGGGCTGCGTATTTACGGTTACCTTGCCCAGCTCGGGCCACTTGAGTTGGGCGCGCACA
>LUMV01000918.1_pt1 | contig 13342 bp, 16 predicted proteins | sample 729731 | NCBI WGS metagenome assembly LUMV01 (sample SAMN03860301, study PRJNA289734) | marine metagenome | biome: seawater column; feature: ocean; material: water; isolation source: Red Sea water column Station 192 - depth 200m | place: Saudi Arabia: Red Sea | collected 2011-10-15 | depth 200 m
GTTGTAATAAGGGGCGACGCACAGGCCCGCCGCCGCCCCGGCCTTCCTCGCGAACTGCATGTGGAGCAGCGCGTTCTTGGTATCGTTACTGCCGCAGCCCGCGATCACCGGCACGCGGCCCGCCGCCTGTTCGATGCAGACTTCGATCACCCGGTGATGCTCCGCATTCGACAGCGTCGATGCCTCGCCCGTGGTGCCGCAGGGGACGAGGCCCTTGCTGCCATTCTCGATCTGCCAGTCGATCAGCTTGCGATAAGCGACCTCATCGAACGTCCCGTCGCGAAAAGGAGTCGCCAGAGCGGGAATCGAACCTGTGAACATTTACCCGTATCCTGCGTTAGGGGCATGACAATGCGAGCGAATTCGCCGCATCGACGCGATTTCATTCAGCGCCTGATAATGAGCGGGGGGACACTATGTCCAGCATGGTACTCAAAACAGTTTTCAAGACCGCAATTCTCGCCGGCACCGCTCTGGCAGCCCCTTCGATCGCAACCGCGCAGGACGGATCGAGCTGGGATCGCGCGCGCAGCAATCTCGTCGCCGAACAGCCGGGCCGGATGGCGCCCGCGATCGAGCGATGGGAATATCTGATCGGTCAAGACGGGTTGCCGTTTTCGACCTATGCCAATTTCATCACGACCTATGAGGGCTTCCCCCAGCAGGACCGGTTGCAGCGCCGCGCGGAAGCCGCGCTCGATCGCGATCCGGTGTCGCCGGAAGAGCTGGTCGCCTTTTTCGACCGCAATCCGCCGATCACCAACAGCGCGAAGGCGCGCTACGCCCTGGCGCTGGGCACGCAGAACCGGCCCGAGGCCTATGACGTGGCACGCGCGGCATGGCGTGGCGGCACGATGAGCGGCACGTCGGAGGCCTATATCCAGGGTCTTTACGGTACGCGCTTCTCCGCCGAGGATCAGGATGCGCGCATGGACGCGCTGCTGTGGCAGGGCGACAGCGAAGGTGCCGCGCGCCAGGCGGTCCGCGTCTCGCCGCAAAATCGCGGCCTCGCGATGGCGCGCCTGTCGCTGTTGCAGGGCTCGATGCCGGACACCTCCGCCCTCGCCCCGAATATCGCGCGGAGCGATCCGGGCTATGTTTACAATCTCGTGCGCCATTACCGCACGTCGCGCCAGCTGCCGCAGGCCGTGGCTCTGCTGACCAGCCGCCCGAGCTTCGAGGAACCCGCGTTCGATTCCGAAGCGATGATCGGCGAAATGCTGAGCGTCGCGCGGGGCGCCAGCTCGGGCCAGGCGGCGCAGATCGCCGGATCGGTCGACGATCTGTTCGCGCCGGGCTTCGATGTCAGCACGGGTAGCTATCGCCTGCGCGACGATTACACGTCGCTGATGTGGCTCGGCGGCACGTCCGCGCTGTGGGATCTGGGCGACGGACGCCGCGCCGCGCCGCTCTTCTACCGTTACGGCGCCGCCGCACAGACGCCGCAGACGCGGTCCAAGGGGTTCTACTGGGCCGGTCTCGCCGCCAAACGCGCCGGAATGGCGGACGAGGCGAACCGCTATTACGAAATGGCGGCGGAATATCCGGACCGGTTTTACGGCCAGCTCGCGCTCAAGGAACTGGGCCGCCCCGTGCCGAAGCTTGCCGCCGACAATCTGACCGTGCCCAGCCCGGAAGCGCGCCAGGCCTTCGCCTCGCGCCCGATCGTCGCGGCGGTGCGCGAAGTGGCGCGCGATGCGCCGTGGCGCACCGGCATCCAGTTCTATCGCGAGCTCGCTCAATCGGCGGACACGCTGGAAGAACACCAGATGGTCGCCGACCTCGCTCGCGAGATCGGCCGCCGCGATCTGGCGGTGAATGTCGCCGAAGCCGCCGGGGCCGACGGGCACGACGAATTCGTGACGCAGGGCTTCCCGGTCCTGCCGCTGCCGCCGGGCGCTGAATTCACGCTGGTGCACGCCATTGCGCGACAGGAAAGCCAGTTCGCCCAGAACGCGATCAGCCATGCGGGTGCGCGTGGCCTGATGCAGCTGATGCCGCCCACTGCGCGCGAAGAAGCGCAGAAGGCCGGCATGACCTACATGACATCCTCGCTGATCGACGATGCGAGTTACAACATCCGCCTCGGCTCGAACCACATCACCCGGCTCGTCAGCTATTACGACGGCAGCTATCCGCTGGCCTTCGCGGCCTACAATGCGGGGCCCGGCAATGTGAACAAGTGGCTGCGCGCGAACGGCGATCCGCGCACCGGATCGATTAGCTGGGTCGAATGGATCGAGAAGATCCCGTTCTTCGAAACCAAGAACTACGTCCAGCGCGTGATCGAAAACGCCGCCGTCTACGAACAGCTCTATCCCGAGCGGACGGCCTATGGCCGCGCACGCTCGGCAGGTGACTTCCTGCGCTGATATCGGATAGGAGGCGGGCAATGCCTGCCTCCTCTTCGCCATCGAATCCGGGCGCTCCCCCGCGCAAAACCAATCCGATCAGCCCGGCGGGTTATGCCGCGCTGAAGGCGCGCTACGATCACCTGCTCGGCACCGAACGCCCCGCCATCGCGGAGATCGTGAACTGGGCCGCGGGCAATGGCGATCGCAGCGAGAACGGGGACTATCTCTACGGCCGCAAGCGGATGCGCGAAATCGATCGCGAGCTGGGCCATCTGGCGCGCCGGATGAAGGCGTCGCGCGTCATCGAACCGCATGAGCAGGTCGACCGGTCGCGCGCATTCTTCGGCGCGACGGTCACGCTGGCCGACGAGGACGACGAACGCCGCATCGTGACGCTGGTGGGCGATGACGAGCAGGATGCGGGCACCGGCAGGATCGGGTGGACCAGCCCTCTGGCGCGCGCCTTGCGCGGTGCGGCGATCGGCGATCTGCGCACCGTTCGCCTGCCGGGCGGCGCCAAGGAATGGGAAGTGATGGAGATCGCTTATGACTAGGCTGGCGGTTCTTCTCCTGCTGGCGGTCGCCGCGCCGCTTCAGGCCAAACAGAGCCTCGGCGTGTTCGGCGATTGGGGCGCGTTTCGCGACGCGCTTCGCGCCGGCCCACGCTGCTATGCCATCGCCATGCCCGCTCCGAGCCGCCTGCAGCGCGATCACGAACCCTATGCGACGATCGCCACCTGGCCGCGCCGCAGTATCCGGGGCCAGGTCCATCTGCGCCTGTCGCGCACTATCCGCGCCAACGCCGCCATCACGCTGATCGTCAGCGGCAAGAGATTCGCGCTGAGCGGAAGCGGGGCAGACGCCTGGGCGCAGGATCGCGGCGGGGATGCCGCCATCGTCGCCGCCATGCGTTCCGCGGGCAGTATGACGGTCTCTTCCACCGATACGAGCGGGCGGCGCTTTTCGAACACCTACACGCTAGACGGCGCATCCTCAGCCATGGACGCCGCCACCATCGCCTGCGCCCGGCGCTAGACACGAAAAGGCCGGAGGCGCACGATGCGCCCCCGGCCCGTTTTTTCGTCGATCAGGCTGCGATCAGAAACGCAGACCGTAACCCACCATCACCTGGTGACGGTCGAGGTCGATCTCGCCCAGATCCTGGTCGGGCGCGTCGCCTTCGAAGTCCAGCTCGGCATCGCTGTAGTTCGAATAGCGGTATTCGATCTTGGCGAAGCTGTTGCCGCTCAGCGCGTATTCCGCACCGGCGCCGATCCGGAAGCCGTCGGTGTCGATCTTGGCGCGATATTCGTCACCGTCGAACGAGCTTTCGATGTTGTAGCGAGCGTTGGTGTAGCCGCCCTTACCGTAGATCAGGAGATCCGGCGCCGCGAGGAAACCGGCACGCGCACCGACATAGATGTCGCGGCCCGTCTCGACGTTGCCGAGGCCGAAGCCTTCGAAATCGCCATCGGTGAACTCGGTCTTCGCGGTGGAATCGCTCAGTTCCGCTTCGACACCGAGGGAAGCCGGTGAAGGGATCGTCGGCGCTCTGCGCCATGGCAGGGGCTGCAACCGCAAAGGTGGATGCAGCGGCGAGGAGGACAGTAATCTTCTTCATTGGTATTCTCCGTTATTCGCACGACCCTCGGCATCGTCTGTTATCCGGTGCGTCGCGTCGGGCACGGTAAGGAAACGGCGGTCGGAGCCGTGTGGTTTCATTAACGTCACACAACATGAAAGTGTTGCAGATTTGAAACATTCTTGCGGCCAGATTAACAGTCGCAGTCCAATCCCGTCACCCTGCGAAGGCCAGCCGTCGACTTACCGAGACACCATCGTGCCCTCGCCTGCCGCCGCTTTCAAATTGGTCCGGACATCGCTATATGCGCGGTTCCCATGGCCGATACGAACCTCATGAGCATCCCCGGGCAAGTGGACCCGGTTCCCGTCGCACGCGACATCACCCCGCGCGCCGACGGCCGCATCGACCTGCTCGGCCTGCCGCGCGAGCGGATCCGCGACCTGTTCGCCGAAGCCGGGCTCGACGAGAAACAGGCGAAACTGCGCGCCAAGCAGGTGTTCCACTGGCTCTATCATCGCGGCGTCACCGATTTCGATGCGATGACCGATATCGCCAAAACGATGCGCCCCTGGCTGGCGGAACGCTTCGTGATCGGGGGGCCCGACGTGGTCGAAGCGCAGCATTCCACCGATGGCACGCGCAAATGGCTGCTTAAGACCGATGACGGCCACGAATTCGAAATGGTCTTCATCCCCGATGCGGATCGCGGAACGCTGTGCGTTTCCAGCCAGGTCGGCTGCACGCTCAATTGCCGCTTCTGCCATACGGGCACGATGCGCCTGGTCCGCAATCTGACGCCGGGCGAAATCGTCGGCCAGGTCATGCTGGCGCGCGATGCGCTGGGCGAATGGCCCAAGGGAGCGATGGACGATCTGGGTGAGGAGAGCGAGAGCGCCTATACGTCCGACGGACGCCTGCTCACCAATATCGTGATGATGGGCATGGGCGAACCGCTCTATAATTTCGACAATGTCCGCGATGCGCTGCGCATCGTGATGGATGGCGACGGGCTTGCCCTGTCGAAGCGCCGGATCACTCTGTCGACCAGCGGCGTGGTGCCGATGATGGCGCGCTGCGGCGAGGAGATCGGCGTCAATCTGGCCGTATCGCTTCACGCGGTCACCAAGGATGTCCGTGATGAGATCGTGCCGATCAACAAGAAATACGGCATCGAGGAATTGCTGCAGGCCTGCGCGGATTATCCCGGCGCGTCGAATGCGCGGCGCATCACGTTCGAATACGTCATGCTGAAGGACAAGAACGATAGCGACGAGGATGCACGCGAGCTCGTCCGCCTGCTGCGCCAGTACGATCTGCCCGCCAAGGTGAACCTGATCCCCTTCAATCCCTGGGGCGGCGCGCCCTACGAATGTTCGACCCCTGAACGCATCAAGTGGTTTTCGAACATCGTCTTCGAAGGCGGCATCAGCGCGCCCGTCCGCACGCCGCGCGGCCGCGACATCGACGCTGCCTGCGGCCAGCTGAAAACCACGGCGGAAAAGAAAAGCCGCGCGCAACGCGATCGCGAGGCGGCGGAAAAAGCGCAGACCGTCGAGGCTTGATCGCATGACCGAAAAGCGGGGCGGGCTGACGATGTGGCGCTATCGCCGTCGCTTCAAGCTCGCCGGCCAGTCCGGCCGCGTCACTCTTCGTTCGCGCACGGACGGGCTATTCAGCACGCTCGAACTCGAAGGGTGGCCGGTCGCCGAGGACTGGACCCCCGCGATCGGGCCCGGCGCGATAAGAAATCACCTGCTGGAAACCACGCTGCCCGATGGATCGGCGTTGGCGGTCGAAGCGGGTTATATCAGCTCGCTCAATATGGGGATCGCGGTCCGCCAGGACGGCCGTCTGGTGCATGAAAGCCACCCCGGACGTGCCATCGCCTATCCGGAAAAATATCGCGAACAGATGGCCGCCTTTACAGACGGGTCGATGAGCGATGCGTTCAAACAGAACGCGACAGGCGGCGCGCATTCCGACATCGATTTCGGCGCGTTCAAACGAAATCGCATCCCGCTCGCCGTCGATATCATCCTGGGACTGCTGTTCTTCGTCATTGCCAAATACACCGACCTGACGACCGCCGCCATCGTCGGGGCGGGTCTCGGTCTGGTGCTGCTCGTCGCGCAGAAGATCACGAAGATCGACCTGCTCGGCGGGCTGGCGCTGTTCGGGATCGCATTGATGCTTGCATCGGCAGGTCTTGCCCTGCTGTTCCAGTCGGACGACGCGGTGAAATACCGCACCACAGTGATCGGCCTGATCAGTGCCGGCCTGTTCCTGGCGGACGGATTGCGCGGCGGAAACGGTCTGGCGATCCGGCTGAGGAACTATCTCCCCTATCGCGGTATCGATGCCGGGCGGCTCGGCATCGGCATGGGACTGATGGGCGCGGTCATGGCCGCCCTCAATCTCCTCGTCGCCCTCTACACCTCGACCGATGTCTGGCTGTTCTATAGCACTTTCGCCGATTTCGTTGTGTCGATGGGTTTGATCCTGCTGGTCTTTCAGTATGCGCAAGGCAAAATCTGGCGCGATGCCTATCCGCCATACCGGCAGCCGGAAATGGCGGAGTGACGATGGGTGGAGGCGATCCCGCCACGCTCGCTTTTTATCAGGCGCAGGCACCGCGCTATACGCTGAGCTTCGGTCAGGCGCCCAGCCGTCATCTCGATCCCTTTCTCGACCGGTTGGAACCGGGGGTCCGCGTGCTCGAACTGGGCTGCGGCGGCGGGCGCGACGGGGCGCGGATCGTCGAACGCGGCTTCGATCTGGACGCGACCGACGGGGTTTCCGCAATGGTGCGAAAGGCGAACGAACGCTTCGACCTCGGCGCGCGGGTGATGCGCTTCGACGAACTGGACGCGGTTTCGGCGTATGATGCGGTATGGGCGCATGCCTGCCTGCTCCATGTTCCGCGCATGAACCTGCACGGCGTGCTCGCCGCGATTCGGACCGCGTTGAAGCCGGGGGGCTGGCATTACGCCAGCTACAAGCTCGGCTCCGGCGAAGGGCGCTGCCTGCTCGGCCGGCTGCATAATTTTCCCGACGCCGCCTGGATCGAAAGCGTCTATCGCGATGCGGGCTTCGTCATCGCCGCCAGCGAGGTGTTTCGCGGCGAAGGCGCCGATGGGACCGTGCGCGATTGGATCGCGCTCACGGTCAAGGTAGAGGATCGCTCATGAGTACCCCTATCCTTACCGCTATCTGTACTGGTCAGCCCAAGCCCTTCCGCGGGGACGAGACCAGCGCGATCGACAAGCATCCGGTCGAAGGCCGGGTCGCGATCGGTCGGCTCGGCGTGGCGGGCGATGCGGTGGCGGATCACAAGCATCATGGCGGGCCCGAAATGGCGGTGCATCAATACCCGCACGATCACTATCCGATGTGGCGTGATGTTCTGGGCGGGCACGAGCTTTTGGAGCGACCCGCAGCGTTCGGGGAAAACATCGTCGCCACCGGATGGACCGAGGACGCGGTTCACATCGGCGATCGGTTTCGCATCGGCACCGCGCTCCTCGAAATCAGCCAGCCGCGCCAGCCCTGCTGGAAGATCGAACACCGCTTCGGTCGCAAGGGAATGATCAAGCAGATCCTCAAGACCCATGCCTGCGGATGGTATTATCGCGTGCTGGAAGAAGGCGAGGCCGCAGCGGGCGACGCGATCGAGCGTGTGGGGCGCGGCCACGAGGAGTGGAGCGTCGCACAGGTCTTCGCTGCGCTGTTCGACCCTGCCGCATCGACCATGCCGGACGATCTGCGCGCTATCGTTGGGCTGGAACGACTCTGCCCGCAATGGCGCGAAAAGGCGCGCGAATTGCTGGAGGTGTGACGTCTCGTCACTAAAATCCTCACGGCCTGTCGCGAATTTTCGAAGACAACGCTGCGTTCACCTGAGGTTGTGGCCGAACTCGCAAACGTCCGCACTGTGATTGACAAGACCGCAGTCGTGAGGACGTGACTATGAAAAAACTCGCTCTGGCTTTTGCCGCTTCGACCATGGCCGTGACTGGCATCGGAACCGCCGCACCGGCGCTCGCCGATCCGCCGTCCTGGGCGCCCGCCCACGGCAAGCGCGCCAAGGATCGCGCCGCTTATTCGCGCTATGACAATTCGCGCTATGACCGCCGAGGCTATTACGTGCAGCCGCAGCGCATCACGCGTTCCGACCGCATGTGGCGCGGCGATGACGGGCGCTATTATTGCAAGCGCGACAATGGCACGACCGGCCTCGTGATCGGCGCGGGCGTAGGCGCGCTGGCCGGACACGAACTGGCGGGCCGTGGCGACCGGACGCTGGGCGCGATCCTGGGCGGCGCGGTCGGCGCGCTGATCGGACGCGAAATCGACCGTGGGAGCCTCAGCTGCCGCTGATCGATTTTCGACATTGCAAGCAAGAGAAAGGCGCGTCGTCCCTCCTCGTTATAGCAGGAGGGAGACGCGCCTTTTCTTTATCCGCCGTCCCGCTATGGTCGCCTGAAGATGGCCGATAGAGACAGACCAAGCATGCTCGTGACCGGCGGCGCCAAACGCATCGGCGCCGCGATCGCCCGCCGCTTCGGCGAGGCCGGCTGGCACGTCGTCATCCATTATGGCCAGTCCGAAGATGCCGCCGAAAAACTCGCTGCCGAGCTGCCCAGTGCCGAGACCGTGACCTGCGATCTCGAAGATGGTGACGCCTCGGTCGCGATGGTCGAAAATCTCGCCGAGCGCGTCAGTGATTGGCGGGTACTGGTGAACTGCGCCAGCGTGTTCGAGCCGGACGATGTGAAGGCGCTCGATCCCGAAACCGGCCGCCGCACCATGCAGATCAACGCCCGCACTCCGACGCGGATCGCCGCGCGATCCACGTCCTCGACCAGAAATTGCGCAATCCCAATCCCGATTTCTTCAGCTACACGATGAGCAAGCACGCGCTCGGCTCCACCGTCGCCATGTTGACCAAGGGCCGCGATCTGGCGGGCTGGCGAACGGAGGATCGGATCTACGGCCTGGCGCCCGGCGCGATCTTAGCCAGTCACGATCAGGACGAGGAAGAGACCGAAATCAGCCACCGCCTCAATCTTCTCGGCCGCAAGACGGGGAAGGACGAGATCGCCGATGCTGCCCTCTTCCTGTCCCACGGCTGGCTCGCCAGTGGGCAAACGCTGTTCATCGATAGCGGGCAGCATCTGTGCTATCAGGATCGCGACGTGATCTATCTGGCGCGCGAAAAGGCGGCGTCATGACCAGACCCGCCAAGCGCCACGCACTGACCACTCGCATCTGGCACTGGGGCAACCTCGTCGCCGTGGTGGTCCTCTTCATGTCGGGCCTCACCATTTCGAACGCGCACCGCTATCTCTATTGGGGCGAGTGGGGGTTCGAGGCGAAAGACGCCTGGCTCGCCGTGCCGCGCTTTCCCGACTGGATGACGATCCCCGGATATTACAGCCTCGCGGTGGCGCGCGACTGGCATATACTCGCCGCGTGGCTGTTCGCGCTGACGCTGCTGTTCGGCTGGGTCGCAATGCTCGTGAACCGGCACTTCAAGCGTGACATCGTCACCAATCGCGAAGAATGGCGTCCTGCCAACATCAAGGCCGACATCGCCGCGCATCTCAAGCTCGATTTCGATCACGGCAAGGGCAAGTACAATTTCCTCCAGAAGATCACCTACGGCCTCGTGCTCGGCGTGATCCTGCCGGGAATGGTGCTGACCGGGATCGCAATCAGTCCGGGCATGGAGCCGACATTCGGCTGGATGGTCGATCTGATGGGCGGGCGACAATCGGCGCGCAGTTTCCATTTCATCTTCGCCGCGCTCCTGTTCGGCTTCTTCGTGGTTCACGTCCTGCTGGTGATCCTGTCCGGCCCGATCTGGCAATTGCGCAGCATGATTACAGGCAGGGATACGCGATGAAACGCCGCAACTTCCTCGTCGCGGCGGGCGCGGCATTCCTCGCCGGGTGCAACAAGATCGCGGACAGCGCGCCGGGTGCGAAGCTGCTTTCCGCTGCTGAGAGCTGGCACAAGGCCGCGCATCGCTTCCTGCGTGATCGCGAGGCGCTGGTGCCTGAATATCCGCGCAGCGCGATCAGCCCCTACTTCCGCGGCAATGGTTCGATCGATCCTACGAACGGCGACTATCAGGCACAAGCCGCGGCCGGGTTCGCCGATTGGCGGCTGGAGGTTCGCGGCCTCGTCGAAAACCCGCTCAGCCTGACGCTCGACAATATCCGCCGCCTGCCGCAGCGCACGCAAGTGACGCGCCACGATTGTGTCGAAGGGTGGAGCGCGATCGGCGAGTGGACAGGGCCGCAGCTCTCCCTCCTGCTCGACGCCGCGAAGCTGCGGCCCGAAGCGCGCTATATCGTCTTCCGCTGTGCCGACGAGCTGTCGGGCGCGCGCTATTACGAAAGCGTCGATCTGATCGATGCGTATCACCCCCAGACCATCATCGCCCATCGCCTCAATGGCGAGGCGCTTCCGATCAAGAACGGTGCGCCGCTGCGCATGCGGATCGAGCGGCAATTGGGCTATAAGCACGCCAAATATCTGACCGCGATCGAGGCGGTGGCGAGCCTGGACGATCTCTACGGCGGCAATGGCGGATATTGGGAAGATCGCGGCTATCAATGGTATGCCGGGATCTGAGGCGGAGCTCTGAGGGAAGAGGCGCGGCTTGCATTTAGCTGTGCGCGACCCCACCTTACACCTTCGCAACCAATTGAAAGGACGCGGGAATGGCCGGTGGATGGGCGCGCGATGGCGCGGTGCAGGATCAGATCGACGACACCGTGTCCGATGCGGTCAGCGCCGCGCGTGCGCGCATGCCCAGCGGCGAGAGCGAGCGCTGGTGCGTGGAATGCGGCGAGGAAATCCCCGAAAAGCGCCGCATCGCCCTTGCCGGTGTTAAGCGCTGCGTCGAATGCCAGTCCGGCCAAGATGCCTCGGCCCGCAGCAGCGGCTTCAACCGGCGCGGCAGCAAGGACAGCCAGCTGCGCTGAAGCTGGCGCCCCGGCTTACCGCGCCTATCCGCGCCTTCACCAAAACCATTTTCCCACCTGTACGTCACGGTGCTAGCACCCGCGCGACTCGCGAGAGCCCCGCTCTTCGCATCCCGCAATTCCCGCGCAATCCCACAGGTGCCACCCATGTCCGATATCAAGAAGGTCGTCCTCGCATATTCCGGCGGTCTCGACACGTCCGTGATCGCCAAATGGCTCGAGGTCGAACGCGGACTGGAAGTCGTCACCTTCACTGCCGATCTCGGCCAGGGCGAGGAGATCGAGCCCGCGCGCGAAAAGGCACGGGCGATGGGCATTCCGGACAAGCACATCTTCATCGAGGATCTGCGCGAGGAATTCGTGCGCGATTTCGTCTTCCCGATGATGCGCGCCAATGCCCGCTACGAAGGCGATTACCTGCTCGGCACCAGCATCGCGCGGCCGCTGATCTCCAAGCGTCTGGTCGAAATTGCGCGCGAGACCGGGGCCGATGCGATCGCTCACGGCGCCACCGGCAAGGGCAACGATCAGGTCCGCTTCGAACTCAGCGCCTATGCGCTCGCACCCGACATCAAGGTGATCGCCCCGTGGCGCGAATGGGACCTCACCAGCCGCACCGCGCTGATCGCCTGGGCGGAACAGCACCAGATCCAGGTGCCCAAGGACAAGCGCGGCGAAAGCCCGTTTTCGACCGACGCGAACCTCCTCCACACCTCGTCCGAAGGCAAGGTTCTGGAAGACCCGTGGGAGGAGACCCCCGACTACGTCTATTCGCGCACCGATCATCCCGAGGATGCGCCCGACACGCCCGAATACATCACCATCGATTTCCAAAAGGGCGACGGGACCGCGCTCAACGGCGAGAGCATGAGCCCCGCCGAACTGCTCACCGCGCTGAACGATCTGGGTCGCAGGCACGGGATCGGCCGGCTGGATCTCGTCGAGAACCGCTTCGTCGGCATGAAATCGCGCGGCATGTACGAAACGCCCGGCGGCGAGATCTACGCCCGTGCCCATCGCGGGATCGAACAGATCACCCTCGATCGCGGCGCAGCCCACCTCAAGGACGAGCTGATGCCGCGCTATGCGGAGCTGATCTATAACGGGTTGTGGTTCAGCCCCGAGCGATTGATGCTGCAGGCGGCGATCGATCTCAGCCAGGAAAAGGTCGACGGCACGGTGCGGCTGAAGCTCTACAAGGGGCAGGCGATGGTCGTCGGCCGCAAATCGCCGCACTCGCTCTATTCCGAAGCGCATGTCACGTTCGAGGACGATGCCGGCGCCTACGATCAGAAGGATGCGGAAGGCTTCATCAAGCTCAACGCGCTGCGTTTGCGTCTGCTCGCACAGCGGGACGGGGGGCCTGAAACCGCCTCCTGAGGGGAGCGCAATTGCAGTCCCCGCAATCGATTCGTTCGGAGAAAAAACGCCTCGCGCGGGGCTTGCCGCGCTCGAACCACGACGAAGTGTGGCAAGATCGGGGCAGGTTCCGCTCGCGTAAACGACTCCCGCGTTTCACTCGGCTATCAGGCTGAGCGAAACAACGGAGGACACTTAAATGTCCAAACGCGTATTTCGTTCCTTTGCCTTGGCCGCAATTATCGCCAGCCCCGCCACCGCCGCCACGCCTGCCGAGCGTGTGAGCGAGGCGCATTTCGCCGACACCTTCACCGCGCATGCCGCCCTGCCTCAGATGGCTGCACCGGCGCCGGGCGCGGTCGATCTCGACACGTTCGATCCGCCGATCGAGGAAGCGCCGGTCGCGCGCGTCATCGGTAGCGGCACGGCATCCTATTACGGCGCGAAGTTCCAGGGCCGCCGCACCGCCAGCGGTGAAAAGTTCGACATGCACGCGATGACCGCGGCGCATCGCACCCTGCCCTTCGGCACGCTGGTCGAAGTGACCAATCCACTCAACGGCAAGTCCGTGACCGTCCGCATCAACGATCGCGGGCCCTTCCACGGCAACCGCATCCTCGACGTCAGCCGCGCCGCCGCGACCAAGCTCGGCCTGATCCAGCGTGGCAGCGGGACGGTGGAGCTCGCCCTGCTGGACTGACCGCGGGGTTGACACTTGCGGCACGGTTCCGGCCCGCCGCCTCCCTTTCCTTATCGCCCGCTCCATTCAGCGCCGCCCCATCCGGCGCCGCCCCATCTAGCGCGGCATCGACCAGCGCGTGGCCCGCTTCGGCCGCCCGGTCCCATGCCTCGCCCGCGCGGGCAGAGGCGCTGTCCACCTCTTCTTCGCCCGCATTCCCGGCCCATAGAGCTTCGCCCGCCGCGTGGCGCATCACTTCCTCGCGCGTCGGCGGCAAGGTTCCGAGCGATGCCCGCTCCGCCGTGGAGCGCGCCTCCACCGTCTCCTCCATCAGCGCGTCCGTCTCCTGCCCCAGATGCGCGGCGAGCAGCGC
>LUMV01000199.1_pt1 | contig 13287 bp, 17 predicted proteins | sample 729731 | NCBI WGS metagenome assembly LUMV01 (sample SAMN03860301, study PRJNA289734) | marine metagenome | biome: seawater column; feature: ocean; material: water; isolation source: Red Sea water column Station 192 - depth 200m | place: Saudi Arabia: Red Sea | collected 2011-10-15 | depth 200 m
CTGGGACTACCCGGGTATCTAATCCGGTTTGCTCCCCCAGCTTTCATCCCTCACCGTCGAACGTGTTCTGGTAGACCGCCTTCGCCACAGGTGGTCATCGATAGATCAAAGGATTTTACCCCTTCCTACCGAGTACCGTCTACCTCTCCCACTCCCTAGCTGTGCAGTATTTTCGGCAGCCCATACGTTGAGCGCATGGATTTAACCGAAAACTAACAAAGCCGGCTACGGATGCTTTAGGCCCAATAATCCTCCTGACCACTTGAGGTGCTGGTTTTACCGCGGCGGCTGACACCAGAACTTGCCCACCCCTTATTCACTAGTGGTTTTATGACTTGCAAAAGATTTCTTTAGCAGAAATCACTCGGACTAACCTTGTCGTGCTTTCGCACATTGCAAAGTTTTCTCGCCTGCTGCGCCCCATAGGGCCTGGGTCCGTGTCTCAGTACCCATCTCCGGGCTTCTCCTCTCAGAGCCCGTACCTGTAATCGCCTTGGTGGGCCATTACCTCACCAACAAGCTGATAGGCCGCAGTCCCATCCTATGGCGACGAATCATTTCAACCATAAACCATTCCAGGCATTATGATCTATCGAGTATTATGCTCAGTTTCCCGAGATTATCCTCGTCCATAGGGTAATGCTCAGTTTCCCGAGATTATCCTCGTCCATAGGGTAAGTTGACTACGTGTTACTGAGCCGTATGCCTTGCATTACTGCAAAGACTCGCATGGCTTAGTATCAATCCGATAGCAGTCAGGTCCGGCAGGATCAACCGGATTCTGAATCTTAGAAGTAAATAATTTGTACTATTATTGGAATTAACGGAATGCACATAATCTTCACATTTCAGATTTGATCATTTGGTCAAATCCACATTTTGTATGCGTAACTGGAGGCCTGTAAATCATAAACTGGTTCACTACCATACTTCATCACAAGCGCCGCTCTTGCGTTACGTATGCGAAAACTTTGATGTTAGATGTACTTATAAACTGTACAAAAACTAAACAGAAAATACATAGCTTTTCGATCAATAATATATTCAATATAAAAGGATGATTAGAATGGAAGATACAATAAAAGCTTACAGATTAAAAACTGGAAAATCAGCCAAACTTTTTGAAAAATCTAAAAAATATCATGTAGATGGTGTACATCATAATATTCGATTCTTTGAACCATATCCATTTGTGACTAAATCAGCAAATCGTAAATTCCTGATTGATGTGGATTCAAACAAATATGTTGATTATTGGATGGGTCATTGGAGTTTAATTTTAGGACATACGCAGAAAAAAATAGGCAGTCAAATAAAAAAACAGTTGAGTTATGATTGGATGCATGGAACATTAAATAAAAATTCGATCGAACTGTCGGAAAAAATTTCAAAGGCTGTACCTGTTGCGGAAAAAATTAGATATGCATCAACTGGAACAGAGGCTACTATGTATGCTGTTAGGCTTGCTAGAACAATAACAAAAAGAAAAACAATTGCTAAAATTGATGGTGGATGGCATGGTTATACTACTGATTTACTTAAAACAGTCAACTGGCCATTCCGTGAGTCTGAGAGTAGTGGTTTAACTGATGAAAAGCACATAATATCATTACCTTACAATAATTTAGAAAAATCACTTAAAATTTTGAAAATGAAAAAAAATGATTTGGCGGCTGTTATTATTGAACCAGTTTTAGGTGGTGGTGGATGTATTCCTGCTACAAAGGAATACTTGTTATGTATACAAGAATTTTGCCATAAAAATAACATATTATTCATTCTGGATGAAATTGTTACTGGTTTTAGATTTAGATTTGGCTGTCTTTACAATACGATGAAACTTGACCCTGATTTGGTAACTCTTGGAAAAATAGTTGGGGGTGGGTTTCCAATTGGTGTTATTTGTGGTAAAAATGAACTAATGAAATATGCAAGTACGTCAATATTCTCAAAAACAGAGCGTGCGTATATTGGCGGTGGAACATTTTCTGCAAATCCTCTGACTATGATAGCAGGTAGTACAATGCTTACTATAATCAAAAATAAAGGTAATTCACTTTATAATAAATTAAACAGTTTTGGAATTGAAACTAGAAAAATGCTTGATAAAAAATTTGGTGGAAGTGTAATCACAACTGGAATTGGTTCATTGTTTTTAACGCACTTTTTGAATGATTCAATATATAAAATTAATAATGCAACTGATGCAGCAAAATGTAATACAAAAAAATTACATGATTATCATTTTCATATGATTGCAAATGATGGGATATTCTTTTTGCCAGGAAAATTAGGTGCATATTCAGATGCTCATACAAAATCTGATATTAATGCTATAGCAAAATCTACTGATAAATTTCTTACAAAGTTTAAAAAATAAATTAACGTAACAAAACTGATCATCATGATATTTTTTTCCAGTAAAGAAAAAACCGAGGATTTATTATATCAGGCTATGTCATTTATGGAAAAACGAGAACCAAAGTCTGCATTATCATTTTTCAAAAAAATCATAAAACAGGATCCAAAAAATATTGAGGCGTTATATAATCAAGGTATTGCATTAAATCAATTAAGAAAACATCAAGATGCGATTACATGTTTTGACAAAGTGCTTGAGATTAATCCAAAGCACATTGCTGCAATCAATAACAGAGGTATCGCACTAGCAGAACTTGGTAATACAGATGATGCGTTAGAATATTACAATAAAGCTATAGAAATAGACCCAAAATATGCGGCTGCACATTACAATAAGGGGGTGCTCTATGACAAGTTATTACAACATGAAGAAGCAATACGAAATTTAGATGAAGCAATAAAATGTGATTCAGGGAATGTGAATACAGCATTTTACAGAGGTGTAGTATTAGGAAAGATGAAAAAACATGAAGAAGCCTTAAACTGTTTTGAAAACATATATCGTAAACACCCAAAACATATGGATGCATTTTTCCATAAGGGAATGGAATTAGCAGAGTTAGGAAAACATGAAAGGGCGTTAGAAATTTTTGATAAATTATTCCAGATGCACGAAGGTAACGTCAACGTAATCTATGCAATGGCACGAAGCAATGCCGCTATGAATAATGTTGGTAGAGCATTATATCTATTAGAGCAGGCGGTCAAAAAGGATCGAAAAACAATCAAAAAGTGGGCTCTCGAAGATGAATTTTTTGATTCATTACAGGATGAGCCAAAATTTACAAGACTTATCAAGTGATATTACAAAACTTTTTTCCTAATACTGTCTATTCGCATTAGACGCACATTTTTTTTAGGCCCGATTAGCCTTGCTTCATAAATTGGCACATACAATTCAATTATTTCATTTATAGTAATTTTCTCCTCCAGATTACGCCTTCCAATTGAAACTGACTTTTTTAATTTCGATGTTAACCTTAGCACTGCAGCATCATATGTAATTTCAGGTTTTTTTACATTGTTTTTTGTTTTTTCTAACGTACGTCTTGGATAACTTTCAATTAGTCTTGAACTCATTTTGTATGGCATTTTGATTTCCTTACCATGATGATCAAACGCAACCTCTTGTTCGTTATCAAGATATACATGTTCTTCTAACTCCAAATCAATCTGGTTTTTTCTTTTAGTACTTGATTTTATTTTATAGTTAAGTTTTCCTAATACACTTCTTCCTTGTTTAATTGGAAACACATCATCACCGACAATTATCTCTCTAACAGTAGGCTCGACATTAATTGTATGAACAGCTTTACGATAAAAATTTGCATTATACTTTCCCGACAAAATTAAAAATGCCTCATAAGAGAGTTTTATTGAATGTACATGTACTTCCATTTTTTTAGGTTTTTGCAACATACTTCTAAATAATGATGTTTTCCCATTTTCAACAATTTGTTCAGCTTCACTAAGATCTAAAATTGGACGTAAAACCACTGTCTTAATTTTGTATTTTGAGTTAGCCAATTATTACCACGTAATCATATGTCTATAGTTTTTTATGACTAATACCTTTTATCATAAGTAATTGAAAAAAGGTAATATTTCCTCTGCACCAGTTAAAAAAGTAAAAAAAGACTACTTTACTGGTCCAGTAACACTTCGTGAAATATCTGGAATCACTAAACCATCTGAACATGACATTTATCATGTAATATTTAAAAAATCAGCTAGAACCAAGATTCATTCCCATACTGGTGCTCAAATGCTTATTGTGACTAAGGGTAAGGGAAGTTTGGTTTATTATAAAAAAACGAGTGGTGGGATTTCAAAATTCAAGATATCGAAAACTAAAACAGTTAATTTGACTTCTGGCGATGTGGTTTACATCCCGGCCAAAATACTGCATACACATGGGTCTGTCAGAAAAAATTCAGTTTTTTCACATTTGGCTGTGAATTTTTACTCAAAGAATCGAAAGTCTATCACAGTATGGTATGAATCAGATCTCAGATCAAATGTTACATCTAAAATACCTTGAAATGTTCATGAAATTCTTTTTAAGAATGTTAACTAGGTAAAAATACATGAACAGAACACAAGCTATGCAAATTTTAATGCTAAATTCAGATGCTAGCTTTGACGATGTTAAATATGCATATAGAAAATTATCATTAGAACTACACCCAGATAGAAATGAGAATGAAAGTGATGGACGACGATTTAAAAATGTATTAGATGCATATCATTTCTTAAAGAGCCAATCTAGACTGGAAAACTCTCATTATAATGATAAAACTACAAAGAAAAAATCTCAGACATATCGAAATACGGCCAAACAAAACTCCCCAGAAGAGGATTGGAGTAAATTCACAAAAGATTTTGAAATGGATGAAAACTTTTGGAGACAATATGAAAAATCATTTTGGAAAGATTATGAACTCAGAAAGAATGAAGCTAAAAAGAATGATTATGGAAGGGCGTTTTGGGATGAAAATGAAGAGAAAGCTAGTCCAAAACCTAAGACAAAAAATCAAAACAGTGAGACAAAGATCTATAAGCACGATTTATCTGTCCATGTAGAAAAAAGTCAATGTATTGCCTGTTTGAGCTGCGAAACTATTGCTCCAAATGTTTTTGTTATTGACAAACTTACTATGATTAACCCAAAATCACAAGTTCATAATCAGTATGGTGCATCTGAAGAAAAAATAATGGATGCAGCTGAAACATGCCCAACAAAGGCAATTAAAATTAATGAAAGAAAATCTGGACGAAGAATCTATCCGCTCTAATCACATATTTTTTATTTTAGTACATAACTCATCTAGTTCTTTATCAGAAAGTTTTGGTCTGTCTTTAAACATACTATGTACAGGACCAGCTTGATCATCTGACTTTCGTGGTATTAAATGAACATGAACGTGCGGAATTTCTTGACCACTGTCCTTTCCGTTATGTATTGCTAATAATGTAGAACCTGTAAGTTTATCCACTTTAGAAATCACTTTGTGCACAACATCAAAAAGATCATTGCTATCAATATCTGTCATATCTTGAACTTTTTCGTAATGACATTTTGGAATTACCAACGTATGTCCTCGTGATAATGGAAATGCGTCTAAAAATGCAATAGACTTGTTGGTTTCTGTAATTATTTTAGATGGAATTTCCTTTTTAGCGATTTTACAAAAAATGCAATCCATATTCTAATTAATTAGGAATAAAGTATAAACTAAATCATTAAGGGTTAACAATTTCTGCAAACGCAAGATCTTTGCCATATTTTACAGTAACAATATCACCTACTTCCTTATCACAGTTATCAATTGTTTTAGGAATATTATCTGAAGTGTCCACAGTGCACATACTGCCATACCATGTAGTCCAATTTCCCATGATTTCAACTTCTTCATAAACATCTTCTCGAATTAAATTCCAAAATGGGAATATCAAAGTAGCTATGATTACGAAAGCTGCGATAAATATGCAGAGGAACATAAGCCCATATTTTTTTCCATCACTCATCTCTTCCATAATCATCTACCAATTTTTTTACAGTAAATAAACTACCACAACCCGCCTTCACCCGGACTACCACCAGAATCATCCATTTTCTTTTCTGGAACATTACCATGTGCCTTTTTTTTATGTCGTTCTAATCGCTCAGTAGTTGGTAATACTAAGTCACAAACATCACATTTTGTTTCATTTTTAGCTTTTTTGCCAAACAATCCCATATTTTGTGTAATCATGAAACATATTATAAAGGATATTAATTTTCTTGGACGGTATGGAAATCAAAAACATTACTGTATTAGGTTCCGGAATAATGGGTCATGGAATAGCCCAAGTTTCTGCAATGGCTGGTTATAATGTAGTGCTCAGAGATATTGAGCAGCCATTCTTAGATAAAGCAATGGAAAAAATAAAGTGGAGTTTAGATAAGCTTGTCTCAAAAGAAAAAATTTCTGAAAATGAACGAGATGAAATATTTTCAAGAATAAAACCAATAGTTGATTTGAAGGATGCTGTTCATGATTGTGATTTAGTAATAGAAGCAGTTCCAGAGATAATGGAACTCAAAAAAAAGGTGTATGCAGAACTAGACAAAGCAGCTAGTGATCAGGTTGTTTTTGCATCAAACACCAGTACACTACCCATAACAGAAATTGCAAATACGATATCTAGACCGAAAAAATTTATTGGAATACACTTTTTCAATCCTCCTCAACTAATGAAGTTAGTTGAAGTAATACCTGGACAAGAAACTTCAGATGATATTACTAATCTCACAATTAATTTTGTAAAATCTGTTAACAAGATACCTGTAACCTGTAGAAAAGACGTTCCAGGATTTATTGTGAACAGGCTTTTCATACCGCTTGTTCATGAAGCCTGCTATGTGATGGAAAGGCAAAAAATTCAACAGACGGAAATTGACTCTGCGGTAAAATTCAGGCTCGGATTTCCAATGGGTATCTTTGAATTAGCTGATTTTACAGGGTTAGATGTAATTCATAAGGCAACTGTAGAGATGCATGTTAGAGATAAAAAAGTAATTTCGCCACATCCTAAAATTGAACAACTCTTCAATGAAAAAAAATTGGGACAAAAAAGCGGTGAAGGTTTTTACAAATATTCTGATGATAAATATGAAAGAATATCACTTTCAGAGGAATTAGCAAAAAAATGTGATCCTATACAAATCATTGCAAACATTCTGAATAATGCGGCATGGCTTATCACAAACAATGCTAGTGATATTGACGAGATTGAAAAGGCTGCAAGCCTAGGGCTCGGTTTAAAAAAACCGTTGTTTGAAACAGCAAAAGAAATAGGTATGCAAAAAATTGTAGAAGAGTTAAAAAAATTATCTAATAAACATGGTGCGTTTTATGAACCTGATCCTCTTTTATTATCTATGTGTTAATCTGTTCTAAAATGTATTTTATTGCTTGCTGAGGAGTTTCTACACCAACAATCTTTACATTTTTTCTATGATCTAGATATTCGTCAGCATATTTTGATGCAATTCCACCAGAGTTTTTTAGCGTAACAATAGGTTTTTTGTACATATATGCAGCACAAATTTCTGATAATGTTCCAGAGCCGCCACCAATAACTATCACACCATCCGCGGAAAGTGCGTTTAAAAAATCACGAGCCAAACCCAAACCAGAAGGTATTACTATGTCACAGAATTCGTTTGCATGAGATGGATCATCTTGAGGAATTATTCCAACTGTTGTACCACCAGATTCTCGTGCGCCATGGCATGCTGCACGCATCACACCACCAAGCCCACCAGTTATTAAAACAGAATTAGATTTTGCAACTTCTGATCCAAGATCGTACGCAATCTTTTCTAATTCTGGAGTACAGCCATTATCATTATTACCAATAACTAAGATCTGGCGGTTTTTCATAATGTGAATTATTGCTCACCCATCAAATACTTTTTGAAATATTCAAAGAGTAAAGGATATTAATTAAAAAAAATACATTTGGCTATGACAAAAAGAACGATGCCAGTTTGTTGCGATACAGAACAATACAAATTGATCGAAAAATATGCTAAAAAACGCGGTATGATTAATGCTAGTCAAGCAGTAGAAAAAATCCTAGAGGAAATCAAATAAACAAATTTTTTAAAATCACTTTTTTATGATTAAAATTTGTTGCAAAGGATATTATATTTTTAAAAAATTAGAAGCGTAATGGGCATATTTAGCCGCAAACCAGCGTATTGCACTGTCTGTAACAAACAAATTATTCATAAAAATAAGGCAAAAAGAGAATGGGATGTAAAATCTCCACTATGTAGCGATTGCTGGCAAGACAAAATGCAAGAATTCTATGATGCCTCAATAATAAAAAAATGTATCAATTGTGGGGTAAAACGCAAGGTGACCGATTTATGGGAACCGCGATTACAGTGGGATATGATTGGCTTACTTTGCAAAAAATGTTTTGATGAAAAAGAGTTGGATTTTAACAAGGAAAAAAATTTCTGTGGTGTTTGTGGCACTAAACTTGGTTTTATTAGATATAATCCAAAAAACAATTGGAAAATCAAGGGACAATTGTGTAAAAACTGTTGGGATGCTCAGAAAGCACAGATAGATAGAAAATGAGACTCTTTAAAAAATTTGAATGTGAAGTATGTAAGAAAAAATTTTCGCGGCACGAACAACTGATGAACCATCAGGAAATAGAACATTTCAAAAACTCACCGTATGATTGTAAAGAATGCAATGAAAATTTTCATAGTATGTCAGAAATGCGTGACCACCTGAAGAAAAACCACTCGTACAAAATCGATAGATAGTTCTATATCGCTTTTACAGTTTTGACAATCGGTGGTCTGACTTTGGTAAAAACTCGGAATCCACAAATACATTTTATTTCTGGGAGTCTATTTAATTCAGAATTACTTACTTTTGTATTACATCTTAAACAAGAGTAAATAACATCAAATTTTTCAGTTTCTATAACATCATCTGTAGTGATATCATCATTCATTTCGTTGCTAGATTCATCAACCATAACATTACACTTTAAATCTGTAATAAAAAGTCTGGCTACGTAAGAGATAATTCGATATAAACATTATCAGGAATTTTTAATCTCATGAGTTGACGCAGTGCTTTATCATCTGCACTAATATCAATAATTCTTCTATGCATTTTCATTTCCCATTTTTCATAAGTTTCCGTACCACTACCACATGGAGATTTTCTAGTAACAACATTTAGACGTTTTACAGGAAGTGGGATAGGACCTTTGACTTTAATGCCTGCCTTTTCGCCTATGTTCATAATTTCAGTGCAAACACTACCTAGCCTTGATAAACTTATGCTTGTCAGTTTAACACGAGCGGGCTGAGTCATATTCTAGACTCATGCTGTATGTTTTTTAGTAATTTCTTTAACAACACCAGCTGCAATGGTAGAGCCCATATCTCGTAACGCAAATCGTCCCATTTCTGGAAACTCTTCAAACGTTTCAATGCATGTTGGTCTAACTGGTGTAATTCTAACAATTGCAGAATCACCAACCTTAAGGAATTTTGGATCCTTTTCATCTACTGCTCCAGTTGCAGGATTAATTTTAGCTTCAAATGCAGTTATTGTTGCAGCTACCTGAGCAGTGTGACAGTGCATGACAGGTGTATAACCAGGTGCAAGTGCTGTTGGATGATGAATTACAATTATTTGTGCTCTAAACTCCGTAGCAACATTAGGTGGGTTATCAGGAGTTCCAAGAACGTCACCTCTTTTGATATCTTTTTTCTCAATACCTCTTAAGTTAAAACCAATATTATCACCAGCTGATGCTGATGGCATTTCTTGGTGGTGTGTTTCTATAGATTTTATTTCGCCTGCGGCCCCAGATGGCATAACAATGATTTTATCATTTGGTTTCATTGTTCCGGTTTCAACACGTCCAACTGGAACAGTACCAACACCAGTAATTGAATAAACATCTTGTATTGGTAAACGGAGAGGCTTACCAGTTGGTTTTTCAGGTGATTTAAAGTCATCAAAGGTTTCCAAAAGAGTCTTGCCCTTATACCACGGCATGTTTTCAGATTTTTTTACAAGGTTGTCTCCTGTCCATCCAGAGACTGGAACGAATGGTACTTCATCAAGCTTATAACCTACTGACTTCACAAGTCCTTCACCTTTTTGCTTTGCAGTATTGAAAGCATCTTCAGAAAATTTACTATCGTCCATCTTGTTAATTGCAACAATTATTTGCTTTACGCCAAGTGTTTTTAATAAAAATGCATGTTCTCTAGCTTGACCGCCAGGTGCAATTGCAGTATCTGTTTCACCTTCCTTTGCTGAAAGTACTAAAACAGCACAGTCTGCCTCAGATGCCCCTGTGATCATGTTTTTTACAAAATCTCTGTGACCTGGTGCATCAATTAATGTGAAGAAAAACTTTGGAGTTTCAAATTTTTTAAAAGCTAAATCGATTGTAATACCTCTTGCTCTCTCATCTTTGATGTTATCCATAACCCAAGCATATTTGAAAGAATCACCCTTTCCAGTTTCTTCTGATTCTTTGGCATGAGCAGCTATTGTCCTTTCGTCAACCACACCAAGATCCAACAAAAAATGACCCATAGTAGTCGACTTGCCATTATCTATATGACCAGTGATTATCATGTTCAGGTGGTCTTTGTCTGCCATATCGAACTCAAAGCGAAATGGGCTTTATAACATTTCGTTTTTTTACAAGTGTTCACTTGGTTTTCCGCTTTTTTTCTTTGAAATATATTATAAATTTCATATACTATAAATCAAAGACAGGTATGAAAAATTCATGAAAATAACAGTGTCAGTGATTAAAGCTGATGTCGGTGGAATAGGAGGTCATACCTTACCAAGTGATGGACTTCTTAATGCGATAAGAAAAACTGTAAAAGATGCTGGAGATTTGTTAATTGACCATTATATTGGATATTGTGGAGATGATTCTCACATTGTTATGACTCACACTAAAGGAATTGATAATAAAGAAATTCATCAGCTTGCGTGGAATGCTTTTATGGCTGGTACAAAGGTTGCCAAAGAGGAAGGACTGTATGGTGCTGGACAGGATCTGCTAAAGGATTCTTTTTCGGGCAACATCAAGGGAATGGGACCAGGTGTAGCAGAAATGGAGTTTGATGAAAGACCAAACGAAGTATTCACTGTCTTTGCGGCAGATAAAACTGAACCTGGAGCTTTCAATTACCCGATCTATAAGTTATTTGTTGATGCGTTAAGTAATACAGGTCTAATAGTTAACAAATCACTTGCTAGGGGTGTTAACATAAACATCATGGATGTTGAGGAGGGTAAAATTGCAAATCTTTCTTTGTGGGAAGATAAACCAATAATTGAGGCTGCGCTTATGTATCCTGGTCGTTACGTTGTTGATTCAGTGCGTACAAAAGATGGTGAACCAATATTAGATGCATCAACTGACAGACTGCATAACATTGCTGGTACATATGTCGGTAAGGATGATCCAATATGCCTTGTTAGAACACAAAAAAACTTTCCCGCAACTGAAGAGGCTGGAAGTGTATTCAGTAATCCACATTATGTAGCTGGAAATACACGTGGTAGTCATAACATGCCTTTAATGCCAGTTAAGATCAATTCAGCTGCAACAATTAACTTTTGTATTCCAATTGTTGAAGCGTTGGTTTTCAGCATGCACAATGGTAAACTGACTGGTCCATTTGATGGCTTTTCAACACCAGATTGGGATTACATACGTGAAATTGCTACAAAAAAGGCATTGACAATGAGAAGCCAAGGATTTATCCATCCTGCAACGCTTGTACCATCTGAATTAGAATATGAGGAAGGATACAAAGCTGTAATGGATGTATTACATAGTAAAATGAAGCCTATAGAAGATCAACAACAAAATAACCAAAGAAAGGAATCTTACGAAGATCCAGATTAAATGAATTAAAAAAGGTTAAATGAAATTAAGACGATGTGAATTTATGAAAATATCTAAATTATTTGGTAATCTAAAACCATTTGCTATAACATACATTTCTGTAATAGCTTTTTCGAATTTTGTTTTTGTATTATTCAGTCAAACAGTTCGTGATATAATTTGGTCATTTTTCAAAGATGCTGGAGGAGTAGTAATACTTGGAATGGTATTTTTATTTGCCCTAGCATGGTTGTTTAAAGCAAGACCACATAAAATTCCAAAACAATACCAAGTTATAGTTTTTGATATATTTGGAAAAGAATCACAGATAGATGGATTGAGAACTGAATTTAAGAATCATGATGTGGCATGGAGCTTCATGAAGTCTTATAAAAAATCATACCCATTACACAGTTTTGCTATGGTAACAAAACAGAAAAACTCCCCAAAAAAAATTATTTTCAAATATATCTAAATCTACCAGCATAGAATTTACTATATACAATCTTAGTATGATATTAGGCTCAAATTTATTACTTGAGAATACAAAAAAAACCTGATGGAATTTTCAATAATTTCTGAAATGTTTGAAATGATGGAGAAAACAACAAAGCGCATTGAACTCACAAATATTTTAGTTGAATTATTAAAAAAAACACCAAAACAAATTATCCCGAATGTTGTATACCTATTACAGGGAATTATTAGACCCAATTTCGAGGGTGTAGAATTAGGAATTGCTGAAAAACTTGCAATTCGTGCTATTTCAAAATCTGCTGGTTTACCAATTAAAAAAATTGAAGATGATTATAGAGAGGGCGGTGATCTGGGTCTAACTGCATCAAACATACTAAAAATAAAAACCCAAACTACATTTACAGCAGAAAAAATTACAGTAGAAAGAGTTTATGAGACTTTATTCAAGATTGCAAAGTTGGAAGGTAAGGGTTCACAAGACTTGAAAATGAAATATATTTCAAGTTTGCTAAATGATGCAACCCCATTAGAAGCAAAATTCGTGTTAAAAATTTTGCTAGGTACATTACGCTTAGGAATAGCGGAAAATACTGTTATGGATGCACTTGCCATTGCATTTACTGGAAAAAAAGAGAATAGAGTACAAATAGAAAATGCGTATAATGTTTCAAGTGATTTAGGAAAAGTGTCACTAATAGTTGCTACAGATGGAATTGATGAAATAAAAAAATTTAAAATTTCATTATTTAGCCCTATACGACCCATGCTAGCAGATCGAGTTCAAAGCGAGAAAGATGTTATTAAAAAAATGCCAGAACAGTTTGTAGCAGAATACAAACTAGATGGAGAACGTGTACAAATCCATAAACAATCTGATAAGATAGTTTTATTCTCGCGCAGATTAGAAAATATTACTCAATATTATCCAGATATTGTAGA
>LUMV01000480.1_pt1 | contig 13193 bp, 9 predicted proteins | sample 729731 | NCBI WGS metagenome assembly LUMV01 (sample SAMN03860301, study PRJNA289734) | marine metagenome | biome: seawater column; feature: ocean; material: water; isolation source: Red Sea water column Station 192 - depth 200m | place: Saudi Arabia: Red Sea | collected 2011-10-15 | depth 200 m
AGCGGCGCTTCCAGCCGGTTTTCATTGACGAGCCCAGCGTCGAGGACACGGTATCGATCCTGCGCGGGATCAAGGACAAGTACGAACTGCACCACGGTGTGCGCATCACCGATGGCGCGATCGTCGCTGCGGCGCAGCTGTCCAACCGCTATATCCAGAACCGCTTCCTGCCCGACAAGGCGATCGACCTGATGGACGAGGCCGCCAGCCGCATCCGCATGGAAGTTGAAAGCAAGCCCGAGGAAATCGAGAACCTCGACCGCCGCATCATCCAGCTGCGGATCGAGGAACAGGCGCTGCAGAAGGAAACCGACACCGCGTCGAAGGACCGGCTCGAAAACCTGCGCAAGGAACTGTCCGAACTCGAACAGCAATCGAGCGAGCTGACCACGCGCTGGCAGAACGAACGCGACAAGATCCACGCCGAAGCGCGGATCAAGGAAGACCTCGACCAGGCGCGGATCGAACTCGAACAGGCGCAGCGCGGCGGCGACCTGCAGAAGGCGGGCGAGCTGCAATACGGGCGAATCCCCGAGCTGGAGAAGAAGCTCGCGGAAGCCTCGGGCCACACCGATAATGCGCTGCTCAAGGAAGAGGTCACCGAAGACGATATCGCCGGTGTCGTCAGCCGCTGGACCGGTATTCCGGTCGACCGGATGATGGAAGGCGAGCGCGAGAAGTTGCTCGACATGGAGAACATCCTCGCCAAGCGGGTGATCGGCCAGAGCCAGGCGATCGACGCGGTGTCCAAGGCCGTGCGCCGCGCGCGCGCGGGCCTCCAGGATCCCGGCCGACCGCTGGGCAGCTTCCTATTCCTCGGCCCGACCGGCGTGGGCAAGACCGAGCGGTGCGCCGGCGCCCCTACCAGGTGGTGCTGTTCGACGAAGTCGAGAAGGCGCATAGCGACGTCTTCAACGTGCTGCTGCAGGTGCTCGACGACGGGCGGCTGACCGACGGGCAGGGCCGCGTGGTCGATTTCAGCAACACGCTGATCATCCTGACCTCGAACCTCGGCAGCCAGTATCTCGCCAATATGGACGACGGCCAGAAGGTCGAGGATGTCGAACCGCAGGTGATGGACGTGGTGCGCGGGCATTTCCGCCCCGAGTTCCTCAACCGGCTGGACGAGATCATCCTGTTCCATCGCCTCGAACATGAGCATATGGCGCCGATCGTCGATATCCAGGTCGCACGGGTGCAGAAGCTGCTCAAGGATCGCAAGATCGTGCTCGACCTGACCGAGGCGGCGAAGAAATGGCTCGGCCGCGTGGGTTACGACCCGGTCTATGGCGCGCGCCCGCTCAAGCGCGCGGTGCAGCGCTACGTGCAGGACCCGCTGGCGGACATGATCCTCGCCGGCAAGGTGCCCGACGGCGCAAAGGTCGCGATCGACGAAGGCGACGGCGAACTGGCGATGACGATCACCTGACCGCGTCGGACCCGATGCGGAAACGAAAAAGGGCCCCGGTTTCCCGGGGCCCTTTCTTTTAGGATTCCGATCTGGATCAGAAGCCGAATGTTGCGGCTACCTTGAAGTAGCGACCCATGATCCCGTCGAAATAGGTGGTCAGGCCACCACCGGTCGGCGCCGGGTAGGGCGCGCTACGGTCGAACAGGTTCTCGACGATGAAGCGGAAGGTGAAGTCGTTTTCGGTGCGGAAGCTGATGCCAGCGTCCATGTAAACGATCTCGTCGCGCTCGAAGAACTGGTACGAGGTCGGTGCCGCATCCGGATCAACGACGTTTTCGCCGATGTACTGGATCTGCGTGAATGCGCCGAAACCGTTGTTCTCGTAAGTCACGCCGACGGTAGCCTGGTGCTTCGAATAGCCCGGGCTTCCACGGAACGTCGAGAGATCGCCCGTCCCGACCTGCTGCTTGAGCTTGTCGATGTACTGGTACGAACCACGCAGGCTGATGCGGCTGTCGGCGCCGAGGAACGGCGTTGCTTCGGTCCAGCGCAGGTCCGCAATCACACCCTGGTAGTCATAGGATGCGACATTGAGGTAGCCGGTGCGGATGAATTCGACCTGGCCCGCCCCGTCGCGATCGATGCGATCGCAAGCCGAGTTGGGGAAGTCGTTCGCATCGTAGCATGCTTCCAGCGTGCCTTCGGCGTCCACACTTTGGATCGCACCTTCGAGAGCGATATCGACCCAGTCGACCGACAGGGTCAGGCCCGGAGCGAAGGTCGGCGTGAACACCGCACCGATGGTCCAGCTGTCGGCCGTTTCATTCTCGAGTTCGGTATTGCCCGAAAGCGAACCGCGCGTCGTGAAGTCGACGATGTTCGAGGTGAAATTGGCCGGCAGTCCGTCCGCAGCACAGTTCGCCGCACGCTGGGCCGGGTTCGGTCCAGCGTTGATGAAGCGTGCATCGCACGGATCGTCCGCGGTGGTGAAGATCGCGCTGTTCGGGTTGAACAGTTCGGTGATCGCAGGTGCGCGGATCGAACGGGTGAAGTTGCCGCGGATCGCGAAATCTTCAACTGGCTTCCAGCGCCCGCCGGCCGTCCAGGTGATATCCCCGCCGGTGAGCGAGTTATCGACGTAACGAATGGCGCCCTTGGCTTCGAGCAGGTTGACGAACGGAACGTCCATCGTCGGCGAAACAAGCGGGATCTGGAGTTCGCCGAACACTTCGTCGGTGTTGTACGAACCTGAGACCGGATCGATCGGGATCGAGCGACCGAACTGGGTGCGCGGTGCATCCGGGTCGGCCGGGTCGGGCTGGCCGAAGAAGAACGCACCCGGATCGAAGTCCGCCGATTCGTCACGGTGCTCGTAACCGATCGAGAAACCGACCGGGCCGCTCCAGATATTGAACAGGTCGCCGCCGATGGTTGCGATGAAATCATACTGTTCGTTGGTCGCGGTCGGGTTGGCGATAGTCGTGACGTAATCCGCGACGGCCTGCGTGTTCTGGTTGCCGAACGGGTTGAACGGGGCGCAGATGTCGCTGATCGTCGCGATCGGCGAACTGTCTGCTCCGGCCGGGCAGCCAGCCAGGGCGTTCTCGAAGTTCTGCTGCACCAGTTCGCGGCTGCGACCCTCGGTACGCGAACGACCGTAGAGGCCCGAGACTTCCCAGTTCAGATTGCGCGAACCGAGGTAGAAATCGCCACGCAGACCGGCGACAACACGATAGACTTCGACTTCCGACGAGCCTTCACCGGCGATCAGGTCGGTGTTGGCGCGGCCGAGGTAGAAGAAGTCCTGGCCCGCGGGAAGCTGCGCGCCAATGGTTGCACGGGCTTCGTCCGACAGGAACGGGTTGCTCAACGGCACGATCAGATTGCCGTCGGGCGTGCCCGCATCGTCGAACAGCCAGGTGTTGTAAACCGGCTGCGAGCGCAGTTCGGTACCCTTCGAATTGGCGTACTGTCCTTCGAGGAAGGCTGTGATCGAATCGGTTACGTCGTAGGTAGCGGTGAGCGCGCCGAGATAGCGCTCGACCGGCGAGAGCAGGTTCGAGACCGGGAGAAGGCTGAAGCCGTTGCCGCCGGCGGAGTTCACCACACCGTAGCGTTCGCCGAAGTCCAGCGGCGTGAGGTTGCCATTGGCATCGAACACCAGCGTGTTGCCGCTGCCGTCGGTGATGTCGAAGCCGAAGCCGGGGACGATATCGATCGTCGTCGGAGCGCCGAACTCGCTGAGGATCGGGATACGGCGATCGCTGATGACGACGTTGTCGAACGGCGAGTTCGGATCATTGGGAGCGGCGTAGAACAGCCCCTGTGCCGTGCGTTCACGATCGGTGTACAGCAGGCCTTCGGTGTTGTTGTACTCGACCGCTGCAACCACGTTGCCGCGACCATCGGCGAAGCTGGTGCCCACCATTGCACCCAGACGGTATTCTTGCGCATCGCCTTCTTCGGCAATGCCCATCTGCGCGTCGAAGCGGACGCCTTCGAAGCGGTCCTTGAGGATGATGTTCACGGTGCCGGCGATGGCGTCGGCACCGTAAATCGGTGCGCCGCCGACGGCGATGGTTTCAAGACGGTCGACCATCAGCGTGGGGATCGTGTTGAGGTCGACCTGCGAACCGGCAGCCACGGGGCCGAAGATCGAAGCGGTGTTCGAGCTGACGTAGCGGCGGCTGTTGACCAGCGTCAGCGTGCGCTGCGAGCCCAGACCGAAGAAGTTGATGAAGCTCTGGCCCGAACCGAAGGAACCCGACTGGCCGCCGACCGCGCTGCTGGCGGGCGGACCGAAAGCGGGCTGTTCGTTGAGCACTTCGCCGACATTGGTCAGACCGCGTTCTTCGATCTGGTCGGCGTTGACGACGATCGAGGGCTCGAGCGTGTCGCGGTTGGGGCGGCGGATACGCGAACCCGTTACGACGATGGCATTATCGGCCTCGGGAGCGGCTGCGGCCTGTTCGTCGACGATGGTGTCGTCGGCATCCTGCGCGAAGGCAGGTGTCGAAACGGCCAAGGCGGCGATACCCGCGCTCGTGAAGAGCGCAAGCCGCCGGCCCCGTGCGAACGGGGGGGTGGAGATCATGTTGTGGTTCCCTGATTGCGACCGTGCATTATTGCACGCGTGCATGAGAACCAAAACTTCCGAACGTGGCAATGCTTTAGCTTCCGTAAGGGAAAACTCGCATGAGGTTTGCCCCGAACTGCAATGAAAATGACACATCATTTGGTACAGAGACATCCATCTGCACGACAATCACCGGTCCCGACCGTGCGCCGCGGCTTGTCGGCGGGCTGCGATCTGATAGTCTCGCGGCGGTTCTGACGCCCACGCTTTCTAGGAAATCAATGCATGCTGCTTCGTCCTGATCGTCTGACCTCATCACGCGCAGGTTCGCGCACGATGGGCAATCGCTCCTGGTGCATGGGCCCGGCTTCCGCCGGGCTTGCAGCGATATGCACCCTGGCGTTCCCGGCAGTGACGTCGGCGCAGGACGCGCCCTCCGAGGCACTGCTCGACTGCCGCGCCATCGGCAGCGATGACGAGCGGCTGGCGTGCTACGACCAGGCGCTCGACACGCAGTACGGGGTGGACGAGGAATTGCAGGAAAAGCGCCGGCAATACCGGCGCGAACGATTCGGTCTTCCGGTGGATTCCTCGGGGGCCCGGATGGCCGAACTCACGGCGACGATCGCTGCGGTGGATGCGAACCTGCGGACGGGGCAGACGACGATCGCGCTCGACAACGGACAGGTGTGGCAAGTGCTCTCGAGCGGCGGCCTGCGGGCGCGCTTCCGCGTCGGGTTGGAGGTGACGATCAGCGAAAGCGCTACCGGCGGATATCGCGTGCGAATTGCGGACAAGACGGGGTTCAAGGGCGTGACCCGCATCCGCTGAGGGCAGGCCCACCGCACCATGATCACAGATCAGGATATCCTGCAGGATGCGGAATGGCTGCCGCATCGTTATGACGAGACGAACGGCAGCTTCCGCTTTCGGCATGTCCCGCGCGACGTGCAACGCGAGGCCGCGTTCCTGACCGACGAGCATCTGCCCGATACCGGAGCGGAACGCGTGATACCGCTTGAACGGATCGACCGGCGGGCCCTGCCCGCAGCTCCGATCCACTTCGTGTTCCATTCGGCCTATTGCTGTTCGACCCTGGTGGCACGCATGTTCGATGCCCCCGGCTATTCGATGGGGCTGGTCGAGCCGGTGGTGCTCAACGACGTCGTCGGTTGGCGGCGGCGAGGGGCGCAGCCGGAAAAGATCGCTGCGGTGCTCGATATGGCGCTTGCGCTGCTCGCGCGGCCGTTCGGCGATGACCGCGCGGTCGTGGTCAAACCCTCGAATATCGTGAACTCGCTCGCGCCAGCCATCATGGGGCTGCGCGCGGATGCGCATGCGATCCTGCTGTATGCGCCGATCGAAGACTTCCTCGCCTCGATCGCGGTAAAGGGTCTGTGGGGACGCCGCTGGGTGCGACAGGCATTGATCGGCCAGATGCAGGATGGCGTTCTGGTGCAGCAATTTGCGCCCGATGAGATGTTCGAACTGACCGATTTGCAGGTCGCCGGCCTGGGCTGGCTTTCGCACCATTCAATTTACCGGAAAATGCAGGACCAGTTCGGCGCCGGGCGTCTCGGGATCTGCGACAGCCGCAGCCTGTTGGCGGAACCGGCCGAGACGGTTGCGAAATTCTTCGCCCGCTTCGAATTACACCCCGGCCCAGAAGATAGCGCGGCGATCGCAGCGGGACCGGCTTTCACGCGAAACTCGAAGGAATCGACGTCCTATTCCCGCAGCGACCGCGAGCGTCAGATCGCCGCGACGCGCGAGGCCAACAGCGACGAGATCGCCAAGGTCGCCGAATGGGTCAGGGTGGTGGCGGACGGCATCGGACTCGATGTCGCGCCGGTGTCCTCCGCCTTGCGCTGAGACGCAGGGCTCAGGTGGCGCCGTCGTCGCGGTCCAGGACGTCCCACTGGCCACTCGCCGCACCCCTCACGATCGAGCGTGCAAGACCATTGCCCTGTCGGGCTGCGGCCAGCCACTGCTTCTTCGTCATGCAAACTTTGTTCTTGATTGCACGCGAACGAACGCTGCGGACGGTCTTGCAGATCATCCTGTCGCTGGTCTTGGCTTTCTGTTCGGTAACTGCTTCCGCTTCTGGGGGCTGATCCTGAGTCTCGCCTCCTTGGGCAGAGAGGCCAGCACCAAGGGGCAGCACAAACGCTCCGAGCACCATCGTTGCTTTCTGGAAAGGCAGTCTCTTCATAGATAGGTCCTCCTGCTCGCATCTTGCCGGCCAAACCGGATTTGCTCATCATAAGACCCCGGGGAGCCTCTGCTCAGGCTCACGTCGCTCGCCATGCACGGTGAGGACCCGAAATTCAGTTCGTGATCAGCCCGGAAGAATTCTTTTCCGCCATAGCGCTCGCTAGGCTTCGGCCTTCGCGTGCGACGCGTGCCCATTCCCGATTGGTCAGGCAGACACGGCGTTTCTTGGCGCGCGAGCCGATGACAGATTCGGTCCGGCAGACCGTATAATCGGGATGTTGTTTGTCGGTGATCTGTGCCTCGCCTTCTTCCTGGCTCGATGTCTCGCCGGCGTCCTGCGCAGCCGCAGGCGCGGCCAGTACGGCGAGCGGAACCAGTGTAACGGCCATTAACTTGCGCAAACTTACCTCCCATCAAGATTGACGGTAACGTAACACAGCAAGCAGGTAAGTCAAAACCCGTAGCAGGCCGGTGCGTTCGCGCGGATATTGTCGTCCCGGCCGATCGGCGAAGTCGAATACGGCCCGGACAAACAAATGGGGGCGGCGCCATCGGCACCGCCCCCACTCATTTCATCGTGTCGATGCGACTAGAAGCGAAGCTTCACGGCAGCCGCGTAACGACGGCCGAGGGCGTCGTAGGTCGACGGGTAGATGTTACCCGAGTTGTACGCGGTCGAACCGATGTCCGAGCCAACGATGGTCGGCTTGTTGTCGAGCAGGTTCTGCACGGTGACGACGAACTCGAAGTTCTCGGCAGCCGCCCAGCGCAGGCTCAGGTCGAAGTAGCTTTCGGCACCGATGGTGTTGAAGTCCACTTCCTGACCAGCAACCGGGCCAGCGCTTTCGTCAAGTACGCCGGCGAAAGCGTCGCCGCTTTCCGCACGCTGAAGGGGTTCGTACTCGACACCGTCGAGGTAGCGCCACAGCAGCGAGACATCCAGTTCGTCGTAGAACGAGAAGGTTGCGCGGGTGTTGAACACGAACTCAGGCTGGATCGAGCCACAGTTCACCGAGTAGTAGCTCACGCACTCACGGTTGACCGAGGTCGGGGTTGCCTGGAATTCGTTGCGGTTCGTCCACGTGCCGTCGGTCGAGAAACGGAAGCCGATATCGTCGGTCAGGCTCGTGCGATAACGCATGCTGACGTCGATACCATCCGTCTTGATCGTGCCGAGGTTCGACAGGCTGAGCAGCAGCCCGGGAACTTCGTTCGGCGAACCGTCGAGACCACCGGTAGTCGCGCTACGAAGGATGAGCGAGCAGAACGGATTGCTTGCGCTCGGTGCATCGTAACACCCACCGACAAGGTCGTTGACCGTCGGCGTGGTGATCGCGTCTTCAACCTTAATGTTGAAGTAGTCGATCGTGAACGAGAGGTTGTACATCGGTTCGAACACCGCACCCACCGTCCAGGTGGTGGCCGTTTCAACGCCAACATTGGGGTTGCCGCCCGTGGTGATGTTGATCTGGCCGGCTGCCGGCTGGAGGATGTTGCCGATCAGGCTCTGCGCTGCCGCCTGGCTCGCGCCACCAGCCACGATCTGCGAAACGCAGGCCGCAGTCAGTGCAGCATTGCCAACCGGGTTGGTACCTGCACAGGGGTCGACAGCAAGGTTCGACAGCTGGGTGACGACCGGCGTGAAGAGTTCACCGATGTTCGGTGCACGCGACGAACGCTGGTAGTTACCGCGATAGGTGATGCCATCGATGGGGGTCAGCGTACCGCCGACCTTCCAGGTGAACTCACCGCCTGCAGTCGAGTAGTCCGAATAACGGCCACCGGCTTCGAGGGTCAGATCGCGAACGAACGAATCTTCGATGACGGGGATGGCGACTTCACCGAAGAACTCGAATGCAGTCAGATCATCAGGCTGGCCTGCGTGATCACCTGCTGCGTCAGGTTGAAGACGTAGTCGATGGCTTCCTGCGAGCCAAGATCGCCGAGCGGACCGAACAGGTTGATCGGCGCACAGCCGCCAGCCGGATCGACGCACTGGACGCCACCGGCACCGTCGGGAATGGCCAGAAGCGACTGCTCGAGGCGCTGCAAACGGGCGAAACCGCCCTGGCGCTGGATGCGTTCGCTTTCACCGTATCCGCCCGAAACTTCCCAGCCGATCGAATCGGTGATGTCGCCGCGGAGGCCGCCGACGAGATTGAACAGCGTGGTGGTGAAGTCCGAAGTACGCGTGCCAGCTTCCGGCGTACGACGACGGATCGAGCTGGTGACCAGGACATAGTCCGGGTTCGCCGTGCCGTCAGCCAAGGTCGGGCCGAACTGGCTGTTCCGGGCTGCAGCGTATTCTGCTGCGGTCAGGCCAAGGTTGTCACCGTACAGCTGTGCGAGCGACTCGGGGATGTACGGGTTGTTCAGGTTCACCTGATAGGTGTTGAAGAACGAACCGCCCGGAGCGATGATCGTCGAAACGGTGTTCTTCGAGAACGCCGCCTGGGTGAACACTTCGACAGCGTCCGACACTTCGTAGTTCGCCGAACCATAGACGTTGAAACGTTCGAACGGCGTCAGGAAGATATTGAACGGGTTGAAGTTGAACGGGCGATCGAAACCGCAGAAGTTCACGCCGTCGTCGCAGATCTGACCGACAACACCGGCAGTACCGGCATCGGGACCGTCGGGTGCGACGATGACCGCGGGAACTGCGTTCGAAGAGCCGCTGCCCGTGCCGGTGAACGAACCGATGTTGAACAGCGAGAAGTCACGGTCGCCCTGGTAAACGGCGTCCTGGTTTTGGTAGCCGATGCTCAGGACTGCGTTACCGCGGCCATCGTCGAAGTTGGCACCCAGGGTGACGTCGGCACGGAAAACGTTGCCGTCGCCTTCTTCAGTGATCTGCTGCGAAGCGGTTGCCTCGAGGCCTTCGAAGTCGGTCTTGGTGACGAAGTTGACAACACCGCCGATTGCGTCGGCACCGTAAGTGGTGCTTGCGCCGCCGGTCAGGATTTCCGTGCGCTCGATCACTGCCAGCGGAATGTTGTTGAGGTCGACGCGGCCGGTGGTGTCGGCCGGCGTGAAGCGGCGGCCGTCGAGCAGAACGAGGTTACGCTCGGAGCCGATGCCGCGCAGGTTGACGAAGCTCGAGCCGCCGTTGCCGTTGTTGACGGCCGAACCGACGCTCGGAACCGCCGAGGGCAGTTCGCGCAGGAATTCTTCTGCAACGTTGGTCTGGGCGAGTTCGAGGTCGTCGCTGCTGACGACGCTGACCGGGCTGGCCAGTTCGAGGTTGGGGTTCGAGATACGCGAACCGGTAACGACGATTGCTTCCGAAGGCACGACGGGAGCGGCAGTTTCTTCCGCTTCCGTTGCAACCTGTGCCATCGCCGGCTGCGCGAGAAGCGCAAGACCGAGAGCGGCAGGTGCCGCGCTGGCTTTGAAGTAGGTTTGGAGTTTCACTCTGATAATCCCTCTATTGATCGACCGACCCCTGAGGTCGGATCTCCAAGGAACCCCTGGGAGGAATAGAGAAAATGCACGAACTTAACGCCCATGCAGATGCAGGATCCCTCCAGTGGAACGTCGCATGTGCCTTTAGGGACGCGGTGAATGCAAAGCTTTTGTTACATTTTGGCCGGTTTGGCGTAGCGGGTGTGACGCCGATGTCACACCCGCCGGCCCGCCCGGTTTTCATGCGTCCGGGCAGGCGGAGCAATCGCGGAAACATTCGGTCCCGCGCTGCTTGACGTTTACGTAACCCCGGCTTACCCAATTGGTCCCATTTGAAAACCTATAATGAGGATGTCGATGCCCGAAGCCTATATCGTCGAAGCCGTCCGTACCGCCGGGGGGCGCCGCGGGGGCCGTCTGGCCGGGGTGCACCCGGTCGATCTCGCCGCCACATCGCTCGATGCGGTCATGGAGCGCAGCGGTCTCGAGGCCAAGGCTGTCGATGACGTGGTGATGGGCTGCGTCAGCCAGGGCGGCGAGCAGGCCATGCAGGTCGGCCGCAATGCCGTGCTGGCGAGCAAGCATCTGGGCGAGGGCGTCCCCGCGGTCACGATCGACCGCCAGTGCGGCTCCAGCCAGCAGGCAATCCAGTTCGCCGCGCAGGCGGTGATGAGCGGCACGCAGGACGTCGTCATCGCCGCGGGTGTCGAGAGCATGAGCCGCGTGCCCATGGGCTCGACCGCGATGTTCCACATGAAGGAAGGTCTGGGCAATTATAAATCGCCCGGGCTGGAGGAGAAATATCCCGGTATCCAGTGGAGCCAGTTCATGGGCGCGGAAATGATCGCGCAGAAGCACGGGTTCTCGAAGGACGACCTCGACCGCTTTGCGCTGTCGAGCCACCAGAAGGCGATCGAGGCGACCAAGTCGGGCGCCTTCGAGGCCGAAATCGTCGGCGTGGAGATCGAAACCGCCGAAGGCGAGGAATGCCACACGGTCGATGAAGGCATTCGCTTCGACGCGACGCTGGAAGGTATCGCCGGCGTCAAGCTGCTCAGCCCCGAAGGCAAGATCACCGCGGCCAGCAGCAGCCAGATCTGCGACGGGTCGAGCGCGGTGCTGGTGGTCAGCGAGCAGGCGCTGAAGGACTACGGCCTCACCCCGCTGGCGCGGATTCACAATCTGACCGTCACGGCCGGGGATCCGGTGATCATGCTCGAAGAACCGCTGTTCGCCACCGAGCGTGCGCTCCAGCGCGCGGGCATGAACATCGGCGATATCGACCTGTACGAGGTGAACGAGGCGTTCGCGCCGGTGCCGCTGGCATGGCTCAAGCACCTCGATGCCGATCCCGCCAAGCTCAATGTCAACGGCGGCGCGATCGCGCTGGGCCACCCGCTCGGTGCGTCGGGCACCAAGCTGATGGCCACGCTGGTCCACGCGCTCAAGGCGCGCGGCAAGAAATACGGCCTGCAGACGATGTGCGAAGGCGGCGGCGTCGCCAACGTCACCATCGTCGAGGCGCTCTAATTCACTTGAAATCTGAGAGGACAATCCATGGAAGTAAGTAGCAAAACCCCCGCCGTCGTCACCGGCGGTGCATCGGGTCTCGGCGAAGCGACTGCGCGTGCGCTGGCCGCCAAGGGCGCCAAGGTCGCCATCTTCGACATGAACGAAGAGAAGGGCGAAGCCGTCGCCAAGGACATCGGCGGCATCTTCTGCAAGGTCAATGTGACCAGCGACGAGGACGTCGATGCCGGTTTCGCCAAGGCACGTGAAGCGCATGGCCAGGAACGCATCCTCGTCAATTGCGCAGGCATCGGCAATGCGATCAAGACCGCCAGCCGCGACAAGCAGAGCGGCGAAATCAAGCACTTCCCGCTGTCGGCCTTCGATTTCGTCATCCAGGTCAACCTGATCGGCACCTTCCGCTGCATCGCCAAATCGGCGGCGGGCATGATGACGCTCGACGCGTTGAGTGAAGACGGGGATCGCGGCGCGATCGTCAACACCGCCTCGGTCGCGGCCGAGGACGGCCAGATGGGCCAGGCGGCCTATTCGGCATCGAAGGGCGGGGTCGTCGGCATGACCCTGCCGATCGCGCGCGACCTGATGAAGGAAGGCATCCGCGTGAACACCATCCTGCCGGGCATTTTCGAAACCCCGCTGATGAATGCCGCGCCGCCGCAGGTGAAGGAAGCGCTCGCAGCCAGCGTGCCGTTCCCCAAGCGTCTCGGCCTGCCGGGCGAATACGCCAAGCTTGCCATGTGCATGATCGAGACCGGCTACTTCAACGGCGAAGACGTGCGCCTCGACGGTGCCATCCGCATGGCGCCGCGGTGATCGCCAGACGGCTTTCCCATTGCAGGCGGGAGACCTAGTCTTGCCTGCATGATTTATTCCAGCGCCCCCGTCCGCATGCCGAAAACGGCGCGGGCGGGGGCGCTTTGCATTTGACCCTCGGGACCGCGTTCCATGCGTTCCGTCCTGACGGGATGACCGGAGAGGAAAACCAACCCATGTCCTACAGCCAGATCAAGCTCGACATCGCCGACGGCATCGCGACCGTGACGCTGCACCGGCCCGACAAGATGAACGCCTTCACCCGCACGATGATGGCCGAATTCATCGATGCGATCGACACGACCGACGCCGATGACAGCGTGCGCGCGGTCGTGGTGACCGGACATGGCGACAGGGCGTTCTGCGCCGGAGCGGATCTCACGCCCGATGACGGGGGGCATGTCTTCTCCGATCCCAATCCGGTCGACGACCTGTCCGACGAGCGCGTGCGCGACGGGGGCGGACGGCTGACCCTGCGCCTGTTCGATTCCAAGAAACCCTTGATCGGCGCGTGCAACGGGGTGGCGGTGGGCGTCGGCGCGACGATGCAATTGCCGTTCGACATCCGGCTGGCGAGCGACACGGCGCGCTTCGGCTTCGTCTTCGCGCGGCGGGGAATCACGCCCGAAGCCGCCTCGAGCTGGTTCCTGCCGCGGCTGGTGGGCATGCAGACCGCGCTCGAATGGTGCATGACCGGGCGCATATTCTCCGCTCAGGATGCGCTGGACCATGGGCTCGTCCGTT
>LUMV01000339.1_pt1 | contig 13045 bp, 14 predicted proteins | sample 729731 | NCBI WGS metagenome assembly LUMV01 (sample SAMN03860301, study PRJNA289734) | marine metagenome | biome: seawater column; feature: ocean; material: water; isolation source: Red Sea water column Station 192 - depth 200m | place: Saudi Arabia: Red Sea | collected 2011-10-15 | depth 200 m
GGTTCGTTGTCGTCCGACACGTGGAAAAAGATACCGTTCAGATAATACCGGGTTTCCTCGGTCGAGATCGCGAACCGCGTCCGGTCGATGAGATCGGCGAAGGTCTTGGCGGGCAGTTCGAAACTGGTCGGCAGATCGCCTTCGACGATGACCGGGAAGTCGTCGCGCGGGAGCGTCGGCAGCGAGAAGCGGCTGCGCCCCGCCTTGATCGCCATGCGGTTTTCCGCCGCTTCGAGGCTGACCTGCGAACCTTCGGGCAGCTTGCGTGCGATATCGAACAGCAGGTGCGCCGAAACGGTGATCGCCCCGGCACTGTCGACATTGGCTTCCATATGCTCGATCACCTGCAGATCGAGGTCGGTTGCCATGACCCTGAGCGAATTGTCGCCTTCGGCTTCGATCAGCACGTTGGAGAGGATCGGGATGGTATTGCGGCGCTCCACGACCGACTGGACGTGGCTGAGACAACGCAGCAGCGTCGCGCGTTCGATGGTGGCCTTCATGGTCCTACTTTCGTCCCTCTTGGGCGCCTGGCAGGCCGGAATCGCCCCACCAGCACCGGAATACGGATGGCGACCTTAGCGGGGCGCGCATGTGGAGCAAGCGGATAGCCCGAATGCTGGGGATTCCCTTGGGGATAAACGGCGATCCTCCCCGCCATGGGGGAGGATCCCCATCATCCCATCATCGCCATCCCGCCATTCACATGCAGCGTCTGTCCGGTGACATAGGCTGCCTCGTCGCTGGCGAGATAGGTCACTGCAGCAGCGACTTCCTCGCCCTCGCCCATGCGGGCCATCGGGATGCGGCCGTTGATCGCATCCTTCTGCTTATCGTCCAGCGCATCGGTCATCGCGGTGCGGATGAAGCCGGGGGCGACGCAATTGACGGTGATGTTCCGGCTCGCAAGCTCCTGCGCCAGGCTCTTGGTCATGCCGGTCAGCCCGGCCTTGGCAGCGACGTAGTTCATCTGGCCGGGATTGCCCGTATGGCCGACGACGCTGGTGATCGACACGATGCGGCCACCGCGCGCCTTCATCATCGGGCGGGCGGCGGCGCGCATCAGGCGGAAGCTCGCCTCCAGATTGATGCGGATCACCTGATCCCACTCTTCGTCCTTCATCCGCATGGCGAGATTGTCGCGCGTGATGCCCGCATTGTTGACGAGGATGTCCATTGTGCCGAGCGTCTCGATCGTGGCGGGGATCAATTCCTCGACCTGCTCGGCGTTGGACAGGTCGCAGGTGATCTCGACATGATCGCCGCCAACGTCCGCAATCAACTGCTCGCGAAAGGCGCGCAATTTGTCTCCGTTGGAGCCGGACAGCGCCAGCCGCGCGCCCTGTTTTGCAAGCGCATAAGCGATGGAGGAGCCGATGCCTCCGCTGGCACCGGTGACGAGAGCGGTCTTACCTTCGAGGCTGAACATCATCCATTCTCCTTCGCGAAGGATTCCAGATCCTCCATCGTGACTAGGCTTACCGTCTCGGCGTCGCCATCCGTGCGGGTGACCATGGGGGACAGGACCTTGCCGCCGATTTCGACGAATTTCTCCACCCCGTCCGCGCGCATCGCGAGGACGCTTTCGCGCCAGCGGACGCGCCCGGTGATCTGCTGGACCAGGAGCTCCCGCTCCTCCGCCGGATCGGTGACCTTGGCGGCAGTGACATTGGCGAAGATCGGCACGGCGAGATCGCCTGGAGGCGTGCGTTCGAGCGCGTTCTTCATGCGCAGCGCCGCTGGCTGCATCAGCGAGCAATGGAACGGCGCGCTGACCGGCAGGCGCACGCCGCGCTTGATGCCGTGCTCCTTCGCCATGTCGATGGCGCGCTGGATCGCTTCGGCGTGGCCGGAAAGAACCACCTGGCCCGGATCGTTATCGTTGGCGACTTCGCAGACCTGCCCTTGGGCAGCAGCTTCCGCCAGCGCAGTGGCCTTGTCGATATCGGCACCCAGCAGCGCAGCCATCGCGCCTTCACCGATCGGCACGGCGTCCTGCATGGCGATCCCGCGCAGGCGCAGCAGCTTGGCCGTGTCGGCGAGGCTGAAGGCGCCCGCCGCGCACAGCGCAGTGTATTCGCCCAGCGAATGGCCCGCGACGCAGGCGGCGTGGTTCGCCAGCTCGATACCGAATTCCTTCGCCAGCACGCGCTGGGTGGCGATGGCATTGGCCATGATCGCGGGCTGCGCGTTAGCGGTCAGCGTCAGCTCGCTTTCAGGCCCATCGCGCATCAGCTCGCTCAGTTTCTGCGAAAGCGCCTCGTCCACTTCCTCGAAGACCTCGCGCGCGATCGCGCTGGCTTCGGCGAGGTCGGCGCCCATGCCGATCTTCTGGCTCCCCTGACCGGGGAAGATAAAGGCTTTCATCGCGTGTCTCCTCTAGAAGTCAGCGCGCTTATGCGGGCCGCACCGCTTCCACAACCCCGAAGGGCACCACGCGGTTGGCGCTCGTATGGCCGATTTCGGCTCGTCCCAGATAAGCGATGCCCGCTCGCCCGCACCAGTCGCGCACGATGGTTTGCGCATCGGCTCCGAACGGGCGATCGTTCTCGGGCACATGCGTGACCGCGCCGAGGCGGATGCCTGCGATAGTGCGACAGTGCTGGGTGACATGGAACATCAGCCGATCGATCGCATAGAGATGCTCCGCCACCTCTTCGATCATCACAACATGGCCGGTCAGATCGGGCATGAACTCCGTTCCCACCAACATGGCGAGAGTCATGAGATTGAAAGCGACGACCGGCGTGCCATTCGGCTCGATACTGGGCTCGATCCCCGATCGGTCCCCCACCAGCCAGGCGAGCGAGCGCCGCACTGCGTCCGTCCCGTCCTGGCGCTTGATGTCGATCGCCATCGGCGCGTGGACCGGTTTCCCGATGCCCGCCCGATACAGCGCCCCCAGCAGGGTTCCGCAGTCGGAATAGCCGAGATAGCTCTTCTTTTGGGCAGCCGCGTCCATGCGTTCGAGCGCCGCACCTGCGATGCGATTGGAACCGTATCCCCCCTTGGCGAACCAGACCGCGTCTGCGTCCGGATCGTTCGCGCAGTCGATCAGCGCCTCCAATCGGACCGCGTCCGATCCGGCGAAGTGGCCGTCCTCAAGAAAACATTGGCTGTGGAAGCGCAGCTCAAGGCCCGGAAATTCCGCTTTCGCCAGCGCTTCGACACGGTCCGCCAGCTCGCGATGCAGCGGCGCAGCCGGGGCGCAGATGGCGATCCGTTTGGTAGTCCCTTTCATCCCATCTGTCCTAGCGCGCTTGTAATGCCCGGCACAACGCCATAGCGCGGGCTGTCATGAGCGAATTTCCATCTCCCGAAGACCTCCTGGCCCGCCCGTTCTTTTTCGTCGGCGTTGGGGGATCCGGCATGCTGCCGCTGGCCCAGATCCTGCGCGGAAGAGGCGCGCGGGTCGAAGGCTCGGACCGCAGTCTCGATCAGGGCCGCACGCCGGAAAAGTTCACGGCGCTGGAAGCCCAGGGCGTCACTCTCCACCCCCAGGACGGCAGCGGCATCGTCTCGCAGGATCAGATCGTGGTCGCTTCCGCCGCAGTGGAAGCCAGCGTGCCCGATATCGCGCGTGCCGAGGATCTGGGATGCCTGCGCCTGACCCGCGCCGAGCTCAATTCGATCCTGTTCAACACCAGCGGCGCCGGACTTGCCGTGGCGGGGACGAGCGGGAAATCCACCGTCACCGGGATGCTCGGCTGGATCATGCATCATCTGGGCCGCGAACCGACCATCATGAACGGCGCGGTGATGAAGAATTTCCCCAATGCGGGGCGTCCGTTCGCCAGCGCCGTCGCCGGTGGTCAGAGCCTCTATGTCAGCGAGGTGGACGAAAGCGATGGATCGATCGCGCTCTATCGTCCCGCCGTCGGGATCCTTCTGAATGTCAGCCTCGATCACAAAAGCATGGAAGAATTGCGGCAATTTTTCGGCGATTACCTGTCGCGCAGCCGTATCGCAGTGGTGAATGCCGATGACGCGGAAGCGCTCGCCCTCCTCCCGCGCGCGGAGGAAGTCATCACTTTCGGCGTGGATCAGCCAAAGGCGCAGATCGGGATCGTGCCGGGCAGCGTGGCCGAGGGGCCGATGCGGCAGGCCGCGCTCGTCGTCGATCGCCATGATGGGAGCGAGCACCCGCTGCGCCTGAATCTGCCCGGCCGCCATAATCTGTCGAATGCTCTCGCCGCCATCGCAGGCGCTGCGGCAGCGGGCATTCCCGTGGCCGCCGCCGTCGAGGCGCTGGCCGGTTTCGACGGGCTTTCGCGCCGTTTCGAGCTGGTCGGCGTGTCGGCCAGCGGCATCACTGTGATCGACGATTTCGGCCACAATCCCGAAAAGTGCGCGGCGACCCTGCGCACGCTGCGTGCGCACGAAGGACGCATCCTCGCCTTCTTCCAGCCGCACGGCTACGGCCCTTTGCGCCAGATGGGCGCCGAACTGGCGCAGGTTTTCGCAGACGAACTCGCCGACGGCGATCGTACGATACTATGCGATCCGGTCTATTTCGGCGGCACCACCGATCGCAGCGAGGGGAGCGAGCGGATCGTTCGCCTGATCGAGGATGCCGGTGGCCATGCCGAATACATCCCCAATCGCAAGGCCGTGGGCGATCGACTGGCCAGCGTGGCGCGCCCCGGCGACCGGATCGTGATCATGGGCGCGCGCGACGACACTCTGTCGCAATTCGCGCGCGACCTGTTCGCCCGATTCTGAACCCGATTACGCCCCAGCCCGTCCGAAGGTCGTCGAACCCTGCGACACCCTTGCGTCGGCGTTGCAATCGTCCGCATCGCCGATGCGCACGCAATTGCGCCCTTCGCGCTTGGCACGATAAAGGGCCCGGTCCGCGGCCCCGAAAGCCTCGTGCATCATCTGCCCACGGCCAAGCACGACGCCTAGACTGATCGTGACCTGCGGCAGACCTGCCGTCCCCTCTTCGCCTCCGCTTCGACCCACGATCTCGCGCAGGCGATCGGCAAGCGCGATCAGCTGGTGATCTTCCATGACCTCGACGATGGCCGCAAATTCCTCGCCCCCAAGGCGATAGACGCAGCCCGGCGAACCGTCATCTTCCCGACCATCCATCGCGGGCAAATGGCCCTTCAAAAGCCCCGCGACGTTGCACAGCACTGCATCGCCCACCTGATGGCCCTCGCGATCGTTGACCTGTTTGAAGTGGTCGATATCGGCGACCAGCAGACCCTGACCTGTCTTCAGCGTGCGGACCATGTCGAACGCCCGGCGATTGGCGAGCCCGGTCAGCCCATCGGTGTTCGCCATCTGACCCATCCTGATCGCGCGCATCTGGGCTTCGTCGTGTTCGTGTTTCAGCCCTGTGAAGCGATCGCCAACGGCGATCGCCGTGACCAGCGACAGAAGGACGAAGCCGGCAAACACCATGTCGTTTATCGGAAACGGCAAAGACGACCCGCTGAAGGCGACGACGGTCCGCCATGCGACCACCAGCATCAGGCCCGACATGGCCGCCAGCGCCCAACGCGCCCCCCGGCTCCCTCGCGACAGCGCGACAGCGACGACGATCGATATGAGGATCACGACCGGAGCGAAACTGAAGACGAACCAATTGTTGATCGTAATGCGCGTCAATTCCCCACCGAAGGTGGCGATGAACTTCACAATCAACGGCAGCAGAGCCGAGACCATCATCGCCATTGTGAGGCGGGGTGGCAGGAAACGCTTCTCGATCAGGCCGGCGATTACCATCGCGCCGCATCCCGCAGACAGCGCCTGGAAAAGGCTCGTCAGCCGCCATCGCAGGTCGAGAGGGATGTCCGGCAGAATTTCGTTCACCAGCCCCGACGAAAACAGCATGAACAGGGATGTCGTCGCCACCATCAGAAAATGCCACAGGACGAAGCCCTGCCTCAGGACGCGGTAGAACAGCCCATCGTATAGCAGCGGCAGGATCAGCAGGCCGAACATGAACATGTAAGCGAGCGAGCGGCTGTAAAGCTCACGCTCACTATCGGCGAGGGAAGTCAGCCGCGCCGCGCCCGCAACGCTTCGAGTAAAAGGTCTTTCCACCACCGCATCGATCGCCACCAGATCTGCCTGCGACGAAGGCACGGGGACGGAGAACCGGTTGCCCGGAAACCAGTTGCGAGCCGTCATCTGCGGATCGACATCGACCAGGCGGGACCGACCGTCGGCATAGGTGAAGCGCACCAGCATCGATCGAAAATTCGCCGCGTTGGTCTGCCACGCAAGACCGGAATCGAGCGGAGTCTTCAGCTGCGTCGAAGAGCGTACGAAAGGCCCGCGCACGTCGAAGCGATCGGGCGCGCAGGAAAGCTGTTCCCGCGTAAGGGCGAAGGCTTCTTCCATGCTTCCGGCCTCGCCGGCGCATGTCATGGGTTTGAGATCCAGCGTGTATGCGCGCGCCGGCGCAGAGGCTGAAAGACCCCACGCAACCAGCGCCGCAACGAGAATGCGTAGCAACCCCATCATTTCCCCCACCATGGAACCGGTGGAGCGGGCGACCGCCGCTTGTCGTTGACCGGGCCTTTACGGTAACAGAAAAACGTTTTTACGCAAAAACCGAATTTGCGGGCTCGCCCAAACAGGCCGATCGTCGGCGCAATGTCTTGCGCCAGAGATCAATGCGCGGAACGGCCACCCATGGCCGGAAGGCGATGGACGATCTGAGCGATCACGAACCCTACGACCAATCCGACCAAAGCCGAAATCGCTGCATAGGTCGCCCAGCCGAGCAAGCCGCCAAGCCCGCCCGTGGCGACTTCCACCGCATGTTCTAGAGAGTGCGCCACATCCGACGGGCCGTAGAGACCAAGCTCGTGCAGGCCGTGCAGGATGATCCCGCCGCCGACCCACAGCATCGCCACCGTGCCGATCAGCGACAACGCCTTCAACAGCCAAGGCATCGCCTTCAACAGGAACCGCCCTGTGGCCTGCGCCACAGAGCTGCTCTTTTCCGCCAGATACAGGCCGACATCGTCCATCTTCACGATCAGCGCCACCGCCCCGTACACCACGAAGGTGATCGCGATCCCGACAGCCGCCAGCACGCCCGCACGGGTCAGCAGCGTTTCCGCCGCGACCTCGTTCAGCGTGATCGCCATGATTTCGGCAGACAGGATCAAGTCGGTGCGGATGGCCCCGCTGGTGCGTGCCTTTTCAAAGGCGACCGGATCCTCGATCTCGTCTTCCAGAGTCTTGCCGTGCTTTTCCCCACCCAGCTTTTCCATCACCTTTTCCGCGCCTTCGAACGAGAGGTAGCAGCCGCCCGCCATCAGCACGAAAACGATCGCCTGGGGCAGCAGCCAGCTCAGCAGCAAGGCGCCTGGCAACAGAATCAGCAGCTTGTTCTTCAAACTGCCCTTGGTGATGTTCCAGATGATTGGCAGCTCGCGCGCCGGCTTCAGTCCAGTGACGTAGCCCGGCGTCACTGCCGCATCGTCGATCACGACGCCTGCCGCCTTCGATCCCGCGCGGCTGGCGGCGATGCCGATATCGTCCACCGAGGCCGCCGCCGTGCGTGCGATCACCGAGATATCGTCGAGAAGGGCAACCAGGCCGCCGGGCATATCCGTACTCCGAGATGAACAGGCCACCGCCCTGCCCGCACGGTTCGCTCGCGACAAGTCCGATCTTGTGTTGCAAATCGCGCCGATCGCGCTATGTGCGCGGCTTCCCGAGCGGCATCGCCCTTGCGGGATACGAAGAAGGCCGGAGGGGCCCCGTCATCCGGACGGACCAGCCAGCGATCGGCATGAACTGAAAGGACCAAGGCATGGCTCTGTACGAGCATGTATTCTTGGCGCGCCAGGATCTGAGCCAGTCTCAGGTCGATCAACTGGCCGCCACCGCCACCGAGATCGTCGAGAACAACGAAGGCAAGGTCACCAAGACGGAGACCTGGGGCCTCAAGAACCTCGCCTACAAGATCGACCGCAACCGCAAGGCGCATTTCGTGCTGCTCAACATCGAAGGCCCGGGTTCCGTGGTCGCCGAGCTGGAGCGCCAGACGCGCATCAACGAAGACGTCATCCGTTACATGACGATCCGCGTCGACGAGCACGAGGAAGGCCCGTCCGCCATGATGCGCAAGAACGAGCGCGACAGCAAGAAGCGCCGTGAGCGCTCCGACCGGGGAGACAATTGATGGCCCGCCCGTTTTTCCGCCGCCGCAAGACCTGCCCGTTCTCGGGCAAGAACGCTCCGACGATCGATTACAAGGACGTGCGCCTGCTTCAGGGCTTCATGTCCGAGCGTGGCAAGATCGTGCCCAGCCGCATCACCGCCGTGAGCGCGAAGAAGCAGCGCGAACTCGCCAGGGCGATCAAGCGCGCCCGCCACATCGGCCTTTTGCCGTACATCGTGCGCTGAGGAGACTGACACCATGGATATCATTCTCCTCGAACGCATCGGCAATCTCGGCAATATCGGTGACGTCGTCACCGTGAAGGACGGGTACGCCCGCAACTTCCTGCTGCCGCAGAAGAAGGCCCTGCGCGCCAACGATTCGAACAAGAAGGTGTTCGAAGCCAATCGCGAGCGCCTCGAAAAGGAAAACGCGGAACGCCGCGGCGAAGCCGAAAAGCAGGGCGAAAAGGTCGACGGGACCGAGATCGTCCTGATCCGCGCCTCGTCCAATGCCGGCCAGCTTTACGGTTCGGTCAATGTTCGCGACATCATCGCCGGCCTCACCGAAAAGGGTCACGAGATCGACAAGAAGCAGGTCATCATGGGCAGCCCGATCAAGTCGATCGGCATGCACGACGTGACCGTCGCTCTCCACCCCGAAGTGCACGTCACCGTAAAAGCCAATGTCGCCCGTTCGGACGACGAAGCCGAGCTGCAGAGCCAGGGCGTGGACGTTCTTGCGCAGATGTTCGAAGACGAACAGCGCGAGATCGAGGAAATGGCCGATGCCAACCGCATCGATCCCAACCTCGAGCCGGGCGAAATCCCCGCGGACATGCTCGACGAGCCGACTCCGGTCGATATGGACGGCAATCCGATCGAGCAGGACGGCGAGTAATCCGCCTTCCGCTCCGGCGGAACTGCTACAGAAAGGGGCGCGACGGCTTAGGCTTGTCGCGCCCTTTTCGTAAACGGCGCATAGCGATGCGCGCATGGGTGACAGGGCCTGTCACGAAACCGATAGGAAAAGGCCGGAGGACGCCACGATGGATTCGATCGACACCATTCTCGACAAGCTGGAAAGCGTCTACGATGCCGCCGTGGCGCGGTTACGCGCGGATGTGATCGCCTTCGGTCGCGATCGGACGATCCCGGCCCCGGAACGCCGCTCCGACGGATCCTACACCTATCCCGAACTGCGCCTGCGCTATCGCGGTGGCGAACAGCCCGAAGGGCGCCGCCGTGCCTTCGGACGCCTCAATGCGGCGGGTCTTTACACCACGACCGTCACCCGCCCGGCCCTGTTCCGCGATTACCTCGCCGAACAGCTCACGCTCATCTCGAGCAATTATGAAATCGAGGTCGAGGTCGGCTCCTCGCGCCAGGAAATCCCCTTCCCCTACGTGCTCGACGGTGCGGCGGGCGCGGAGCTTGCAGGCGTCGATCCCAATGAGATCGCGCGCCATTTCCCCTCCACCGACCTTTCAGCCTCGCGCGCCTGGCGCATTATACCGGCACCGATCCGGAGCATTTCCAGCGTTTCATCCTGTTCACCAACTATCACCGCTATGTCGATGAATTCGTCGACTGGGCGGGCGAGCAGCTTGGCAGCAATGGCTGTTCCGCGCTGGCGGGTGCGGGCGGCATGCTGCTGACCGAAAAGACCGAGAATGCGCGCGAGCAGCTTTCCGACACGGCCTGGCGCCGCCATCAGATGCCCGCCTACCACCTGGTGGGCGAGAACCGCAGCGGGATCACGCTGGTCAATATCGGTGTCGGTCCCAGCAACGCGAAGACGATCTGCGATCACCTCGCCGTGTTGCGGCCCGAAGCGTGGCTGATGATCGGCCATTGCGGCGGCCTGCGCCCCAGCCAGAAGATCGGCGATTACGTGCTCGCCCACGCCTATCTGCGCGACGACCACGTACTCGATCCGGTCCTGCCCCCCGAAATCCCCCTACCCGCCATTGCCGAAGTTCAGCAGGCGCTTGCCGGCGCGGCGGAGCAAGTTTCGGGAGAACATGGCAGCGATCTCAAGCACCGCATGCGCACCGGCACCGTCGTCACGACCGACGATCGCAATTGGGAATTGCGCTTCACCAGTTCGGCGCGGCGCATGTCGCTGTCCCGCGCGGTGGGCGTCGATATGGAAAGCGCCACGATCGCTGGTCAGGGATACCGCTTCCGCGTGCCCTACGGGACGCTGCTCTGCGTGAGCGACAAGCCGTTGCATGGCGAGATCAAGCTGCCCGGCCAGGCCAATCGCTTCTACGAACAGGCGATCGCCGCCCACCTCCAGATCGGCATCAGCGCATGCCACATGCTGCGGGAAGAAGGCCCAAGGCTGCACAGCCGCAAGCTGCGCGCCTTCAACGAGCCGCCGTTCAGGTAGGTTGGCGGCTCAACCCGTCCCCTTCGTCTTGGTCTTACCCTCTTTGGCCTTCGAGGCCATGAAGTCGATGATCATGCCCGCGATGTCCTTGCCGGTCGCGTTCTCGATGCCTTCGAGGCCGGGCGAGGAATTGACTTCCATGATCACCGGGCCGTGATTGCTGCGCAGCATGTCCACGCCGCAGACATTCAGGCCCATGCGCTTGGCCGCGCTTACGGCGGTGGAGCGTTCGGCGGGGGTGATCTTGATCAGTTCGGCGCTGCCGCCGCGATGCAGGTTTGAGCGGAAATCGTCCGCCGCGCCGGTGCGCTTCATAGTCGCGACCACCTTGCCGCCGACCACCAGCGCGCGAATGTCCGTGCCGCCCGCTTCCTTGATGAATTCCTGCACCAGAATGTTGACGTTGGCGCCGCGAAACGCCTCGATCACGGACTTCGCGCTCGACATCGTTTCGGCAAGCACGACCCCGATGCCTTGCGTCCCTTCGAGGAGCTTGATGACCACCGGCGGGCCCTTCACCGCCTTGATGATCTCTTCGGCCTGCTTGGGATCGTTGGCATAGGCCGTCAGCGGCAGGCCGAGCCCGTGCTTGGCGAGGATCTGCATCGAGCGCAATTTGTCCCGGCTGCGGCCGATCGCGACGCTTTCGTTCAAAGGCCAACAGCCGCGCATTTCGAACTGGCGCAGGATGGCGAGGCCGTAATTGGTGATCGAGGCGCCGATGCGCGGGATCACCGCGTCGTAGCCGATGCAAGGTTCGCCATTATAGTACACTTCCGGCCGATGGCTGGCGATATGGACGGTGCAGCGCGTCGTGTTGAGAATGTCGAGCGAATGCCCGCGCTCCTCAGCCGCCTGCTTCAACCGTTTGTGCGAATACAGATTGGCGTTGCGTGCCAGCATCGCGATTTTCATTGGGCGATCCTCATAGCCGGAATATTCATGGCTTGTGGCCTTCGATCGTCTTCCTGTTGGGCGTCTGCATCCAGGAATGGCCCGAATCGACCACGAATCGGCGTCTAAGCGAAGATCGGCCGATCAGCATGGGAAATCGCATGTCGGCCCGGTTGGCCAGACTGATTTCGGCGCGAAATTCGACATCGCCGATCTTGAGCGGAGTCTTGATGATGCGGCGGCGCTGCGTCTTGCCGTTGGAACTGGTGATGCCGCGCCAGTCGATATGCACCGCCTCGCACACCTGCCGGACATGCTGCTGCGGGAAATCGACCGCGAAACGCACGAATTGCTCGCCGTCGCGCTCATACTCGTCGAGCACGGTGGCATGCAGCGAAGACGTTCGCGCGCCGGTGTCGATCTTGGCGGGAAGATTGTGGAGGCCGAGTTCGGGCAGATGGACCAGCTCGCGCCAGCCGACGATTGGAAGAGCCGGTCTGGTCATCGCGCACCTCCCAATATCGCCAGCCCATCGCCACCATCTCCGCCCGACAGGCGGCGCAGGACCTTTCCGGTCGCGAAATCGACTTCGGCGATGGTGTCGGTGCCGGTCTCCGCGACATAGATACGCTCGCCATCGGGCGACCAGAGGATTGTGACCTGGAACCGCTCCTGCGCTTCTTCGGCGCTCGAGACCGCGATGCTGCGCACGACCGCGCCGCGCGCCAGATCGATCACGGTCAGAGCGCCGTCTTCCAGATCGGACGTCACGGCAAAATCGCCCTGAGGCCGCACGGCGATCCGCAGCGGGAATTGGCCGACCGGAATCGTCTTGCGCACATCCATCGTCGCGGGCGCAATGGCATAGACCTCGTCCGATCCGCGCGCGGAAACGTACAGAGTCCGTCCATCGGGGGCGAGCGCGATGCCTTCCGGCTCCACGCCGACTTCCACCGACTGCGGCGCTCGCCGCGTGACGAGATCAATGCGAGTCACCGTCTTGGAGCCAAGATCGGTCGTCCAAGCATGGCGGGCATCGGGCGAGATTACGAGCATGTGGGTGCCCTGCTGCCCGCTGCCATATTCGAAGAGCTGCGCCGTATCGAGCGGGTCCTTCACCCAGAAAATCGACTGCCGCCCCTCCGCCGTCGCGTAAAGATCGCCATTGGCATGCCAGACGATCCCGTGCGGGCGTGCATTGTCGCCGAGCTCGATACTGCGTACCTTGGCAAGGTCGGCGGTGCGAAAGATATCGAGCGTGGTGCCGCCATAGCAGGCGAGCGCGACATGCTCCCCGTCAGATGCGGTCGCCAGTTCGTGCGGATTGGCGCAGCTGTCGACGCGCGCAGTCTCCCGCCCCGTCGCCAGATCGATCCGGGCCAGCGTGTTGCCGAACTTGCCCGCCACGAACAGCGCGCCAGGCGTGTCACTGGCCGATCGGGCGGACCCGGCAGTACGGTCCATGGCACTGGGCGCGCACGCGGCCAGAAGGGCCGTGGCCAACGCCACCCCGATCATGCATTTTGCTTTCATGCCAGCCCCCTTGCCTTGTCCATTCACCGTCTGACCGCGCCATGGCGGTAAATCAAGCGGGCGGCGGCCCGAGCCAGTCCGCCATCGCCCGGC
>LUMV01000488.1_pt1 | contig 13031 bp, 10 predicted proteins | sample 729731 | NCBI WGS metagenome assembly LUMV01 (sample SAMN03860301, study PRJNA289734) | marine metagenome | biome: seawater column; feature: ocean; material: water; isolation source: Red Sea water column Station 192 - depth 200m | place: Saudi Arabia: Red Sea | collected 2011-10-15 | depth 200 m
GCTTATAGCTCTGGCTGCTTTAGCTCTCATCGGTGGAACCGTGATCCGCCCCTTCGCGACAGTGTTAATACTAGGGGTGGCGATCGGGACGTACTCCTCGATCTTGGTAGCATCTCCGGTCCTGCTCGAACTCCACGAGAGGGCACGACGGCGGGCGGCTTCTGCCGCTCATGCGGCGGGGTGACTTCACCGTCTCTCTTCGATTCACACCTCCACCTGACAGCGGGGCGATTCGATGAGGATCGTCCCGATGTGCTGGCTCGTGCTTGCAGTGCTGGTGTCACTCAGATGGTTACTATCGCTTCCACCCCGGAAGATGCGCGAGTGGCGGAATCGCTTGCCGCGAAAACGCCCGGCGCGGGGGGCTGCTTCTGGCGGCAGGAATGCTCGGCGCGCTGTTCCTCGTTCCGATCGTCGGCGCGGAGGTGAACGGTGCGCGGCGCTGGCTCGATTTCGGAATGCGCTTCCAGCCGTCCGAATTCCTGAAGCCCGCCTTCGCCATCGCCGTCGCCTGGATTCTGTCATGGCGAATGCGCGACCCCAATTTGCCGGTGATCGCGCTGTCGGCAGTGGCGCTGGTCGTGGTCGCGGCGCTCCTGATGATGCAGCCCAATCTGGGCGACACCATCCTTTTCTTCGGCGCGTGGTTCGTGCTGATCCTGCTTGCGGGCGTGCCCGTGCAGCGCATGGGCGCGCTGGTCGGGATCGGCGGCGCGGCCATGGTCGCGACGTATTTCCTCTATGACAACGCCCGCCACCGCATCGACAGTTTCATGGGCGGTGGCACGGCTTTCGACCAGGTCGATCTGGCCGAGCGAACGCTGCTGGCGGGCGGCTGGACGGGCAGCGGATACGGGCTGGGCCTCAGAAAGATGAATCTGCCCGAAGCGCACACCGACTACATCTTCTCCGTCATCGGGGAAGAATTCGGCCTGATCGTTTGCGCTCTCGTCGTGATCGTTTATCTCGCCATCGTGGCGCGCGTATTGATGAAGCTGATCGATGAAGACGACCTGTTCGCCCTGCTTGCGGGTGCGGGCCTGATCACGCTGTTCGCGGGGCAGGCGTTCATCAACATCCTCGTCAATCTGCAGCTGTTTCCATCGAAGGGGATGACTTTGCCGCTCATCAGCTATGGCGGATCGTCCACGATCGCGCTCTGTCTGGAGGTCGGGCTGCTGCTGGCGATAACGCGGCGCAATCCCTTCCTCAAACGCGAGACGCGCGGCCTGGCTGACGTGATCGGCTGGAACGAACGCCGCGCGCCGAAGAAACAGGCGGATGCGATCCGGCGGGAAATCTATCCATGAGCGGGCCGGACAACACTCGTGCGGCGCGCCACTTCGTCCTCGCGGCAGGGGGCACGGGCGGCCATTTGCTGCCCGCCTTCGCCCTCGCGACCGAGCTGGAACGGCGCGGGCACCACGTCGCGCTGATCACCGACGAACGCGGCGCGCAGATTCCCGGACGGCCCGATTTCCTCACCACCCACATCCTGCCCGCCGGGCGCTTCGGCAAGAATCCGGTCAAATGGTTCGCGGGCGCAAAGGCCGTGTGGGAAGGACGGAACATGGCGGTGCGCCTGTTCGAGAGCTTTCAGCCCAGCGCCGTGGTCGGCTTCGGCGGCTATCCCGCCTTTCCGGCCCTGTGGGCTGCGACGTCGATGGGCATTCCCAGCGTCGTCCACGAACAGAACGCCGTGCTGGGCCGCGTCAATCGCCTGCTGGCGGGCAAGGTCGATGCGATCGCCACCGCCTATCCGCAGGTCGAGCGGCTGAAGCCCAAATATGCCGACAAGGTCCATCTGGTCGGCAATCCCGTTCGCGCCGAAGTGCTGGCCCTGCGTGAAGAGGAGTTTCCCGCGCTCAGCGAAGAGGGGCTGTTCCGCGTCCTTGTCACCGGCGGGAGCCAGGGTGCGCGCGTTCTGTCCGAAGTGGTGCCCGACGGGCTCGCAATGCTGCCGCCCGCCTTGCGGCAGCGACTCCAGGTGACGCAGCAATGCCGCCCGGAAGATTTGGAAGCGGTCCGCGCGCGCTATTCCAGCCACGACATTCCCGCCGAACTCGGGACTTATTTCGAAAACATGGCCGGTCGCCTTGCGGATGCGCATCTTTTCATCGGGCGCGCGGGCGCGTCAACCATCGCGGAACTGACCGCCGTTGGCCGACCGGCGATCCTGATCCCGCTTCCGATCGCGACCGACGATCACCAGGCGGCGAACACCCGCGAGATGGTGAAGGCGGGCGGGGCGCGGATGGTGCGGCAGGACAGCTTCACCGCCAAGGAACTCGCCAAGCAGATCAAGGCCATCGCCGACAGCCCCGAAGGGCTCGGCAAGGCGGCCCATGCGGCGTTCAATTGCGGGCGGCCCAATGCGGTTCAGGATCTTGCCGATCTCGTCGAAAGCTTCGGTGGGGCGGAAATGATGGACGTGATCCGCGTCGGCGCGAACAATGCGCGCGGCGCTTCGCAGGGCGTGGCTGCGGGGCAGGGCGCGGCGCGCGACATGCACGAAAGGTCGAAGCCATGAGAGGCGTGCCCACCGATATCGGCACCATCCATTTCGTCGGCATAGGCGGGATCGGCATGTCCGGCATCGCCGAAGTGATGGCCAATCTCGGCTACAGCGTGCAGGGATCGGACATCAAGGAAAGCCCGGTGGTCGAGCGCCTGCGTTCGCGCGGGGTCCGGATCGCAATCGGCCATGCGGCGGAAAACGTGATGGGCGCGGCGGTCGTCGTCACTTCCACCGCGGTGAAGCGCACCAATCCCGAAGTCGCCTTCGCGCTCGAAAACCGCATCCCCGTGGTGCGCCGCGCGGAAATGCTGGCCGAATTGATGCGGTTGAAATCCACCGTCGCGGTGGCGGGGACGCATGGCAAGACAACGACCACCAGCATGATCGCCGCACTGCTCGATTGCGGCAATGTCGATCCCACCGTCATCAATGGCGGCATCATCGAACAATACGGTTCGAACGCGCGATTGGGCGATAGCGACTGGATGGTGGTGGAGGCCGACGAGAGCGATGGCAGCTTCCTGCGCCTCGACGGGACGATCGCGGTCGTCACCAATATCGATCCCGAGCATCTCGACTATTATGGCGATTTCGACGGGGTGAAGGCCGCCTTCGTGGAATTCATCCACAATGTCCCCTTCTATGGCGCGGCGATCCTGTGCATCGATCATCCCGAAGTCCAGGCGGTGAGCGGTCTGGTGCGCGATCGCAATGTCGTGACGTACGGCTTCAATCTCCAGGCGGATATCTGCGGCGTCAACGTCCGGCCCGATGCGGGCGGCAATTGTTTCGACGTAATCGTGCGTCGGCGCGGGCAGGAGGATCGCCGGATCGAAGGCGTGCGTCTGCCCATGCCGGGGCGCCACAACGTCCAGAACGCGCTCGCCGCGATTGCAGTCGCGATCGAGATGAAATGCCCGGACGAAGTGATCTGCAACGGCTTCGCCAGCTTCGGCGGCGTGCGGCGGCGGTTTACCAAGACGGGCGAAGTCCCGGTGGGCGATGGCAAGGCCGTGGTCATCGACGATTACGGCCATCATCCGGTCGAAATCCGCGCGGTTTTGGGTGCCGCGCGCGAGGCCACCAAGGGCCGCGTGATCGCGGTCGTCCAGCCGCACCGTTACACTCGCCTGCGCGATCTGATGGACGATTTTCAAAGCGCCTTCAACGAAGCGGACGAGGTGTTCGTGACGCCCGTTTACGAAGCGGGCGAAGAACCGATCGAGGGCGTGAATTCGCAGGCTCTCGTCGATGGACTCAAGTCGCGCGGCCACCGCTCCGCCGCCAGCGTCGGCGATATGGACGAGCTGGTCGCGGTGCTCGGCGCGGAGTTGAAGCCGGACGATCTCATCGTCTGCCTCGGCGCAGGCGACATCACGCGCTGGGCCGCCGAGCTTCCCGAAGCACTGATCGCCGAAAGGGCGCGCGGATGACGCAGCCCGACGATGCCTTGAACTGGGACAGCGGCGAAGCGCCCGATTGCGAGGTCGAGGGCGGCGTCAGCGCACCGATCTCGACCGCGGGCCTGCGCGGGCGGCTGACGCATGACGCGCCGCTGGCCAAGCTGGTGTGGTTCAAATCCGGCGGCCCTGCCGATTGGCTGTTCGAGCCAGCCGATCTGGACGATCTGATCCTGTTCCTCGAGCGGCTCGACGGTGCGCTCCCGATCATGCCGCTGGGGCTCGGCTCGAACCTGATCGTGCGCGATGGCGGCGTGCCGGGCGTGGTGATCAAGCTGGGCAAGCCCTTCGCCGGGATCGAGGTCGACGCGTGCACCTTGACCTGCGGGGCCGGGGCGCATGGCATCCTCGTCGCCAGTGCGGCACGCGATGCGGGCGTGGCGGGCATGGAATTCATGCGCGGCATTCCCGGCACGGTGGGCGGTTTCGTGCGCATGAATGGCGGCGCCTATGGGCGCGAAGTCGCGGATGTGCTCATCGATTGCAACGTAGTCATGCAGGACGGCAATCTGATGCGGCTGACGAAGCGCGAGCTCGATTACAGCTATCGCCATTCGGCGCTGACCGACAATTCGGTGGTGGTTTCGGCCCGCTTCGAAGGAACGCCCGGCGATCCCGAAGCGATCGGCGCGGAGATGGACCGTATCGCCGAAGCGCGCGAAACCTCGCAGCCGCTCCGCACCAAGACAGGCGGATCGACTTTCAAGAACCCGCCGGGCGAGAAGGCTTGGGAACTGGTCGACAAGGCGGGCTGCCGGGGCATGACGGTGGGCGGCGCGCAGGTGAGCGAGAAGCACACCAATTTCCTCATCAACACCGGCGACGCCACCAGCGAGGACATCGAAACCCTCGGCGAGGAGGTCAAGCGCCGGGTCTACAAGAATTCGGGCGTGGAACTGGAATGGGAAATCCGCCGGGTGGGCAGACCGTGACCCTCGATCGCAAACTCCACATCGCCGTCCTTATGGGCGGCTGGGCGAACGAACGCCCCGTCTCGCTGATGTCGGGCGAAGGCGTCGCCAAGGCGCTGGAAGAGCGCGGGCACCGCGTCACCCGGATCGACATGGATCGCCAGGTCGCCGCGCGCATCGCGGAGTCCGCACCCGATGTCGTCTTCAACGCGCTCCACGGCGTGCCGGGCGAGGATGGGACGGTGCAGGGCATGATGGACCTGATGGGTGTGCCCTACACCCATTCGGGCCTCGCCACCTCGGTCATTGCGATCGACAAGCAACTGACCAAGCAGGCGCTGGTGCCGCACGGCGTGCCCATGCCCGGCGGGCGGATCGTTAGGACCGCAGACCTGTTCGAGCGCGATCCCCTGCCGCGCCCCTATGTGCTGAAACCCGTCAACGAAGGCAGCTCGGTGGGCGTCGCCATCGTCACCGAGGATGGCAATTACGGCAACCCGATCGCACGCGATGCGAAAGGCCCGTGGCAGGATTTCGCCGAATTGCTCGCCGAACCCTATATCAAGGGCCGCGAGATGACGTCGGCGGTGGTCGATTTCGAGGACGGGCCGCGTGCGCTCGCGGTGACGGAGCTGAAGCCGAAAAGCGGCTTCTACGATTTCGACGCCAAATACACCGACGGGATGACCGACCATATCTGTCCCGCCGATATTCCCGAGACGATCCGCGATCTCTGTCTCGAAATCGCGCTGAAGGCTCACAAGCTGCTCGGCTGTCGCGGCACCAGCCGCACCGATTTCCGCTGGGACGAGGAACAGGGCGAAGACGGCCTGTTCGTGCTCGAAACCAACACCCAGCCGGGGATGACGCCGCTCAGCCTGGTGCCCGAACAGGCGCGCCATGCGGGCATGGAATATGGCGAGCTGGTCGAGACAATCATCGCCGCGGCTCTGCGCGACTTCGCCGTGAAGGCTCCTGCCGATGGCTAAGGTCAAGCGCACCAGCCCGGGCGTGCGCCGCTCCGCCGCTGCGCGCAATCGGACGCAGAAGACGCGCGCCGCCAAGAAACACACGGTCGGCCTGTTCGACCAGATGCTGGCCCTGCTGCCTTTTACGGACGAGCAATTGCACAAGGCTTTCGTCGCCGCGATCCTGGCGCTGGCGCTTGCCGCTGCGTGGTTCGTCGCCAGCCTGGCCGGTCTGCCCGCGCTCGCCAATGCGCGTTTGGCCGAAGCCGCGTCCGATGCCGGGTTCGAGGTGCGCCGCGTCAAGGTGACGGGCGTCGAGCGAATGAACGAGCTGACGGTTTACGAACGCGCGCTTGCCATGCGCGATCAGCCGATGCCTCTCGTCGATCTCGATGCGCTGCGCGATCGCCTGCTGGAATTGAGCTGGGTCAAGGATGCGCGCGTGTCGCGCCAGCTTCCCGACACGCTGATCGTCGACATCGTCGAACGTGAAGAGCACGCCGTCCTCGCCAAGCCCGACCGGTTGATGCTGGTCGATGCCGAGGGGCACGAACTCGAACCCATCAGCCGCACCAATGCCAAGGGCAAGCTCACCATCGCCGGGCCGGGCGCACAGAAGCAGGTCGGCGAACTGGACCTGCTGCTCGACGCCGCGCCTGCGCTCAAACCCCAGGTCGAACAGGCCGAATGGGTCGGCAATCGCCGCTGGAACCTGACCTTCAAGACCGGCCAGATGCTCGCGCTTCCCGAAGGCGAGGATCAGTCGGCGAGCGCGCTCGTCTCCTTCGCCAAGCTGGACGGGCATTACCGGCTGTTGGGCGGCAAGGTCGTCGCGGTCGATATGCGCGTGCCCGAACAGGCCTATTTCCGCTGCACGGGCGGGCCTTGCAGCATGAACGGCCTCGAACAACGGGCTTCCGCCCCGGGAGCGGACAACTGATGGCTGGCCCCCGCATCACGCGGGCCTATGGCGCAGTCAATATCGGCTCCTTCCGCATCTCGGCCATGATCATGGGCCAGGACGAGAACGGCGCGATGGTGGTACTGGGGTCGAGCCACCGCAAATCCGAAGGCGTCAAGCGCGGCTATGTCACCGAAATGCGCGCCGCCAGCCTCGCCATCCGTCAGGCGCTCGAAAAGGCCGAGGCGAGCGCGGGCACCAGCGTGTCGAGCGTGTGGATCGGCTGTTCGGGCGCAGGCCTGTCGAGCCATATCGCCAGCGTCGAAATCGCGATCGGCGGGCGGCGCATCGAAGAAGACGATATCGAGCACCTGCTCTATGCCGCGCGCGACCACATTCAGCCCGATGGGCGCATGGTCCTCCACGCCCAGCCCGCGCATTATACGCTGGACGGGGCGCACGGCGTCGCCAATCCGGCGGGTCTCCATGCGGAGGCGCTGGGCGTCGATATCCATGTGACGGTGGCCGAAAGCGCGCCGGTCAGGAACCTGATCGAAGCGGTCCAGACCGCGCATCTCGATGTCGAGGCGGTGGTCGCCAGCCCGCTCGCCAGCGCCTATGCCTGCGTCACGCCGGAAGAGCGCGAATTGGGCGTCGCGCTGATCGAGATCGGAGCGCAAGTCACCAATATCTCGGTCCATTCGGCGGGGATGCTGCTGGGGCTGAAGTCCATCCCCCTTGGGTCGAACGACATCACCGATGCGATCGCTTCCAGCTTCGGGATCCGTCGCAGCCAAGCGGAGCGGCTGAAATGCGTATCCGGTTCGGCGATGGCCAGCCCGACCGATCACTCCGAGATGATACCGGTCAATGCGCCGGGCGAAGAGGGCGAAGGCCCGATCGCGCGCGGAGCGGACGAACACAACCGCATCGCGCGCGCCGAGCTGGTCGCGGTCGTCACCGATCGGCTGGCGCACCTGACCGGCGAAATGCACCGTTCGCTCAAGGACATGGGCTTTTCGGGCAGCAGGGGCGGGCAGGTGGTGCTTGCGGGCGGGGGTGCGGAGTTGCATCGACCCCAGGCTTCGCTTCGCTGGTGGGTCTGTGTCTCTATGCGGCGGACGATCCGGTCGATATCCGCTCGGTCGATCCGGGCTATCAGCCGACCCGGCGTTATTCGGGCTTCGGCCTCGTAAACAGAGTGTTGCAGGCGGTTCGGGAGTATTTCTAGGCACCTCGCGGCGGCCGGGCCGTTGAAGGAGCTAGCACTGTGAAAAAAGGCGATTAACCCTTTGCATCGCCGAATCGGAATGTGGCAGACTACAGGCCATGCAAATTAGGGCGAAACGTCTTCGCCGGAGGAATATCGAATGAGCATCAATATCGGCCCCGCTTCGTCGGACGATCTGCGTCCCCGCATCACCGTGATCGGCGTGGGCGGCGCCGGGGGCAATGCGATTGCCAACATGATGGAAGCGCAGATCGAAGGCGTCGATTTCATCGTGGCCAATACCGATGCGCAGGCGCTGAGCAATGCAGCTGCCGAAAAGCGCATCCAGCTCGGCCCCGACATCACCGGCGGCCTTGGTGCAGGCGCGCGGCCCGAAGTCGGCAAGGCGGCGGCTGAAGAGACGGTCGAAGATATCGAGCATGCGCTCGAAGGCGTGAACATGTGCTTCATCGCGGCGGGCATGGGCGGGGGCACCGGCACCGGCGCCGCGCCCGTCATCGCGGAAGCTGCGCGCAAGAAGGGCGTGCTGACCGTGGGCGTCGTGACCAAGCCGTTCCTGTTCGAAGGCACGCGCCGCATGCGCGCCGCCGAGGCGGGCATCGACGAGCTTCAGAAGCACGTCGATACGCTGATCGTGATTCCCAACCAGAACCTGTTCCTGGTCGCCAAGGCGGAAACGACCTTCAAGGAAGCCTTCGAACTGGCTGACGAAGTGCTGCAGCAGGGCGTGCGTTCGATCACCGACCTGATGGTGATGCCGGGCCTCATCAATCTCGACTTTGCCGACGTGCGTTCGGTGATGAGCGAAATGGGCAAGGCGATGATGGGAACCGGCGAGGGCGAAGGTGACAATCGCGCGCTCGAAGCTGCGGAGCGCGCCATCGCCAACCCGCTGCTCGACGGGGTCAGCATGGCGGGCGCCAAGGGCGTGATCATTTCGATCATCGGCGGCGAGGACATGAAGCTTCTCGAAGTCGACGAAGCCGCGAACCACATTCGCGAGCTGGTGGACGAAGATGCGAACATCATCTGGGGTTCGGCCTTCAATCCCGATCTCGACGGCAAGATCCGCGTTTCCGTGGTCGCCACCGGTATCGAGCATGACGGGCAGGCAATGCCGAGCCAGTCGCGCGGCTTCGCCATGTCCGAATCGCGCGCGCCCAAGCGCCCCGCGCTCGACCTGCCGCGCCAGAGAGAGGAGGACGAGGAGCCCTTCGAATTGAGCGAAGGTCTCTCCGCCGAAGCCGAGAGCGATGCAATGTCCGGCGGCTTCGCGACTGCGCCCGCTCCCTCGCCAGCGGTCCCCTCGCCGGCTCCTACGCCGTCCAGTGCGCAGGCCGATGACGCTCCGATGGAACTGACTTCGGCGAATTACGCCGATGACGGTCGGGCGGGATCGCGCGGCACCGCAGCAACCTATTCGGATTTCGACGAAGACGAGGGCGAGGATGTGGACGACATCGTCGATCCGCTGGCGGGCCTGCGTAACGAGCATACCGAGCGCTTCGACCGTTCGGAAAGCGCCTCGCTCGCGTCCCCGACGGACAGCCGTTCGCTTGAAACCGATATGGAAGACGAAGGCTGGGGCCGGGACAGCGGACGCCGTCCGACGCTCGATCTGTCGGAAGGCACGGAAAGCGGCCGGAAGGGAGCGCAGGACGAGCTTCAGCTTGGCAACGACCAGATGGCCGCCGACTCGCGCAGCCCCCTCCAGTCCAAGCCCGCACGCGGCAGCGGCGAAAGCACCGCCGATGGCGACAAGGGCAAGGGCGCGGCACGTCCGGCTGGCGGATCGGGCGGTAGCGGATCGGGCAGCACGCTGTTCGAGCGGATGGCCAACCTTTCGCGCGGCAGCGCACCGCGACCTGCCGACGACCGCGACGATGACGACGACGATACGGGCGGCGCGCTTAACATTCCGCGCTTCCTGGGCCGCCAGAACAACCAATAGTTCGGTCCGTTCGGGCAACGATCGGCTCCGGTTCAGGCGCTAGCCAGACCGGGGCCGCCATCGTCGCGATCGCAACGACACGAAAGCGCGGGCATCGGACACCCGCCGAAAACGGAGCGCGGGTTTGCGAATACTGAATCGACTGTCACTTCTGAGCGCCTCGGTCATCGGCCTGGCCGCCGCGGGTGTCGCCCTGCCTCAATCCGTATCCGCGCAGGCCGTGGTGCAGCCCCTTCCGCCTCGCGAGGCCGCCGATCTCAACGATGCGCTGCGCCGTCTTGCCCGTTCGCCGCGCGATCTGGGTGCGCTGCTCGATGCGGGCGAGGCTTCGGTGCAAGTGGGCGATATCGACGCCGCGATCGGTTTCTTCGCCCGTGCACAGGATATCGCGCCCGACAACGGCCGCGCGATGCTCGGCTTGGCGCGATGCTTCACCTTGCAGCGCCAGCCGATCGAAGCCTTGCGGCTTTATGCTGAGGCTGAGAATGCGGGCATCCCGGAAGCGGCGATGGCCGCCGATCGCGGCCTCGCCTTCGACCTTGTTGGTGACAATGCGAGCGCGCAGGCGCTTTATCGCGCGGCTTTGGCACAGGGCAACGATCCCGAAACCCGCCGCCGCCTGGCGCTCAGCCTGGCGATGACCGGAAACCGGCAGGAATTCGAAGCCACGCTGCTCCCCCTGCTGGAGAGTGAGGACCGCTCGGCATTCCGGGCGCGGGCCTTCGGCCTCGCGATTCTGGGCGATGCGGACGATGCTGTGGGGATCGCCGAAGCGCTGATGCCGACGGATCTGGCGCTGCGGATGGCGCCCTATCTGCGCTATATGCCGCGCCTGACCCGTGCACAGCAGGCGGCAGCCGCCAATCTCGGCGCCTTCCCGCGGGCGAACGAGATCGGGCGCGACGATGCCGCCATAGCAAGCTACGCTCCTGCCAATCCGCGCGTCGCACGCGGCGCCGGCGCGGCTCTGGCACCCAGCGGCGCGCCGATGGGGTCGAATGCCGCACCTGCCGCTGCGCCAGTCCCCACCCCCGCTCCCGCGCGCCAGACGCGGCAGCAGCGCCGCCAGGCGGAGCGCGCCGCGCGCCGTGCCGCCGGGTCCGATCCGATGCAATCGGACGCTCCGGCAATTCAGTTCGAACTCCCGCCCGCCAGCGCGCCGGCATCCCAAGAGGCCACCCAGGTGGCCCGTATCGACCCTTCGCAAGTCGATCCGGATGAGAGTGCAACCCAACTGATCACGGCGGAAAATCCCGTTCAGGTCGCAGTGCTGAATCCTGCCGACAATGCCGAGAACATGGGCCCAGCTGCGCCGACGACACCCGCTCCGGCACCCGATCCCGAACCGTCGCAAAGTGTCGCGGACGCTTTTGCCGCCTTCGCGGCAACGCAGCCGGTGAGTGCGCCACGGCCAGCCAATGCGGTGGACATCACCACCATCGAACCGCCGCGCGAGCGCGCCGAACCGCCGCCGCCCAAGCCGGAAGCGAAACCGAAGCCTCCGGCCAATCCTTCGCGCCATTACGTCCAGATCGCCACCGGGCGCGATCGCGATGCGCTGAAGTTCGACTGGCGCCGCATCGCGCGCAAGGCCGATTCGCTGCTCGACGGGAAAGGGCCGTTCGTGACCAAATGGGTCGAAGCCAATCGCTTGCTGGCCGGTCCCTATCCCAGCAAGGATGCCGCGCGCGAGGTGATGAACAAATTGAAGGCGATGGGCATCGACAGTTTCACCTTCACCAGCGATTCCGGCCAGGCGATCGACCCGCTCGACTGATCGAGGCGCAGTTTTGAATGCATGTTTTCCAGGGCTTGTGCACAGCGTTTGCACAGGCCTTTCCAGCCGGTCGCGGTTTCTCCCCAGCAGCGGCGATGGCCTCGATTGCCAAGCGCCCTGCCTCTTCGGCATTGAGCCTGCATGACGAGGATGGGATCGGGCCGATGAGAGCGCTGGAAAGTTTCGCGAACGACGAGGATGCGGCGCCGGTCGACATGCTGGCGGCTTTGTTCGAAGCGCGGGGCTGGCCATGCGCCGCACGCGCCCACGAGGTCACGGGCGAAGTGCGCGGCAGCTGGTCGAATTACCAGGTGAAGGGCATCTGGCGTGCAGAGGATTGCGTGCTCCAGATCCTCTGCCTGCCCGAAATTCGCGTACCCAAAGACAGGCTCGTCGCAGCCTACGAATTGCTCGGCCTGATCAACGAACAGCTTTGGCTCGGCCATTTCGACATCTGGTCGAATGGCGGCGTTCTCCTGTATCGGAACGCGACGATGTTGGGGGACGAAGGCACGCTGAGCCTGGCCCAGGCGCAGGCGCTGGTGGAAATTGCGGTAGAGGAATGCGACCGTTTCTACCCTGCCTTCCAGTTCGTGCTGTGGGGCGGAAAGAGCCCTGCGGATGCGCTGCAGGCGGCCTTGGTCGATGCCGCCGGGGAGGCGTGAACACAGTGTTTCTCCGGCCCCCGTTCGGCCAGGTCAGGCGTTAACCAAGACCCGGCCCAAACGGTCCGGTTTCGCTTGAAATATGGGGCCGGAACCCCGATATTGTCGATATCCGCGATAGAGCGCATCGGGCGCACGGATCGCATCTAGGAGAGAGACGACACATGGCCGATTGGAACGACACCGGACGGCGGCAGACGGGCTTCAGCTCGGTTCCGCGCGCTGGCGACGCCGTTGCCCGTCGCGAGACATTCGATGCGGGCCTGCGCTCGCACATGCTTTCGATCTACAATTACATGGCGAGCGGCGTACTGCTGACCGGCATCGTCGCCATGCTGACCTATCAGTCGGGCCTCGCGGTGAATTTCGCGAGCGGGCCGCTAATGTGGATCGTTGCGCTGGCGCCGCTGGGCTTCGTGATGGCGATGAGCTTCGGCCTCCAGAAGATGAGCCGCGGGACGCTCCAAATGCTGTTCTGGGCGTTCGCGGTCGTGATGGGTCTTTCGCTGTCGACGATCTTCCTGCGCTTCACCGGCGAATCGATCGCGACGACCTTCTTCGCCACGGCGGGTGCCTTCGCGGGCCTCAGCCTGTTCGGCTATACCACCAAGAAGGATTTGTCCGGCATGGGCACCTTCCTGATCATGGG
>LUMV01000901.1_pt1 | contig 13001 bp, 11 predicted proteins | sample 729731 | NCBI WGS metagenome assembly LUMV01 (sample SAMN03860301, study PRJNA289734) | marine metagenome | biome: seawater column; feature: ocean; material: water; isolation source: Red Sea water column Station 192 - depth 200m | place: Saudi Arabia: Red Sea | collected 2011-10-15 | depth 200 m
CGTTATCTGCGTGAGCACCTGCCCGATCAATCCCGATTACACCGTCCCGCTGCCCGGCGGCGACGTCATCCTGAAGCCGATGCTGCGATGAGACGTTTCGCGCTGCTCCTGGCGGCAGCCCTTTGCGCCTGCCATCCGACATCCGACGATCAGGCGGCCGATCCGGCGGATAATCGATCGGCGGCCACCATCTCTGACCTGGCAGTGGTCGAGGGAAGCTGGCGGATCGTGCGGATCGACGGCGAGGCTCTGCCGGTGTCGGAGCCGGCGCCATATCTGGCCTTCTCGGCCGATGCGGCGGGCGGCTCCGTCGGCTGCAACGCCTTCGGCGGCACGGCCCTGTACGCCGACGGGCGGATTGCAGTGCACAGCTGGGGCGGTGATGCGATGGCCTGCCCGGGGCGCGTGGGCGATTGGGAAGAATCGATTGCCGAGCTGTTCCGCGCCTATCCTAAGGTCCGCCTGTCCGGGGATACACTGCGCTTGCGCTCCCACGATCATTTCATCGAACTCACCCGCATGGACAGTGAAACCGGCCAAAGCCGCTCGCCAGACCCGATGCGTATTCCCGTCGCAAATCCGCCGGGCCAGGAGCTGGCCGACACGGAATGGGTAATCCGCACGATCGACGGCGAAACCGCCAGTTCCAGTCCTGACGAACGGCATCTGCGTTTTGCCTCGGACACATGGCAGGGGCTTGCATCATGCGCCACGCTGTTTGGCACATATGAAACTGGCGATGGACGCCTGATCGTCGGTGATGAAATCGCCAGCACCGAACAGAATTGCCGGGGTGACTATGTTGCCCTTGATGATGCATTCGCCGACCTCATGCGGTCAGGGCCGCGTTACCTCGTCGGTCCGAACGGCGAGTTGATTATTGCAGGCGGGGACCACGTTCTTGCGGGAGACAGGGCGCGATGAAGCGGGTTTACCTTTTGCTACCTCTCCTCGTGCTCGCTGTAGCCTGCTCGAAATCCGAGCCGGAACAGCCGCTTTGCGCCTTTGACGAGAATGGGCGTATCGTCATGCAATCCGGCAATGCCGAAGCTGCGTGTATCGAGCCTGCGCCTATCCCGACAGGTGCCCTACAAGAGCGGAGCGGCCGCCTCACGATCCTCGAAGCGCCTTTGCCACCGCCATTTACTAATCTCGACAAAAAATGGCCGCCCGATCCGATTGAAGCAGAGCCGCAAATCGCTCGCCCTGCGATGCCGGCAGAGCTATCCTACTATATCAGGGCGTTCCCGCAGGATCGAGAGCCGGCGGGCGCCGTGCTCGACCTAGGCAGCCAACATACAATCGTTTTGCGTGATGGGTGCTTCTTCCTGGACCGCAAAGGGGATGACGATCCCCTGGTGCAGTTTCCATACTCCACCGCGCTTGTCGTAGATGAGGAAGGATACCTTGCGTTCGGATCGCGTTACGAACCTAATACGATGGGCAACGTGCGTGTGGGGCTGACCGCAGAAACAGGTTGGTATGGCGAACCTTCCGATCCCGATCCGGCATTGGCTGAAACCTGCGGGGACCACAAGGTCGTGGGCGTAACGACCGTCAGCAATCCATTCGCCTCGCCCGAACGCTTCAATCCTGCCCTGCGTCGCTATGGCGAACGCAGCGGCGCGACCGATCCGCAAATCCTGCGGCGCGCCAATGCCTGCGCCATGGAGCGGGCGCAGCGGGATGCCGATAGGCGCCTGCGCGATCCAGGCCTCGACCCAATCGACTGCAACCGGTTCTGGGGATTCTGAGGCAGTATGGGCGGCTTGGCATCAAAGAGGATGGCACTACGTCTCGCGCCTGCCACCATTCCCATCGGTCTGCATGAACCTGATTTGATGTCCGCTTTTGAGCGATAGCGAAAAGGCTTCGAATGACCGAGAAGGGGCGCAGAGCTGCCATCGAGTGATACTGTCTATCGTACGCGAAGCGCGTGCGCGGGAAATCGAGCTCAGTTTCCCCAGAAGAGTGGGGTATTGCTGGGGGTATTAGGCGCTGTCTGCGTCATATTAATACATTATTGCCAACAGCTTATCGTGGCAAAGTGAATCCCTCCTGCTCCGCCACCCACTTTTTCGAGCGGAATGGCGCCCAGTGGTGCCGATCAGCCGCAGTTCGGCTGGACAATCGGGGAAATTCCGCCTCGGTGATTGCATTCGCTCCGTATCTGTTAACTAGAAGCGGCGCGGGGTCGCTGCGCGTCGTTCGGCGTCTGGATCGCCGCGATGGCTTTGGTTCGGGGGGCGGAATGAAGGCAGGGCTGGGCAGTCTGCGGCGCATGCTATGGGTCATGGCGTTGGCCTGTGCCCTGATCTCGGGACCCCGCCTGGCTGCCCAACCGCCGGCCGGCACCTGCTTCGCCGTCACTTCTTCGGTCGCCGCGCCCGATCGGTCCGATCTGCAGTGCGCCGGTGCACCGACCGGCTATCGCGGCAGCGTCCTGTGGCTGCGGCTGCCGGTTCCCGCCAGCCAGTCCCGCGATGCGTCGCTGGCGATGCACACCACGCGGTTCGAGCGAATGAGCGTAATGTTCGAATATGCCGATACGCTCGGCCCGCGGCATACGATCGGCCGGGGGGATTTCGCCGACAGCTGGCATATTGGCGGGCAGGTCGCTTTTCGCGCGCGCGGCGACCAGCCCGCATCGGCGGTCTGGCTGCGGATCGCGGGGCTGGAGGATTACAACCTGCTGTCGCTGCGCATAGTGTCCGCGCAGTCCGCCCAGCGTCAGTTCGAGCTGACGGCATTTGCCATCGGCGCCGCGTTGGCGCTGCTGGGCATAGCCGCCCTGTTCAACATCGGCCTCGCCGCCAGCATGCGGCGCAGCTTCTTCCTGTGGCATGGCGGCTGGGCTGCGACCGTGATGGTCTGGGGCCTGGTCTGGTCCCAGGCCGGACTGGCGGTCTTTCCTGCAGCCGCGGGCACGGTGTCGGCGCGGCTGGCAACGGTGCTTGCCTGCCTGGCGATCATGTTCGCGACCTTCGCCACCGCATCCGCCTTGCGCGACGCGCTGCCCCGCTGGCCGCTGCGTCTGTTGGGTGCGCTCGGGGTGCTTGTCCTCGCGGCAGGCGTCGCCAGCGGTCTGCCCGGCGTCGATATCGGCCAATTCGCGCCGGTGCTGATGATCGGCACATTGTCATCGCTTGCTCTGGCCACCGCCTGTATTGCCGCGGGGTGGAGGAAGGGCCACGGCGCCGCCCGCGATCTGGCGATCAGCTGGGCGATCCCCATGGTGACGCTGGCGATGACCCAGATCGTCGATCTCGACGCGATCCTGTGGGGCGGGGGCGACAAGGTCCTGATGCTGTATGCTTCGGCGCTGCAGGTCGTGTGCCTGACCGGTTTCGCGACCGTGCGGCTGCGCGCCCTGCGGATGCAGCGCGATCGGGCGGTGGAGATCGGCAAGGCCCTGGCCGAACTTGCCGAACGCGATCCGCTTACCGGCCTGCTGAACCGCAGGGGCTTCCTCGGCAAATACGCCGAGGCATTCGGCGGCGGGGCGAGCAGGCCAGTCGGCCTGCTGCTTATCGACGTGGACAAGTTCAAGGCCGTCAACGACGAGTTCGGGCATCAGGCGGGCGACGAGGTGCTCGTGACGCTCGGGCGCCGGCTGGCATCGTTCGAGGAGCGTTTCGGCTGCCGCGCGGGCAGGCTGGGCGGCGAGGAATTCGTTCTGGGGGTGAGCGGGGTTGCCGATGGCGGGCTGGTCGAGCTTGCGGAAACGGTCCGGTCCGAACTGGCCGAATGCGATTTCGGCGCAACCGCGCCGGGGCATCGGATCAGCGTCAGCATCGGCGTGGCGCAGGGCGCGGCCGACCGGCCGTTCCAGGCGCTGTACCGGAAAGCCGACGAAGCACTCTATGCCGCCAAGCGCGAAGGCCGCAACCGGGTGGTCTGCGCCGATCGCGATATCGAGAGCGACCAGGCACCGGTGTTGCAGCAGGTGTCCTGACTGGTTTTTCAGCGCTTGGCTGCACTGGCTCAAGCGTGTGGTAGTGCTGCGACGGCGTCCACACCGCTACGGCCTCTGCGCTACTCGGGAGCCTGCGCGGCGAGCATATCCATCATGGTGCGCGCGGCATCGCGGTCTGCGGGATCTTCGAAGGCGACGTCCAGATCCGGTGCGGCATCGAGCATGTAGAGCAGGGTCCACAGCGCGAAGCGGTGGCCGCGATCGCGTTCGAGCCCGAAATCGACGCGCATTCGCTCGACCCCGGCGGGGAGCGCGGCCGGATCGACCTCGGCCAGGTCCTGGGTGCCGAAATAGCGCTGCAGCAGGTCTTCCATCTTCATTCCACCGCGCTAGCGGACCGGGCGGATCGTGCAAGGCGCTTGCACCCCGCTGCACGGCGGCAGAATTGCTTTGGGGAACGGCAATAGGCTGTTAGGGGCCGCGCATGCTTACCATCGACGGTGTCACAGTGCGGCTTGGCGGCCGGACCATTCTCGATCGCGCCAGCGCTGCCGTGCCGGTGGGCGCGCGCGTCGGGCTGATCGGGCGCAACGGCGCCGGCAAGTCGACGCTGATGAAAGCGCTGATCGGCGAAATCGAACCCGACGAGGGCGAGATCGCCAAACCGTCGCGCGCGCGGATCGGCTATATCGCGCAGGAAGCCCCCAGCGGGACGATGACGCCCGAGGAAGTGGTACTGGCTTCGGCCACCGAACGCGCCGAGCTGCTGGCCGAACTGGAAACCTGCACCGATATGTACCGGATGGGTGATGTCCATGATCGCCTGCTCGCCATCGATGCCTACAGCGCGCCGGCGCGCGCAGCGAAGATCCTGAACGGGCTAGGCTTCGACGAGGAGATGCAGCAACGTCCGGTGGAAAGCTTTTCCGGCGGCTGGAAGATGCGCATCGCGCTCGGCGCGCTGCTGTTTTCCGAACCCGATATCCTGCTGCTCGACGAACCGTCGAACCACCTCGATCTCGAAGCGACCTTGTGGCTCGAGAACTTCCTCAAATCCTATCCTGCCACGCTACTGGTGATCAGCCACGAACGCGACCTGCTGAACAAGGTGGTCGACCATATCCTGCACCTGCAGGGCGGGGCGCTGACGCTGTACAATGGCGGATACGACGCGTTCGAAAAGCAGCGCGCCGAGCGGGCGGCCCAGCTGGCGGCGGCCAAGGCTTCGCAGGATGCACAGTCGCGTGCCAAGATGCTGGCCAAGATGCAGCCCGTCGCCGCGATGATGGAAGACCCCACGCTCACTTTCGGATTTCCCGATCCGGCGGAACTCAAATCCCCCATGATCACGCTTGAACAGGCGGCCGTGGGCTATGGCGATGCCCCGCCGATCCTGAAGCGGCTGAATTTCCGGATCGATGCCGACGATCGCATCGCGCTGCTGGGCCGCAACGGCAACGGCAAGACCACGCTGGCCCGGCTGCTGGCTTCGCAGCTCGACCCGGTGGAAGGCGAAGTGAACGCCCCGGGGCGGTTGAAGGTAGGCTATTTCACCCAGTACCAGGTCGAGGAACTGGCCGGTGAGGACACGCCGCTCGACCTGATGAACCGCGCGATGGAGGGCGCGGCGCAGGGCGCCGTTCGCGCGCAGCTGGGGCGGTTCGGCTTCTCGGGTGCGCGGGCGCAGACGCGGGTCGACAAGCTGTCGGGCGGCGAACGGGCGCGTCTGGCACTGGCCCTGATCACCCGCGATGCGCCGCATCTGCTGATCCTGGACGAGCCGACCAACCACCTCGATGTCGATGCGCGCGAAGCCTTGATCCAGGCGCTGAACGATTACTCGGGCGCGGTCATCCTCATCAGCCATGATCGCCACATGGTCGAACTGACGGCGGACCGTCTGGTGCTGGTGGATGACGGCACCGCGCGCGAATATTCCGGCAGCATGGAAGATTACATCGATCTGGTGCTGGGCCGCAAGCCGGCGAAGAACGGCCGCGGCGATGCGGCCAGCAAGGCGCGCGGCAGCAATGGCACCAATATCATTGCCCGGACGCGCACGGCCAAGGCGGAACTGGCGAAGGCCGAACAGGCGATGGCGCGGCTGACCGCCGATGTCGAGCGGCTCGACAGTGCCATCCTCGAACAGGGGACGGCCGGGGCGAGGCCGGGCGGCGGGGCGAGCATCGAAAGCCTCCTCGCCCAGCGCGCGGAAGCGGCCGATGCGCTCGCCGAAGCCGAAGCGGCATGGCTGGCCGCCGGGACCGAACTGGAAGCCATCGAACAGGGCTGACACAGAAGCGCTTCCCCCCCGAGGCCTTATTCGTTACCTGCGCAGCGTGTCCGCCGCGTCTTTCCGTACAATGGCTTGCGCCGCACTGCTGCTTGTCACCGCCTGCGGTGAAGCAGAACGCGATCCTGCGCGCGAGGCGGTGCCGGTCGTTGCGCAGGACATCGGCGTGCTTCCCGAACAGATCGAGATCGAAGCCATCGGCTCGGCCCGTGCGGCAACATCGGCGGAGATTTTTGCCGAAACGGCGGGCCGAGTGACCGCTGTGCTGTTCGCGGCGGGCGATTTCGTGCGCAAGGGCGAGGCGCTGGTCCGGCTCGACGCGCGGCAGGAACGCCTCGCGGTCGAAGCGGCACGGGTGCAGGTACAGGAAGCCGACCAGTTGCTGGGCCGGTATCGCCGCATCGAGGATACCGGTGCGCTTTCCGAAAGCCAGATCGAAGCCGGCGTGACCGCGCTCGCTTCGGCGCGCGTGGCGCTGGAACATGCGCAGACGGCGCTGGCCGACCGGACAGTGCGCGCGCCGTTCTCGGGCCACGTCGGCCTGACCGAAGTCGATCCCGGCGACCGCGTCAACGATTCCACGCCGATCACGCAGATCGACCAGCGCGGCACGCTCTATGTCGATTTCCCCGCGCCTGAATCGGTCTTCAATGCGCTGCGTCCCGGTCAGGTCGTCCAGGTCGTGCCTTTTTCCGATACGACGCGGACCATCGACGCCCGCGTGGTGGCGACCGACAACCGGATATCGCAGGACAGCCGCGATTTCATCGTGCGCACCGCCATCCCCAACGAGGGCGACCGCCTGCGCCCCGGGATGAGCTTCCGCGTGGTCTTCACCCGCAATGGCGAAGCACGTCCGGTGGTCCCCGAGGAGGCCATCGTATGGGGCGGGGATGGATCGCACCTGTTCGTCATTCGCGAAGGCGCAGCCAGGCGCGTCCCGGTGACGATCACCTCGCGGCGCGAAGGCGAGGTCTTCGTGGATGGCGAATTCGAGCGGACCGACCGGGTGATTGTCGAAGGGGTGCAGAAGGTGCGCGACGGGCAGGCCATCCGCGTGGTGGGCAGCGGGAATGCGGACCGGCAGGACGTCGAGGTCCGCCAGCCCCGATCGGGCGCTGCTGTAGCCGCCGATGAAGGATAGGGCCGACCTCCCCATGCTGGCGGTGAAGCGGCCGCTGCTGATCGGCGTGCTCAACCTGCTGATCGTGATTGCCGGTATCGCTGCGCTGATGGGCGTCGAGGTTCGCGAGCTCCCCAATGTCGACCGGCCGGTCGTGTCGGTCACCGCCAGCCTGCCCGGCGCTGCACCCGAGACCATGGATTCCGAGGTCACGAGCCTTCTCGAAGATGCCGTCGCGCGGGTTTCGGGCGTGCGCCAGATCCGCGCGTCGAGCGAGGAGAACAACAGCCGCATCCGTGTCGAATTCAATCCCGGCACCGATCTCGATACCGCTGCCTCCGACGTGCGCGAGGCGGTCAGCCGGACGACCCGCGACCTGCCCGAGCGCGTCGAGCAGATGACGGTGGTCAAGGCGGACCAGGACGCGCAGCCGATCATGACGCTGGCCGTGCTGTCGGACAGCTACGACCAGGCCTCGCTGACGCGGCTGGTGGAAAACGACATCGTGCCCGAACTGCTCGCCGCCGAAGGGGTTGCCAGCATCGAACAGTTCGGCACCCGCGCCCGGCAGATGCGCGTGTCGGTCGACCCGGCACGGCTCAACCGCTTCGGGCTGACAATGACCGATGTCGCCGCGGCACTGCGGGGGGCCCCCTTCGACGTGCCGGTCGGCTCGTTCCGGTCGGACGCGCAGGAACTGGTGGTGCGCGCCGAAGCCAGCGCGGTCGATCCCGCGCAGATCGAGAATGTTGTCATTTCGGGTACCACTCGCGTCGGCGATGTCGCGCAGGCGGATTTCGCCCCCGCCAATGCGACCAACTTCGTCCGCCTCGACGGACAGCCGATCGTCGGGCTCGGCGTGGTGCGGCAGGCCAGCTCGAACACGATCGAGATATCCAGCGCCATTCGCGCGGATGTCGAACGCCTGAACGCGCGGTTCGACGATGTCCGGATCGACGTGGTGTCGGACGATGCCCAATTCATCCGCATTTCGGTCCGCGAAGTGCTGATCACGCTGGCCTTTACCATCGCTGTGGTCATTGGCACCATGCTGGTGTTCTTCCGCGCCTGGCGACCCACCGTCGTTCCCAGCGCCACCATCCCGGTCGCGCTGGTCGGGGTGATCGCGGGCATCTGGCTGATGGGCTTTTCGATCAACTTGCTCACGCTGCTGGCGCTAGTGCTGGCGACCGGGCTGATCGTCGACGATGCCATCGTGGTACTGGAAAACGCGCAGCGGTTGCAGAACAAGGGGCTGGGCCGCCGGGCCGCCGCCGTCGCTGTCGCTGGTCCCGGCACTGGCGGCGAAATTCGACCTGGCGACTGACGACAGCGCGCCGGGCAGGTTAGCTGGCTGGGGTCATTCGGCGAACCACCGCTATGAAAGCGCGCTGCGCCGGTGTCTCGACCGGCCCAAGCTGGTTGGAGCGGTGTCGGTCGCGCTCGCGGCGCTGGCGGCGCTGCTTTACACCCAGCTCGATAACGAACTGGTCCCCGACGAGGATCGCGGCGTCATCACGATCGATGCGACGGGCCCCGACGGGGTCGGCATCGATTTCATGGATGGCGAGCTCGACGAGGTGGAGCAGGTCATCGCGCCGTATCTTGCCAGCGGCGAGATCGAAAGCACCTTCTCGATCGTCGGCCGCTACGATCCCAATCGCGTCCGGGTGACTGCACAACTCGCCGATTGGAGCGAGCGCGACCGCAGCCAGACCGAGATCGTCGAGGAACTCAACCCGCCGCTGCAGGAAATTCCCGGATCGCGCACCAATGCCCGGGGCCGCGGCACGCTGAGTTTCGGCGGTGGGGGCGACGGTATCGAGGTGGCGCTGACCGGCGCCGAATACCCGACGATCTACGCGTCCGCGCAGGCGCTTGCCACGGCGATCGACACCCGCTCCGAAATCCTCTCCAATCCCGACATTTCCTACCAGCCGACACAGCCGCAGCTCTCGGTACAGATCGATCGCCAGCGCGCTTCGGATCTCGGCGTCGAGCTGGACGACCTGGCGCAGACGCTGCGCGCGATGGTCGGCGGCGACGATCTGGTGGATCTCAACGTCGGCGACCAGGCGGTCCCGATCTTCCTCACCGCCCAGGCCGTGAGTGTCACCAATCCGTCGGACCTGCGCAATCTCTACGTCCGCGGGTCGGGCGGGGCGTTGATCCCGCTGTCCAGCGTCACCGTGATCGAAGAGCAGGGCATCGCCGCCGAACTCGACCGCACCGAACAACGGCGTGCAATCGAGGTCTCCGCGGATATTGCAGCCGGTACGCCGCTGCGCGATGCGGTCGACGAGATCGAGCGGTTGGGCGAGGAGGCTCTGGGACCGGGGATCGACATGCTGCTGCAGGGCGATGCGGCGAGCCTCGAGGAAGCGTCGAGCGATCTGCTGCTGACCTATATCTTCGCGCTGGTGATCGTGTTCCTGGTGCTGGTAGCGCAATTCGAAAGCGTGACCAGCGCATTGGTGGTACTGCTGACCATTCCCTTCGCGCTTGCCGCGGCAGTATTCGCGCTGTTCCTGTCGGGGGTCTCGCTGAACATCTATTCGCAGATCGGGCTGGTGATGCTGATCGGGCTGATGGCGAAGAACGGCATCCTGATCGTCGAATTCGCCGACCAGTTGCGGCACCAGGGGCGCAGCGTCCGCGAAGCGGTGGAGGAAGCCGCCGCGATCCGCCTGCGGCCGATCGTGATGACGCTGATCTCGACCGTGTTGGGCGCCCTGCCGTTGATCCTCGCCAGCGGCGCGGGTTCCGAAGCGCGCCAGTCGATCGGCTGGGTGATTTTCGGCGGGCTGGGTATCGCGGGCATCTTCACCCTGTTCCTGACCCCGGTCATCTATCTCGCCATCGCGCGCTACGGGAACCCGCGCAATGTCGACCTCGCCCGCCTGCACAAGGAAATCGACGAGGTCGACGAGGATCTTTCCGTGGCGCAGGTATGAAGCACCCCGGTGCCATTCTGGTAGCCGCGCTGGCGATGTCCGGCTGCGCCGGGAGCGAGCCGGTCGCAATCGCGCCGCCCATCGCTGCCCCGGCTGTCTATGCGACCGATCTGCCCGCTGCCGGGTTGCAGGAAGAATGGTGGCTCGGCTTCGGTGACCCGGTGCTCGACCGGCTGGTCCGGCGCGGTCTGGAAGCCAATCTCGATATCGATGCCGCGTCCGGACGGCTTGCCGCCGCGGCCGCCCTGTTGCGCGCGGAACGGGCGGACCGGCTGCCGGGGCTCGACGGATCGGCCGAAATCGGAACCACGCTGGTGGGCGAGGGAGAGGATACGGCGGTGGCCGGCCTGTTCGCCCTCTTCGACCCCGATCTCAATGGTCGGCTGGCAGCCGAGGTGCGCGCCGCCGTGGCCGATTACGCCGAGACGAACTACCTGCTGGCCGAGCAGCGCCGGCTGGTCGCTGCTGCGATCGCCAGCCAGTATATCGAATACCGCCGGACCCAGACGCAACTCGACCTGCTCGAACAATCGACCGATCTGCAGGACCAGACGCTGCGCATCGTCACCCTGCGGTTCGAGGCCGGGCTGGCTGCCAATCTGGACGTGCGCCGCGCGGCAGCGGACCTCGCCCAGACCCGGGCTCGCCGGGGATTGGTCGAGATTGCCCGCGCCAATGCGCTCAGCGCGCTCGCGATCCTGCTGGCAGAGCCCCCCGGGGCCTTCGCGATCGAGCCGCTCGCCGATGGCTCTCAAATACCCGGATATGGCGCGGGGCCGCCAGCGGGCGTGCCCGCCGACCTGCTTCGCCGGCGGACCGATATCCTCGCTGCCGAAGCGCGGCTCGCGCGGGCGGCCGCCGAGATCGGAATCGAACAGGCGGATCTGCGTCCGTCGCTGACGATACCCGGTGAAATCGGCATCGGCGACGGGCTGCTGAGCGGGCTATTCGGCGATTTCCTGGTCGGGATAGCCGCCGCGATCGACATTCCGATCTTCGACGGCGGACGCCGCCGCGCCGAAGTCGCTGCGGCCGAGGCCGTGGCCGAGGCGCGCGTGGCCGAATATCGCGCCACGTTCCTCAACGCGCTGGGCCAGGTCGAGAATGCGCTGGTATCGATCGAGGCCTATCGCCAGCGCAATGCCGCGCTCACCGAAGCGATCGACCAGAGCGAGACCGCGCTCGCACAGTCGAACGCGCTGTACCGCGAGGGCCTGGCGTCCCTGTTCGATGTGCTCGATGCGCAGCGCCAGCTGATCGCCAGCAGGCAGGCGCTGATCGACAGCGAGGCGGCACTGGCCAGTTCCTTCGTCGCTTTTCATTCGGCTATCGGATCGCAGTAAACGCTGCCTGCATTACTCGCGCTGCGGCTGCCGTATTCTAAATCGTTCGCGTCCTTCAAAACACCGGCATGGAGCCGCCGTATCCGGTGAAGAAATTCTCTTTCGGAACGAACGGCTTGGCTGCTCGCTGATAGACTGCGCTCATCCCGCGCAGGCAACAGGAGGAAACTTATGGCTGAAATTCCAGTCGAGAAGAAATCATCGATGACGTGGCTCTGGCTGTTACTCACAGCAATACTCGCAGCGTTGCTGATCTGGTGGATCACCGCCGACGAAGACGATGCCGATCCCGTGCTCGCCGAGACCGCCATCGAAGCTGACGCCGGCGCTGATTCCGACCCCATGGCGATGACGCTGGCCGCCATCCTGGCCAATCCCCAGTCGTATATCGGACAGGAATTCGCAGGCGAGGTGAGCGTTGCCGGACCGCTGACCGACCGGGGCTTCTGGGTTGAGAACGACGGCGCGCGGATGTTCGCGTTGATCATCGACGAACCCCGCGAAGTCGAGATCGACATCAATCCCGGACAGGAACTGCGCATTTCGGACGGCATGATCCGCGAAGGCGGCGAAGTCTCCGATGTCGAAGGTGTTCCGCTCGATGACGACACTCTGGCGGTTCTCGCCGATCAGGACGTGTTCCTGATTGTCGACGAGGACAATGTCGAGATCCTCGAGCGTCCGTAAGACTAGAAAGGACCTATTATGAAGAACGATGATCGCTTTGGCGAACTCGAAGCCCTCGATTCCTGGCAACTCGTCCATGACGAGCAGGACATCCGTGGTTGCACCGTGGCCTCGGTCACGGGGACGCATTACGGAACGATCGAGGATATGCTGGTGGACAAGGAAAAGGGACATGTCGCAGCCGTACGGCTCGACGATGGCCGGATCGTTGCCGCCGACAATCTCGAAATCAGGGGCCGGGACGTGATCTATCACGACGACCTCGCCGCGTCCCGGGTGAATTACACCAAGGTACGCCGGCCGGCCGTCTGATTTTCAGGCCGCATAGCGGGGGATCGCGATGCGCGGTTCCCCCGTTCCCGGACCCGCCAGAAGGTCGATCTATCCCGATTGCTCGGCACGCTTGAAGCCCCCCGTCCGCCAGGATGGGGGTCTTCGCGTTCAGGCTTTGCGGAGAACAGACTGCCCGAAAGATATCTGCCTTATGCGCGGCTCCGCTCAGCGCGGGAGGCCGCCGCCCAGCGCGACGAACAGCGTCGCGCCGTTCTGCAGATAGGCCCGCTGCGTGGTGAGCAATTGCTGCTGGGCGGAGAACAGATTGCGCTCGGCATCGAGCACTTCGAGATAATCGGCCACGCCCTCGCGGTAGCGCAGCCGGGCGAGCCGCGCGATACGTTCCTGCGCG
>LUMV01000270.1_pt1 | contig 12867 bp, 15 predicted proteins | sample 729731 | NCBI WGS metagenome assembly LUMV01 (sample SAMN03860301, study PRJNA289734) | marine metagenome | biome: seawater column; feature: ocean; material: water; isolation source: Red Sea water column Station 192 - depth 200m | place: Saudi Arabia: Red Sea | collected 2011-10-15 | depth 200 m
GCACCAGGCCCCAGCGCATTTCCGGGCTGGTTGCTTCGAACATGCCCAGCGACACGCCGAAATTGCGCGTGAAACGCAGATCGAAGATCGGCAGCAGTTCCATCGCGTCACCCACCCGGTCGATGCCGAGCGTCTTGGTGACGTAGTTCTTGCTCCACTGGTCGGCCGCGAAAATCACCAGGGCGATCACGCAGCCGATCAGGCGATTGCGCAGGAGGGGGGTCATGCCGCACCGTCCAGCGTGGCGACCACGTCTTCGCAGCGATCGCACAGGTCGCCATCCTCGGCGACACTGGGCAGCAGGCGCCAGCAGCGCCCGCACTTGCTTTCATCTGTCCGCGTAACCGTCACCGTGTCGCTATCGCCGCGCGCGACTGACGCGGTGATGAACAATTCGGCCAGGTTGGCGTCGCTGAAACCTTCGGGTACGGCGCTGGCGGGCACGACGACGTCGGCTTCGAGGCCCGAGCGGATCACCTTGTCGCGGCGCAGCGGCTCGATCGCTTCCATGACGTCCTCGCGCAATTCGCGCAGTTGCGCCCAGCGCGCGCCATCGGCGGTCACACCCGGCACCTGCGGCCATTCGAGCAGGTGGACGCTGCCGCCATCGGGATAGCGCGTCGACCACACTTCCTCTGCCGTGAACACCAGCACCGGCGCGGCATAGCGGACCAGCGCGTGGAACAGCAGGTCGAGCACGGTGCGGTAGGCATTGCGCTTCACGCTGCCCGGCCCGTCGCAATAGAGCACGTCCTTGCGGATATCGAAGTAGAAGGCCGACAAATCCTCGTTGCAGAAATCGACCAGCAGCCGCGTATAGGCGTTGAAGTCGTAATTCTCTGCCGCGTGGCGCAGCTTGCCATCGAGATCGGCCAGCAGCGCGAGGATATAGACCTCGAGTTCGGGCACCTCGCCGACATCGCCCATATCGCCGACGAAACCGTCGAGCGCGCCGAGCAGATAGCGGAAGGTGTTGCGCAGTTTGCGGTACTGGTCGCCCGCGCCCTTGAGGATTTCGTCACCGATGCGGTGGTCCTCGGTCGAATCGACGCTGAGCGCCCACAGCCGGATGATGTCCGCGCCGTACTGCTCCATGACCTTGAGCGGATCGATCGTGTTGCCGAGGCTCTTGGACATCTTGCGCCCGTCGCTGGCCATGGTGAAGCCGTGCGTCAGCACCTGGTCGTAAGGCGCGCGGCCGCGCGTGGCGCAGCTTTCGAGCAGGCTGGACTGGAACCAGCCGCGGTGCTGGTCGCTGCCCTCCAGATAAAGGTCGGCGGGCCATTTCAGCGCCGGCCAGCGCCCGCTTTCGAGGGTGAAGGCATGCGTGCAGCCCGAATCGAACCAGACCCTGCAGATATTCGCCCGTGCCGTTCTTCACGAACAGCGTGATCGGCACGCCCCAGGCGCGCTGGCGTGACAGCACCCAGTCGGGGCGCCCCTCGACCATCGAGCCGATCCGGCGGCGGCCCTTTTCGGGGATGAAGCGGACGCGTTCGATCTCGGACATGGCGCGGCTGCGCAGCGAGCCGCCGCCGCCCAGTTCCTTGTCCATCGGCACGAACCATTGCGGCGTGCAGCGATAGATGACCTTGGCTTTCGAACGCCACGAGTGCGGGTAGGAATGCTGGTAATCGTCGCTGGCGGACAGCAGCGCGCCCGCTTCGCGCAAATCGCTGCAGATCGGGCCTTCGGGCGAATTGAACGGCTTGTTGATGACGCTGCGGCGGCGTTCCTTGCCGTTCTCGTCCAGATCGCCAGCGCCGAGCCATTCCCAGTCGTCGCGATAGCGCCCGTCAGCCATGACCGCGAAGACCGGCTCGAGTCCGTTGGCACGGCACAGCAGGAAGTCGTCCTCGCCATGGTCGGGCGACATATGGACAAGACCCGTACCGCTGTCGGTGGTGACGAAATCGCCTGGCAGAAAGGGCCGCGGCTTGGCGTAGAACCCGCCGAGATGGTGCATCGGGTGGCGAGCGACGGTCCCGGCGAGGTCGGAGCCTTTGTAAGTGCGCTGGACGACAGCGATTACACCGACACGTTCGACAAATGCGGGCACAAGGTCACTGGCGACGAGAATAATCGCAGCGTTGGCAAGCTTCTCTTGGCGCGACATTTTTTCGAGAGGCAATTCGGCAGGCCAAACAACCAGCTCAGAATATTCAACCTCCGGCCCATAGGCGATCGCTTGATTCACCGGGATCGTCCACGGCGTGGTCGTCCAGATCACTGCATGCGCGCCGACCAATTCCGGAATCGGGCTCTCGGTGATCTCGAACGCCACGTCGATCTGCGTCGAGGTGATGTCCTCATATTCGACCTCCGCCTCGGCCAGCGCGGTCTCCTCGACCGGGCTCCACATCACCGGTTTCGAGCCGCGATAGAGATTGCCTGCCTCGGCGAACTTCATCAGCTCGGCGACGATCGTCGCCTCGCTGTCGAACTGCATGGTCAGATAGGGATCCTTGCCCATCAGGTTCTGCGTGCGGCAGACCATGTCCTTGAGCGTGTGGTTGAGCGCGTGCCCGATATGCATGTCGCCATTGGCGTAGGGCGGGCCGTCATGCAGCACGAAGGTCTCGCGCCCGGCGCGCGCTTCGCGCAGCTGCCGGTACAGGCCCTCTTCCTCCCAGCGCGCGGCGATCTTCGGCTCCTTCGCAGGAAGGCCGGCCTTCATGGGGAAATCGGTCTTGGGCAGGAAGACCGTGTCTCTGTAATCGCGCTTTTCGGACATAGAGGCGAGCCGTTAGGCCAAACCCGCTCCGCAATAAAGACTTTCGTCGCCCGTGCGCAGGGGAGGCGGGCTACGCCAGCAGCCGCCGTGCCTCGTCGCAGTCCTTCTCCATCTGCGCGACCAGCGCATCGAGGCTGTCGAACTTGGCCTCGCCGCGCAGGAAATGGTGGAAGGCCACCTCGATCTCCTGCCCGTAGAGATCGCCGGAGAAATCGAAGAAATAGGGCTCGAGCAATTCCTTGGGCGGATCGAATTGCGGGCGCACGCCGATATTGGCTGCACCCTTCAGCTCCTGCCCGGTGGCGAGCACGCGGCCGGTGACGGCATAGATACCGTATTTGGGGCGCAGATAGTGCTCAACGGGCAGATTTGCGGTGGGATAGCCGATCTCGCGCCCGCGTTTGTCGCCATGCTGGACCACGCCGCGGATCGCGAAGGGGCGGGTCAGCAACCGTGCGGCTTCCTGCGGGTCGCCATTGCGCAGGGCGTCGCGCACGCGGCTGGACGATACCGGCGCGCCTTGGTCCATCACCGGCGGCACTGCCCGCGCGGCCATGCCGATATCCTTGCCCAGGCTGACGAGCTTGGCGAAATTGCCGCCCCGCGCCTTGCCGAAGGTAAAGTCCTCGCCGGTGACCACTCCGGCAGCGCCCAAATGGTCGCCGAGCAGCTGCTGGACGAAATCTTCCGCCGTGGTGCCCGCCAGCGCGCCATCGAAATGGAACACCAGCATCGCGGTTGCCCCCGCTGCGAGGTAGAGTTCCTGCCGCTGTTCGAGCGTGGTCAGGCGGAAAGGCGCGGCATCGGGCTTGAAGTGACGCACCGGATGCGGATCGAACGTCGCAATGATCGACGGCCGGCCTTCTGCGCGCGCCCAGCGAATCGCCTCGCCCGCCACCGCCTGGTGGCCCAGGTGGAAGCCATCGAAATTGCCCAGTGCGATGATCGCGCCGCGCAGGCTTTCGGGCAGCGTCTCGCGGTGGTCGAGAAACCTCATGCCGCGCGCTCCAGGGTCACGAAGCTGTAGGCCGGGGTGTCCCCATCGGCGGCAAAATCCTCCCGCCCACATATGGTCCATTCGGGACCCGGCGGCTTCATGAAGGTATCGCCGTCGAACTCGGCATGGATTTCGGTCAGCTCGATCCGGTCGGCATGCGCCATGAACACGTCGTAGATCGCGGCGCCGCCGATTACGGCCACGTCGCCTTCACCGGCGAGCGCGAGCGCTTCCTCGACCGACCGGGCAATCTCGGCACCGCTCGTGTCCCAACGTTCGCGCCGGGTCAGCACGATATGGCGGCGGCCGGGCAACAAGCCGGGCAGGCTTTCGAATGTCTTGCGGCCCATGATCATCGGCTTGCCCATCGTCAGCGCCTTGAACCGCTTCAGGTCCGCAGGCAGGTGCCAGGGCAGGGCGCCATCCTTGCCGATGCACCCATTGGCGGCGCGCGCATAGATCAGGAACAGGCTCATCGCACGAGACGGGTGACGTGACCCATCTTGCGTCCCGCTCGAACCTCGGCCTTGCCATAGTCGTGCAGATGGGTGTCGGCCGTGTCGAGCTGCGCGTATGCGTCCCGAATGTCGGCGCCGATGATATTGGTCATGGTAACGCTTTTCGCGACCGTGTCGGTGTCGCCGAGAGGCAGGCCGGCGACCGCGCGGATGTGGTTTTCGAACTGGCTCGTGGCCGCGCCCTCGATGCTCCAGTGCCCCGAATTGTGCACGCGCGGTGCCATCTCGTTGAACACCGGGCCTGCCGCAGTGGCAAAGAATTCGAGTGTGAGGACGCCAACGTAATCGAGCGCGTCGGCAACCTGCCGCGCCAGATCCCGCGCCGGTGCGACCTGATCCGCGATCGGCTGTCCGGCGGGCAGCGCGGAAGTCGCCAGAATGCCGTCATCATGCGTGTTGCGGGTCGAGTCCCAGAACCGGATCGCCCCGTCCTGGCCGCGCACGAGGATGACCGAGAACTCGGCCTCGAATTCGACGAACGCTTCGTAGATCAATGGCAGGTCGGGCAGGTTCAGGCCCTCGATATCGCGCGCCGAAGTGATCCGCCACTGACCCTTGCCGTCGTAACCATCACGGCGGGTCTTGAGAATGCCGGGCACGCCCAGTCGCTCCACCGCCCGGTCAAGATCCGCGCGCCCATCGACGCAGGCATGGGCCGCAGCCGTACCGCCAAGTCCCTCGACGAAGCGTTTCTCGCTCAGCCGGTCCTGCGCGGTTTCCAGCGCACGCGGATGGGGGAAGATGCGGCCCTCGGGCATGGCCTGCGCAGTGGCCACGGGGACGTTCTCGAATTCCCACGTCACCACATCGCATTGCGCGGCGAAGGCGGCGAGCGCCGCCGTATCGTCCCATTTGTTGGCGAAGACATCACCGCATACCTGTTCTGCCACGGTGTCGCCCTCAGGTGCATAGGCGATGCAGCGATAGCCGAGCTGTGCAGCGCTCATGGCCATCATCCGGCCCAGCTGGCCGCCGCCAAGAATGCCGATCGTGCCGCCGCGCTTCAGCATCAGTCGACGGGGCGCTCGGTCACCGCCGCGCTGCGCGCTGCGCGCCAGTCCTGCAGCCGCTGCGACAGGTCGGGGTCGTGGTTGGCGAGGATCGCCGCAGCAAGCAGGCCTGCATTGGTGGCCCCGGCCTTGCCGATCGCCAGCGTTCCCACCGGGACCCCGGCCGGCATCTGCACGATCGAGAGCAGGCTGTCCTCGCCCGACAGCGCCCGCGACTGGACCGGTACACCGAGCACGGGGACATGCGTCAGCGCGGCGATCATGCCGGGCAGATGCGCCGCCCCGCCGGCGCCGGCGATGATCACTTCGAAACCGTCCGCTGCCGCACGCTTGGCGAATCCATACATCCGGTCGGGCGTGCGATGCGCGGAGACGATGCGGACATCGGTGGCGACGCCAAGTTCGCCGAGCACTTCGTCGGCGCAGGTCATGGTTTCCCAATCGGACTGGCTGCCCATGACGATCGCAACCTTGGCGTTCCCCGGGGCAGTCATCTCAGCTGTCCTTCAGGTAATAGCGTTCGCCGGTCACCTGCGTGCCGTCGAATTCATAGATGATCGGCTGGCCGGTGGGTATCTCGAGCCCGGTGATCTCGTCATCCGAAATGTTCGACAGGTGCTTGACCAGCGCGCGCAGCGAATTGCCGTGTGCGGAAATGATCACCGTCTCGCCCTTGCCGAGCTGCGGCAGGATCGCTTCTTCCCAATAGGGCAGCACGCGTTCGATCGTGAGCTTGAGACTTTCGGTGCGCGGAACGTCGATCCCGGCGTATCGCGGATCGTCGGACAGGTCGAACTCGCTGCCTTGTTCGAGCTCGGGCGGCGGAATGTCGAAACTGCGGCGCCAGATATGCACCTGTTCGTCGCCGTGCTTGTCGCGGGTCTCCTGCTTGTTGAGCCCGGTCAGCCCGCCATAGTGGCGTTCATTGAGATGCCAGTCGCGCGTTACCGGGATCCACAGCCGGTCGCATGCTTCCAGCGCAAGGTTGAGCGTCTTGATCGCGCGTTTCTGAACGCTGGTGAAGGCAAGCGTCGGCAAAACGCCCTTCGCCAGCATCAATTCGCCCGCTTCGCGCGCTTCGGTCTCGCCCTTTTCGGTCAGGTCGACATCCCACCAGCCGGTAAAGCGGTTGGCGAGGTTCCACTCGCTCTGTCCATGACGGACGAGGATCAGCTTGGACACTGGGAGCTCCCGTAATTCCCCTAGGAGCAAGGCGCGTTAGCTGCCCGCATCGCCCTTGGAAAGGGGGTGGTCGTCCGATTCGCGGATTTCGCGCGCCTGGCCCTTGCGGCGGCGCAGGTTCTCGCGAAGTTTCGCGGCGAGGCGCTCTTCGCGGCTCAACTTGTCGTCTGGGCTGTCCATGACGCAAGCTTTCGCCAATTTTGCCGCTCCGCTCAAGCGAAGGTTGACTTATGCTGCGCGTCTGCCATTAGCGCGCGCCTCCACCCCGACGGCATTTCCGGGGCGAGATGTGCTGCTGTAGCTCAGTGGTAGAGCGCACCCTTGGTAAGGGTGAGGCCGGGAGTTCAATCCTCCCCAGCAGCACCATTTCCCATATCTTCGTCCCCGGTCCCGGGGGCCGCCCCCGCGTCAGGAGGCCGTTTGCGCATCATGCCGTGCGTTCGGCCTTGTCCGCGGCATTCGTCCCCTTGATCATGCTGCGCATCGCCTCCCACTGCTCGTCGCCCATGTCCTTGAGCGCGCCGTAGAAGGTTCCGCCGGTCGCCTGGTACCCGGCGCCGTCGATGGCGATGGTCTGACCGTTGAGGCATTCGGCACCCGGTCCCATCAGGAACACCGCCAGATTGGCCAGTTCGTGCATTTCGCCGTGGCGGCCCATCGGATTGGTGTCTTCATGCGCATTGCCACCGCGACCGCCGGGTGACAGCCGCGCGCTCATCCCGTCGGTGGGAAACAGTCCCGGGGCGATCGCGTTGAAGCGCAATCCGTGGCGTCCCCATTCGACCGCCAGGCTCTGGGTCATCGCGTTGAGACCGGCCTTGCTCATCGCGCTGGGCACCACGAAGGGTCCGCCGTTCCAAATCCAGGTGGTGAGGATCGACAGGAAGCTTGCGCGCCGTCCTTCGGCGATCAGCCGTTTGCCGATGTCGAGCGTGACATAGAAACTGCCCCGAAAGACGATATCGCTGATGGCGTTGAAACCGCCGACCGACAGGTCCTCGGTGCGGCTGATGAAGTTGCCCGCCGCATTGTTGACCACGCCGGTCAGGGGACCGTGGCTCCAGATCGTATCGACCATGGAATGGATCGCGTCCGGGTCGCGGATGTCACAGGCATGGCCGTGAACCGTTCCGCCGTGCCGCTGCATGAGTTCACTCGCCGTGTCGTCGAGCTTGCCCTGCCGCCGTCCGCAAATATGCACCGCGGCGCCGAGCTTGAGGAAGGCTTCGGCCATTTCGCGGCCCAGCCCGGTGCCACCCCCGGTTATCAGGATGCGCTCGCCTTCCATCAGGTCGTCGCGGAACATCAGTTTGGAAATATCCATGCCTCTCCCTTTCCCTTTTGTACGGCATAGCGCACCCGGACCGCGAAACCAGATTGAATAGCCCCACTGTATTGCCTAACTAGAACGCCATGGATGCCGCCGACGACCTCACCCCGCTCGACCCCGCCTACAAGACGCTGCTGCGCGTTCAGTTGGCGATCGCCGCGCTGATCTTGCTGGCGGCAGCCACGATCGCGGAAGTGGCCATCCCGGGATGGACCGGGGTGGTCTGGCTCCCCGCTCTGGCGGTGGCGGCCTATGCGCTGATCCGCGTACCGCTGCGGCGCTATCATGCGCGCGGCTATTCACTCGCCGGAGAACGGTTGCGCGTGGCCCGCGGCGTGATCTTCCGCTCCGATACCGTGGTGCCCTTCGGCCGCGTCCAGCATATCGATGTCGGCCAGGGGCCGCTGGAACGCGTCTTCCATCTCGCCACGCTCACGGTGCACACGGCGGGCACGCACAACGCTTCGGTCGCGCTGCCCGGGCTCAGCCATGGCGACGCGGTGGCCATGCGCGAGGAAATCCGCGCTGCGATCAGGCGCGACACGCGGTGAGCGAAGAGGCTGGGAACGACGCGCTCAAGACCGATCCCCGCACCTTCGCGGTGCGCGCGATCGCGATGCTTGGTCAGCTGGTCCTGCCGATAATCGTCGGCGCTTTCGCCATCCTCGATAAAGGCGATCTGGGCGACTTGCTGCTGTATTTCGTGCCGCTGGTGCTGGTGTCTGGCGGGGGCAACCTCCTGTTCGCCTATCTGCGCTGGACCCGGCTGACCTATACCGTCGGGGACACCGATATTCGGGTGGAAAGCGGCGTTCTGTCGCGCGCAGCACGGTCCGTTCCTTACGAACGGATCCAGGACGTCAGCCTCGAGCAGAAGCCGCTGCCCCGGCTGTTCGGACTGGTCGAGGTGCGTTTCGAAACCGGCGCGGGCGGCGATGATGACCTGTCGCTCGCCTATCTGCGCGAAAGCGAGGGCGAACGCCTGCGCGAACTGGTGCGTTCGCGCCGCGAAGGGCCGGCCGCTTTTGCTGCGCCCATCGGCGAGGAAGAACTTGCCCAGGCCAACACCGCGCATCTGCTGTACGCCATGTCGCCCAGACGGGTCGTCACTTTCGGTCTGTTCGAATTCTCGCTGGTGGTCGTCGCGGTCGCGGCAGGCGTGGCGCAGCAGTTCGATTTCCTGCTTCCCTTCGAAATCTGGGACTGGCGCGGCTGGCGCGACATTTCGGATTGGCGGGCCTGGGGCGACCAGCTTTCCGGCCCTGGCGCATGGCTCGCGGGGCTGGGGATCCACGCACAGGTCCTGGGCGCCCTGATCGCGGCCCTGGCGCTGCTTCTGATCGGCGTGGCGAGCGGAGTGGTGCGGACGGTCTTGCGCGAATGGGGGTTCCGGCTGGAACGAACCGACAAGGGTCTGCGGCGGCGGCGCGGGCTGTTGACGCGAACCGATCTGGTCATGCCGACCCACCGGATCCAGGCGCTGCGGGTGCGGACGGGAATGGTGCGGCGCCTGTTCGGCTTCCATGCGCTCAAGGCTGTCAGCCTTGCGAGCGATAGTGGATCCGCGAATCACGACGCCGTCCCCTTCGGACGGATGGATGAAATTGCGCGCGTCGTAAGCGAAACGGGGTTCGCGCTGCCTGACGAAAGCTCCGACTGGCATCGCGGGGCACCGGCCCACCGAATCGATGCCTTCCTGTTGGGTCTGGCGGCGATGCTTGTCCTGTCCGGGATAGCCCTAGCCTTGGGGCACTGGAAGCTGGCGATCGTGCCAACCATTCTCGGCGGCGGAGCGATTGCGTTCGACCAGTTCCTTACCTGGCGCTGGACTCGCCATGCGCTCGATCGTGATCGGCTCTATACTCGGCGCGGATGGCTGGCGCCCAGCATGACCATCGCCGCGCGGCATAAACTGCAATCGGTCGAACTTGTGCAGCATCCCCTGGCCCGGCTACGCGGTTATGCCGACGTCCGCTTTGGGCTGGCCGGCGGGAATTTGCGCCTGCGCGGGCTGTCGGTGGCAGAAGCGGAGCGGGTGCGTGCGGCAGTGCTCGACAGCATGGCTGCGAACGACTTTTCACAGATCGGTGAGGCGACGCCGACCGGCTGCTAGGCGCGCAGCGGCTCCCATTCGGGATGCTGATCGAATTGCGCGGCGACGTAAGAGCAGCTGGGAATGATCTTGAAGCCTTCGCGCCGGGCATCGCGCACCAGCGCATCCACCAGCCGCCCGGCGATTCCCTGTCCGCGAAGTTCCGGCGGCACGATCGTGTGCTGGGCATCGCGGGCATCGCCGCGCTGCGTCCATGTGAGCTTTCCGGCCGCCTCGCCCGGGCCGATGCTTACCAGATATTCGCCATGAGTGGTGTGATCGTGACGTTCGATTACAATTTCGTCGTTTTGCATGTCCGAAAGTTTCCCTTCTGGGCAAGCAACGTTCCCCTGTCTAAGGGGTTCCGATGCTGTTTCTCTCTGACAATGCAGCCGCAGTTCACCCTGCGGTCTGGGACGCCCTCAAGGCCGCCGACGAGCCCGATTCGCCCTATGACGGCGACAGGTTGAGCGCGGCGCTGGACGACCGGTTTTCGCAGCTGTTCGGCCGCCCATGCACGGTACTCTGGGCAGGCACCGGGACCGCAGCGAACTGCCTCGCGCTCGCCACCATGGTCCCGCCCCACGGAGCGGTGGTCTGCCACGAAGAAGCGCATATCGAAATGGATGAAGGCGGTGCGCCGGGCTTTTACCTCCACGGGGCCAAGCTGATTCTGGCAGAAGGCACTGGTGCCAAGCTGACACCGGAGGCCATTCGCGCAGCGGTCGATCCGATCCGCGACGATGTCCACCAGGTTCAGCCGCATGCGATCTCGATCACGCAGCCGAGCGAATATGGCTGCGTCTACCGACCGGATGAAATCGCCGCGATCGCCGAACTGGCGCGCGAACGCGGGCTTGGCCTGCACATGGACGGCGCACGGTTCGGCAATGCGGTCGCGTTCCTCGATTGCGCGCCCGGGGACGCGGTCGGAGCGGCCGACGCGCTCAGTTTCGGTTTTATCAAGAACGGCGGAATGAGCGCCGAGGCGATCGTATTCTTCGATCAGGAACTCGCCGATGTCGCGCGCTATCGCCGCAAGCGGGCGGGGCACCTCCAGTCGAAGGGACGCTTTCTCGCCGCGCAACTCCACGCCATGCTCGAGCGGGACGTCTGGCTGGACAATGCCCGGCACGCCAATGCCGCTGCGCAGGAGATCGCACGCGCGTGCGAAACGCGGCTGATGCATCCGGTCGAAGCCAATGAAGTGTTCGTTCGCTGCACAGCTGACGAGCGTGATGTGCTTCGCGAAAAAGGCTTCGGCTTTTACGACTGGGGTGCAGATGCGGCGCGCTTCGTCACGGCCTGGAACACGCGCGACGCTGCCGCCGCTGCGCTGGCACGGGCCATCGCCAGCCTATGAGCGCGCCTGCCGAGGCCGAGAGCCTGTTTACCCCGCGCAATTTCATCGCCTTCGTGATTGTCAGCCTGATTTGGGGCGGCACCTGGCTGGTCATTCGCGACCAGATCGCCAGCGTTCCGGCGAGCTGGTCGATCTCATACCGCTTCGTAATCGCCGCGCTGGGCATGTTCGCACTTGCCGCCCTGCGCCGCGAACCGCTGCTGCTGGTCCCGGGGGGGCTGCGCTGGGCGGCCTTGCTCGGCCTCTTCCAGTTCACGCTCAACTTCGCGTTCGTCTACAATGCCGAAGCCCATATCACCTCGGGCCTGGTCGCAGTGATGTTCGCCTTGCTGGTGGTGCCCAATGCCGTCCTGGGCCGGATCTTCCTGCACCAACCCATCACCGGTGCATTCGTGCTCGGGTCGCTGATTGCGGCGATCGGTGTCGCGCTGCTGTTCGCACATGAATGGCGTTCTTCGCCGGCAACACTGCAACAGGTGCTGCTCGGGGCCGGCCTGACGGTTGGCGGCATCCTTTCGGCCAGCGCAGCCAATATCACGCAGGCAATGGAGGGCGCGAAAAAGCAGCCTTTCCTTGCGCTCTTGGCATGGGCGATGACAATCGGCGTGCTGATCAACACCGTCTTTGCGCTGGTAACGGCAGGCCCGCCCCAATTCGATCCCCGACCCTCCTACACGATGGGGATCCTGTTTCTCGGCCTCGCCGGATCGGTCGTCACCTTCCCGCTTTATTACGGCCTCGTCCGCAAGGTCGGGGCGGGGAAGGCGGCTTACAGCTCGGTGATCGTCCCGGTTGTGGCCATGATCCTCTCGACGCTGTTCGAAGGGTTCGTCTGGGGACCGTTGCCGGCCGCCGGGGCAGTCGTCACGCTGGTCGGTATGGTCGTGGCCATGCGGGGCCGGGCAACCGCACCACCGCGGCGGGCTACGCCCGAGCCATGATCGTCGCGAGCCCTTCGCGATAGGTCGGGAAGGCGGGTTCCCAGCCAAGCACGCGTTTCGCCTTGCCATTGGCGACGCGTCGGTTCTCGGAGTAGAAACCGCGCGCCATCGGCGACAGCCCTGCATCCTCGATGCTTTGCAGCGGCGGCGGCGCCTGGCCCAGCAGACGGCAGGCTTCTTCGATGACGGTGTTCTGGCTCGTGGGCAGATCGTCCGCCAGATTATAGGCGCCCGCTGGTGCATCGCGGCCAACCGCAGTGATCACGCCCGCCACGATATCCGCCACGTGAACGCGGCTGAAAACCTGCCCCGGAAGATCTATGCGGTGCGCCTTGCCCTGTTCGATCCGGTCGAATGCGCTACGACCCGGGCCGTAGATGCCGGGAAGACGGAACACACGCGCGCCGGCATCCAGCCAGCGCGAATCGCATTCCGCCCGTGTGCTGCGTCGTCCGCCGCCGGTGGGGGAAGCCTCGTCGACCCAGGCCCCCTGCGCATCACCATAGACCCCCGTCGACGACAGATAGCCCCGCCACCGGTCGCCGATCAGGTTGCCATAGCGGTCGAGCACCGGATCGCTTCCTTCGCTGGGCGGAACGCTGCTCAGGACATGGGTGGCGGCATCAGCAGCCTGCGCGACGGCGGTGCGGTCGTCGAACGCCAGATTGCCCGCGCTGCCGGTAGCATCGACATGCCAGCC
>LUMV01000904.1_pt1 | contig 12857 bp, 10 predicted proteins | sample 729731 | NCBI WGS metagenome assembly LUMV01 (sample SAMN03860301, study PRJNA289734) | marine metagenome | biome: seawater column; feature: ocean; material: water; isolation source: Red Sea water column Station 192 - depth 200m | place: Saudi Arabia: Red Sea | collected 2011-10-15 | depth 200 m
ATCGAGCCCCAGGAGGAGCTGCGCTCGGCGCGGAGCTCCTCCGAGCTCGCCTCGCTGATCGACGAGGTAGAAATTCCGTACGAGAAGTTCACGCTTCAGAACGGGCTCGACGTGATCGTCCATACCGACCGCAAGGCACCGATCGTGGCGGTCGCGGTGTGGTACAATGTCGGCTCGAAGGACGAGCCCAAGGGCGAAAGCGGCTTTGCCCACCTGTTCGAACATCTGATGTTCAATGGATCGGAAAACGCGCCGGAAGATTATTTCCAGTACCTGCAGGAAATGGGCGCCACCGATTACAACGGCACCACCAATTTCGACCGCACCAATTATTTCCAGACCGTCCCCACCGCCGCTCTCGAACGCGCGCTCTGGCTGGAAAGCGATCGCATGGGCTACCTGCTCGGCGCGGTGACGCAAGCGAAGCTCGATAACCAGCGCGGCGTCGTCCAGAACGAGAAGCGCCAGGGCGACAACCAGCCGGGCGGGCTCGTCTTCTACGAGATCGTCAACACGCTGTTCCCCGCGCCCCACCCCTACGATCACACGCCGATCGGTTCGATGGCCGATCTCGACGCGGCGACGATGGATACGGTGCAGAACTGGTTCCGCGACAATTACGGCCCGAACAACGCCACGCTGGTCCTCGCCGGCGACATCTCGCCCGAACAGGCGCGCCCGATGGTCGAGAAGTATTTCGGCCCGATCGCGCGCGGCCCGGTGAATGAGCCTGCGATGGCCGAAATCACCGAGCTTCCCGCCGATGTCCGCACGGTGATGAAGGATCAGGTGGCGGCCACCAATATCGCCAAATACTGGACCGCGCCCGGTATGCTCGATCGCGAACTGACCGCGCTCACCGTGGGGACGCAGATCCTGGGCGGCCTCGCCTCCAGCCGTCTCGACCAAGCGCTGGTGCGTGACGAGAAGCTGGCCGTCAGCGTTTCGGCGGGCAATTTCAGCTTCCAGCGCGTCGGCATTCTGAATGTCAGCGCCACGGCCCGTCCCGGCGTCGATCCGGCGCTGGTGGAAAAGCGCCTTAACGAGCTGGTCGCCGATTTCATCCGCACCGGCCCGACCGAAGACGAAGTGCGCCGTGCTGCTACCAGCACTGTCTCCAGCACGATCCGGGGCCTCGAACAGGTCGGCGGTTTCGGTGGCAAGGCGGTCACGCTGGCATCGGGCGAAGTGCTGGCCGACGATCCCGATTATTTCGCCAACCAGCTGGAAATCCTCGCCACGCTGACGCCGGGTGAAGTCCAGGCCGCGATGCAGCGCTGGATGACCCGCCCGGCGATGACTCTGGTCCTCGAACCGGGCGAGCGCGAAGGCAAATACGCCGAAGCCGCCTCTGTCGCCGCCGAGCCGACCGCTGCCGAAGAAGCGGCCGCCGAAGAGCAGATCACCGTCACCAAGGTCCGGCCCAAGCCGCCGATCTCCGGCACGGCGGAACTGGACTTCCCCGATGTCCAGCACGTCACGCTCGCCAATGGGATGCGCCTCAATTACGCGCAGCGCGACGCGGTGCCCGCGACCTATGTCACCATGTCCTTCGATGCGGGCAGCGCCGCCGATCCGCGCGGCAAGCGCGGGCTGGAATCGCTGGCGCTGGGCCTGTTCGACGAAGGCACCACCACCATGACCTCGCAGCAGATCGCCGAAGCGCGCGAGCGGCTCGGGGCCAGCATCTCGACGGGTGGCGGGGCCGATCGGTCGAGCTTCACCCTGTCCTCGCTCTCCGCGAACCTGGTGCCCTCGCTCGAATTGATGAGCGACATCATCCGCAACCCGGCCTTCGCCGAGGCGGAGATCGAGCGTGTCCGCAATCAGCAGCTCACGGGCATCCAGCAGGAACTCCGCACGCCGCAAAACATCGCGGTGCGCGCACTGGCACCGCTCGTCTACGGGGCGGACAACCCCTATGGCGGCCCGGGCAGCGGCACCACGGAATCGGTCGAGTCGATCACGCGCGCCGATATTATCGGCTTCAAGGATCGCTGGATCCGGCCCGATAACGGCCAGGTCTTCGTCGTTTCCGACCGTCCGTTGAACGAGATCGTCTCCGCGCTGAACGCCGTCTTCGGCGATTGGCAGGCTCCGAATGTGGCGAAGGGCACCAAAAGCTTTGGCAGCATGGCGGCCATGCCGACCGAGCCGCGCATCGTGCTGATCAACCGCCCGAACTCGCCGCAAAGCTTCATTCTGGGCGGCCAGCGCACGCCGGTCGATCCGCGTGAGCCGACCTATGTCGACTTCCTTAACGCCAACAACGCGCTAGGCGGCAATTTCCTCGCGCGCCTCAACATGAACCTGCGTGAGGACAAGGGCTGGAGCTACGGCGTGCGCGGCGCGCCGCAGACCAACGAGAACGCGGTCGGCTATCTCATCTCCGCCCCGGTCCAGGCGGACCGGACGGGCGACGCGCTGGCCGAGCTGATCCGCGAGACGGGCGAATTCCTCGACAGCGACGGTGTCACCGATGCCGAGCTGGAGCGGATCGTCACGGCGCAGATCGGCGAATTGCCTGGCCAGTTCGAAACCTCGGGCGCGGTCCTCGGCGCGATGCAGCAGAACGCGCTCTATGGTCGTCCCGACAATTACTACGAGACGCTGGCGGCCCGCTACCGCGCGCAGACGGGTGAAAGCCTCGATGCCGCAGTCCGCGCCGCGATCGATCCGGACCGCTTCGTCTGGGTCGTGGTCGGCGATGCGAGCGTGGTACGCCCGCAGCTCGACAGCCTCGGTCTCGACATCGAAGTACGCGAGATGGGCCAGTAAGGTCCGGCTCAATCGCGCTTATTGACATTCGTGTCAGCAAGCGCGATTGAGCGGGCCGTAATTCGAACTGCCTCAACCCTCTTTCAGGCCCTATCTCAGGCCAAATTTCAGGAGAGAATTTATGTCCGTAGCCGGAACCTACGATACCGTCGTCAAGAGCCCGATGGGCGACCAGAAGGGCACCTTCACCGTGGTGCCGGGCGACGATGGCAACACCTTCACCGGCTCGATGGCCGGCGGCATGGGCTCGATGGACGTCAAGGACGGCACCATTGCGGGCGATACGCTCAAGTGGAAAATGGACATGACCGTCCCCATGCCGATGACGCTCGATTGCGAAGCCACCGTCAATGGCGACCAAATGACCGGCAAGGTCAATGCGGGCGCATTCGGCGACATGGCGCTGACCGGCGAACGTCAGGGCTGATCGCCGTCGAAACGACATTTGAGGGGCCGCCGGAGCGATCCGGCGGCCCTTTTCGTTTGCGCGCCTACGTCGGGTGCGGAACCCGCCGGCCCCTTCGCGGCTTGAGGTAGCAGACATGGACGACGACTTTCCCGACACTTCCGATTCATCCCGCAACCGCGCCGTGCCCAGCAGCCGGGTGGCGCGCCTCGGCACGTTCGGGCGGCTGGCAGGCGGCGTCGCGGGCGGCGTGATCGGGGAAGGCGCGCGGCGGCTTGCGCGAGGCGAGCGCCCGAAAATGCGCGACCTGCTGCTGACGCCCGGCAATGTCGGCCGGCTCGCGGACCGGCTGTCGCATCTGCGCGGGGCGGCGATGAAGCTTGGCCAGATGATTTCGATGGACGCGGGCGATTTCCTCCCTGCGGAGCTGGCCGCGATCATGGCGCAGCTGCGCGAGCAGGCCTATCGCATGCCGCCCAAGCAACTCGGCGACGTGCTGGCGCGCGAATGGGGCGCGGACTGGAAATCGCGCCTCTCCGCCTTCGACGCCAATCCGATCGCAGCCGCCTCGATCGGGCAGGTCCATCGCGCGCGTCTGCCCGATGGGACCGAGCTGGCGATCAAGGTGCAATATCCCGGCGTTGCGCAAAGCATTGATGCCGATGTCGACAATGTCGCGACGCTGCTGCGCGTTTCCGGCCTGTTGCCACGCGAACTCGATCTCGGCCCGCTGCTGAACGAAGCCAAACGGCAATTGCACGAGGAGGCCGATTACGAGCGCGAGGCGGGCGAGATGCGGCGCTTCGCCGATTGGCTGGAAGACGATGCCCGTTATCACGTTCCGCGCCCGATCGAGGCGTTGACGACGTCGCGTATCCTGGCGATGGAATTCGTGGCGGGCGAGCCGATCGAAGCGTTGGAAACCGCACCGCAGGTGATACGCGACACCGCGATGCGCGACCTCATGGCGCTGGTGCTGCGCGAGCTGTTCGAATTCGGCGCGATGCAGACCGATCCGAAGGCTATCGCGCCATCCTCGCCGCGGGACTGGCTGAGGACCGCGCGGCTGTGCGCCGCGCCACCATTGCGGCGGGCTTTCTGGGCGAAGCGGCGGCGGAGCGGCACGGCGCGCTGGTGGATCGCATGATCGACATCATCGTGACCGAAATGAACCGCCCCGGCCCCTTCGATTTCGGGGATCGCGCTTTCGTGTCCACTTTGCGCGAACAGGGCATGGAAATGGCCGCCGACCGGGCGACCTGGCATATCCCGCCGGTGGACACGCTGTTCGTCCAGCGCAAGATCAGCGGCACTGCGCTCCTCGCCGCGCGCCTGAAGGCCCGCGTGGACGTGCGCGATCTCGTCCGGCCCTACGTCACGACATGAAAAAGGGCCACCGGATCGCGCCGACGGCCCCTTTCTTTGTCGCGAACGGATCGGATCAGTCGACGATGTCCATCTCATCGATCAGCGCGTCGGCGCCATCGACCTTGTCCATCACCCACAGCATGTAGCGCGTGTCGACATGGATGGTCCGCGTGGTCTTGGGGTCGAAATCCCAGTCCGAATTGACGCTTTCGTACGTCCCGTCGAACAATAGCCCGACCAGCTCGGCCCGCGAATTGAGCGTCGCCGAACCGCTGTTCCCGCCGGTCGAATCGAGGTCGGATAGGAAGTTCACCGGAACGCTGCCGATGCTGCCGAGCTTGTAGGGCCCGTAATCGCGCTGGCGGATTTCCTCCAGCTGCTTGGCGGGCGCATTGAAGGGATCTTCGCCCGTGTCCTTCTCCAGAATGCCTTCCAGCGTGGTGAAGGGCAGATAGGCCATCCCGTCGCGCGGAACGCCGCCCAGCACCTTGCCATAGGTCACGCGCAGCGTGCTGTTGGCGTCGGGATACGTGACCACGCCCTGCGAGCGCTGCCAGTCGGTGATCGCTTCCATATAGGTCGGTCGCACCGCCAGCATCCGGCCCGCGCGCGCTTCGCCCTCGGTTTCCTGCGCCCGCTCGTAATCGTAGAGCGCCACGGCGAGTTTCATGAAGGGATCGCCGCTCGCTTCCAATTGGGCGGGCGTCGCATCCATCAGGGCCAGCCGCTGTTCGGCAGTGTCGAGATCGGTCTGGGCGTAATAGCCATCGAGCCGCTGCGACAGCGCGGCGCGATCGACTGTGCCGGTCAGCCCCAGCGCATTGTCGAGAACGGCCACGCGCTCGCTCGCCGGTTGATCGAGATACTGGTCGAGGAACAGCATCCATTCCGCCTTGTCGACCGCCGGATCATAGCGCCGGTCGAGCGCCTGGAGGCCCTGGCGGAAGAAGGTCATGTCGCGTTCCTGGTAACCCGGATCGCGCTGCGCATTGGGCTTCTGCCGCTCCTTCGCCAGACGATACAGGCGCTGCGCAGTGCTCAGCATCTGCGAATTGGTGGCGTAATTGTAGAGATAGTTCTCCCGAGCCGCTGCCGCGCTTTCCGCGCTCAGCGCCTGAAGATCGCGGACTGCGCGGCCATATTGGGCGCGGCTGCGATCCTGTCCGATCCAGTCCGCCAGCGACGCCTCGCGAATACGCCGCCGGTCGATCAGGCCCACGCGGCGTGCGCCTTCGATCTGGCCGCGCAGATTCTTCTCGTAATTGTTGAGGCCCGCCAGGCGCGATTCGTATTTCACCCGCGCGTCCGATCCTTCGGGCGCGGTTTCCTCGATCGTGTCGATCCACTCGTTGAGCATCGTCACCATCGTCGGATACTGCCAGCCGAAGGTGTTCTCAACCTCGGTCAGCGTGGCGTAGCGCGAGGTCGAGCCGGGATAGCCCGCAGCCATCACGAAATCGCCATCCTCGAGGCCGGCGCGGCTCACCTTCAGATGGTGCTCGGGCTTGAACGGCACGTTGTCGGGCGAATAGTCCGCAGCCGTTCCGTCGGGCGCGACATAGGCGCGGTAGAAGGCGAAGTCGCCGGTGTGGCGCGGCCACATCCAGTTATCGATATCGCCACCATATTTGCCGATCGAATCGGCAGGCGCATAGACCAGCCGCACGTCGCGCACTTCGAGGCGCTTGATGAGCTTGTATTGGTCCCCGCCGTAGAAGCTCGCCACGAGGCAACGATAGCCTGCGTCCTGCTCGCATTCGGCAGTGATGTCCTTCATGCGCTGCTCGATCGTGTCGTAACGCGCATTGGGCGTGAGGCTCTCGGTCCCTGCGCGCATCCGCTCGGTCACGTCGCTTTCCGCGACCGTCACGTAGATGCGCGAACCCGGGGCGGCCTGCAATTCGGCGCCCTTGGTCTTGGCGAGGAAGCCGTTTTCGAGATAATTGTTCTCAGCGGTGGAATTGTACTGCACCGATCCGCGCGCGCAGTGATGGTTCGTCACCACCAGCCCTTCGGGCGAAACGAAGCTGGCCGAACAGCCACCCAGAGAGACGATCGCGCCCATCGGGAAGCCGGTGAGGTCGCTCAATGCCTCGGGCGAGATTTCGAGGCCCGTTTCGCGCAGATCGGCGGCGATTTCGGGCAATTGATCGGGCGTGTACATGCCCTCTTTCGCGGCGGCGGGCATCGCGATGGTGGCAGCACCGGCGAGCAGCGCGGCGATGGTAACGTGTTTACGCATGATATGGATCGGTTCCTTTCCCCGACGCGCTTTAGGGGCGCGTCCTGCGGCATGGGCTAGGCCGATCGCGGACGCGCTTCAAGCGAGCTTATCGGCGAGCGACTTGAGCGCTCTACCGGGGTCGAGCGTCAGATATGCGCCCGCACCGCCTGATAGGCCGCCGCCGCCACCGTGTTGGCGAGATTGAGCGAGCGTACCTGGTCGGATCGCATCGGCAATTTCACGAGCGCATCGCGATGGGCGGCCAGAATCGGCTCGGGTATCCCCTTGGTTTCGCGCCCGAACACCAGATAGGCGTCCGCCGGATAGTCGGGTTCGTAGAAGCTGCGGGTGGCGAATTCCTCGAACAGGAACATCTGGTCGCCGCGCGGCGCGCGCTCGGCCATGAACGCCTCCCACGAAGCGAATTCGACCAGCCGGATATGCTGCCAGTAATCGAGGCCGGAGCGCTTCACGCGCTTGTCCGAAATCTCGAAGCCGAGCGGGTGGATCAGCACCAGCTCCATATCGAGCGCCACACAGGTGCGCCCCACCGCGCCGGTGTTGCCGGGGATCTCGGGCTGGACGAGGACGATGGAGGTCACTTGGTGCCGCTCGCCGGTATGATCGCCCTGACAGTGTAGTCCCCTGGCGGAAGCAACAGCGGAATATCTTCGCCGGGTTCCAGATAGACACGGTCCATCGGCACGGCGGAAAAGGGATCGCCCGCCCGGAACGCTTCGACGATCAGCGGCCCGGCGCGGTTGCGCAGCTCTGGCGACAGGTTAACTTCGGCGTCTCCGACCTCGCGCCGCCACATTGGACGGCCGCGTTCGAAACGCGCCACCGGCTGCGACAGGACCAGATCGACCAGCCCCGCGGGTTCGTCCTGCGGCAGCTCGGCGAGAAACGGCAAGCCGCCATCGCTCCGGCATAGCGTCTGAGAGACCGTGAGCGGATCGATACCCGTCAGCGCCTTGAGGCGCGCCGCCATCCAAAGGTTCTCGCTTCCGTCTCCGTTCGTGAGCGGGACCTCGCTCGCATGCGAATAGCCGACATGGACGATCAGCTTTTCTTCCGAAGCCATTGTAGCGAGGATTTGCGCCAAATTGGCTGCCTGCGCGGTTTCGCGCGCGCGGATCGACTCGGTCATGTCCGCATCCCGCCCGGCGGACTGGCTTTGGGTTTCCTCATAGGCAGCCAATCGGTAACCCAGCGACCTTGCCAGCCCTATCGTTCTGCCGAAAGCGGGCTCTCGCGAATAATAGCCGTCCGACGACGAGGCCCAGCCGAGCCCGGCATTGTCCTCCACCGGGTCGGCTTCGTTCTCGGCATTACTGAAGGTTTCCGCAGCGTAGACCGTAAAACCGAGCGGTCGAAGCGCCGATAGCAAGCGGGCAACCGTGTCGCGATGGCGCGTTACCGTGTGGCTTTCATTGACGATCACCACCCGCGTCTCGGCGGCGTGCCGCGTTATTTCGGCGATCGCATCGTCCAATCCCGAAACCGCCGGTCGCACAGGAGTACAGGCCCTGGCGCGATATTCGCGGTCGCCGGTCTGGGCAGCGCGATCCTCGCGCCCCAGCATGGACCATTGCTGGGTGACCATGCTCTCGTGATCGGTGGCTGATGGCACCCGATAGAGAAACGCCTGATGCGTCCGATCGGCGGGTATCGGAGCGCCCGCCAGCGTGAGAGTGACCGGCGATCCGGTCGGCTGGACCGTGGCACACGCAGCCAGCGCGAACGCACCGAGAAGCGATGCGGCTCGGGCCGCGATCACCCCAGCCGGTCCTTCAGGATCTGGTTCACCACTGCCGGATTCGCCTTGCCTTGCATCGCCTTCATCGTCTGGCCGACGAAGAAGCCGAACAGCTTGTCCTTGCCGCCGCGATATTGTTCGACCTTGTCCTGATTGGCGGCGATGATGGCATCGACCGCTTCCTCGATCGCGCCGGTGTCGCTGACCTGCTTCAGGCCCTCCGCATCGGCGATTTCCTCGGGATCGCGGCCGGTCTTGAGGACGATCTCGTAGATCTCCTTCGCCTGCCCGCCCGAAATCTCGCCCTTGTCCTGCATGGCGAGGATGCTCGCCTGCGCTTCCGCCGTCGCGTTGGCGGGATCGGCTTCGTCGCCCAGCGACTTCATCACGCCCGGCGCCACGGACAGCGCCCAGTTCGCGGTCTGCGTGGCGACCTCGGCTTCGGGCTTGCCGATCTTTGCCGCCACCGCGCCCAGCAGCGTTTCGAAGCGGGCATAGGTTTCGACCTCGGCGGTCAGCTCACGCGCATTATAGGGCGTGAGGCCCAGCTCGCTTTCATAGCGCCGCCGCTTGGCGTCGGGCAGTTCGGGCAGCGAGGCGCGGCATTCGTCGAGGAAGCTTTCCTCCAACTCCAGCGGCAACAGATCGGGATCGGGGAAATAGCGGTAATCGTGCGCGTCTTCCTTCGATCGCATGGTCCGTGTGGGCCGAATTCCTCGCCCGGCTTGCGCACGCTGACATTGACGTCCGCGCGCATCGAGCCTTCTTCCATGTTGCCGTCGCACGATCCGACATAGCGCAGGATCGCGCGCAGCTTACGCACATAGGCTCCGGCTTCGGCGGGGCTGCGCATATCCGGACGGCTGACGATTTCCATCAGGGCGACGCCGCTGCGGTTCAGATCGACATAGGACATGGTCGGATGCTGATCGTGCATCAGCTTGCCCGCATCCTGTTCGACATGGATACGCTCGATCCCGATGATCTTGTCCTGCGCGATGCCGGCTTTCTCGTCCGCTTCGATCAGCAGCTGCCCTTCACCCACGATGGGGTGGTAGAGCTGGCTGATCTGGTAGCCCTGCGGCAGGTCGGCGTAGAAGTAGTTCTTGCGGTCGAACCGGCTGTAGCGGTTGATCTGCGCCTCGATCGCCATGCCAGTGCGCACTGCCTGGCGGATGCATTCGCGGTTCGGCACCGGGAGCATGCCCGGCATTGCGGCATCGACGAGGCTGACCTGCGAATTCGGCTCCGCCCCGAACGCCGTGCTGGCGCCCGAAAACAGTTTGGCCGCGCTGGTCACCTGCGCGTGGACTTCGAGGCCGATCACGACCTCCCATTCGCCCGTCGCGCCCTGGATGCGGTACTCACTCATCGTCCATCACCTTACCGTCGGAATCGAAGCGCGCCTCGCCGGTCTTGCCCCGGCTTGCGACCCAGATCGGGACCACGCACAAAGTCACGAGAACCGCGATCGACGCGATCCATTCGACAGGGCCCCAGCCTAGCACCACCAAGCCTCCGGCTTCGCGACGAACCCGGCGCGCTGTTCGATCGCGAGGCCTGCGTTCAGCACGCCCTGTTCGTCGAAAGGCTTGCCCACGATCTGGAGGCCCAGCGGCAGGCCGTCCGAATTGAGACCTGCGGGCACGCTCATCGCCGGAAGCCCTGCGAGGCTGGCGGGCACGGCGAACACGTCGTTCAGATACATGGTCAGCGGATCGTCGTTGAGCGATCCCAGCAGGAAGCTCGCCGTCGGCGTCGTGGGCGCGAGGATCGCGTCGCATTCGGCCCATGCGTTCTCGAAATCCTTGGCGACAAGCGCGCGGACCTTCTGCGCCTGCGTGTAATAGGCGTCGTAGAAGCCTGCGCTGAGCACATAGGTGCCGATGAGGATGCGGCGCTTGACCTCGTCTCCGAACCCGTCCGCGCGCGTGGCGGCGTACATGTCCTGCAGGCCCGCCCCGTCCGGCAGATCGCGCAAGCCATAACGCACGCCGTCATAGCGGGCGAGATTGCTGGAGGCTTCGGCGGGCGCGATGATGTAATAGGCGGGCAGCGCGTATTTGGTATGCGGCAGGGAGATATCGACGATCTCGGCCCCTGCATCGCGCAGCCATTCCTTGCCCTGTTCCCAGCTGTCGAGGATTTCCGCGTCGGTCCCGTCCATGCGATATTCGCGCGGGATGCCGATGCGCTTGCCCTTGAGATCGGCGTCGAGCGCGTCTTCCCAGTTCGGCACGTCCATCTGGAGGCTGGTCGCATCCTTGGGATCGAAGCCCGCCATCGCTTCGAGCATGATGGCGCAATCTTCCACGCTGCGCGCCATGGGCCCCGCCTGGTCGAGGCTACTGGCGAAGGCGACGACGCCCCAGCGGCTGCAGCGGCCATAGGTCGGCTTGATCCCGGTGATGCCGGTAAAGGCGGCGGGCTGGCGGATCGAGCCGCCGGACGATCCGCCCGGGCTCATCGCGGCATTGCTGCCTTCTTTGCGCCAGGGCGAGGAAACATTGCCGAAATAGCTGGTCTCGTTCGACGATCCCATCGCGAACTGATCGAGATTGAGCTTGCCGAGCATGCCCGCGCCCGCTTCCCACAATTTCTGGCTGACCGTGCTTTCGTAGCGCGGCACGAAGCCTTCGAGGATGTGGCTGGCAGCGGTCGTCTGCACGCCGTCGGTACAGAACAGATCCTTCATGCCGATAGGAACGCCCGACAGCGGCTTCAGCGTTCCGGCCGCGCGGTCGGTATCCGCCACTTTGGCGGCCTCGATCGCGCGGTCGGGCGTTTCCACGATGAACGCGTTGAGCGCCTTGGCCGCGGCGACGTTCGCGTTGAACGCCTCGGCCACTTCGACGGCCGAAAAATCACCCGCCCGGTGGCCGTCGCGAATTTCTGCAACGGTGAGATTCGTAAGATCAGTCATTTCCCAAACCCGCTCGTACTGAGCTTGTCGAAGCACCGTTCTTCATTTTTCGAACGGTGAAGAGAAGAACGGCCCTTCCCCCGGACTTGATCCGGGGTCAGGGCAAACGGAAAAAGAGCAAGGCGTATCATTCGATCACCTTCGGCACGCCGAAGAAGCCGTGCTGCGGTTCAGGCGCATTGGCAAGGATATCGTCGCGGCGGCCCCCACCAGTCAGCGGGTCGGCGTCGACGACATCGTCACGCAGGCGCAGCGTGTTCGGGATGACGGCGGTCATCGGCTCGACGCCGGTCACATCGACCTCGCCCAATTGCTCGACCCAGCCGAGGATACCGTTGAGTTCGCCTTCCATCGCCGCCGCTTCGTCATCGGTGATGGCGATGCGCGCGAGCGACGCAATTTTCCGGACTGTTGCTTGATCGATTGCCATGTCTGTCGCCTTATCGGGAGAAGCAGCGCCGCTAGCACCCTCGCCGCACCGCATCAACTATGATCCTGACCGCCGCGGCGCGGCTAGATCCGGTGACGCCCCTATTCGAAATTGCCGCCCACGGCCTTGCCACCAACGAAAAGCTGTCGGCGCTGGACCGTGCGCAGTTCGACCGGCGCCTTGACCAGATCGTCGACGGTCAACGCCGTGTCGCCGCGCGAGGGGCTAGCTTCGAACGCATAATTCTGGCTCCAGCGGCCCTTGGCGTCGCGTTCGAGCATCATCACCCGCGCCTGCCCCCGTCCGATTACCGCGACGCGCTGGTCCGACAGCCAGTAGAGAATGCAAGGTGCGTCGCGGCACCATTGCTGATCCTCGATCGCTTTTTCGACATCGGGAATCATGCTTCGCCCCGCCGGCAGAACGCGAACCTTGTCGGCGAGCGGCGTCACGCGATAGGCGACTTTCGCCGCATCGCCGTCATCGCCGCGGCCCAAGTCCCAGCGGTTCTTCGCGCTCATGGCGATTTTCGCGCGGTTCGCGCGCGCCTTGTCGGGCGACTTGGCGAGACGCGCCAACGCCTGCCGCCCGCTCGGCCCGAAATCGAACGCCAGCGCCGCCCAGTCGAACTTGTCCGCACCGACCTTGCCGTTTTCCAGCCGCGCAAGCTGATCGCGCGTTGCGATCGCGCCGAAATCGACGATGGGCAGCGCCAGAAAACCTGCAAGCAGGACCAGACCGATCGCCAATTTCTGTTGCAGGGGCCGCAACAGATCGTCGAAATCATGCCGTCCGCGTGCCACCGACCACAGCCCTGATATGCCATAAGCGACGGCGATTACCGCCGCGATCACGCCCCACAGCCGCTCGGGCGTCCAGCCATATTGGAGCACGCGCAGGTGCATCGAATAAAAGGCAATCACCGCGAGCGGCAGAACCACCGCGACCAGCGCCGCCGCGGCAATATGC
>LUMV01000647.1_pt1 | contig 12785 bp, 12 predicted proteins | sample 729731 | NCBI WGS metagenome assembly LUMV01 (sample SAMN03860301, study PRJNA289734) | marine metagenome | biome: seawater column; feature: ocean; material: water; isolation source: Red Sea water column Station 192 - depth 200m | place: Saudi Arabia: Red Sea | collected 2011-10-15 | depth 200 m
GCCCCGCACCGCGGTGGGGGCCGGGCTCGACGTGTCCTGTCTCGCGGGCGTCCTCGAGGTCGACCCGGTGACCAGGACCGCCCAGGTGCAGGGGATGTGCACCTACGAGGACCTCGTGGACGCCACGCTGGCCCACGGACTGGTGCCCACGGTGGTGCCGCAGCTGCGCACCATCACCCTCGGTGGCGCGGTGACCGGTCTCGGGATCGAGTCCACGAGCTTCCGGCACGGCCTGCCGCACGAGGCGGTCCTGGAGATGGACGTCCTCACCGGCGCCGGTGACGTGGTGACGGTCCGTCCCGGCGACGACCTCTTCGACGCCTTCCCCGACTCCTACGGCTCGCTGGGCTACGCCACGCGGCTGGTGGTCGAGCTGCTGCCGGCACCGGGGCACGTCGAGCTCGAGCACGTGCGCATCGACGACCGGGGCCTGCTGGCCACCGCCTATCCCCTCGCTCGGCGCGATGCGCGCGGAATTCATGCTCCACATGGTCACAAGGCCGAGCCCCGCGACGATTGCGATCCCCGCCACCAGGCCAAGCGCATCGGACTTGCCCGCCGGACGTGCGACCACGGGAAAGGCGTTGCGCTGGGCAAGGTCGATGACCTCGGCATCGCTGCCCTCGCGCGGATCGATATCGTTGGCAACCCCGCTATCGCCGGGCTTCTTCTCGGGCAGGCGCATGGCAAGACGCATGGGTTACTTCCTTCTCGCGGCGAAAGCGGGGCTGGCACCCGCGCTGTTCGCGGGCCGCTGGGGGCCGGTGTTGACCAGTTCGGCGCGGTCTTCGCCCGAACGCAGAACGATGCTGCGCGGCACACCGTCGACCACGATCGTATCGCCCCGCACGGTGAAATTGACCGGCCCCTCGACGCCTTCGCTATTGGTCACCAGGATTGCGGGGACCTCTCTGCCGCCCGGCCAAGTCAGGAAAGTGGCAGTCCCGTCGTCATAGGTGTTCTCGGGCAGCAGTTCGGGATCGCCGGATGCATTCCACGCGAAATTGAGATCCGCCGGATCGACCACGGCATAAGGATCGCCCGCGGCCTGCCGCTCCACTGCGTCGGGCGCTTCGGCCACCTCTACCAGTTCTTCTTCCGGCTCGTCCGGATAGGCGAAGCGCATTAGATAGAGCGGCTTGGCCGACGGGCTGGCGACGAGGTCGAACAGATAGGTCCGCTTGCTGGTGACGACCGTCAGATTGGTCGCGGCGCGCGGCTCGAGCGGTTTGACGAACAGGATATTCGCGCGTTTGTTGGGCGTCACCTGCCAGGTTGCGCTGTCACCGATGGCGACATTCTCGATCACCTCGTCGTCGCCGAACATGATGCTTGCCTGGACCGCGATGCGGCCATCGATACGCACCACCTTGGCTTCGTCGTACAGCACTTCGACGAGGCGAGCATCCTGCGCGGCGGCTGGGCTGGCCATCAGCGCGAGGGCGAGCGCGGGAATAAGCGCGCGGATCATGCGGTTTTCTCCATGGATCGATCAAGGGCCTTCGGCGCGGCGGACTTGAACCGGCTTCCGATGCCGGAACCGCGCGCACGGGCGGAACTGATGGGGGATGACGGGGCAGGGCCGGAAGAGGTCGCATAGACCTTCACCGTGCGCGAACCGCCGCTTCCGCCAGAGCCGCCACTGTCATTCGCGGCATAGGCGGCAGGGATCGCGGCAACATCGATCCGGCGGGCCTGCGAACTCGCCTGGCTGGCGGCCTGCGCCTGCGCGAGAGCAGCGGCAGGCGCGGCCTGCTGCGGCGCCGCGGCGGGCGAGGACTGTTCCTCGCGCTCGCTCGCCAGACCGAACACGCTCCAGCCAGCCACCATCGCGCCCGCTACCTTCAGCACAAGCGCCATCAGCGCGACATGCACCGCGCCGATCATGAAGAAGGCCATTCCGGCCTGCGGATCGACCTGCCCGGGGGTGGCGGTCAGCGCACCGAGGATCGGCACGGCGAGTTCGAGCATCACGCTGCCACCCAGCACCGCGAACAGCGGTGCAAGCGCGCACAGCGTCAGACCCTTGACCCACCCGGTGAACAGGCCCCGCGTGCCGTCGAACAGCGCCATGACCACGAACAGCGGACCCAGCGCGACCAGCACGCCCAGGGCGATCTTGGTGGTCACCAGCAGCCCCACGGTTCCGAGCATGAACAGCAGCGCGCCGAACCACATCATCCCGGCAGGCGAAAAGGTCGAGATATCCTGCGCACCCGCGCTGGCTTCCTGCACCGCCAGGAACACGACATCGATCTTCTGTGCGAAGAGATCGGTGGCAGAGCCCCGTGTCCCGCTGAGAACCCCGGCAAGGTAATCGGGAGTGGCAACCGCGAGGTTCCACACCACGCTCTGATATGCGAGCCAGCTGGTGGCGAAGGTCAGCACCAGCCCCAGCGTCATCATGCGCGGGACGAGGCTGCGCACGCCGATATTGGTGCGTCCGGTCAGCAGCGCGAACGCGAACAGCACGATGAACAGCGTCAGGACGAGCGTGAGCACCGTGCCGAGTGATCCCCCGGGAGCGAACAGCCGGCCGAAGGCCGCCGCGCTGGCTTCACCCGCGATGCAGTCGACCCCACGCAGCGCCGCGGCGACGCCATTGCCGACCTGATCGGTGGCTTGCTGGCAATTCACGCTCACTCGGCCGCGAGGCGCAGGGCCTCGACCCCGGCCTCCCCTTCATCATTGGCGCCGCCCGGCCACCGGGTTCCGGTCAAGGCAGGGAACCACTCGCTCGGCGCGTCGCCCAGCGCTTCGCGCAACAGGTCGAGCCGGCGGACAGAGCTTTCCCGTCCCGACAGCAGCGTCAGCACTTCGGGCGCGCCCGAAAGGTCGAGCCGCACCACCACGCTGGCATCGGGCTGTCGCACGAGGAAGCAGCGGCTGTGCGCAGGCAGCGTGCGGATCAAGGCGAGTTCGTGCTCGGTAAGTCCGAAACCATCGCAATAGTCTTCGGGCCGCGCGCGGCTGTTGGGCATGAACACCATGGTGGCGGTCCGAGCCGTTCCTCGATCCGGTGGAAGAGATACATCATGGTGGGCGTGCGCAGCCGCGGGTTTTCCAGCAACGCGGTCATGTCGAAACCGAGGACGCGCGCGCCAAGATCGAGCCGGTCCTCGGAATTGTCGAACAGCCAGGCATGTTCGCCCCCTGGCCCCTCACCCGCGCCGATCCATGCGCCGAGCCGGTCGGCAAGATCGCCCGGTTGCGGACGCCGCGTGCCCGATAGCAGTTCCCTGAAATGCCGCAGGCGGCGCAGCGAAGCATCGTTGGCATAGGCGGCATCGACCGCTGCCGCGATGATCTGCTCTTCTTCGGGGCCTTCGGCCTTGAGTAACACGCCCAGCCAGTCACGCAGGAAGGCCCGGTTGCCGGGCGTGTCGGGCAGCGCCAGCGGATTGAACCCCGTCGGTTCGCCCGAGCGGATGCTGTCGTAGCGTCCACCAATGCCGCGCACGAACAGTTCCGCGCCGCGATCCTTGTCGAACAGGATCGTGCGCGGGCTGAATTTCTGCGCCTGCGCGGCGAGGAAGTTCATTACCACCGTCTTGCCCGAACCCGAGGGTCCGATGACCGAGAAATTGCCCAGGTCGCCATGGTGGAAATTGAAGAAGAACGGTGTCGCGCTGGTGGTTTCCAGCAGCGTCACCGCATCGCCCCAGTGATTGCCCAGGGCCTGCCCCAGCGCGAAGCCGTGCAGTGACCCGAAGCTCGCCATGTTCGCGCTCGAGATCAGCGCGCGCCTTACGAGATAGGCCTCATTGCCGGGGAACTGTCCCCAGAAGGCGGGTTCGAGATTGGTATCCTCGCGTACTGCGATCGCGCCGGTATCCGCCAGCGCGGCAGCGCAGGCGGCCATGGCGTCATCGAGTTGGCCGAGCTGCCGCTCGCGGACCATGACGGTCAGGTGATGGTCGCCAAAGCCGACCGCGCCATTGCCCAGCGCATCGCGCGCCGCCAGCATGTCCGCGCGTTCGGCAGCGGCTTCCTCGTCCGCCGATTTGAGCCGGCGGATTGCCAGGTCCATCCGCTCGCGCGCGGTCTGTCGCTCGGTGGGGGCATAGCTTTCGCTGACCACCATTTCGAAGGGCAGCCGCAGCAGGCTGTCGAGCAGGCCGGGAGAAGTCGCTTCGGGATAGTCCTTCATCCCGAGCATTGCCGCGAATTCGGGTGCACCCGAGCCGCGCGTTTCGATTGCATCGAGCCCGAAACTCACGCGGCGATAGGGCAGCATATGGCCGATATCGACATCGTCGGCTGGCTTGCGCACCGGGCGCATTTCGCCATTGTAGAGCGCGCTCAGCAGTTCGAGCATTTCCGAATTGGTGCTGCCCTGCGGGCCCGTGTATTCGCCAAGCGGGGTCGCCCCATATGCGCTCAGCGCTGCGACGAGTCCCTGCGAAGCCGCGCGCAGCGAGCGCAGGTCCTTGGGATCGGGTTCGAGCCGGTCGCCGTCCTGCCGGCGGAATTTCTTGCCGACCCGTTCGACCAGGCCCGCTTTGCCCCGCGCGGGACGACGGATCAGCGTGATGAACTGGTCGTTGACGAACAGCTGGCCCGAACCCAGCCGGTCGCGCCAGCATGCATCGATATGCCGGCTGATCGGATCGGGAAAGTCGGCTTCGAGATCGACCGATACGCGGCGGCGGATAACGTGGTGGTACAGCACGAACCGCGCATCGAGTGTCGAGCGCAGAACCACTTCGCGCGTGGCCGCATGCGCGTTGAGCGCTTCGCTGTCCTCGGTTTCGAACAGCAGCCCCGGAACCTGGATCGCGGTCATGACAGAACCGTCGCGCAGCAGCAGCGTGCTTTCGTCGATCAGCCGGAGATAGGGCAGCCGGTCGCCGGCCCGCGCTTCCTTCGCGCTCCAAGCGGCAGCGCCCATCCATTTGGTCTTATGCGGCATAGGAATTGCACCCCCAGCGCTGGTAATTCTTCACCCGCGGGCATTTCGATACCTTGGTGATCCACAGGTCGAAGATGCGCGGCTCGCGCAGGCAGGCGAAATATCCGATCCCGTGCATGACAGCGAAGACCAGCAGTGCCAGCCAGCTGCCGGTGATCAGAAAGACCTCGGTCGTCACCATCCCGTTGATGATGAAATAGTTATATGTCACTCCCGCGAACATCTGCGGCCGCGTGAGTGCACGATGCACGGGATGGCGCACGAGCGTGGTCATCTCACGCGGCCACGCCCTGGATGCCGGCCACGATGGATGCCGCGCCGAACAGGATGAACACGCCGATAATCACGGTCGCCCCGAAACGCCAGTTGAGGCGGCCGGTCAGCATCATGAAGCCGACTGCGGCAACCGCCATAACTGCCACCGCCGTGGCGACATTGCCGAGCAGCGTGCCCTGTAGCCAGCCGAGCGCGGCGACGATCGGCCCCGAACCCACGGGATCGGCAGCCTGCGCGAAAGCAGCGCTGGGGGTCAGGAAGGCGGCCAGAACTGCCGGAAGGGTGAACTTGCGACTCAATTGATTACTCCCGTGAATGATCGGACAGGCGGCCCATGATGGCCGCCACGTAAAGCTGCGTTTCGCGGATGCGCGGGACACCGCCGGCGCGGATCACCCGCCCGGGCCCGGCATTGTAGGCGGCAAGCGCCTTCTCGAGATCGCCGTCGAACCGGTCGAGCTGTTCGCGCAGGTAGCGCGCGCCGCCTTCGAGATTGGCGAAGGGATCATCGGGGTCGACGCCCAGATCGCGCGCCGTGCCGGGCATGAGCTGTGCCAGTCCGCGCGCGCCCACCGGCGATACTGCATTCGCGCGCCAGCGGCTTTCCTGCCACACCAGCGCCTCGATCAAGGTCGGGCTGAGATCGAAGCGTCCGGCGAGTTCGGCGACCTTGGCCTGGTAGTCCGGGGGCACCAGCCTCGCGTGGCGGACCGGGTCCGCCACGGCGATGTCGGGCACGACGATGTCACCCGGGACCTCGGCCGTGCCAAGGGTCATCGATTCATCGGGCGCAGCCGGTTGCGCGCGGCCTGCGCCGGTTACCCAGCGCGCACCGTCCGCATCAATCTCCAAGACATCCGCCCTTGCATCAAGGGCGGGAAGCGCGGCGCAGGACAATCCGATTGCCAAGGCCCAGCGTGCGAGAATCATTGCACCCTCCGTCCCACCGCGTCTGGGCACGTTTCATGACAAGAACGTGACGAAGCGGCGAATGAGTGAGGGCTGGATCCGGTGACCGCATGAAAAAGCCCGCCTCCCTGTGGAAGGCGGGCCCTGCGGCTCGGCCGTTGCGAAGATCAGCGGAGCGATAGCGCGTAATAGCGTGCGAATTCGCCCTGCTCGAGCATGGCCAGCGCCTTGCGGGCAAGCCGGCGGGAATCGACCCATTCGCCAGTGGCGGTCTCGAGCTCGACGCTGCTGCGCATGTTCGCAGCGGTAGCGAATTCGGTGCGGGCCGCATCGTAGTCGCCCATCCGCGCGAGCGCGATACCGTGGTTGATCAGGCGTGCCGGATCGTTCGCGGCCAGTTCGTCGCAATTCTCGATGGCCTGCCGCGCTGCGGCATTGTCGTTGGCCACCAGTTCTTCATAGCCGACGTCGAACGCTGTGTCCGGGGCCTGCGCGGTGGCAACAGGGCCCTGCGCGAGAAGGACGAGGGCAACGCTGGTAATGATCGCCATGACAGCTCTCCTTTTATGTTGTGAGTGCATGTTTGAACCCCGGCCCTGCCGACTGCAACAAATCTGTAACTTTGTCATAAAACCGTAATCCGACCCCATGGAAACGGTTTTCCGCCATTCCGGCCAGGCCGCCCGGAATGACCCGAGGTTCTGCAACACAACGGTCATCTTTCGACAAAAACTGTCACGAACGATCCCTAGCGGGGATTCGCGATCCGAGATTTCGCATCCGATTCATCCGGTTTTTGAGGGGACCGTTACCCGTGACCAATTTCCATCGTTCGCTCGTCCTTGGCTGCTCTGCATTGGCTCTTGCCAGCTGCGGCGCCGACGAAATCGTCTCGCCGGGTACCGGCGGTGACGGGATCATCAACAACCCGACCCCGGCCCCGACGCCGACCCCCACGCCGACCCCGACGCCGACGCTGGTGACCCCGGCCGCGGGCTGCCCGACCATTTCCGACCCGGTCGGCCTGACCGATGGCAACACCATCACCGGCCCCACCGGCGAATACCGCGTCTGCACCCTGCCCGCGCGCTTCACCGCTTCTTCGACCCTGCCCTACATCGAAGGCCTGCTCTACCGCATCGACGGCCGCGTCGATGTCGGCACCGACGGCGGGGCTGCCGATACCGGCGCGGACACCGACGTCGAACTGACGATCGAACCAGGCGTGATCCTGTTCTCGTCGGGCTCCGGCTGGCTGAACGTCAACCGCGGCAACACGATCAATGCGAACGGGACTGCCACGCGTCCGATCATCTTCACCAGCCGCGACAATGTGCAGGGGCTGAACACGGCCAATTCCTCGGGCCAGTGGGGCGGCGTCGTCCTGTCGGGCCGCGCTCCGGTAACCGATTGCATCGCCCCGGGCGCAACCCCGGGCACCACCGCCTGCGAACGCCAGGTAGAAGGCGCAGCGCAGCCGGCCCTGTTCGGCGGCGCGACCCCGACCGACAGCTCGGGCAGCATGAGCTACGTCCAGATCCGCTACTCGGGCTTCGTCCTGTCGGGCGACAGCGAACTGCAGGCGCTCACCACCGGCGGCACCGGTTCGGGCACGCAGCTCAGCAACATCATGAGCTACAACAGCTCGGATGACGGCGTCGAATTCTTCGGCGGCCAGTTCAACCTGCGCAACCTGATCGTGGTCGGCGCCGAAGACGACAGCCTCGACACCGACACCGGCGTAAAGGTCGACATGCAGAACGTGATTGCCATTCAGCGCCCCGGCGTCGGCGACACGATCATCGAAGCCGACTCGTCGAACGGTCTCGAAGAAGACACCCCGCGCCAGAACACGCGCATCTCGAACGCCACCTTCATCGCCAACAGCGGCACCGGCGACCAGGCGATCCGTATCCGCGGTTTCGCCGACTACACGATCGTCAATTCGGTCCTGGTCGACAATGAAGGCTCCACGCCGTGCCTGCGCATCGACAATCCCGAAACGCTGAACCGCGCTGCCAATGGCGCGATCGACGAAGCCGGCCCGGTGGTGTTCAATTCCTTCGTTCTCGATTGCTCGGTTGACTTCCGCGACAGTTCGGGCGGGGTGACCGCGGCGCAGATCGAAACGCGCTTCAACGCCGGTTCGAACAACGATGCCAATTTCACCAACACGCTGTCGATGGGCTTCGTAAACGGCACCAACGAGAACGGTGTCGCCGTGTTCGATCCGACCGCGATCTCGTCGTTCTTCCAGACCCCCACCAACATCGGCGCGGTCTATCCGGGCAACGACACCTGGATCCAGGGCTGGACCTGCAATTCGGCAACGGTGACCTTCGATGCCGCGGTCTCCGACTGCAGCAGCCTCCCGGTCTACTGATCCGCATCGACGGCTGCGGGGCGCGCATTCCGCGCGTCCCGCGGCCGGTTTCGCATTTCGCATCGGCGCCTTCGCAGGGCTCCAGCACAGTTTTTAAGACCTGAATATGAGGGGGTCTCGAACCATGTCGACCGGCAAGCAGCTTTCCGCGCTGCTCCTGCTCTCCACCGCGCTTACCTTCCCTGCCGGGGCCGCATTCGCCCAGGCAGCGAGCACCGGCGCCGAAGGCGTACCCGCCGATGAAGATCCCGCCACCGACGCCATCATGGCGCAGCAGGCCGAGGGCATCGACGACACGCCGCAGGAGGAAGCGTTCGAGGAAACCGATATTTCGGTCCCCGGGGGCGCAATCGTCGTCACCGGTCGCCGCCGGCAGGACGTCACCCGCGCCTCGTCGCAGGTCGTCTCGGTGCTCGACAGCGCCAGCATTGCGCGGACGGGCGAAGGCGACATCGCCGGCGCGCTGACCCGCGTCACCGGCCTGTCGACCGTGGGCAACGGTCTCGTCTATGTCCGCGGCCTCGGCGATCGGTACTCGCTGGCGCTGCTGAACGGCCTCCCCTTGCCCTCGCCCCAGCCATTGAGCCGCGTGGTCCCGCTCGACATCTTTCCGACCAATGTCGTCGCCTCCAGCCTCGTCCAGAAGACCTATTCGGCGAACTTTCCCGGCGAATTCGGCGGCGGCGTCATCAATCTGACGACCGAGCAGACGACCTTCTCCAAGGGCTACACCTATTACGGCTCGCAATATGACTGGTTCGGCTTCGACGATGGCAGCCGCGATATCGTACCTGCATTGCAAGGCTTCCTCGACAGCGGCGCACGCATCAGCGATCCCGGCGTCGACAGCCAAGCGATCCTGACCCAGCTCGGCAATCCCAATCGCATCCTCCTGCAGAAGACCGACTGGACGCCCGCCAATTTGTCGGGCGGGATCACCATGGGCACCAGCGCCGATTTCGGCGATACGGGCCGCATCGGCGTGATCGCCACCGCCTCGCTCACCAACAAATGGCGCAATCGCCGCATCACCCAGCAGACCGCGATCAATGCCGATCTCGAACTGCGGTCCGACTTCACCGATTTCGTAACCGACAACCGCATCCTTTTGAACGGATTGCTAGGTTTCGGGCTGGAAATCGGCGAACACCAGTTCCGCTTCACCAATCTCTTCATCCGCGACACACTGAAGCGCGGCTCCCTCTCTTTGGGCGAAGATCTCCAGAACGGCGATACCGACCTCGTCCAGGACACGTCGTGGTTCGAACGCCAGCTCTACAATTCGCAATTCGTCGGCGAGATGGAGTTCGGCGATCTCTCGGTCGATCTGCGCGGCGGTTACGCCCAGACCCAGCGCGAGGCGCCGTATGAGTGGGAATTCACCTATACGCGCACCAACAATGCCGGCGATCCGCTGGGCGATCTGTTCCTCAACACGCTCGATCCGCAACGCGGCGGCGCGGTGGTCGCGTTCTCGGATCTCACCGAAGATCTCTATTTCGGCGGCATCGACCTGAGCTATCGCGTGTCGGACTGGCTCGGCGTCACGATCGGTTATGCCTATAGCGATACCGACCGCTTCTCGACCCGGCGCGAATTCGACATCCGCGCCACCACCGGCTTCCCCGACGCGCTCGGCGCCTTCCGGCCCGACAATCTGCTCGGCGATGCGCTGATCCAGCTGGGTTACGACCCGGCGGCGCAGGCAGCGGCTGGGATCGGACCGTTCAATTTCAACATCTTCGAAACGACTCAGAGCGATCCGGCCTTCGCCGCCAACCTGACCGTTAATGCGGGCTATGCCAAGGTGAACATCGTTCCTTTCGACACCGTCACGCTCGATCTCGGCGTGCGTTACGAAGATGCGAAACAGACCGTGACGCCGGTCGAAGTGTTCGCCGTTCCGCTGAATTCCGGCAGCGGCACGAATTTGAACAACGATTATTTCCTGCCTGGCGGCACGATCACCTGGGAAGCGACCGATCGCCTGCAAGTGCGCGCCAGCGCGTCCAAGACGATCGCCCGGCCCCAATTCCGCGAGCTGATCTTCCAGACCTATTTCGATCCCGAAACCAATCGCCAGTTCAACGGCAATCCGCGCCTCGTCGACAGCGAGCTGATCAACGCCGAAGCGCGCGCCGAATATTATCTCGGCGGGGGGGACAAGATCAGCCTGGCGGGATTCTACAAGGATATCGAGAACCCGATCGAGGTGTTTTCGAGCTTCTCGGACAACGAACAAGTCAGCGGCTTCGCCAACGCACCGGCGGCCACGCTGTACGGGCTCGAATTCGAATCGCAGCTGAGCAAGGATCTCTACGATTGGGGCGGCTTCTTCGAAACGAAGCGCGCCATCCTGATCGCGAACTACACCTACACGACGTCCGAACTGAAGGTCGGCGAGAATGACATCGTCAGCGTCTTCCCCTTCGCCGACCAACCCGCGTCGAACTTCTTCAACGATGGCGTGGCGTTGACCGGTCAGTCGGATCACCTCGTGAACCTGCAATTGGGCCTCGAGGACACCGAGGATCTGCAGCAATTCACCATGCTGCTGAGCTACGCCAGCGAGCGTGTGACCAGTCGCGGCACGGCGAACCTGCCCGATATCGTCGAGGATCCGGGCCTCAGGCTCGATCTCGTCTATCGCCAGGGGCTGAATCTCGGCGGCGTGCCGCTCGAACTGAAACTGGAAGCCCGCAACGTCACCGGGCGCGATCATTTCGAATTCCAGGACAACGGCACGCGCCGGATCGACATCAACAGCTACGAAGTGGGCCGCAGCTTCGGCGCGTCGATTTCGGCCGAATTCTGAAGGGTCATCACTCCTGACAAAAAAGGCGCCTCCCGACCGGGGGCGCCTTTTTCGTTGTCCGAGTGCTCAGTATTCAGAGAATATATTTCGACAGGTCGGTATCGCCCGCCAGATCGTCCAGCCGTTCGCGCACATAGGCCGCGTCGATCGTGATCGTTTCGCCCGCATGCTCTTCGGCTTCGAAGCTGATATCTTCTAGCAAGCGCTCCATCACCGTCTGAAGCCGCCTTGCGCCGATATTCTCGACGCTCTCGTTCACCCGCGCGGCGATCTTGGCGACTTCGCTGATGGCGTCCTCGGCGATGTCGAGCGTCACGTCCTCGGTGCCGATCAACGCCTTGTACTGGGCGGGCAGGTTCGCGCGCGTTTCGGTCAGAATCGCGACGAAATCCTCTTCCGTCAGCGCACGCAGTTCGACGCGGATCGGCAGGCGGCCCTGCAATTCGGGCAGCATGTCGCTCGGCTTCGAGACATGGAATGCGCCGCTGGCGATGAAGAGCACGTGATCGGTCTTCATCGGCCCGTATTTGGTCGCCACGGTGGTGCCTTCGATCAGCGGGAGCAGATCGCGCTGGACGCCTTCGCGTGACACGGAGCCGCCGCGCACGTCCGAAACGGCGATCTTGTCGATCTCGTCCAGGAACACGATACCGTTCGTTTCCGCGTTTTCCAGCGCGACGCGAGCGACGTCCTCCTGGTCCATCCGCTTCTCGCTCTCCTCTTCGACGAGGCGATCCCACGCATCGGGCACTTTCAGCTTGCGGCGCTTCAGATTGGACTTGCCCATCGCCTTGCCGAGCATGTCGGACAGGTCGATCATGCCGACATTGCCGGGCATTCCGGGGACTTCCATCGCGCTTTGCGGCTGGTCCTTGACCTCGATTTCCACCTCGGTGTCGTTCATCGCATTCTCGACGATGCGCTGGCGGAAAGCTTCGCGCGTTGCCTCGCTGGCGTTCTCGCCGACGAGCGCGTTCAGCAGCCGGTCCATCGCGGCCTGCGATGCGGCTTCGCGCACCGCCTCGCGGCGGCGGTCCTTCTCCAGCCGGATCGCTTCTTCGACCAAATCGCGCGCGATCTGTTCGACATCGCGGCCGACATAGCCGACCTCGGTGAACTTGGTCGCTTCCACCTTCACGAACGGCGCGTCGGCCAGCTTGGCGAGGCGGCGCGAGATCTCGGTCTTGCCGCAGCCGGTCGGCCCGATCATCAGGATGTTCTTGGGCGTAACCTCGTCGCGCAGGTCGGCGGCGAGGCGCTGGCGGCGCCAGCGATTGCGCAGCGCGACCGCAACGGCGCGCTTGGCATCCTTCTGGCCGATGATGTGCTCGTCCAGTGCGGCGACGATCGCCTTGGGGGTGAGGGAGTCAGACATAGATGTGAAAATTCCGATTGGTGCGGCCATTCGTGCGGGCGGGAAGACCTAGACCTCTTCCACCGTCACATTGCCATTGGTGAAGACGCAAATGTCGGCGGCGACCTGCATGGCC
>LUMV01000342.1_pt1 | contig 12778 bp, 10 predicted proteins | sample 729731 | NCBI WGS metagenome assembly LUMV01 (sample SAMN03860301, study PRJNA289734) | marine metagenome | biome: seawater column; feature: ocean; material: water; isolation source: Red Sea water column Station 192 - depth 200m | place: Saudi Arabia: Red Sea | collected 2011-10-15 | depth 200 m
GGCGCGATCAATGCGGCGGGAGGCGGCGATGACGGGCGACAAGACATCGGTGTTCGCGGACGACTGGTCGGGCGAAATGGGGCAGCGCTGGTTGCGCAATGTCGACCATTTCGAAGCGATGCTGGAACCGATTGGCACCGCGCTGCTCGATCGCGCCGCGATCGCGACGGGCGAGCGAATCGTCGATCTGGGGTGCGGCGGCGGCGCGACGAGCCGCGCGATCGCGGCGCGCGTCGGACCGCAGGGCGCGGTGCTCGGGCTCGACATCTCGCCCGACCTGATCGTCGCGGCGCGCGCGCGGGCCGGCGCCGATTTTCCCGCGCTGCGCTTTTTCTGCGGCGATGCGGCGAGCGCGGTGCTGCCGGCAGCACCCTATGACCGGCTCGTCTCGCGCTTCGGCAGTATGTTTTTCGCCGATCCCGTCGCCGCCTTTCGTCACTTGCGGACGCAGCTCGTGCCCGGCGCGCGCTTCGACCTCGCCGTGTGGGGACCGCCGCGCGACAATGTCTGGATGATGGCGGTGATGGGGGTGATCCGCGCGCATGTCGAGGTGCCGCCCGCGACGCCGCGCGCGCCGGGGCCCTTCGCCTTCGAGGATATCGACTATCTGCGTGACCTGCTCGCCGATGCGGGCTTTGCCCGGGTCGACATCGACGACTGGCGCGGCGATCAGGCGATCGGCGGGCCGGGGCGCACCCCGGCGGAGGCCGCCGACTTCGCGCTCGGATCAATGTCGGCCGCGCGCGTACTGAGCGAGGCGGGCGCCGATGTGATGGCGGCTGCGCGCGCCGATCTGGAGCGCGTCTATGCCGAGCATCATGATCCCGAAGCGGGGGTCCGCCTCGGCGCGCGCGCCTGGCTGGTGACCGCCGCCTGACCCTAGCTCCGCGCGATCAGCGCCAGCCCGTCGGCGAGTGCCGCGCGCGATATTTCGCCGCTGTGACGGCGGACAATCCTGCCCTTGGCATCGACGAACAGGGTCGTCGGCAGTACCAGCCCGCCCGCGGCATCGCCCGTCCGCCCGCTATGGTCGAGAAAGACGTGCGTGCCCGGCACCTTGCGCTCGGCCAGATAGGCGGCGACGGTCGCGCTGTCCTGCCCCTGATTGACCAGCAGGATCGGCACCCGCGATGTCGCCGCGACCTCGGCGAGCATCGGCAGTTCGCGCTGGCACGGCGGGCACCATGTCGCCCACAGGTTGATGACCATCGGCTTCCCGCGCAGCGTATCGAGCGCGATCGCGCCCCCCTCCATGTCGGTGAGCATCAGCCCGCGCGCGAGCGGGCGCGGCGCGGGTTCGAGCGCCGGCGCCGCGACCGCATGAACCGCCGCCAGCCCGGCGAGCACGCCGAGTAACAGCGGCGTTGCGCGCGAGCGCCGGAGCCAGACGGCAACCGCCGCCGCTGCGGCCGCGATGCCGGCCCAGGGCAGGAAACCACCCTGCCAGACCGCAAGGATCGACCAGGGTTCGGGCGCATAGGCATCGGCGTGGCGCACCACATAGGCGGTGCGCGCCACGAGCAGACCCACGATGACGGCGATCCAGCTCGCTGTCGCCGCGCGCATATCGCCGCGCGCCGCGATCAGGCTGCCGCCCGCCAGAAACAGCCAGATCAGCGCGACCGCGAGCAGGCGGTCGGCGGCAAGCGCGAGCGGCCCGAGCGAAATCGTCATCGGCGTAGCCGCCGGGCAGCGCGGCATGGTCGCGGCGATTTGGTCACATCCAAGTCAATTTCCTTTTGGCTCCCGAAGCGCCCCCTCGCGCGATCTGATCGGCGAAACGGCAGCGAAAGAAAAGAGCTGGTATCGGGCGTGCGGCGGTTCGTTACATGTCGCCCGCGGGACCATCGCCGATACGCAGCGTGGCGAGCGTGCCGCCCGACGGTGCGCGATCGAGCGCCACGTCGCCGCCATAGTCGCGCGCCACATCGCGCGCGATGGCCAAGCCAAGGCCCGATCCGGCGCCCGGGCCGGCCCCGCGCGCGCCGATGCCGAACATCGCCTCGCGCTGATCGGGCGGAATTCCCGGCCCGTCGTCGGTGATGGCAATGCGGCGCGCGGCGCCGTCGAAGCGATAGTCGATCGTGATGCCCGATCGCGCCCATTTTCCGGCATTGTCGAGCAGGTTCGACAATATCTCGCTCAGATCCTCGGCATCCATGGGAAGCGAAGGGGCGGCCGGGTCGAGCGCCGCCGCGGTCGCAGCGAAGCGCTTGCCCGGATGACAGCGTTCCATCGCGGCGATCAGCGGCGACAGGATCGCGGCGAGCCGCACGCCGCCGACCATCCCCGCATGCGACCCGCCCGACCGGACGCGCGACAGATGATAGTCGATCTGGCGCTGCATCGTCTCGCTTTCGGACAGGAAGACGTCGGCCGCGGCGCTTTCGGTGCCGCGCTGTTGCAGCCGTTCGGCCTCGTCGGTGACGACGGCGAGCGGGGTGCGCAGCGAGTGCGCCAGCGCTCCCGCGGCGACACGCCCGCGTTCGACGATCTCGGCATTGCGCGCCAGATAGCTGTTCAACGGATCGACGAGCTGGCGGATCTCGTCGGGAAACACCCCCTCGATGTGATCGGCCTGCCCGCGGCGCAGGGCCGCGATCCGCGCGGCCAGCCGGTTGAACGGCCGGAAGCCGAGCGTGATGATCGCAAGGCCGCTTGCCAGAAGCGCGAGCGCGAGCAGGCTGAGCCACAGGCTGAGCTCGCGGGTGAAGCTCGCGATGACGGCGCGCAGCAGGCGCTCGTCGGTGGCGATGACGAAATGCAGCGGGGCGCCGCCCGGCACCGCACGCTCGAAGCCATAGGTGATCGTGGGGCCCGTCGGGCCGTTTTCGACGCGGTGCAGGATGTCCGGGCTGTGCGCGACATCCTCGTCGAGCGCGCCGCGCGTCATAGAGGGCGACTTCAGCGAGCGATAGCCGGGGCGCCCGATCTGCCAGTAAAATCCGGACAGAGGCACCGCATAGCGCGGATCGGACAGCGGCCGCGACAGGCGGGGGTTACCCGCCGCGTCGAGGACGGTCAGTTCGGCCAGCTCGCGGACATGAACCTCCAGCTCTTCATGATATTGCTGTTCGACATGGCTGCTGAACAGCCGCACCGACGAAAACCACAGCGCGCCGATGCCCAGCGCCACCCATATCAGGATGGCGGCCAGAAAGCGCGCGCGCAGGCTGGAAAAGAGTCGGTTCACAATTCGAGCCGATATCCCAGGCCGCGCACGGTGCGAATAGCGTCGCGTCCGATCTTGCGGCGCAGCCGACTGATATGCGCCTCCACCGCGTTGCGGTCGCGCTCGGCCTCCAGCGCGTAAAGCTGATCGAGGATGTCGGCTTGCGACAAGATATGTTCGGGACGCCGCATGAAGAGGTGCAGCAGCGCGAACTCCTTGCGGCTGAGCGTCAGCGCTTCGCCGTGCAGCGTCGCGGTGGACGCGACGGGGTCGAGCGAAAGCGGACCGACCGTCAGCGCGTTGCTGCCGCGCCCACGTCCACGCCGCCACAGCGCATGCAGCCGCGCCAGCAACTCTTCGAACCGCACCGGCTTGACGATGAAATCATCGGCGCCGCTGTTCAGCCCCTCGACCTTTTCGCGCCAGTTGCCCCGCGCGGTCAGGATCAGGATCGGCACCGTCCGCCCGGCGCCGCGCCAGTGGCGCAGCACATCAATCCCGTCGCCGTCGGGCAGCCCCAGATCGAGGATCACCGCGCCCAGCATGTCGATGTCGGGCCAGTCGCGGGCGTCGCCCGCCGACGCGGCGCTGTCGACGGCAATCCCCGCCGCCACCAGCCGCTCGGTCAGGCGGCGGCGCAGTTCGGGATCGTCTTCGACCAGCAATACGCGCATCGGCATCCTGTCCTTGTGGGGATGATCTCACCGTCTTCATTCCGGTGTGATGGTCCTAGGATGCTGACCCTAGCGCAATTGCCTGACGCGACACTGACAAAATGTCAGGCTGGCGTCAGACTCGCTTGGCAGAGGGCGGCCATGGACAGGAAAGCCCTTATCGCCGCATCGACAGCGCTCGCCCTCGCGGCGGGTGCCGGAGCCCTCTGGTGGTCGAAGGAGGCGCCCCCGCCTGCGCCCGACGGCGGCGAAGCGGCCATGGCGCCGGGCAAGCTGACGGCCCGACAGATCGAGAAGCTCGGCATCGCGACCGCAGTCGCGGCGGCCGCCAGCAGTGCCGAGCTTGGCGCGGTCCCTGCGACCGTATCGCTGCCCCCCGATGCGCGGGTCGCGGTGACCGCGCCATTCGACGGGATTGCGGTGCGGCTGTTTGTCGTCGAGGGCGAGGCGGTTGTCGCCGGTCAACCGCTCGCCAGCATCCGCGCCGCCGAGCCTGTCCAATATGGCGCGGCGCTGGCGCGCGCGCAGGCGCAGCTGGAGGTTGCCCGCGCCGCCGCGGGCCGCACCGGCCAGCTCGCCAAGGAAGGCATTGTCGCGGGCGCCCGCGCCGACGAGGCGCGCGCCGCGCTGCGCGAGGCAGAAGTCAATGTCGCCGAAAACCGCCGCATTCTCGCGCAGGCCAATGCCGACGGCAGCGGTATGATGACGCTGCGCGCGCCGATCGGCGGCCGGATCGCCGCCGTCAATGTGCAGGCGGGCGGCCCGGTGGGCGGCCTCAGCGCGCCTTTCATCGTCGAAAATACGGCGCGGCTGATGCTCGATCTGCAAATCCCCGAACGGCTCGCGGGCGCGGTGCATCCGGGCACACCCGTCGAAGTCCGGATGCCCGGCACCGCGCCCGCCACCGGCCGCGTCATCGCCGTCGGCGGCTCGATCGACCCCGCGACGCGTGCGCTGACGGCAAAGGCACGCCTCGACGCCGCACCCGCACTGGTCAGCGGCAAGTCGGTCGTCGCGATCCTCGGCGGCGTTCAGCCCGTCGCCGGGGCGAGCATCCCCGCTGCCGCGCTGACACGGGTCGGCGACAGGGATGCGGTTTTCGTGAAGGGGACGGACGGCTTCGCGCTGCGCCCCGTCACCATCGCCAGCCGTGTCGGGGCCAGCGCGACGATAACCGCCGGACTGAAGCCCGGCGAACGCGTCGCAACCTCGGCAATCGCCGAACTCAAGGCCGTGCTGGGCGGCGAATAGGATGCTCGGCAAACTCGTCGAAAAGGCGCTCGCGCTGCGTCTCGCCGTCATCGGTGCCGCGCTGCTCTTGGGCGGGATCGGGGCCTGGTCCTTCGCCAATCTGCCGATCGATGCCTTTCCGGACATCAGCTCGACGCAGGTCAAGATCATCCTGAAGGCGCCGGGCATGACCCCCGAGGAGGTCGAGAGCCGCGTCATCACGCCGATCGAGATGGAGATGCTGGGCATCCCCGATCAGGCGAACCTGCGCTCGGTCGCCAAATATGCGATCGCCGACATCACGATCGATTTCAAGGACGGTACTGACATCTATTGGGCGCGCAGCCAGGTCGCGGAGCGGCTGTCGAATGTCGCGGGGGACCTGCCGGCGACGGTCGAGGGCGGGATGGCGCCGATCTCCACCCCGCTGTCCGACATGTATATGTTCACGCTCGAGGGGCCGCAGGATCTGACCGAAAAGCGGCGGGTGCTCGACTGGATCATCCGCCCGGCGCTGCGCACCGTTCCCGGCGTTGCCGATGTCAACGCGCTCGGCGGCTTTGCCGAAACCTTCGAGGTGCGCCCCGACAATGGCGCGCTGGCGGCGGCGGGGCTGAGCGTCGAGGATCTGCGCGCGGCGATCGAGGCGAGCAATCGCAACGACGGCGCGGGCCGGCTCAAGATCGGCGACGAAGCGCTGATCGTGCGTTCGGTCGGCGCGATCCGCACGCTCGGCGATCTCGCGTCGGTCGTGGTGCGGTCGCAGGATGGCGGCATCGTGCGTGTCGGCGACGTCGCGGCGGTGCGCGCCGGGCATCTGACGCGCTATGGCGCGGTCACGAAGGACGGCAAGGGCGAGGCGGTCGAGGGACTGGTCATCGCGCTGCGCGGCGCCGACGCGTCGAAGGTCGTCGACGGGGTCAAGGCGCGGCTCGCGGAAATCCAGCCCAGCCTGCCGCGCGGGATGCGCGTCGATGTCTTCTACGACCGGTCCGACCTCATCGAACGCGCCGTCGGGACGGTCGAGAAGGCGCTGATCGAAGCGACGATCCTCGTCGTCATCCTGCTGCTGCTGTTTCTGGGCGATGTCCGCGCGTCGGTCATCGTCGCACTCGCGCTGCCAATGGCGGCGCTGCTGACCTTCATCTTCATGCGGGCGATCGGACTGACCGCCAATCTGATGAGCCTCGGCGGCCTTGCCATCGCGGTCGGCATATTGGTCGACGGCGCCGTGGTCGTCGTCGAAAATGTCGTCGAGCGCTTGTCCGATCCCAGGCATCGCCGGATGGGCAAGCTGCATGCGGTGTTCGTCGCGGCGTCCGAAGTCGCGATGCCGGTCGCCTCGGGGCTCCTTATCATCGCGCTCGTGTTCCTGCCGCTGCTCACGCTCGAGGGGCTGGAGGGCAAGCTGTTCGCGCCCGTCGCGCTGACCATCGTGCTCGCGCTGCTTTCGGCGCTGGTCCTGTCGCTGACGCTGGTGCCGGTGCTCGCCTATTTCATCCTGAAGCAGCAGGACGGCCACCGCGAACCGCGCCTGATGCGCTTCCTGGCGCCGCGTCACGCGCGGGCGCTCGACTGGGCCTTTGCGCACCGCCGGACCGTTGCCGGGATATCCGCGATCGGCCTGCTGCTCGCCGGGGTCGCCTATACCGTGACCGGCAAGACCTTTCTGCCGACGATGGACGAGGGATCGACGATCGTTCAGCTCACCAAGCTGCCGAGCATCAATATCGAGCATAGCGCCGCGGGCGACATGAAGGTGCAGCGCGCAATCCTCGAACAGGTGCCCGAAGTTACCAGCGTGATCGCGCGCGTCGGCAGCGACGAGCTCGGCCTCGATCCGATGAGCCCCAACGAAACCGACAGCTTTCTGAAGCTGAAGCCGCGATCCGAATGGCGCGTTGCCGACAAGGACTGGCTCAACGACCGAATTCGCGCCGTGCTCGCCGATTTTCCGGGGATCGAGCCCAGCTTCACCCAGCCGATCGAAATGCGCGTTTCCGAAATGCTCACCGGTGCGCGCGGCGACCTTGCGATCAAATTATTCGGTCCCGACCTCAAGGAACTGGCCCGGCTCGCCGGTGCGATCCAGGGTCGGCTCGAAACGATCCGCGGGACGAGCGAGGCGATGACGGTCGCCAACGACAGCGTCGATTATCTGCAGATCGACATCGATCGTATGACCGCAGGGCGGGCGGGAATGCCCGTCGACATGCTGCAGGACATGATGCGCGCCGATGTCGAGGGCGTCCGCGCCGGCACGATCGCCGAAGGCGCGCGCCGGATTCCCGTGGTTATCCGCGGCGAAGGCGGCGACGGCATGGACGCGCAAAGCTACACCGACCGTCTCTATCGCACCCCCGCCGGCACCCTCCTTCGCGCCAGCGATGTCGCGGCGATCGCGCAGGTCGCGGGGCCGGTGAAGCTCGAACATGAAAATGGATCGCGCTTCGCGCTCGTGCAGGCCTTCGTCAGCGGCCGCGACCTTGTCGGCTATGTCGAGGAGGCAAAGGCCGATATCGGCAAGCATGTAAAGCTGCCGCCCGGCTATCGTATCGTCTGGGGCGGCCAGTTCGAGAATCAGCAACGGGCGGCCGCGCGCCTGATGATCGTGCTGCCGATCGCGGTGCTGATGATCTTCGTCGTTCTTTATCTGACGCTGCGCTCGCTGCGCGCGGCGGCGCTGATCCTCGTCAACATACCCTTTGCGGCGGTGGGGGGGATGATCGCGCTCGCGCTATCGGGCGAATATCTGTCGGTTCCCGCCTCGGTCGGCTTCATCGCGCTGCTCGGCATCGCGGTGCTCAACGGGCTCGTCATGGTCAGCTATTTCCGTCAGCTGCGCGAACGCGGCGTCCCGCTGCATCAGGCGGTGCGCGAGGGCGCCGCACGGCGCCTGCGCCCGGTGCTGATGACCGCGAGCATCGCCGCCTTCGGCCTCGTCCCGCTGCTCTTCGCGTCGGGTCCGGGTTCGGAAATCCAGCGCCCGCTTGCCATCGTCGTTATCGGCGGGCTGGTGACGGCGACGCTGCTCACGCTCATCCTGCTGCCCATCCTGTACGAACGCTTCGGCGAAAGCGCTGCCGAGCGCGGCGCGGGCGATCAGGACCATCCTGCCGGAGCCCCTGCATGACCCGCCTTCTGTTCCTTGCCGCCAGTCTGGCCCTGACGCCGCCTGCCGCCGCCGAGCCGGGACTGTTGCCCGAAGCGGTGGTGCGCGAAGCGCTCGACGCCCATCCCTCGGTCATCGCGGCGAGGGCGCGTGTCGATGTTGCGGCGGCGGAGAAGCGCGCGCTCGACGCCGGCCCCTATGAGTTCAGCGTCACCGGCAGCTATGTCAGCCGCAGCATCGATCGCGAGGGGCGTTTCAACGAATATGACGCGATCCTGGCGCGTCCGGTGCGTCTGCCGGGCAAGGCACGGCTCGACCGCAAGGCTGGCGCGCTGGGCGTCGAAGCCGCCACCAATCATTTCGAGGATGCCCGGCATCAGGCCGCGTTGTTGCTCAACGCCCTGTGGTGGGACTGGATCGGCGCCAGCGCAGAGGCCGTCGTCGATGCGCAGGGCGTCGAAAATTATGCGACGCTGGTCAAGATCGTGCGCCGCCGGGTCGATCTGCGCGACGCGCCGCAGCTCGAGGCCGATCAGGCCGAAGCCGCGCTGGCGGAAGCGCGCCTGCTCGCGGCCCAATCGGCGGGGCGCGCCGATCTGGCGCGGGCCCGGCTTGCGGCGCAATTTCCCGGCGTTGCCCTGCCCGTCGAGGCCCCGACGCTCGCCACCCCGGCCTTCGATCCTGCCGGGGCGTCGCAGATGCGCGATCAGGTCATCGAACGCAGCCACGAAATCGCCGCCGCCGATGCCGAGGCGCGGCGTCTTGGCGCGCTCGCCGAACGCGGGCGGCAGGACCGGATTCCCGATCCCACCGTCGGCCTGCGGCTGTTCAGCGAACGCAGCGGCGCCGAGCGCGGCGCGGGTCTGACCGTGACAATCCCGATCGGCGGCAATCACCGCGGCGCCATGGCGGCGCGCGCTGCGTCCGAGGCGCAGGCCGCGGCGGCGCAGCTCAACGCGGTCCGCTTCGATGTGCAGGAAATGGCCGACGGCGACCTCGCGCGCGCCGCCGCCGCCTATTCGGCGTGGCAGCGCGCCGATCAGGCGCGCGCGGCGCAGATGGCGGCCCTCGCCAAGCTTCGCCGCGGGCAGGATCTGGATGCGATCGATCTCGCCGACGTCCTGCTCGGAGAGCGCCAGACGCACGCGGCGTTCCGCGCCGAAACGATCGCCCGCACCGAAGCGCTGCGCGACATCACCCGGCTGCGCATCGACAGCCACAATCTGTGGATCAGCGAATAGGCCGGGCGTTCAATTGGCCGGTTTGGTCACGTCGATCTTTTCGATCCATTCGGGATAGAAGCTCGGTTCGCGCGCCGACCAGCCGGGCGCGGTAGCGGCGGCTTCGCTGATCGACTGGAGCAGCAGCTTGCGCTTGTCGGGGTGCAGGGAAGGCCGATACCGCGACGAGCGGCGCCATGAAGCCTTCGAGTGCGTCGAGCCCGCTGTCCTCGGGAATATGGGTGCGAATGTCGCCCAGCCGCTGATAGACGCGGGCCTGGACGCGGATAGCGGTTTCTTCGACCATGTCGCGCGACCAGCGCGCGATCGCATCGTCACGCTCGAGCCCGATATCGAGCGAGCGGCGAATATAGCGCTGCGTCCCCGCAGCGAAGCCCGCAAATTCCTTGATTTCGGCGAGGGACAAATCGCCGGATGCCGGTCCCGAACGCGTCGCCATGGTCATGCTCCCGCTTGCGCACCCCGGGGAGCCGTCCCCCCGGAGGCTTGCATCGAACAGTCTGCCACTGAAATGGTTAGTGGCCGGTTAACCATGACGTCGGCGTGCGTTCAGCTTCGCTTGTGGGGCGTTGCGCCGCGCCGCGACCGGGCCTAATCAGCGTGTCATCAGACCATAAGACACGCAGGGACAACCATGTCGCACGCACCGCAGCCGGTCATTTCCGCCACCGGCCTCTTCACCCCCGCCGAACGTATCACCAACGAAGAACTTGTTGCCAGTTTTAACCGGTATGTTGCGCTGCACAATAGGGAAAATGCCGCGGCGATCGCAGCGGGCGAGATAGGCGAACTCGCTGAATCGAGCGTCGAATTCATCGAAAAAGCGAGCGGCATCGGGTCGCGCTACGTCGTCGACAAGGCGGGTATTCTGGACCCCGAGCATATGGCGCCGCGGCTTGCCGAGCGGACCAATGACGAGTTGTCGATCCTCGCCGAAATCGGCGTGGCGGCCGCAAAGGACGCGCTGGCGCGCGCCGGCCGCGATGCCGCCGACGTCGATGCGGTGCTGTGCGCGGCGTCGAACATGCAGCGCGCCTATCCTGCGATGGCGATCGAGATTCAGCAGGCGTTGGGCATCGACGGCTTTGCCTTCGACATGAATGTCGCCTGCTCCTCGGCAACCTTCGGCATCCAGACCGCGGCCGACTATATTCGTGCGGGGCACGCAAGGAGCGTGCTCGTCGTGAATCCCGAAATCTGTTCGGGCCACCTCAACTGGCGCGACCGCGACAGCCATTTCATCTTCGGCGACGTCGCCACCGCGATTCTGGTCGAGGACAAGGCCATCGCGCCGGCGGGGCATTGGGACATATTGGGTACCCGGCTGAAGACCGTTTTCTCCAACAATATCCGCAACAATTTCGGCTTCCTGAACCGCGCCCATGGCGCCATCGACCAGTCGGGTCCGAAGACCGACAAGCTGTTCGTCCAAGAGGGCCGCAAGGTATTCAAGGAAGTGGTGCCGATGGTCGCGACGATGATCGTCGAGGAAATGGAGAAGCTTGGCCTGCAAGGCGAAGATATGCGGCGCCTGTGGCTGCATCAGGCGAATACCAACATGAACCGCCTGATCGCGCACAAGGTGCTGGGGCATGAGGCGAGCGCCGACGAAAGCCCGACGGTGCTCGACACCTATGGCAACACGTCGAGCGCGGGATCGATCATTGCCTATCACCTGAACCACGAAGATATGCAGGCGGGTGATACCGGGCTGATCTGTTCGTTCGGCGCCGGTTATTCGGCGGGTACGGTGTTCGTTCGCAAGACGTGACCCCCAAAATCGTCACCTCCGCGAAGGCGGGGGCGACGGAACCGCTTAAGGCACGAAGGTCGTGAACAGATAGATTGCGAACAGCATCAGGTGGATCGTGCCCTGGAGCACGGTCGTCCGCCCGTTCGCCAGCGTCTGCGACGCGACGATCAGCGAGAGGAACAACAGCACCGTCGATTTGGCATCGAGGCCCAGGCTGATCGGCATGTCGGTGGCGATCGACAGAATCGCGACCGCCGGAATGGTCAGCCCGATCGTCGCCAGCGCCGATCCGAGCGCGAGGTTGAGGCTGGTTTGCAGCCGATCGGCCTTTGCCGCGCGTACTGCTGCCAGTCCTTCGGGGGCGAGGATCAGCGCCGCGATCAGAACGCCGAGCACCGCCGGCGGCGCGCCCGCTTCGGCGAGCAGCGCGCCGATCACCGGCGACAGCGCCTTCGCCAGCATCACGACCCCGAACAGGCACGCGACGAGCAGAGCGAGCGACAGCCACATCCGCTGCGCCGATGGCGGGGCGGCGTGGGCGTCGGGTTCGTCCTGCGCTTCGCCATCGGGCAGGAAATAATGGCGGTGGCGAACGGTCTGGACGAGCGCGAAGGTCGCATAGAGGATCAGCGACACCACCGCGACGAAGCCGAGCTGGGTTGCCGAATAGCGCGGCCCCGGCGCGCTCGAGGTGAAATTGGGGAGCACCAGTGTCACCACCGTCAGCACGGTGAGCGTCGCCAGCGCAGCGCCCATGCCGGTGCGCTGGAACCGTTGTTCGTGATGGCGGATCGCGCCGCTGAGCAGGCAAAGCCCCATCAGCAGGTTGATGATCACCATCACCGCCGCGAACACCGTGTCGCGCGCCAGCGTCGCCGCCTTTTCGGGCTCGGCCTGCATCAGCGTCAGGATCAGCCCCACCTCGATCACCGTCACCGCCAGCGCGAGGATCAGCGTCCCGAAGGGTTCGCCGACGCGGTGCGCGACGACTTCGGCATGATGGACCGCGGCGATCACCGAGCCGGCCAGGATTACCCCGACCAGAAAGGGATTGAGCGGCATCGCCAGGCTGGCGATCGCGGCACCGAAGCCGAGGATCGGCAGCAGGTCGTTGACACGGTCGGCGAGGCGGAGCTTGGCTGTCATCGGCTTTCTATTGCAGCCGCTTGGCCTCAGCGCCAGTCCTTCAGGACATCAATGCGCGCGCACCGGCAGCCCTGCGGCGGCGAGCCGCGCATGCGCCTCGGCGATCGTCGCTTCGCCGAAATGGAAGATGCTGGCCGCGAGCACCGCGCTCGCGCCGCCTTCGATCACGCCGGCGACCAGATGGTCGAGGGTGCCGACGCCGCCCGATGCGATCACCGGCACCGACACCGCATCGGCAATCGCGCGGGTGAGCGCGAGGTCGTAGCCGTCCTTGGTCCCGTCGCGGTCCATGCTGGTGACGAGCAATTCGCCCGCGCCCAGTTCGGCAAGGCGCACCGCATGGGCAAGCGCATCGACCCCGGTCGGGGTGCGTCCGCCATGGGTGAAGATTTCCCACCGCCCCTCTGCGACGCGGCGCGCGTCGATGCTGCGCAGGCGCGGCTGATGCTG
>LUMV01000197.1_pt1 | contig 12726 bp, 12 predicted proteins | sample 729731 | NCBI WGS metagenome assembly LUMV01 (sample SAMN03860301, study PRJNA289734) | marine metagenome | biome: seawater column; feature: ocean; material: water; isolation source: Red Sea water column Station 192 - depth 200m | place: Saudi Arabia: Red Sea | collected 2011-10-15 | depth 200 m
AAGTTTTTTCATATTAATCTTCTAATTCGGATAATTTCATAAATTTTTTATTTTCCTACTATCATCTAGATAGGGCAATTTTTCTCTTACAGAGTTAATTAAATTTAAATCTATATTACAAATTATTAATTCTTCCTCATTTTTTGCCGAAATTACATCTAGTCCTTTTGGATTTATTATTTTGCTTTCTCCCATAAATTTAATTCCATTGTTTTTTCCACAATAATTTGCATATGCAACAAAAATTCCATTTTCAAAAGCCCTACTTCTTGAAACATGCCTAGGCACAGCAGGCCAATTGTTCGATTGAGCAGTTGGAGAGATTATTAAATTAACTTTCTTAAGAGCTGCATTTCTAATAATTTCTGGAAATTCTAGCTCATAACAAATTACAATCGCAACTTTTATCCCAGCTAATTTAAATATTGAATTTTTATAACCAGGTGAAAAAAATTTATTTTCATTTGATGTTTTTGGCAAAACCGTTTTTCTATGATTTGCTAAAAATTTTCCCTTACTGTTAAAACATTGTGCTGAATTATAGATTTTATTTTTATATAACTCAGGATAACCATATATAATAGATGAATTATATTTCTTAGACAATCTGCTGACAGATTTTGCAAAAAAACCATTAGATTTTTCTGCATATTTTTTAATATCTTTGTTATTTCCATAACCAGATAAAAAAAGTTCTGGACAAACAATAATATCAGCTTTTATTTTAATTCTTTTAATTTTTTCTTCTAAGCGTTTAATTCGTTCTTGAGGTTTTTCGTTTCGAAATTTATACTGAAATATTCCTATTCTTCTCTTCATGATGTAGTTTTAAGTAACTAATAACGTTTTTTCATTTTAATTCGTATACATCCCAAGTAGTTTTTTCTGAAACTCTATCATATAAAGATTTGGCTCTAGTATTATCATTTCGCGTTATCCATCTCACTAAATTCCATCCCCTAGACTTTGATATTTCTTTCATTTTATTGATTAATTTTTCACCAATTTTTTGACCTCTATATTTTGGTTCTACAAATAAATCATCGAGAAAACCAATATATTGCCCTCTTAGTGGACTTGGCATTCTCCTATAATGGGCAAGCCCAACTATTTTGTCTTCAACTTCATAGACAAGACCTTCAACTTCATGGCTTTTATCATGCAGCCAATTCCATACCGTTTGAAGAATTTTGTCATTCATTTCTACTTTGTAAAAATCTGCATAGCCTCTATAAAGTTTTTCCCATTGCTCTTTATCTTTTAATTGAATTTCCCTAATCATCTAAATCCAAAACCATCATCCTAAAAGTTTTTTCATCTAATTTTGTCCTGAATTTTAAATCTTTGTATTTTTCCAGATGGTCCTTTGGGTAATTCTGGAAGAAAATGTATTTTACTTGGAGACTTAAATTTACCTATTAAATTTTCACAATGTTTAATTAGTTCATTCTCCATAACTTCATGAGTCTTTTTCAACACTATGCCTGCTTCAATTTTCTCCCCATAATGCTTGCATTTAACTGCAAATGCAGCTGCCTCTAAAACTGCTGGATGTTGATATAATACATCATCTATTTCGCGAGGAGATATATTTTCTCCTCCTTTTATAATAAGTTCCTTTATTCTACCTTTAACAAAAACATAATTTTCTTCATCCATATAACCTAGATCACCTGTTAAAAACCAACCTTTGTAAAAACTTTTTTTAGTTTCTTCTGGATTTTTATAATACTCTTTTGTTACATTTTTGCCCTTGACGCAAATTTGACCAACAGTATTCCTTGAAACCTCATTAAATTTATTGTCAGCTATAATTACTTCATTTCCATATGGAATACCTGGAGATCCGTATTTATTTTTTTTGGGTGGTAACGGATTTGATAAGATTGGAGCGCAGGACTCGGTCAATCCCATTGTTTCAATCATCTTAATTTTGAAATTTTGTTCAAAATTTTTATGCGTTTCAGGAGCTAAAGCTGCTGAAGCACTTCTTCCAAATCTAATTGATAAGAGGTTTAATGAGTCAATTTCCTCTTTAGAATATTTATTTAATAAAGAAGAAATTATAGTAGGAACTACACTAAACCAAGTGCATCTAAATTTACTAATATATTTCCAAAAGTTAGTGGCAGAAAATTTTTCACATATAACTAGGGAACTTTGGCTAACCAAAGGTCCTATTACGGTAACTATTAATCCATTAATATGATAAAGCGGCAAAACACATAAAGCTTTATCTTTAGACTTAAGTTCATGAGAAATTTGAACATTTTTGCCTCCTGACAAAATATTTTCATGACTAAGCATTACACCTTTTGGTTTTCCAGTTGTTCCAGATGTATACATAAGTAAAGCATTATCATTGTAATTTGTATTTTCTTTTATAATTTCAAAATCATTATCAATTTCTTCTACAAAATTATCTTTATTAATTTCTACAATTTCAATATTGCTAGAAATTTTATTAACTATTCTTTTCGCTAGTTTTAAATTACTTGAGGAAGCAAAGATTATTTTAGATTCTGAGTGATTAACTATATATGAAAGCTGCTCTTCACCAGCCACTAAATTTAAGGGAACTTGAATCATACCTGAATACATAATACCCAACATAAGCTGAACACTACTTAATGAATTTTCAACAAGGGTACAAATTATTGAATTTTTTTTTTGTTTTTTTTTATTTAGCAAATAAAAATTTATTTTATCTAAATTAATTTTAAGCTGTATATTCGAAATTTTATGATTTGAATGTGAACAAGTTACAAAATCAGAATGAGGATTTTCTTTAGCGTTAAATTCAATATATTTTCTTATTGTATTTAAAGATCCGTCATTCATTAATCTAAATCTTTTATTTCTTCTTTATGATATTTTCGACAATAGTCTTCAAAGAAATCTTTGAGTTTTGGTTCGTTGCCTTTTATTGTTGTTGAAATTTTTGTGATATTAATGAAGTGTTTGTAGTTTAAATTATTATCAATACTGTTTTTTTGCCAAGTTCCACATCCCATAGATAATGAAAATGGCAAACCATTATTAAAACTTCCACCAGTAGCAAAAGCATGCGCTTGATTAACTATAACCCTACAAACTGGCAAATCTAATCCAAGTTTCATAACTCTTTCATTTTTATTTGTATGTATTCCAATTGAGTGTCCAATACCTTGATAATTTAAAATTTCATTTGCAACATTTTTAGCATGATTAAAATCTTCAGCTTTATAAACAGTCAACACAGGAGAAAGTTTTTCGCCCGAAAACAAATGTTGTGGACCTATACCGTTTTCTTCAACCATTAAGAATTTTACATTATCTTTAGAATTTAAATTTAGTTTGATTTCGGTTGCAATTTTTATAGCAGGTTTAGCTATAAGATTTCTATTTAGTTTACCTTTGATCCATAACGCTTTCTCTAACAATTTTTTTTCGGAATTATTCAGTAAAACTCCACCTTCAAGTTTCATTAAATTTATAAACTCGTCATAGATTTTCTGAACTAAAATAATGCTGTTTTCTGACGAACAACTAGTTGCGTTATCAAATATTTTAGACATTTTTATTTTATTTGCAGCCTCTTTTAAATTAGCTGACTCATCAACTATAACTGTAACATTTCCTTGGCCTACTCCTATTGCGGGCGTACCGCTTTTTGCAGCTTCCCTAACATTATTTTGTGAACCAGTCACAACTACTAAGTCCACATGTTTCATTAATTCATTTGTTAAATCTTTGGTGATTTTTGTTTCAAAAGTTTGTATTAAATTTGTCGGTGCTTTAATTTTATCTAACTCTTTATTTATATGGAGTAAAAGTTCTTTAAATACATTTTGACCTGCTGGTGAAGGTGAAATAATTATTGCATTTCTTCCTTTAACAGCATTTAAAATATTATTTATTGGTGTTGCAGCAGGATTTGTTGAAGGAGTTACTGCTCCAACTACGCCCACTGGTTTTGCTATTTCTACAATTCCTTTTTTTTTGTCTTCATTAATAACACCAACTGTTTTTGCCCCTTTAAGATCTCTAAGAAGACCCAAAGTTTTTCTTCTATTTTTATTTATTTTATCTTCGACATTACCGAGTCCAGTTGTCTCAACAGCTAGATTTGAAATTAATTTATTAGTTGTAGGATTACATAAAGCCCATGCTATCGCAGTTACAATTTCATCTACTTGTTCTTGATTATATTTTTCAATTTGTTTTTGTGCTTCTTTTGCTTTTTGTACTAGAAGTTGGACTGTGTTAATTGTGGAATTATTATTATTCATTCTTTTAAATTAGAAACCACGCCTCAAATTAATCGAGGCGTAGTTTTATATATTAACTTTTAATAATTATTCTGCTTTTAGTCCAGCAAGAAGTTTAGTTAAGCTCTTTTTTCTTTCTTTCCACATAGCTTGAACTTCAGCTCTGTTCATTATTCTTACAGGAGAGCCACCTTTTTTCATTTGTTTTAATGTTTTCTTATCATTAAACATCAAAGGCACTTTTTCTGCTAAGAATTTAATAATTTTAGGATCTGTTCCTTTAGGAGCCATTATGCCTCTAAAGTTTACGCTAGAATTATCTACATCAACACCTTCTTCTTTAAGTGTTGGAACGTCTGGTAAAAAAGTTTTTTCTCTTTGAAGGTCTGCTATAGCTAAAATCTTAATGTCTTTTTGACTTCTATAAGCATCAGAAAGATTGTTAAATCCTGCCATAACCTGACCGCCTTTTACCGCTGCCAAAGCTGGTACTCCACCAGTGTGTGGTACATAAGTTATTTTTACACCACTAGCTTTTTGGAATTGTAAAAAAGCAATGTGATGACCAACAAATTTTCCTGCTCCAGAAAATGTAACTTTTCCTGGGTTTGCTTTTGCAAATTTTAATAGATCGGCTACAGAATTAAATTGACTATCTTTGCCAACTATTAACACAGCTGGATCAGCACCCCAATTAGCAATTGGTTCTAAGTTATCAATATTATATTTCGTGTCATCAAATACTATTGACTGAGAAATAAAATGTGGAACGTTATAAGCTGCTAAATCGTATCCATCATTTCTAGCTTTTGAAGCAAACCAATTCCAACCAACCTTTCCTCCAGCTCCAGGTTTGTTAATAATTACAATAGGTTGACCCAAATAATCTTTTTTTGGATGAGCAGCCATCATAGTAACAATACGAGCTTGGAAGTCAGTTGCTCCACCAGGATTGTAGGCAACAACAACGCTTATCGGTCTATCAGGATAATCTCCTGCTTGAGCAGTAATATTTCCTAAAAAGAACGATAAAACAAAGGTTAAACTTAAGAATAGTTTTTTTATTAAACTACTTTTCTTATTCATATATCCCCCTTTTATTTATTATACTAAAAATTATACCCTAAAATTCATATAGCTATCCAGCTCAAATTTGCCAGGCTGGAGCTATAAAGTAGAGGATATTTTCATTTTAAAATAAGAAAAATCTTGGAACTTGAACTTTTAAAAAAAATGAAAATAGAAAATAGATTGTTGCCATAAAAGACGTTCCTACAAGCAGAAAATAAAGCAATTTTTTGATGTCCTTTTTTTGAGGAAAATAGAAAAAGCATATAGATAGAAAAATTATTGATGTAGAAAAATAAAATCCTAAATATTCTCCCGCAAAAATGAAAAAAATAAACAGTATTAATATTGGAGAAAGCTTTGCGATGTTTATTGATTCACTTTGATAATTCTTTTCATAGAAGTGAAATATCAATAGCAAAAGTGATAGCAGCAGCATTATTGAGGTTATTATCCTTGGAAAAAGATAAGCTTCTGAATATCCTGCTCCAAATGAAGCTATTGCCAATAGCATTGATAAAGTAATTGCAAAAATAACAATTAATAAATTTTTTATTCTAATCACTTTTTTCTCCTTTTCTCTTTATCTCCATAAATTCCATAAAAGATAGAGATTAAACAGAGAGCTATAATAGTTAAGTTTAAAGGACCTGATGTTAAATAAACAAAAATTCCATCTTGTGTGTCAGCAATAATTTTAGCTTGATTAAAGTTAGTTTCTGCAATTGGTCCAAGTATGATTCCTAAAACTATGGGAGCTGCTGTAAAACCAAATTTGGATAAAAAAAACATCGCCGTTCCTAAAAAAAGCATCACTATTACATCTGCAAAATTGTGCTGAACACTATAAGTCCCAAAAATTGCAAGTACAGTGATTGCTGCTGCCATATAATAAGTTGGTGTCTTCATTACATATTTAGCTAAACCACTTATGTACAATCCAAAAATTAACATCATAAACTGAGCGATTAGAAGAGAATTTATAAATGTCCATGTAGTTTCACCATAGATTGTAAATAAGTTTGACCCAGGAAATAAACCATGGATTAGAAGCCCACCTAATAGTACTGCAGCTGTAGGGCTTCCAGGCACACCAAGAGTAAGTAGAGGTACCAAAGATGGTCCTACCATAGCATTGTTTGCAGACTCTGCTGCAATTATTCCTTCGGGTTCACCTTTGCCGAAATTTTCTTTTTTGGAACTTGTTTTTTTTATTTGACTATAAGAAACTAATCCCGCAATTTGACCTCCGGCTCCTGGTATAAGTCCAATTATTGTACCAGTAGTACTTCCTATTATTAATGCTTTGACTCTAGAAATATTATATTTAATAGACTCAATTAAACTTTTTCTTTCCATTTGAAATTGATCTGCTTGATTTTGTCCACTTTCTAACATTGAAAAAACTTGTGGTATTGCAAACAACCCTACTAAAGCTGCTATTATATTAATGCCACCAGAAAAGATTGGGTTAAAAACAAATCTTTCTACTCCTAAAACTGCGTCATACCCGATTGTTGCTAACCACAAACCTATTGCTCCAGAAAAGAAACCTTTAATTATAGATTTTGAATCAAGAGAGGCAATAACCGTAACTCCAAAAATAGCAATCCAAAACATATGTGATGGACCAAATTTCAGAGCTACATCGGCCAATACTGGGGTGAAAAAAATTAAAACTAGAATACCAATAACTCCTCCTATAAAAGAACTTATAAAACAATAATGAAGAGCTTCTGTTGATCTTCCACTTTTCGCCATTGGATAACCATCTATAACGGTAGCAATATTTGCTGGAGCGCCAGGAATTTTTAGTAATATTGCGCTTATCGCTCCCCCAGCTACAGTAGATGTATATACAGCGCCTAACATTATTAAACCCTGTTCTGCAGTCATATGGAAAGTAAATGGAATTAATAAAGCAACCGCCATAGTTGGACTCAATCCAGGAGCCGCACCTAACAATAAACCACCGATTGTTCCTAATATAAGAATTAGAATATTAGCAAAAGTGAATACATTTGAAAAATAATTTAAAAATTCCATTTTTTATTCTATAACCACGATCCCTAAAAGTTTTTTCATTTTTTAATCAAAACCATCTAATCATTCCAATAACACCAGCGCTAGCATAAAAGAATTGTAATAATAATATTCCTTTGTGTTTTCCTCGATAAGCCCAAATACCTATTAAGATTGCTGATAATAATAACAATGAAAAGCCTATAAATTCTATACCAATATTTAATGCTACAAATAGAGAGTACAAAATTGCTGTCGTAACACCTGCCCATTCAAAAATTTTATTATTCATTTAATTATTCCAATTCAATTGTACTTGGTGGTTTTGAAGTAATGTCATAAACCACTCTGTTTATTCCATTAACAGAATTAATAATTTTATTTGATACTTTTTGAAAAAAATTTTTATCAAACGAAAAATAGTCAGCAGTCATTCCATCTTCAGAAGTGACAGCTCTCAATAAACATGTGTATTCGTAGGTTCTGCTGTCACCCATAACACCAACTGTTTTTAGTGGTAACAACGCAGCGTAAGCTTGCCAAATTTTATTGTAAAGACTTGATTTTTTTAATTCGTCAATAAATATAAAATCAGCCTCTTTCAAAATATCAATTTTTTCTTTTGATATTTTTCCAGGAATTCTTATAGCAAGGCCAGGGCCAGGAAACGGATGTCTTGAGAGAAGAGCTTTGGGTAATGACAATTGTATGCCTAGTTTTCTTACTTCATCTTTAAATAAACTACTAAGAGGTTCAACCAAAGTTAGATTCATTTTTTTGGGCAATCCACCAACATTATGATGAGATTTTATTTTAGAAGATGGGCTACCTGTTACAGTTTTACTCTCAATTAAATCTGGATACAAAGTGCCTTGAGCTAAAAATTTTACTTTTTTTATTTTTTTTGCATGTTTTTCAAATAACTGTATAAAAAGTTTTCCAATAATTTTTCTTTTACTTTCTGGATTGGCAATATTTATCAATTTTTTTAAAAATAATTTAGAAGCATTAATGTAAATTAATTTTAGTTTTAATTGTTTCTTAAAAATCTTTAGAACTTCTCGTTCTTCGTTTTTTCTTAACAACCCCGTATTAACAAAAATACAGGTTAACTTGTTTCCTATAGCTTTTTTTAATAGCAAAGCGACGACACTACTGTCCACACCTCCAGATAAAGCGCAAATAACCTTATCAGTTTTAACTTTCTTTCTAATATCAGAAATCATGGTTTCTTTTTGTCTTTTTAAATTCCACATTTTTTTTATTTTACATATATCTAACACAAAATTTTGAATTAAGATTTTACCGTTTGTTGTATGACTAACTTCAGGATGAAATTGTATTCCGTAATATTTTTTCTTTTCATTAGCTATAATTGCAAATTTTGAATTATTGCTAGAGGCTATCTTTTTAAAACCAGGAGGGATTTTGTAGACAATATCTTGATGGCTCATCCATACTGAATTGTTTTTCTTCTTAAAGAAATTTTTAGTGATAGGGCTGTTTAATTTGCTTCTAACAATAGCATGTCCAAATTCTCTTGTTTTGGATATTTTTACTTTTCCTCCGAATTTTTTTGCCAAGATTTGATGACCATAACAAATACCAAGAATAGGTAATTTAAAATCTAAAATACAATTATCTAAATCTATAGAATTTTTATTAGTTGTTGTTAAAGGACCGCCAGAAAGAATAATACCTTTTATTGAACTGTTTTTTTTAAAACTTTTAATTTGATTAAAATTAATAATTTCAGAATAAATTCCAATTTCTCTGACCTTTCTTGCTATAAGTTGAGTAAATTGGGATCCAAAATCAATTATAACTATTTTTTCTAAGACTTTATTACGATTCATTTTTTTTTATATGATCAACATTATGAACCATGCTTTCATAAAATCCGGCTTTAGTAATTTTAATAAATTCACCTTTTTTTTGTAAATCTCTTATAGTTTTTGCTCCTAAGTAACCCATGGAAGATTTTAGTCCCCCAATCAAATTATATACAATTTTTTCTACTGGTCCTTTAAATTTAACCAAACCTTCCACTCCCTCGGGAACATATTTTGAAACGTTTTTAGACTTTTTTTGGAAATATCTATCTGCAGATCCAGCTGCCATTGCGCCAACGGAACCCATACCTCTAAAATTTTTATACAGTTTACCCTTATGTTTTATAATTTTACCTGGACTTTCTATTGTTCCTGAAAATAGCGATCCTATCATTATAGCATCTGCTCCAGCAGCAATTGCTTTTGCCAAATCGCCTGAAAATTTTATACCACCATCTGAAATTATTTTTGTTTTATAATTTTTTAAAGCTTTTTTTACTTCAAGCACGGCGCTTAATTGCGGAACTCCAATTCCAGCAACTAATCTAGTAGTGCAAATAGAACCAGGACCAATACCAACTTTAACAATATCAACACCACTATCCGCTAAAAATTTTGCAGCTTTACCAGTAGCAATATTTCCGGCGCAGAGAGTAGTATTATTTAATTTTTTTTTAATTTTTTTAATCATATTTAAAACTTTTTGTGTATGCCCATGGGCTGTATCTATTACTATTAAATCTGTCTTAACCTTAAATAACTCTTCGGCTCTTTCGAAATCTTCCGGACTTACTCCAATGGCCGCACCTACTAAATAATTATTTTTTTTAACTTTTTTGATTTCCATAACTTGTTTTTCAATGGATAGATTTCTATGAATGACTCCTATGCCTCCTAATTTAGAGATTGCTATAGCCATTCTAGATTCGGTTACGGTGTCCATGGCTGAAGACATTAGAGGTATTTGTAAATTTAATTTGTCGCAAAGTTTATTAAAAGTTTTGGTTTCCGAAGGCAGAACAGACGAATGTTGTGGAACTAGACTTACATCATCAAATGTGAGCGAATCTTTAATGGCACCCATATTTGACTATATATCATACCAACGGTTTTACAATTGTTGAATCGTTAGTTTTATCTCTTCTGTACCCAGTTTATTAGCTAGTTCTTTTTATATCTTTCTAAACAATTCCAAACATCAACGCTCAAATCTATTCCCGATAAATCTTTAAAATTTCTTAAACCTGTGGGAGAAGTCACATTTATATCCCCTATTAAATAATTTGAAACAAGATCTATTCCAGCAAACAAAATATTATTTTTTTTTAAAAAATAGGCTACTTTTTTTGCAACATTTATTTCTTTTTTATTTAGTTTGGTTTTAACAGCTGTTCCGCCTTGACCAAGATTACTAACAATAGATTTCTTTTTAGGAATTCTTTTTATTGCTCCTTTAACTTTTCCATCGATTATAAAAACTCTTTTATCTCCCTGCTTAATTTGAGGTAAAAACTTCTGTGCCATTACATGTTCATTTACTTTCAAATATCTAGTTATTTTGTTTATTTTTGTTTTAATATTTACAAAAAAGATGTGATTACCTCCGAATCCATGGGTTGGTTTAATAACGATTTTTTTATATTTTTTTCTAAATTTTATTATTTCTTTTGTATCTGTTGTAAAAATTGAAGGTGGCATATATCGTGTAAAATATATGGAAGAGAGTTTCTCAGGTATGCCTCTAACAGCAGCAGGATCATTTAATATTTTAGTTTTGTGTGATATTTTTTCTAATAAGTAAGTCGCTGTAATGTAGTTCATATTGAATGGTGGGTTTTGCCTCATTAAAATAAATTGAACTTTAGAAAGATCAACTTTTCTTATATTTTTAATAGTGTAAAATTTTTTCTTGTTTTCGTTTAGTTCGACTTCTTTACAAGTAGCTAAAACTTTATTATTTACAAAAGACAAATCTTTAGTTTGATAATAATATATTTTATAGTTGCGCCTTTGAGCCTCAGTGGCCAATAATAAAGTAGTATCTGTCTTTCTGTTTACTAAATGTAATGGATCCGCTTGAATTGCTACGATTTTATTAATTTTCCTCATATAAAAAGTCAATAGATTTGTAAGATTTAAATTTCTCCAATGCAAGTTCTGCTTTGGTCTTATTATCCAATAATATTTTTCTTATATTATTTAAGAAAATAGTTTCATCTAATCCTTTTTTATTTTCAAATGATCTTTGGCGAAGTCCTTCCTCAGATAATTTTAAAAACATTTTTCCCCATTCTAAAAGACTTTTACCATTAATTAATGTATTTAAACCTTTTTTAGGTACTTCTCGATAAGCATTTAAAACTTCATCTATTTTCCAATTTTTAATTATTTCTAAAGAAGCATCTACCCTCCCATACAACAAACCCACATAAAAAGCAGGACCTGCACAGTGGCAGTTCCATTCGCAAGTATCTAAGGATCGTATTTCTAAATATTGTTTCAAGCGAACTTCGGTAAATATTGTCGATAAATGGTTTTTTAAATCGTCATAAGTTGGTTTCAAATTATTTATTTTGCCATCCATAAAATCTTTAAACGTTTTATTGTTGACACTTAAATGTCTGTTGTTCTTAACTATAAAAAGTAAGGGAGTGTTAATCACCATATCTGTATACTTTTCGAAATTCATTTCCTCGAGATAGCTTTTAGGCAAACCTCCTCTTGCTGTTTCTTGCCACACCCTTGATCGATAAGACAAATATCCATTTGCTTTACTTTCTTTAAAAGGCGAGTTAGCAAAAATTGCGATGGACAAAGGTACTAAATGTGAAATTAATTTAAATTTTTTACTAAAATCACTTTCAGATATATAATCCAAATTAATTTGAGTCCCTGTAGTTTGATACATCATCTCTAAACTAAGTTTTCCTTTTTTTGGCATCTCTTCAGTCATTATTTTGTATCTCTTTTTTGGTGTTTGAGACACGTCTTGAAGTTTTGAGCTGGGATCAAAGCTAATTGACATCATTTTAAGATTTAAATAATTACAAACTTCCTTTAACTCTTCTAAAAATTTGTAAGACTCATCACAAGTTAAGTGGATATTGTCTAATCTTGCTCCTGATAATTCTATTTGATTACCAGGTTCTAAGGTGATTTTTTGATCTCCTCTGGATAAAGATACAATATCCTGCTCTTCCTTTATAGGCTTCCAACCAAATTTAGTTAAATAATCAAATATTTTTAAAACAGTAGAAAAATTAATTCTATTGTTAGATTTGTTTTCAAAGAAAAATTTTTCGTGTTCAACACCAATTTTGAGATGCTTTTCTTTTTTGCACCCATTGTTAAAATAATCAACAATATCTGATTTATCTTTTAGAATTTTATTCATTAAATTAAAAAAACTTTATATCCGCAGTTTTTTTGGTTAGTTTAGTTTATCAAAAAATTTTAATGTGAAAAAGCCAAAAACCATTGAGGCTACAAAAATAATTGAATGCAAATTTAAGAATGCTCTTACATATTTATTTAATGAGATAAAAATGAAATAA